>Ga0187893_10007009_pt1 | contig 18837 bp, 16 predicted proteins | sample MA1701074metaG_FD_139574 | JGI IMG/M metagenome (GOLD analysis project Ga0187893, IMG submission 139574) | White microbial mat communities from a basaltic lava cave in the Kipuka Kanohina Cave System on the Island of Hawaii, USA - MA170107-4 metaG ... | reverse complement strand
TAGACACGTGGTTTCTCTATCGACATCAGTATGTGATGAACGGTCATGCAGGACGACCGCCACGAAAGATCCTACTGATCTCGAAGCGCCTGCCGAAGCTGGGGTTTGATGGGTCCTGGATCCTTGTGAACCTGATTCAGGGGCTGTCGGTGAAGCACGACATCACACTGCTGGCGTTCATGGAAACCGACGAAGAGAGGCCGCATGCCGACTATTTGAAACGGTTTTGCAAGGAAGTAAAGACCGTTACGCTGTATCCGTACAGCGACGAACTGAAAAGCTCCTTCTTGTTCTCAAAGATTCTTGCGGCAATCCATGCCTGCCTATTGATGCGAAAGGAAGTCTTGAATCAGCTGAAGAAAGAGGATTTTGATCTCATTCAGTGCGAATACCTGCATACGTTGAATTTCATTCCCAATCTCCGGCGATTTCCAAGTCTGCTGACGCATCATGAGGTGCTCAGCCTGGTGCGAGAAAGAAGCTTTCGCAGTTCACGTGGCCTGGCACAGCGGACTTCCAGGTTCATCCAGTGGAAGATAACGGCGGCATATGAGAAGCGAGTCTGCCGAAAAGTGAAGAGTGTCGTGGCGCTCTCGACGGTGGATCAAAGCTACCTGAGGCTGCGCCTTAAGGTGCCTGAGCCGCGCCTGGCCCGCACAGGGGTGGATACCGAGTATTTTCGACCGTACCCGGACGCTGAGGAGACTCCATTCAGTCTGGTCTTCGTCGGTTACTTCAAGCATCCACCCAATGTCGAAGCACTGCACTATTTCTTTCGCCGTATTTGGCCGCGCGTGCAAGAGGCGGTTCCCGAGGCCACGATCACGATCATTGGTCGCTTTGCGCCTCCCGAGGTATTGGCCTACAGCCAGAGAGATGTTGTGACCTTCGTTGAATTTGTGCCTGACTTGCGTCCACACCTGCAGCGGCATGCGATTTTTGTGGCCCCCATTATCAGCGGCGCGGGCTTGCGAGGAAAAATTCTCGAAGCGCTGGCGATGGGAAAGGCGGTGGTTGCCACGCGCAGATGTGTGGAGGGCTACCCTTTTGTGCATGGGCAGGAGTTGATGGTTGCGGGCTCGGCAGAGGAGTTCAGCCAGCATGTGATTGCGTTGCTGCGCGACCCGGCGCAGCGGGCGGCCTTGGGAGAGATGGGCCGCCTGAGGGTGGAAACGGAGTTTAGCCGCGCCGGTTTCACGGAAGCGTATGAACTTTTGCACGCTGAGCTTTTTGAATGACGCTTCTTTCAGTAGTTATCGTGAACTACCGGTCCCGTGAGCACTTGAGCGCTTGCCTGGACGCGCTATTACTCCACATCGGTTCGTGCGGTTTTGAGATTGTGGTGGTCAATAACGACCATCGGGAGGATCTGTCATCGGTTCAGGCGCTGGAAAGACCTGAAGTCCGGATTATTCACAATCCGATAAACGTTGGTTTCGGCGCCGCAGCAAACATCGGATTCAACGATTCAAGCGGAGAGTTTCTGCTTCTACTGAATCCAGATGTCGTGATTCGACCTGGAGCTGTGGAAGTGCTGCTGGAAACGATGCAGTCGTCGAAGGACGCAGGTATCGTGCTTCCACAACTCAGGAATCCCGATAACACCCTGCAGTACTCCTGCCGTCGATTCTATACTTGGAAGACGTTGTGGATGCGGCGGGGACCGTGGAGCCGGCGTCTTTCGTCGCACCCGATCGTGCAGCGGCACCTGATGCGGGACTGGGACCATGCCAGCGTGGCGGAGGTGGATTGGGGTCTGGGCGCTGCGATGCTGATCCGCAGGCAGGCCTTGCCCGAAGCACAGCTTTTCGACGAGCGATTCTTTCTTTATTTTGAAGATCTTGATTTATGTTTGCGTCTCCGTCGGGCGGGTTGGAAAGTGCTTTACACTCCGGCGGCAGTGATGACTCACCAGCATCGCCGCGACAGTGCACAAGCAGGGGCTTTGCTGGCAAAGTTTCATCATTTGTACAGCATGTTGAAATTCCTTAGTAAGTATCGATTCCGGCTGAATCCTGAAGTCTGATCAGGCCGGCCTTTCAGCCGGGCCACGGTTGTGACATAGTCCGGGCTGAGGAGAGACCATGAAAGAGTATGACGTCGTCGTCATCGGGAGCGGGCCGGCTGGTCATTACGCGGCGATTCAGGCTGCGAAGCTGGGGAAAAAAGTTGCCATCGTTGAAAAGAGGCAAGTGCTGGGCGGTGTCTGCCTGAACACCGGAACTATTCCCAGTAAGACGCTGCGCGAGGCCGTGATTTACCTGACCGGACTGCGGCAGAAAGCCGTCTATGGGATGAGCTATGCAGTGAAGCGTGACATCACGATGGACGACTTGCGCTTGCGGACAACCCACGTGATCAAGACCGAGACGGAGGTTTTTCGTGCTCAGTTGCAGCGGAACCATGTGGATCTGCTCACTGGCGCAGGCTCGTTTCTCGACGATCATCGTCTCCTGGTGGATAACGGCCTGGAGAAGGAAGTGTGCTCGGCGGCTCTCTTCGTCATCGCCACAGGCACCTCGCCCGCTCATTCCAACCGCATCCCGTTGGATGGTTCCTCCATCGTGGACTCCGATATGTTTCTGTGCATCTCGGCTCTTCCGCGATCAATCATTATCGTGGGTGCCGGCGTGATTGGCGTGGAGTATGCCTGTATGACTGCTGCCCTGGGCATCAGCACGACGCTGGTGGAGGCTCGCGACCAGATGTTGGATTTCCTGGATCCGGAAATCATCGAAGCCCTTCGCTACCACATGCGCGACATGGGCATCACCTTAAGGTTGCGCGAGGAAGTGGTTAGCGTCCGAAAGACAGGGGAAGGCATGGTTGTGGCTGAACTCAAGAGCCGGAAAGAGATTCATGCCCAATCGTTGCTCTATACCGTCGGCCGGCAAGGTAACACGACGACACTTAATCTGGATGCGGCTGGGCTAACCGCGGATGATCGCGGGCGCATTAAGGTGAACGAGCATTACCAGACCATTGTTCCGCATGTTTACGCCGCCGGCGACGTGATTGGGTTTCCCAGTCTGGCTTCAGTCTCCATGATGCAGGGGCGCCTGGCAGTTTGCCACGCCTTTGGCGTCCCCTTCTCCAGTGTGCCGAACCTCTTTCCCTACGGCATCTACACGATTCCAGAAATTTCGTACGTGGGCCAGAACGAAGACCAGCTCACCGAGCAGGGAATTCCTTATGAAGTGGGTATTGCACGCTACAGGGAAATCGCCAGGGGCAATATTATCGGAGACCAGAACGGCCTGCTGAAGCTCTTGTTCCACCGCCAAACTCGTCAGTTGCTGGGCGTTCACATCATTGGTGAAGGGTCGGCTGAGTTGGTGCACATTGGACAGGCGGTTCTCACATTCGGGGGAGGATTGGATTATTTTCTAAACAGCGTTTTCAACTACCCAACCTTGGCGGAGTGTTACAAGGTGGCAGCCCATGCTGGGGCCAACAAGATAGCGCAGGCTTCACCCGGACTGGGGCCGTCCATCTAGCGCCCGTCGACTTGCGACAACTGGTTCTTATGGCTGTGGTCGAATCCTACTTTTCCCAATCGCTGACATACGCATCAATCGAGAGTGCCATTTGGGGCGGGATTCGAGAGAGCATAGGGCGCTGACACCAGGAACAAGAACACCATCAAGACTTCCGAATCGCCGAAGTTGAATTCAAACAATCCCGCCACAAAGAGAACCACCACGGCGGTAAAGCCCACAGCGGAAACAGCCCGGGTTTCGTCCTTCGCCGCTTGCCTGAACAGGACCCAATGGTCCCCAGTCAGCTTCAACACCAGCCAAAGCCATATCAGCGCACAGGGGATGCCGCGTTCGGCGGCGAACTGGAGCAGATTGTTATGCATGTGCACGGGATAGAAACCCGATCGATTCCGGTCACTCTGCGTTGGGTGATAGTCATAAAAAACCCGGGAGATCCTTTGCGGGCCAACGCCGAACCAGGGATGAGCTTCCACCATGCGCCCGCCCGCCTTCCAAATGGCCAGACGGGCATAGTTCGACGGGTCGTTTGCGTCCCACACGCTGTAAATGCGCCTCTGAATCACATCGGGAGCGGCCACCGCAAGCAGTCCCGTAGCCAGGCCCGCAGCGGCGAAAGTTTTCCAGTGACAATGGCGCAACAGGAACAGAACGAGGATGCCCGCCAGAGTCGCGAGCCAGACGCTGCGTGTTAGAGTCATTGAGAGCGCCACGGCAACCAGAGCCAAGCCCGCCAGCCAGAACCAAAAACGGCGAGGCCGGCCAAAAACGAGGTATCCGACTCCCGCAACAAACGTCAGCATGAGCTCTCCACTCAGAGTCATCCAATGTCCCATAAAACCCGTGAGCCGCGTCTCCACGCTGACCTGACCAATGATCATGAATTGGCCAATCACGAGCAGGGATGCCACCACGCTCAGACCGAACAGCACATGGTAGGACAGAGTGACATGTTCTCTGGTGAACGTATTGACCACCAGCAGAATGATTGCGAAGAGCCAGAACTTGCTGATTGCCGCGCGGCCTAGAAAGGGTTCGGGAGAAAGAACGAGAGAAATTGCCGTAAAAACCATGAACAATAGCAGAGGCGCTGCAATTGGAGGAAACCAAAGCCGACGGCGCGTAGTAAACCACTCAGCGCCGAATGCGAGGATGGCACAGGCCAGAAATATTTGAGATATAGCAATACTCACCAACGGTAATGTGACGCCCAGGAGTGTCAACGTACTCGCTGCGCGGTTGAGTTTGATGGCCGACGATTGCATGCCGGAGGGCACCGCCTTTACTACAGACATATGCACTGAAGGGACGCGTCACCGCGGTTTCAATTTTCGAGCTGAAAGACTATAGTAGAACGCATTGGCATGACACACTTTTACAAACGGAGGGTAAAATCTCTTGTATCGCTATCGTAACCATATCAAGGCAGTCTGCGGGTGCTTGGCTCTTTTTGTGCTTTCATCGGAATGGTCTCTGGGTGAGTCAAAGACATCGCCGGATGCCGTAGTCATTACGATCGGTGATTTCAAGCTCACGGCGGGCGAGGTGGAAAAGATTGTTGCGGGCCTGCCCCCTCAGAACCGGCAGTATTTTGCCAGTCCATCCGGGCGCCCTCAGCTTGCAGATTTCCTCATCCGAACCAAACTGTTTGCTCGTGAAGCGGAAAAGCGCCGGCTTGAGGAGCGCGAGGACATCAAACGCAGCTTGAATCTCTTTCGAGAAAGCCTGTTGTCGCGCGAAGTGCAGACGGAGATGGTGAAAGAGATCAAAGTAACGGACGAGGAGGCGAAGCAGTTTCTGGACGCTAATCAGAACGCGTTCGAACAGGCCAAAGTTCGTCGCCTTGTCGTGCGCTCGGCTTCAACGAATCAGTTTTACCAGGACGGGAAGCCGTCTGACCAGCTGCCGACCGACGAACAAGCGAAGGCTAAAATTGAGGATATTCGAAAGAAGATCGTGGAGGGTGCAGATTTTGAGGAGATGGCAGCAAAATTTTCCGACGATGCGATGACTTCCGGCAAGGGTGGTGACATGGGTTACATCCGTCGTGTCAATCAGGATCCCAGGGTCTTACTCACGCCGCCCATGCTCGAGACGATTTTCTCGCTCAAGGCTGGCGAAACCAGTCAGGCCATTCAAACACCCTTCGGATTCGAGCTATTTAGAGTGGAGGAACGCAAGTCACCCAAACTGGAGGAAATACGGACGGAAGTGGAGAACGGCATCCGGCAGCAGAAATACGAGGTTCTATACGAGGAGATGAAGGCGCGTAGCGATGTGACAGTGGATGACGGTTACTTCGGTATTAACGCCAGCGGGAACCAGATTCCAGCGCCGACAAAGTAGTGTTCCTACGCTTGAAACTCGCCGTTGTGCGAGAGGCGCGGAAGTTCTCACATCAGCTTCTTAACTTGCTCTTCAAGCAACTGGACTTCTGTAGCTTCTCTCTCATGTCCCTGTTGGAATCGGCCAGCGATATGGCCATTTCGGTCGATCAGAACCACATAAGGAATATTAAATTTGGGCGCTTGCGGGGTGATGCCAGGAATGTAGTTCAATGCTACCGAGATGTCCCCGAGCAGTATTGGGTAAGTGAGGTTATATTTCTTGATGTATGGCCCAACGACGGCTGATTTCTCTTTGTCGTGGGAGATTCCAACGACAACCAACCCGCGCTCTTTGTATTTCTGATAGAGCTTCTCCAGATCAACGCCGCTTTTTTGGCAATCGGGGCACCAAGTTTGGAAAAAATCGAGGACAACGACCTTCCCCTTAAGGCTGGTGGATCGCAGCACATTTCCATCCCAAGTCGGTAGAATGAAGTATGGCGCCGGCAACTTCAGTTCGACAATGGATTCTTGCCCGGCGACTTGCAATCCACCGAAGAGCAGTGTAAGCAGCAAGCAAAGGCATTGTGTCTTCAGCATAGCTTCTGGCGACCTTTCGATCGGTCGGAGGGTCACAGGAATCAGCGGACCCCAATGCTCCGCTTCCCTCCACCACCTTGGGAGATAAAGAGTTGACCCTTTCAACCTGGCGGATTAGAATCCGGTCCACCGGCTGAAAGTCGAGGCAAGAAGGCTCAAACACGGTAGCAAAACTTGACATCCCCAACAAGCGATTTGAAGATGGATGCGGCCCTGGCAAAACCCTCTTTTCAGGACGAGCCGCGCAGGTTGTTTTACGACGACTACCGGGGTGCAAGCGTCAGCGTCATCGTTCCAGTGCACAACGAACAGGATGCGATTGTCGATCTCGTTCAGCGGATTATCCTAGTACTCAAAGGACTTGGCAGGCCTTGGGAAGTGGTCATTGTCGATGACGGTTCGACAGACCAGACGCTGAAATCCATTGAACCTCTGGAGGTCAAGGTTATCGCGCATCCGTACAATATTGGGAACGGCGCAGCCGTAAAGACTGGCATCCGCCACGCCTGCGGCGAGATTATTCTCATGATGGACGGTGACGGCCAGCATGATCCATCCGACATCCCCAGACTGATCGAGCAGATTGGACCGTTTGACATGGTGGTGGGAGCTCGCAGTAACGGATCGCAAAACACGCACCGGATGGTGGCGAATCATTTCTACAACTTGTTTGCGTCCTACGTGGCACATTTCTTTATTCGCGATCTCACCTCCGGTTTCCGAGCCATTAAAGCCAGCGTGTTGAAGCGATTCACCTACCTGTTGCCCAACACGTTCTCATACCCAACAACCCTGACGTTGTCATTGCTTAGAGCCGGGTACAGTCTTTGTTATGAGCCTATTGTGGCTGCCGAGCGCAAGAGCAGGAGCAAAATCAAACCAATACGGGATGGAGTTCGCTTTCTGCTGATCATCTTCAAGATTGCTACTTTCTTTTCACCCTTGAAGATTTTTCTACCGTTCAGCTTGTTGTTTCTGGCCTTGGGCGCCAGCAACTATGCGTACACCTACTACACCACTCACCGGCTGACGAATATGTCGGTTCTGTGTTTCATTGCGTCATTCCTATTCTTTCTTCTGGGACTCATTTCTGAGCAAATCGCCCAATTGCGATTCGATCGGTCTGAGGAACACGGTTGAGATCTCAGCCTTCTCAAGTGGCCTCAGTCTCTGTCCATAAGCCTGCCCCGTCAACACGTTACTTTTGCTCTCAACTTGCTTTCGATTGAGTCGAACTGGTTCAATTGGCGGAATCAATCATAAATGACCGTCCTCTGGAAGTATCGCAAGTTTATTCTTCAAAACGCTGTCAACGACCTGCGGCATCGCTATGCTGGCTCGACAATGGGTGTGTTTTGGAACGTCCTCAACCCCCTGTCTCAGATTCTGGTTTATACGCTGGTTTTCTCGAACTTGATGAAAGCACACCTGGCACACCGACCCAGCACCGCCGGTTTTGCGGTCTACTTGTGTTCTGGGTTGCTGCCCTGGACGGCGTTTGCCGAGTCGGTTGTTCGGGGTACCGGGGCCTTCGTGAGTAATGCCAATTTCTTGAAAAAACTGCCCGTTCCCGAGCAGGTGTTTGTAGCGCAGTCGGCGCTCGCAAGTACCCTGAATCTGTTGGTTTCAATGGCACTTTTGTTCGGACTGAACGTCAGCACGGGTTCACAGGTTTCGCTAACCTGGCTATTGGTGCCAATCATCTTGCTGCTGTTTCAGGGGTTCGCTTTCGGGCTCGGTGTCCTCTTGGGAAGTTTGAACGTTTTCTTCCGCGACATCGGTCAGGTTGTGGCTATCCTGCTTCAGTTGTGGATGTGGCTCAACCCGATTGTATACTTGAAGAGCACGCTGCCGGCCGCGTTGCAGAACGCTCTGGCCTGGAACCCCACATTTGCGTTCATCGACTCAATTCACGACGCGATGTTGTACCGCACTGTTCCGGATGCCTGGAAGTGGGGCAGTATGTTCGGCTGGGCTCTGGGTATGACGTTGCTGGGCTATGCCGTGATGCGGCGCCTGAGACCCGAAATCAGGGACGTTGTCTAATCATAGCGACGGCTGCATGGATGATCGATGATGAGACTGGTTGCTTATGAGCGTTGAAAAATTCTTATCAACATCACAGTGGAAACGGCAGAAGGGCGATCTGGATTTTGAGAAGCCAGACCGCTGGTTCAAGGGACAGTTCTGCAATTCCTTCCCGACAGATCGCGCGATTGTACCTGCGGATGTGCTGCTGGGCTGGAGTCCGGCTGCACCCGTCATTACGCAGCAGAGTAAGGTGATCGCTTTCGGTAGTTGCTTTGCGGAGTATTTCGTCAAGTTCTTGGCTGCGCAGGGTTACAACAACTGGATGGCACCTTCGGAGCGCTATGCGCCATCTGAGGAAAATTTGCTCCTGTCTTTGGGCCAGACTTTTGAGAATGTTTTTGTTGTCGTCCAGCAGTTTCGCTGGGCTTTTGGGGAATTCACTCCCAAACGCGAAATGTGGATTACCAAGGACAAAGTTTGTTTTGAGGCCAACGAAGAGCGTCGCGTGAAAGTCTACAGCACACTCAGCCAGGCTGACGTGGTTGTGATTACCCTGGGGCTTTCGGAGGTCTGGTTCGATCAAATTCAGAATGAACCGTTGTGGCGAACGATGCCTGAGCGCCTGTATGAACCAGATCGCCATATCTTCAAATTGGCGACGGTAGCTGAAACCGAGCAGGCGTTGATGGAACTGGACCGCTTGATTCAGCATTACTGCCCTAACCTAAAGGTGGTTTTTACGATCTCTCCAATCCCTTTGCTGGCGACTTTTCGCAATCAGTCTGCAATCACTGCTAACCAGGTGTCAAAATCGATCTTGCGGGCGAGCTTGGACTCCTTCATGACGGAAGCGGCGATTCTTGCATCTGGGCGATATTTCTACTTTCCGTCGTACGAGCTTGTCTTTAGCTTGTTTGGAAATCCGTTTGAAGCCGATAATCGTCATGTGAGAACTGAAGTAGCGGGCACGATCCTGGATATTTTCAGGATGGCGTACACTGATATTCCGGGTGACAGCTCAGTCAATCCTATTGTGCCGCCAGAAGAGGCCCTGAGGACTCAGATTCGTGGGCTGAAAGAAGAGCTTCAGTCTAAGGAGAATGTGATACAAGAATTGCGCCAGGCGGCTGATGAACGGTTGGCAGTCATCCGAAGCTTGGAAGGTTCCGCGGTGAAGTGAGTTCCGAGAGCTGGCCAGGAGCATTGGAGACGTGGGAGATTCGGGCGCAGAAGTCTCAGTTTATTATTGTTTTGCGCGGTCCGGAGGAACCCTCATTAACCGCTGTCTCGGCTGCATTCCGGAGAATCTTGTGCTGTCGGAAGTAAATCCCATGGGCTCCATCGTCACCGTTGAGTCTCAAGCGCAGAACTGGCTTGGCTTGGTGGGTGCCGCGGATATTGACCAGTTTGCAGCCAGGCCCTACGGTGAAAAGATCTCGTTCCTGGCAGGGGCAGCGGCCGCTTTAGGGAAGCGTCTGATAGTTCGCGATTGGCCTACGCTGAATTTCCTGGGCGGGATTCATTGGGAGTACTTCTTTCCGAGCGGAGTACTGGAACAGGATCTCTACCTCCAGCGCTACGGTTTGCGCTACCACTCGGCGGTGGTTTCTCGACGAGCAGCTTCGGTGTATGAATCCCTCACGCGCTCGTTCGCGCATTTGAAGAAGTTGAGTGTCGATGATTTCGGTTCAGCATACCTTGCCTATGCGCAAGCCGTGGCTTTGTTTCCCGTGATTCATTTTGAGGAATTCTGCGAAGCGCCGGAGCAAGAATTCAGACGCCTGTGCGCCGCCCTGCACTGCAGTTTTTCGCAAGAATTTGTCACGGGGTTCAGTCGCTTCATCAATTGCACGGGCGACAATAATCTGGCTGTGACCTCCAGGGGCGGCAACTCGGAACAAATTCTGCCATTGGCTGACAATCGGGAAACCGACGCCTGGAAGATTGCAGCGAAAGACGAGCAGTGCCGGGAGGCAGACAGGTTATTTGGTTATGGGCAATGAAGGTCATCTGGACGTGTTGTGGAAACTGGTGGTTTCGCGTGACAAGACGCTGGCCGGGGCTCACCGGCTGTCTGAAATCAGACTGCTTGAGAAGGAAGAGGAGATTGCCGAAAAAGAGGCCGAAATTCAGCAATTGAAGCGCGAGGCTGAAGGTAGGATGGAGGTTATCCATCAACTCAAGCAGTCTTATTATTATCGCTTGGGTTATGCACTGCTCTACCTGCCCCTTGCACTTAGGAAACTCTTCCGGTTTCGGGGAAAGTGAATGGATTGGGATGCGGATTGTGTCGGCTGCAAATGCGGACAAGCTGTGGAGAGTCATTGAATGTCGCGATCAATCCCTGGGTGCAGTCCATGGGTCACTTGCGAGGCAGACTCTCGAAAAAGAGAACGAGATTCACAAGATGGCGAATGTTCTGGCCGAGAAGGAGCAGGAAATTGTGTCGCTGGCCTCCAACCTGTCAGACAGGGAAAAGGAGATCGTGAGCAAGGAAGCCGAGATCCGTCGATTAGCCGAGGCTGCCTCTGAGAGGCTGGAACTCATTAAGCGGCAACAGGCCGAACTGGAGTCGATCAGTCGCTCCAGCGAGTATCGATTCGGTTATCTGGCACTGAACCCATGGCAGGTCTTGAAAAAGCGGCTCTTTCGCGACACGAGCTTTCGATGAAGGATGGAACCTCACAATTTGGACACGAAGAGGACTTCAAGCCGTTCGTCTTATGGTTTACGGGTCTTTCTGCCTCCGGCAAGACTACGCTGGCCCAACTGTTGCAAGCTGAACTGACGAGGTCTGGCTTCCGCTGTTTCGTTCTGGATGGAGACCTTCTCCGCGGCGGGTTGTGCAACGACCTGGGATTCAGTTCGTTAGACCGCGCGGAGAACGTGCGCAGAGCGGGAGAAGTAGCACGGCTACTGGTCGATGCGGGGCTAGTGGTTTTGGCGGCTTTCATTTCTCCGTATGTGGCGGATCGCGCGCGAGTCCGCAGCCGGTTTGCACAGGATCAGTTTTACGAAGTCTATCTGGAATGCCCAATCGAGGTCTGCCGGCAGCGTGACCCGAAAGGGCTGTACCGCAAGGCTCAGGAGGGTCTGATTCCCAAGTTTACGGGTATTAGCGATCCGTACGAACCACCACCCGCCCCCGACCTCGTCGTCCGCACCGGCGAACTCACGGTACAGCAGAGTTTGCAGGCGTTGTACCAATTCTGCCTGGATCGAGGACTTGCGCATGAAGGCTCGCAGTGAGACCGCGTTGGGCTGTCCTCAGTTCGACTGAATTCGGCAGCAAGAACTGCCCGACGATCCCAAGTTTCAGTTTATGACCGTTCCTACTGCTATTCGGGTTTCCGCGCTGGGGAAACGATACAAGATCTACGAGCGTCCCTGGCACCGATTGAAGGACTGGTTCGGTCCAGCTGGATCGCGACACTACGGGGAGTTTTGGGCGCTGCGTGAAATAACGTTTGAAGTTCAACCCGGGGAATGTCTTGGCATCATCGGCCCAAATGGTTCTGGCAAGTCGACTCTTCTCAAGATTCTGTCTGGAGCACTCCATTCTACCGAAGGATATTTTGAAGTGCAGGGCAGGGTGCTTTCAATCCTGGAACTGGGAACAGGGTTCAACCCGGAATTGACAGGACGCGAAAACGTATGGCTGAGCGGTTCGTTGTTGGGGGTGCCGAAAGAAACGATCTCTCTTCAGTTGGACGCAATCAGGAACTTTGCCGGCTTGGGAGATTTTTTTGACCGGCCACTAAAGTTCTATTCATCGGGAATGCACGTACGCCTTGCTTTCTCCATCTTTTCTTCGCTCGAGCCGGAGGTGCTGATCCTGGATGAAGCTCTGGCCGTGGGCGACGCGGGATTTCAACGAAAATGCTATAGGCGCATCGAATCGCTCCGCGAGACTTTGGGAACGACTGTCCTGCTCGTTTCTCACGACACCAATGCCATCGTGAATTTCTGTTCGCGAGCCCTATTCATTCACCAGGGTCGCATTATCAAGGACGGTTCGCCCAAGGAGGTCTGTGAAACTTACCATCGGAGCGTTTTTGGAGAGAGGATCGACTCAGATTCTGTTCAGATCTATGGGGATGGCCGGGCTGTATTTGAGGAGGTTTGGCTTGAAGATGAATCCGGTAATCGGATTGTCGCCAGTCAGCCGGATTCTCATCTTTTCTTCTGCTGCAGGATCCGGTTTCGCGAGACAATCACAGAGCCGATCTACGGAGTCCGCCTCACGAATGCACAGGGCGTCGTGATCACCGGTTCGAACTCGTTTCTATTGGGGAAGCGCGCCCCATCGCAAGTTGCCAATGAGAGGGTGCTGGTCCGCTGGGCCTTGCGCCTTCCACTGAATCCGGGCCACTATTTTTTCACTTGCGGATGCTCGGAAGTGCAGGAGGATCGTTTTCTTTGCCGCCAAATTGATGCGTTGCGAGTCACAGTCATCGGCCCCAGCCGTTGCGGAGGCATCGTGGATTCCGTGCCAGAGTTGTTTGTTCAGACTCTGGCTTCCGAGTCGAGAATAGAAGCCGGCTCACCCGCATCATCATTCTCGTCATGACGGTAACACTCTCCATCGTAACTCCCTCGCTGAATCAGGCTCCTTTCCTGGAGGCAGCCATCCAGAGCGTGCTGCGGCAGGGATATGGGCGGCTCGAGTATTGCGTGGTGGACGGAGGATCGCAGGATGCGTCGGTGGAAATCCTAACCCGACAAGGCAGCGCGATTCGCTGGGTTTCTGAGCCGGATCGCGGCCAGGCGGACGCGATCAATAAGGGCTTCCGCAAGACACACGGTGACGTTTTGGGCTGGCTTAACGCTGATGACCTATACAGCCCAGGTGCCTTAAGAGTAGTGGCGCGTCAGTTTCAGGATCCCGAGCTGATGTTGCTTTACGGAAACGCGCATCACGTCGATGAAATGGGCAACATCCTGGAAGCCTATCCCACTCGCGATTTTAATCTGGCTGCGTTGGCCTATCACTGTTTTATATGCCAACCTGCCTGTTTCTTCCGGCGTTCTCTGCTGGAGGTCGCGGGGGAGCTCGACACGGGTTTACAGTACGCGATGGACCTGGATCTTTGGATTCGGTTTGGAGAGCTGCAACAGAAAAATCCTCACTGGAAATTCAAACATATCTCCCAGGTTCTGGCCTCATCGCGTATGCACTCCAGCAACAAAACACTTTCCCGCCGCCGGCAATCCTTGGAAGAGATCATAATGGTGGTTCGGCGGCATTTCGGAATTGTTCCATTCAACTGGGTGTACGGTGCGGAAGAGTCGGCTTCTGGCTCTTACGACGGGTTCTTCCGGCGAAGCCCGCTTCGTGCTTCTCTGCTTGGAAAGAGCTTTGGACGATGGCTATGGATCAACAAAGGATCGCCGGCCTACGTGTTCAGGTCTCTGGTGGATCGACTCCTGTCGCCGCAGCACAGTCTCCGCAGCCTGAACGCGCGTACCGGAGGCCGACGGTGAATCCATTAGTTTCCATAATCACGCCTTCCTTCAATCAGGGACAGTTCATTGAGGAAACAATTCAAAGCGTCCTCAGTCAGGACTATCCCAACATCGAATACCTGGTCATCGATGGTGGCTCGACTGACAACACCCTGGAAGTGCTGCGCAAGTATGAAGGTCGTTTGAAATGGGTTTCAGAGCCGGACAGCGGCCAGTCGCACGCCATCAACAAGGGCTTTCGCATGGCGCGGGGAGAGATCGTGGCCTGGCTGAATTCCGATGACACATTTCTTCCCGGAGCCATCACGAAGGTAGCCAGGCATCTCTCCGAGAATCGCGAAACCATGATGGTATATGGCGAGGGGTATTTGATGGATCACCAAGGCCAGATCACGGGTCGGTTCCCGGCAACGGAGCCTTTCAACTTGTGGAGGCTGATCTACTATGGCGACTACATTCTTCAACAGACCGTCTTCATACGGAAAGCGGTCTTTGACGTGATTTCGATGGTGGACGAGTCCTTGCACTATGGCATGGACTGGGATCTGTTCATCCGGATTGGCAAACGCTTCAAGGTGGATTATCTGCCAGAGTATCTCGGAGTCCTGCGCGAGTATCCACAGGCCAAGTCGTTCGCCGGAGGCGTGAAGCGGTTGCAGGAGCTCACTTCAATCATGCGCCGGCACGGGAACCGGCGCTACCCCCCTGCATTTTTTAACTACTGCTGGCACCCCTACCAGGACGCTTTCCTGGAGGAACTGCGCCATGCCATTCCCTGGCTTCGCTGGACCTGGCTCGAACGCGGCAGCGAATCGATGAGAAAGGTAATTACTCATCTCATCTTTAAACAGGTGACCCGCATGGGACAGCCCAGCCCATTTTCTGACGGGTGGGTGGGGGATTGTTCTTATTTCCTGTTCACCGACATTCGTGACAAAAAGATGCTTCGCGTTGTAGGAAGTACCCAGGAAGTTCCCGGTCGGGTGCTGCCCATGAAGATCAGGCTCAGCCTGAACGGCCGCGTTATGGAGCAGCGCAGGGTCAAGCGTCAAAGTGAGTTTGTCATTACCTGCCCTGTTTCTCCGCAGAGAAACGAAGAACCTCTCGAAGTCATCCTGAAAACGAACCGGCATTTTGTACCTTCGCGGTTCGGCACTAAAGATAATCGCCGTTTGGCGTTTCAACTAAAAGAAATCGAATTGGTTTAAAGTGGACTCAGCGTTTTGGATGAATTCTGTCTAGGGCGCGTTGCTACCCACGCTTAGGAGCCCGAGCTCGACTGAGCTGGGAGCCGTTTCAGCCATGAGCTTGAACGGACTTCCATTTCGAAGCAACTGGGCCGGCTTGTCTCCTTTGCGTATTGCCAGCGTGAACCCTCTTGTGCGTGGCAGCTTGTCCTTTTTCAACTCGAATCGAAAAGTGCCATCCGATCTGGTTTCAGCCGACGGCGCTGCAGAACAGTCGCGGCAATCTAGTGGAACGCTGCTCTCCTTCTCCAGGCTTAGCAAAAGAACTTTTTCATTCGAGAAAGGAGATCCATCCTCGTGGAGAAGGCGGCCCGAGATGACCCATGGATTTAGCGCGGTGACGGCTTGAGCGACGACCTGATGTTCACGCTGTGCCAGCGATTTCAGGACCTCTTCGCTGGCCACAAGTCGTGTGGCTGCTTCGCGCACGAATGGGCTCGGATCGGTCCTGGCGCGCTCTTCAACAATACTTTGCTTGTAGGTCCGCTGCAGGGCCGCAAGCCGTACACTCCAGTCCGTGTCCGTTTGGGCAATACGTTGCAGAAGATTCTGATCATGAATCCGTCGGGCCGCTGCAGCGCGGACAGCCGCGCTCGGATCGTGCTGCGCAATAGAGTTTAACTTCAGAAACTGGCCGAGTCTCTCGACAGCCTTTTTTCTTACCAACGGCTCGGGATCCTTGTCGAGCACTGACTCGATGAGCCCAAGATCCTGGACGCGACGCAATGCCTCGGCACGGACTTCGCCGCTGCGGTCTGTCTGTGCGATACGCGTTAGCAGGGCTTGGTCGGTCAGCTTGCTAATGGCAGCTTTCCGAACCATTGGGCTCTCATCCCTTCGCGCAAGATCCTCCACGAGTGCCTCCGCTCCGCTCAGCAGTCGCACCGCTGTGGCTCGCACCTCAGGTGCTTCCTCATTACTGGCGATTTCTCGAATCAGGCCCTGATCCAGAAGACGCCCGACAGCCACCTCGCGCACCATGGAATCCGGGTCTTTCTGAGCAATGCTTTCGATCAAAGCGAGTTCAGTGACCCGTTCGGCAGCAAGAGCTCGAACCTCTGGAGATTGATCCCGCACGGCAATCTGGTTGATGCGAGACAAATTGCTGATTCGAATGACCGCGCTGGCACGCACTCGTGAATCAGAATCAGCCACCGCAATCCGATCCAGAAGATCGGAATCTGTCAAACGGAGGGCAGCCGCTGCGCGAACCTCCGGACTCGTATCTGTCACAACCGCTTGAGACAACTCGCTTTGATCTGACAAGCGCTCCACCGCCTCCTTGCGAACCATCGGAGACTTGTCTTTTTGTGCAATCTCGCTGATTGTGTTGAGGTTTGCCAGCTTGCGCACCGCAGGCGCGCGAACCTCGGGGCTGGGGTCCTCCGTGGCGGCCTTATGAATCAAAGGCTGTTGGGTGACCTTTTCGACGACAGCCTTGCGGACCCTGGAGTCAGGATCTTTGTACAGAGAATTCAGATCCTCTGTGCCTGCCAACCCTCGTGCGGCCGTAGCCCGCACGTTGGCGACGGTAACCGATCTCTCAATCGCTTTGAGCAGACCATCCTCTGTCACTCCTTCCAAAGCAGCCAAGCGCACTATGAACTCCGAGTCCTGTCGTGCAACCTGAGCGAGCGCTTGTTGATCGGTGAGCTTTCGCACGGCCGCAAGCCGCACCTGTGGGTCGGAATCGTTCATTGCGACGCCAGCGATGCGCGTCTGATTCTCAGTCGTGATCACGATCTGGATGCGGTTGTTCTCTTGAGTGATTCTTACTCCCCCCCAGTTTCGTAAGACGATTATTTGAGCCGGTGCTGGCACCACTAGGGCCAGAAGCGCGGCGAGGGCAAGACCAGCGGCCCACCGGGAAAGCAACAGCCATTGGAGCGAGAATAGGCCAACAATCATGGGCAACCCCTAGGTACTCTCTACCCAATCCCCAGAGTCCAGAATACCGGATTTTCGTCGATGATGAGGATTCAAAGTTCGGCCGTCCTGCCATCATTCTGAGGTTCAATCTGTGCTACCATATCGCGTTTTTGTCAGACGTTCTCGCGACAAGACCTTGTCTCGGAATTGTGGAGTCACCTTCTTTATTTGTCTCAAAGTGGGTGTTGGTGGCGGGCTGTGTGCCCGCGTGCGGATGACTGTTTTGCTTAAGGGGTTCTGAGCTTATGCGGATTGGACTGATCGGCGCAGGTGCCTGGGGGCAGAATCACTTAAGAGTCTGGAAAAGGCTCGGAGTTTTGGCTGTTGTGTGTGAGGCTGACGACGCGCGGCGCAAGCGGCTTCAACAGGAAAGTCCCGATATCCCGATCACTCCGTTGTTGCGGGATCTTACTGCTGATGCCTCCATTCAGGGAGTTGTGATAGCGACTCCGGCCGAGACTCATTTCCGTTTGGGGAAGGAGTGTCTGCTGGCGGGCAAGGATGTGTTTATCGAAAAACCACTGGCGCTGACGATCGCCGAGGGAGAGGAATTGGTCAGCTTGGCGCGCGAGCAGCGACGGCTGTTGATGGTGGGACACATTCTCCAGTACCACCCGGCATTGCTGAAGCTGAAGGCCATGGTGCAGGGTGGGGAGCTGGGGAAGATCAATTATGTGTATTCCAACCGGCTCAACTTTGGACGCATTCGAACAGAGGAAAACATCCTCTGGAGTTTTGCTCCCCACGATATTTCAGTGATGCTCATGCTGCTGAATGAAATGCCTGTGCGGGTGGCTTCACAGGGCGGCAACTATTTGCATCATTCGATAGCTGACGTCACCGTGAGTAACTTTCAGTTTGCCAGCGGAGTGAACGCTCATATCTTTGTCAGCTGGCTCCATCCCTTCAAGGAACAAAAGCTGGTCGTGGTGGGTGAGCGCCAGATGGCTGTTTTTGACGATATGGTTTCGTCGAACAAGTTGATGCTTTACCCACACCGCATCCAATGGGTGAATCGGATGCCTGTCCCGGAAAGAGCCGAGGGCGTACCGGTGGAGTTTGAGAAGGTGGAGCCTTTGGAAGAGGAGTGTCGTCATTTTCTGGAGTGCATCGAAACGCGGACTGTGCCGCGTACTGACGGCGAGGAGGGCCTGCGCGTTTTGCGGCTGCTCAATGCTTGCCAGGAATCCTTGGAACATCAAGGTAGTCAGATTGTCACTGGAACGCCAGCCGCAGCCACTCGGCCCGCATACTCTGCCCATCCAACCAGCTGCGTCGACGAGCCGTGTGAAATTGGGCCCGGAACGAGAATCTGGCACTTCTCCCATGTGATGAAGGACTGCAAGATCGGCCGGAACTGCAACATCGGACAGAATGTTGTCGTTTCACCGGGTTGTGTTCTGGGAGAGAACGTCAAGGTTCAGAACAACGTTTCGATTTACACTGGAGTGATTTGCGAAGACGACGTGTTCCTTGGGCCGTCGATGGTATTTACAAACGTTGTCAATCCTCGAAGCCACATTGTGCGGCGGAACGAGTATCGGCAAACCCTCGTAAAAAAGGGTGCCTCGATTGGCGCCAACGCCACTGTCGTCTGCGGACACACGATCGGCCGCTACGCTTTCGTGGGTGCGGGGGCCGTCGTGACCAAGGATGTTCCGGACTACGCGCTGGTGGTCGGCAATCCGGCCCGGCGCGCCGGCTGGATGTGCCAATGTGGAAGCCGGCTGTCATTTTCAG
>Ga0187893_10007008_pt1 | contig 18838 bp, 19 predicted proteins | sample MA1701074metaG_FD_139574 | JGI IMG/M metagenome (GOLD analysis project Ga0187893, IMG submission 139574) | White microbial mat communities from a basaltic lava cave in the Kipuka Kanohina Cave System on the Island of Hawaii, USA - MA170107-4 metaG ... | reverse complement strand
CCCTTGCTGCCGGTTTCACTTCGCTGGATTTGCATGGTAACCCTCTAACAATTTGTAACTTAAACTTACCAAATCCCTACTACTATGAAACCGTCAATATTTCTATTTGGCGGGCCCAAGGTAAAGCTCTTCTGGCTTTGCTTCTGTTTCCTGCCTTTCAGCGTGCTGGCACAAAACAGCAAGGTCAGGCTGCACGTAGCAATAGACACAAGTGAACCGTTGACGGTAGATTACCGGACGACCGGAAACACCGTGCGTCAGATGTTGCTGGTAGGTGGCCTGCTTGATATCGGTATCTCCGACCTTCGCGAGTCGAGTCACAGCAAGAAACTCAGGGAGACCGTAGGTAGTATTGATCGGTATTCAATCCTGGAAGAAGCAGTTGATGGCGCTTTCGCTGCCCAATCGCGGTACTTTGACTTGTTGTTTACGCCGATGGACAAGAAAAGACCCCTCGAATACGCTGAAAGGCTGGGTTTGCATTTTGTACTTGAGTTGGAGGAGACGTTCTCCGGCATGATCTCTGCCTGGAAGCTGTCGTCACTATCCGCAGCTTCAACAATCGAGTATAGGCTAAAAGATGTATCAAATGGAAAGACACTGGTCAAAGGATCTCTTTCTGGCTTCGCGCGGGAAGTCCATGAATTCGATGAGGGCGTTTCAAACAAGGCTGCGTTTCTGGCGGAGTATCCCAAAGCTGTGGGTGCTGCAATTGGCATTATCTTCGGCCAGCTCAGCAAGGATGGACACCTTGGCACGATGGCAAGCGCAGCCGGGATCAAGGATTTTCCTCAACCGCTGGCGCATTTTCTCGAAGAGTATGCAAAGAAGTTCGAGTATACGATAGGGGTGCCTAAGGGTTGGACCGAGGTTAACATGAATTCCAAGTACACCATGGTCCTGGCTCCGAAAGGCGCCGACCGGGCAACGTTTGGATTGCGCCTGGATATTGACCTGCTGATTAAGGAACTCGGCCAGGAAACAGACGACCTGGATGTTTACGCGGCGCTTTTTCGCAACCGGGTAATAAACCTTGGTTACACGGCAGACGATGAAACGCAAACCGGCATTCCGCTGCAGGAAGGCTATCGCCAGCTTGTTTTTACAAGGCCGGATAAACTCGGGAAGGAGATTATCATCCTGGTTCGGCTGGGGAAGGAGTACGTAGGAATATACTCCGTAGTTATCATCAATGACTACGATGGGCACATGAAGAAGTACAAGGAAGTGGTTGAGAAAAACCTCTACACTATCGAGTTCAAGGTTAAAGGATGAATTGGTTCAAGATCCGAACGAGGTGTTCCTCGCAACCTCTTCCCAGAGAGCGAGATCCTTTTGGACCTGATCGATTTTTTCGCGCATGCCCAGGAGCGTTGCCTCGCCGAGAGGAAGACGAAGGAATGTCTTATCTGACTCTACAGCCTGGATCATCGCATGCGCCGCCTTCGTTGGGTCGCCTGCCTGTTTTCCATGTGCGGCCTGGTAGTATTCGCGCATCTTTCCTGCTGTTGCCATATACTCAGGCATCTTTGAGGGCGTATCCACAATAGAGCGACCACCGAAGTCGGTTCTAAAGGGTCCTGGCTCTACCAGGATTACTTTGATGCCTAGAGGTCCAACTTCCCTAGCCAGCGACTCTGAGAGCGCTTCAAGGGCAAACTTGGTGGCGTTGTAAATACCCGCGCCCGCAATCGCCCGGAATCCGCCGATGGAGGATATGTTCAGGATGTGTCCCGACCTGCGCTCACGAAAGTGAGCAAGGAGGGTTCTAGTGACATCCAGGGCGCCGAAAAAATTCGTGTCAAACTGCTGGTGTATCTCTTCATCGGTTACTTCTTCCACCGCGCCAATGAGCCCGTAACCGGCGTTGTTTACCAGCACGTCGATCTTGCCAAAATGCCGTATTGCCTCAGCAGTCGCTGCACGCACCTGGTCGTGTTTTGTAACGTCCAGTTCCGGACAAAGCAATCGGCCGCCATACTTAATCTGGAGAGACTCCAGCGATCTTGGGCAGCGCGCCGTAGCCGCAACTGAATATCCCTGGGCAAGCAGCACTTCAACCAACGCACGCCCCAGCCCGGTCGATGAACCAGTCACGAACCAGGTGCTTTTATTTGTTGATTCTGGGTTGCGATCCACCAGCCAATCCCGATAGCTATAGGGACCACTATTTAGCATAGGCTACGCTTCGCATCTCCCTGATCACCGTCACCTTGATTTGTCCGGGATACTGCATTTCGCGCTCGATCTTTTGTGAGATCTCGAAACTCAGCTGACTGGCGCGTTCGTCGGATGCCTTTTCAGCGTCGACGATCACACGAAGTTCGCGGCCGGCCTGGATAGCAAAACACTTTTCCACGCCTTCAAAGCTCAAACCAACTTGTTCCAGTTCTTTCAGGCGACGGGCATACTGCTCAATCACTTCTCGGCGTGCACCAGGTCTAGCGCCGCTGATCGCATCGCACGCCTGGACAAGCGGAGAGATCAGGCTGGTCATTTCGATCTCATCGTGGTGAGCGCCAATGGCATTGCAAACTACCGGATGCTCCTTGTACTTCTGCGCAAGCTCCATGCCGACAATGGCGTGAGGTTTTTCCAGTTCTTCCGGCCACACTTTGCCGATGTCGTGGAGGAGGCCGGCGCGCTTGGCTTGTTTGACGTTCAGGCCAAGTTCAGCGGACATGATGGAACACAGGTTGGCAACCTCGCGGGAGTGTTGAAGCAGGTTCTGGCCGTAGGAAGAGCGGAAGCGCATGCGTCCCACCATCTTGATCAGTTCGGGGGCCAATCCATGGATGCCGAGGTCAATAACGGCACGCTCGCCGATCTCGACTATTTCATCTTCAATATTTCTGCTTGTTTTTGCCACGATTTCCTCGATGCGTGCCGGGTGGATCCGGCCGTCCTGGATCAGGCGGTGGAGCGAAAGTCTTGCGATCTCGCGACGCACGGGATCGAATCCGGAGATGATAATGGCTTCAGGCGTGTCATCAACGATAAACTCAACACCGGTAGCAGCTTCCAGGGCCCTGATGTTGCGGCCTTCGCGGCCAATCACCTTGCCCTTGACATCGTCGCTTTCGATATTGAATATGGAGACAGAGTTTTCGACTGCATGTTCTGTGGCGGTGCGTTGAATGGTTTCGATAACAAGTTTTTTAGCATCCTTGGTGGCAGTGAGCCGTGCCTGCTCCATGATGTCTTTGATGAATGAACTTGCTTTCGAGTGTGCCTCCTCCTTAAGCGTTTCAACAAGTTGATCACGCGCCTGGTCGGCGGTGAGCTTGGAGATACTTTCCAAGACCTGGACCTTTTGCTGGTTGAACCGGTCGAGCTCCTCCTTCCGCCTTCGCACCATTTCATGCTGCTGGGCGAGACTTTTGCGATCCTCGTCCAGGTCCAACTCTTTTCGCTTGACGTTCTCAAGTTCTTTCGACAGCTGCGCTTCGCGTTGTTTGATTTTCTGCTCGTTGCTGATGATCTGGTTCTTCCGCTTGTTGGTTTCTTCTTCGAATTCCTGTTTCATCTTCAGGAATCTTTCTTTGGCTTCCAGTATGCGGTTGTTCTTCAGCGTTTCAGCCTGTAGTTCGGCTTCTTTGATGATCAGTTTGGCCCTTCCCTCGTTTTCGCGCTTGTTCTTGCGCATTTTGCGCTTGTAGAGAAGGGTACTTATGCCGAGGCTCAGGACCAGCGTAAGTGCGGCGCTGATCAGGAAGATGCTTTGTATGTCCATAGCGGTTCGGTTAACGTGATACCCGGCACGGCAGGCCGTACAACGTCAAGGAACCGGAGCAAGGAATGACTTAGAGTATGACTTGGGAAACCAACTGGTTGAGGTGGTTTACTTTGTCCACCACCGACTGGTCTACGGCGTGATCACTCTCTTCGGCGGCCATTTTTTCAACCAGACAATCAAAGGCAGTCATGGCCAGCAGGTCTTGTTTATCGTCAAGTCCGAATTGATCGCGGTAAGACTTTAACTTATCGTTGATCAGCTTTCCTGCGGCACGAACGCGTTCTTCTTCGTGCAGCTTGACCTTCATGGGATATTCCCTGTCTGCTATTTTGATTTTGATGGAAAGTTCGTCCATGTAGGGGTCAGCTTATCGGCTTAAGTGAGCGATGCATCTGTCAATCTCACGGATGTAATCATCCACGGTCTTCCTCAGCTCCGAAACACTTGCGTCTTCCGGGTGAATATTATCCACAATCTTAGTGATTTTCAGCTGATTTCTAAAGCCGTCGAGCTGCTCATCCCGCTGGCGAAGGGAGTGTTTCAGTTCGGAATTGGTGGTTTTGAGGGCATTTACTTCAGCTTTCAGGTTTTTGTGCTCGTTGACGAGCACCACAATCTTTCGTTCCAGCCCGGTGAGTGATGACTTCAGTAGATCTTGCTCCATAGGGTGTTTAGTTGAGGGTAGGGTGTTTATTTGCGGATGACAGCCCCGAGTTTCTTTTCAAATCCGGCCATCAGTCCGTTCATGGTGTTGTCAATTTCTTCGTCTGTGAGGGTTTTGGCGCGGTCGAGGAGCGTGAATCCCAGGGCGTAGGCCTTTTTCCCCTTCGGGATGTTATCTCCTTCATAAACATCGAATACCGTCACGTCAGTTATTAGTTCTTTTCCCGTTGTTCCGACCACGGCCTTAATTTCATCAAAGGTGACCGACTTGTCAATCACAAGAGACAGGTCGCGCTTCACTTCGGGGAACTTCGGCACGTCTTGTATATCGAACTTAGGGCTAGACTTCTGGAAAAGCAAATGGGTTTCGAAATCTGCATAAAAAATCTCATGCTTGATACCCAAATCGCGCACAAAGGACGTGCGCACCTTGCCCATCATGCCAATGTCACGCTTCTCAACCAGAATTCTCATCCCATAGTCTAACAATTTGTTATTGGCTTTCTCAAGTTGGTACAAGGCAGCATTTGATTTCTCAAGGACACAGTGAACATGCTGAGCCAGGTCGTGGTATCCGGCATCCCGTGGTTTGTTCTGCCATGATTCGGCCTCAATCCGTCCGCCAATGAACATAGCGAGCCTTTCTTGCTCGGAAAACACCTTTCCACTCCGCCCATAAATGCGTCCAAACTCGAAAAACTTCAGCTCGACTTGTTTCCTGTTGAAATTATGGGCCATCACCTCCAGCCCACCAAAGAGCATGGTCTGCCGAAGTATGCCTTGTTCCTTACTAAGCTTGTTCAAGATCTCAATGGGTTTGCTGTCAAAGGTCACGTCGTACTTCTGATACAATTCGTTGGTCAGAGAGTTGGTAACGATCTCAAAAAACCCCCGGGCCGACAACAGCTCACCTACCCGGCGCCTGAAAGTGTCAATGTCGCTTTCCGGGAAATCGGCAAGGAAGTCTGTGCGTGTAGATTCTCCCAGTTCAACGTTGTTGAAGCCATAAATCCGCAAGATTTCTTCCACCACGTCCGCTTCCTGCTCAATATCCGCCCTGTATGCCGGCACGGAGACAGTAAAGCTATCTGCCGATTGCGAAGTAACCTGGATATCAAGAAGTTGGAGGATATCGACAATCTCAGCACGCGGTATAACCTTGCCAATAAGACGGTTAATATTCTTGTCACGCATGGCAATAACACGACTCTCAACAGGCTTCGGGTAAATATCAATGATGTCAGACGAGATTTTCGCCCCGGTAACTTCCTTCAGGAGTATGGCGGCTCGCTTAAGTGCAAATACCGTCAGGTTCGGATCCGTCCCCCTCGCAAATCTGAATGCAGCATCGGTCTTCAGCTGATGGTGGGTGCTGGTCCGGCGGATGAAAACAGATGAAAAACAGGCTGCCTCGAGGAAGATTGAGGTGGTTGACTCTTTAATCCCTGAGTGAATTCCGCCAAACACGCCCCCGATGCACATGCCCTCCTTCTCATTGCAGATCATCAGGTCCTGCGCGGTAAGTGTGCGTGTTTGGTTGTCAAGAGTCACAAATTTCGAACCGGGGGACAGCATCTTGACAATAACTTTCTTGCCGGTCTGGGCGGCGTCGAATGCGTGAAGGGGTTGACCCATCTCGTGACAGACGAAGTTGGTGACGTCTACCACATTGTTGATTGGAGTTAGGCCAACCGATTGAAGGCGTTTCTTCAGCCATTCCGGAGACGCTGCAACGTGCACACCCGTGAGGGTAACGGCGGAGTAGCGTGGACAAGCCTCTGTATGCTCGACAATCACGTCAATCATCAAATCCTTGTTGTCTACCTCAAACGACTCCACGGAAGGCCAGTGCAGTTCTCGTTTCATAACAGCCTTAAGGTCGCGGGCCACACCAAGGTGCGATGCGGCATCCCCGCGGTTTGGCGTAAGGCCGATTTCGAGGATTATATCCGATGACATGTTGAAGTGGCTTGAAGCTGGCGTTCCATTGGGTAGCCTGGTGTCTAGCACTATCACCCCGGCGTGACTCTCTCCAAGGCCAACCTCGTCCTCTGAGCAGATCATACCATCGCTCTGTTCACCTCGAATCTTCGTTGACTTGATTGTGAACGGATCACCCTTGACCGGGTACACGGTTGTTCCGGGCGCTGCAACTATGACTTTCTGCCCAGCAGCCACATTGGGAGCGCCGCATACGATCCGCAGGGGCGCTTTGCCTCCCACGTCCACGGTCGTAATGGAGAGCATATCGGCGTTGGGGTGCTTCTCGCAGGTGAGGACCTGGCCAATGACCAATCCTTTCAGGCCGCCGCGAATTGAATCTGCGTGACTTACGCTCTCTACCTCAAGTCCAGTCCCGGTAAGTATTTCTGCAATGGCCTCCGCTGGCTCCGGCAGGTCGATGTACTCCTTGAGCCAGTTGTAGGAAATGGTCATTGCGAAATGATGAGGCCCAAATATAGTGGTTTGCCTTCGACAGGCTCAAACTGGCAACACAGCGATGACGGTGGGCGTTGTCAAAAGCATTAAAACTCCCAATCCAATCCAAGTCGCTCCTTTAATTCCCGAAGGTGCGGATACTTCTCCGCCAGGTGTTCAAATTTCTCGCGGGCGGTATAGATCACTTTTTTGCCGGATGTATTCTGAAGGGCAGATGCAAGGGTTAGGTCGCTGTTACGAAGGCGGTCGCGCAGGAACTGAGTCAGATCGCGACGGAAGTTATCAAGGAGGGACTCCTCCACCGGGTTGAGAAGGTGGATCGTGATCACAGGAGATTCGTAGTGATATTCCCGGGATAATATTTGGTATTCCGCGGCCTGTGCCTTCCGCAGTTCAGCAAATTCAGACCAAGCCCGCTTCAAATCGGTAGCACTCACGAGTTCGTTTGCCACTTCAGTTGATGCGAGTACCGGGGTTTCTGTCGGTGCAGGCGGGTTGAAAATGCCCTTGAGGTTCGGTGTCGACTTCAGCTTCGCTTTCCCATTCTCCGGAGGATGGGGAGTGGGCGTTTCCGCCGTGGGCTGCCCAGGCTTTGGCGGAGCTGGTGGCCCGGAGCTGTCCGTTAAATCAGTTTTTTTTTTAGTTCTGCCGGCTGGGCAGGTGCTGATGCTTCAGATTGGAATACAGATCGCACATGGGCCATCTTCATTAGTGTCAGTTCTACGAGCAAGCGCTGGTTTCGGCTCATCTTGTAGTTGATGTCGCATTGGTTGCCGAGGTTCAGCCAGGAGAGAAGTAGTGAGTAAGGTGAAGCCTTGGCTTGTTCCACATACTTCTTCCTGATACCATCAGGCGCTTCAAGCAGTTTGACGGTTCGCTCATCCTGTGTCATCATCAAGTTACGTATATGTTCCATGAGGCCGACAATAAAATTCTGACCGTCGAAGCCCTTGTGGAGCACCTCATCAAAAAGGAGGAGTGGGACAGTTGGGTTTTGTGCCAGGAGGCCATCGACGACCTTGAAATAGTACTCGTAATCGAGGATGTGGAGGTTGTTGAGAGCATCCTCGAAAGAGACTCCCTTTCCTGACGAGAAGGTCACCATCAGGTCGAAGATCGAAAGCGCGTCGCGCAAAGCGCCGTCAGCCTTCTGGGCGATGAGGTGAAGCGCAGCTTCCTCGGTTTTTATCTTCTCCCGGTCGGCAATCTTCTTTAGTTGGCTGGCGATGTCGGAGATCTGGATCCTGTTAAAATCAAAGATCTGACAACGGGAGAGTATGGTGGGGATCACCTTATGCTTTTCCGTTGTTGCCAGGATGAAAATGGCATAGGAGGGCGGCTCTTCCAGGGTCTTCAGGAACGCATTGAAGGCCTGGTTCGAAAGCATGTGCACCTCGTCAATGATGTATACCTTGAATTTTCCGTACTGCGGTGGGTATCGTACCTGGTCGATCAGGTTTCGGATGTCTTCGACCGAGTTGTTGGAGGCCGCATCGAGTTCGAAAATATTGAGGGAGTTGATTTCTGCCTTTTCCTCGAAACCATTGATCATGCGTGCAACAATGCGGGCACAGGTCGTTTTTCCCACTCCCCTGGGGCCGCAGAACAGAAGGGCCTGAGCAAGCTTATTGCTGTCTATTGCATTCTTAAGCGTGGTGGTGATGTGTTCCTGGCCTACGACTTCTTCGAAACCAAGCGGGCGGTATTTGCGGGCCGAAACTACAAACTGATCCATCGGGTCGGCAAGATAAGGTTTTCCTACTTTTACGCATGTCCTCCCCGAAGTTCAGTGTAGTCATCCCGGTCTACAACCGACCTGAGGAGTTGCGCGAACTGCTCGCGAGCCTTGGAAGCCAGTCCTGCACCAATTTCGAAGTTCTTGTTGTCGAGGACGGCTCAACGAAACGCTCGGAGGCTGTGTACGAGGAATTCGCAAAACGTCTGCGTATTCAGTACTTCTACAAGCCAAACACCGGTCCAGGTCCCAGCCGCAATTTTGGCTTCCGGCATGCCAAGGGAGAGTTCTTCGTGGTATTCGACAGTGATTGTATCCTTCCACCCGAATACTTCGAAGTCGTAGAAAAGTACATGCAATCAAATCCGCTTGACGCCTGGGGTGGTCCTGACCGTGGTCACGAGGCGTTTAGCCCGCTGCAGCAGGCGATGGCCTACACCATGTCTTCGGTGTTAACCACTGGAGGCATTCGTGGCAGCAAAAACCAGGCTGAGAAATTTCAACCCCGCAGTTTCAATATGGGCATAAGCCGCAAAGTGTGGGAGGCGACAGGGGGCTTCAAGTTTGACCGGCTTGCGGAGGATATTGAACTCAGCGTGCGGATGAGGAAAGCGGGATTCCGCATCGAACTCATTCCTGATGCGTTTGTCTTTCACAAGAGGCGCACCAGTCTGAAAGGATTCTTCAAACAGGTACAGGGATTTGGAAGAGGACGCGTGCGTGTGGGCAAGCAGCATCCGGGAGAAGTAAAGGTGACGCACTGGTTCCCGGCATTCTTCATTGTGTTCTTAGCAGGACTTGTGTTTTTGTGGATCATAAACGGACCACTGCTGTGGCCACTCACTTTTCTATTGCTGGTGTATGCCGCCGCTATCCTTATTGACGCAATTCGTGTGACACGCTCGCCTACCGTTGCCATTCTCAGCATTCCCTCGGCGCTAGTGCAGTTGGTGGGGTATGGATGGGGGTTTTTGAATGAAATGGTCAGAAAACAGTCGATAGTCCATGGCAATTCTACAAATTGACCATCGGCTATGGACTATGGGTTTCTAACAGATACCTGGCAACCGCAAGATCCTGTATCGCATTCCCAACCGACTTGAATACAGTGATTTCACTTTCAGACTTTCTTCCGGATTTTCCTGTCACAATTTCGCCCAGCTCAGCATATATAATGGATTCGTTAAGGCCCCCATTCTTGATTGGAATGGCCACCTCACCGGCTTCCTGCATCACTGCCCTGCGTTGATCGACTACAAGCTTGCACGAGGCAATAATACCATCCGGAATCTCGCGCATGGTTGGTTTGTATGACCCGATAGCGTTGATGTGGACACGTGGGCTTACGTTCTCAGGATCAAATAATGGTGTTTCAGAAGTGGTGGCCGTGCAAATGATGTCGGCGTCGCGAAGTCCGGTTAATGATTCAGCGGCCACATCGTATTTCTCATGAACACGCTTGCAGAAGGCTGCCTCATTCGCGGTTGAGGTTCCTTTGACAAATATCTTCCTGATGTTTCTTACAGCACAAACGCCCGCCACCTGCGTCCATGCCTGTGCACCGGTTCCAAAGATCGCCAAAGTAGAAGCGTCGTGTCCGGCGAGCAACTCTGTGGCCAAACCGGATGCAGCTCCTGTCCGCAACGCGGTCACAGCAGGAGCGTCCAGTTGCGCAAGCATTCGACCGTCGCGGGCGTCCATTACCAGCATCTGCCCGTGGATGGATGGAAGCGGCGGCGGGTTATTGGCGAAAACAGAGACCAGCTTTATGCCGAACAAATTCCATGAAGGAGCATAGGAAGGCATAAAAATCGCAATACCGGATTTGTCTTCCGTTTCGACTTTAGTTCGCAAGGGCACTATCACTTTTCCTTCACTCAGCAATTGAAATGCCTCCCGCATCAACCCGATGGCGATCTTCATCGGGATGTTGTTCACCTCATTTGCAGAAAAAGAAACCATTCGTGCTAGTTCTGTGATTCCCGCCTTCGCTAAAGCTATGGCGGGCAAGCGTGGTGATAAAAATCAAGAAATCGCAAACCTGGAGAGAACTTCATCATTCAACTCGTGCTTTCCATCAAAGACCACCTTTTCCGGCTTGATGTCCAGTTTTCTGGTCAATTCTTCAAACTCTTTCATGCGCCCGGGTGTCAGGTATGGATCACCATTGCCCACCACCATATAAATCTTCTTACCAACCAACACTTCGTGACCCTTTACAAAATCCATATCTGGAGGGAACAGGCCTGCCCACAAGATGAGCCGTTGAAAATCAACACGTCCATGAGTTGCCCAACGGCAAACCGTAGCACAACCTTGTGAGAAGCCCAGCAGGGTCAATGGAAGCGTTACGCCTTTAAGCTCCTCCTCGCAAACTGCGTCGAGGTAGTGTATGTAGTTGTCAATGTCCATCAACCGGTTCTCGCGTGTCATCCAGGTCGCGCCCACGCGGTTGTCGGCACGCCCTGTGCTGGTGAGTTCAGAAAGATAGAAACGTGAGAGGCCCTCCGGAGCGATGACAAAGACACCTTTGACGGCCAGGGGTTCAAATCTTTTCAGGAAGAACTGAGCAAGTTGGCCATATCCGTGAACAATGATCCAGACCTGCCTTGTTTTCTTATCCAACGTTCCAGCCGTGAAATAGCGGGCGCCAAAATCAAAGCGTATGGCTCTTTCCTGCATGCGCCTTCAGTCCTTGAGATTGCCGCTGTCGAAACTTAACGGAAGGAGCACTGAAATTGAGGAGCAAAGGACCCATTTTTTTTGATCGTACATGACGACTTCAATGGGCGACGCTTGCCGTTCTTCGAATTCGAGCATTACCTGCCGACAGGCTCCGCAGGAAGTGGACCCTGAAAGTTCCTTGTGGTTTTTCTTATGCGCAACAACTGCGATTTTCTTAATGATCTTCCCCGGTTGTGTAGCGGCTGCGGTGTACAGAGCAACCCGCTCGGCGCACATACAGAGTGGATAGGAAGCGTTTTCCTGGTTGCTCCCTTCCACAAATGTACCGTCTTCAAACAACAGCGCCGCGCCAACGTGAAATTTTGAGTAAGGTGCGTATGCGCGTTGTGCTGCTTCTTTTGCCTTATGAACCAGGTATTTTGATTCTGAGTCAAGGGACTCCAGGGATGAGAAAAACTTAAGGTCCTTCATGGCGCCACAATTTTAGGCCGGATTTGAAAGTTAGCCCATAATGAGGAAAATGGGAAATCAGCTTTCGTTGGGATAATTTGCAGTAAATTGAACACATGCCCTCTGTACTTGTTCTCGGAGCAGGTCGCTCTTCACCGGCACTGATCGAGTACCTTTTGACACTAGTTGCGGAAATGAAGGGGCACGTGACGGTGGGCGACATAAGTGAATCGGCGGCAAAGGAGCGAACGGGTTCGTCGCCGTGCGGAAAAGCAATTGCATTTGATGTGAAGAAAGAAGGAGCGGATTTGGTGATAGCGGCTCACGATGTTGTAGTCTCTCTCCTTCCTGCGATGCATCACGCGGTGGTGGCAAAGTTCTGCCTGAAGCACCGAAGACACCTGCTTACTGCCAGTTACGTGTCGCCCGACATGAAAGCCCTGCACGGCGATGCACTTTCTGCCGGGCTGCTGTTCCTGAATGAATGCGGGCTCGACCCGGGGATTGACCACATGAGTGCGATGCAGGTAATGGACCGTGTGCGCGCGGGAGGTGGAGAACTCTACTCATTCGAGTCGTTTACGGGTGGGCTTATTGCGCCGGAAACTGACCCGGGAAATCCTTGGCGCTACAAGTTCACATGGAATCCGCGCAATGTTGTTATGGCCGGCCAGGGCACAGCGAGATTCCTGCAGGAGGGCCAATACAAGTACATCCCGTACCACCAGTTGTTCAGGCGCGTTACCCCGGTCGAAGTGCCGGGCTATGGGAAGTTTGAGGGCTATGCCAACCGCGATTCGCTTGGCTACCGTGAATTGTATGCCTTGAAGGACATTAAGACGATGCAACGCGGCACGCTCCGCAATGAGGGATTTTGTTCCGCGTGGAATGTTTTGGTCCAATTGGGATGCACAGATGATTCATATCCAGTTGAAGGCGTTGGAGACATGACCCACAGGGGTTTCCTCAACGCCTTTACCGGGTATCATGTCATCAAAACACTGGAAGAGAAGGTAGCAGGCATTACGGGAGTCAAAGTCGACGGTCCGGAAATTGCGAAACTCCGCTGGTCGGGATTGTTTGACAATACGCCGGTTGGCCTGAATGAAGGTACGCCGGCGCAAGTCCTTGAACATATCATGAACAAGAAATGGAAACTGTCGCCAGATGACAAAGACATGATCGTAATGTGGCACCGTTTCCGGTATGCCCGGGAAGGAAAGGGACAAGAGCTCCAGTCTACTTTGGTTGTGAAAGGAGACGATTCCGTTCACACGGCGATGGCGAAGACTGTGGGGCTGCCGCTGGCAATCGCAGCCAAGCTTCTCCTGCAAGGAACGCTGAAAGCGAAGGGCGTGGTGGTTCCGGTGACTAAAGCGTTTTATGATCCAATCCTTAAAGAGCTGAAAACGTTGGGGATTGAGTTGAGCGAGAGGTAGAAAGACAGGGAAAATAGGGGTTATTCCTTAATGGGCACCCAAGAGAATTAACTTGTCCCGAAAACCGGATTGCCCCGGGAACACTTACATCCATACATTGTTTTAACGGCGTTGTAATCCACGCTGCGCCGCTGGTGCCCTGAGGGCACCAGGTCCCCCGCTATGCGGGGGCTAGGGGGTGGAGTATTCAGCCATAAACAATGAAGGCAGGTAGATCGAATTTTTTGGCATACAATAAGTCATTGCAACCAGTCGCAAATAAGCTGAGACATCAGATGACTCGTGCAGAAATTGTGTTGTGGACCGAGTTACTCCGCAACAGCCAGATGTTAGGTTACCCTTTCCGTAGAGAGCGGCCAGTACTCCAGTTTGTAGTTGATTTCATGTGTAAAAATCTCAACCTGGTTATTGAAGTAGATGGTGAGTTTCACTCATGGCCGGGGATAGATGAACGGGACGCTTGGCGACAAAGTCTAATTGAAGCATCGGGATTCAGGGTAATTCGTTTTTCAAACGAGGAGGTGTTGACCAACCTAAGAGCTGTGCAACAATCCATTGAGCGTACAATCAAAGATATTGAAGGGGCAGGAGGTGTTGTGTTACCAAAAAGGAGAGAACGGAGGAGCAGAAGAGGGAGTTGACCTAGCGGCACGCGTCGAGAACAACTAATCAAGGGTACTTGTTTCATATCCGGCATCCACCTTCAGGTCTTCCCCCTCTGCTGCGGCAACTGCAAGCTGGTCACAGCGCTCGTTCTGCGGGTGCCCCGCATGTCCCTTGACCCAGATGAATTTGGGTTCAAAGCGGTGATGCAGTTTGATGTAACGTTTCCACAGGTCCGGGTTGGCTTTCTTCTTAAAATCCTTTTTCTCCCAACCCCAAATCCATCCCTGCTTGACAGCCTCAACAACGTACTTTGAATCGGAATAAATAGTAACCGGAATACCCTGCTTTTTGATCGACTCGAGGCCGACAATGACAGCCAGTAATTCCATACGGTTGTTGGTTGTTAGCCTGAACCCCTGGCTGAGTTCCTTCTCGTGATCTCCGAATTTCAGTATAGCCCCATAGCCCCCCGGTCCGGGGTTGCCCTTGGCTGCGCCGTCGGTAAAGAGCTTGATCACCCGAGAGCGTTATTGGACTTGAAGATCTTCACGGCAATCGAAAGCAGGATTACTCCAAAGACTTTCCTGAGGATCACAAAGCCCGACTTACCGATCTTTCTTTCCAACCAGGAGCTTGCACGCAGGACAACATATACGAATATGGAATTCAGCAAGATTCCCACGAGTATGTTTGCTTCCTCATAAACAGCGCGCAATGAGAGAATGGTGGTAAGCGTTCCGGCGCCGGCGATCAGGGGAAAGGCGATTGGTACGATGGAACCTGTTCCTTTCGCGTCAGGATCATCTTTGATGAGTGTAATACCAAGGATCATTTCCATGGCGATGATAAACATCACAATAGACCCGGCTACTGCGAACGAGCCGATGTCAAGGCCGAACAAATTGAGGATAGACTGGCCAAGGTAGAGGAAGACGACCATCAAGGCTGCCGCAATAAGCGTCGCCCGTTCGGCGTAAATCCGTCCTTCGCGTTGGCGAATCAGTATAACAAATGGAATCGATCCCAGGATGTCGATGACGGAGAAAAGAATGAGGGTTACGGAAAGGGTTTCCTTTAGGTCCATGTGACAAAGGTAAGGCCTAAAACACTGAATGCATGGATCATCCTGATATTTGAAATATTGAGCGGTGATTGCCAAATGATTTTAACCTCTATACTTGCCCCTTCAAAATGAACAAGGCGTCATACTTATTCTTCTGCCCTCCAGCGTCTTTGTGGGCATGACAACCAGAGCCTCCATTTGCATAGAAGCGCTCAAGGTCTCCATTTTCCCGGACTTTTGGTCATAGGAATCTCCCGAAGAAGACGCGTCAGGTGACAATAACAAGGTGCCTTGTACTACACAAACCAAAGTACCCGCATGCTTTACCAGAATTACCTTATGTTGGCTTTCTCCTGCGGCCGAAAAACTGTGAAACAGGAAATCCTCGTACATTCGCCACAAGCATAGCCGCAGGCGCCGTGGATGCCCTTCAGGTTATCTATTTTTCATTTATTTTTTCACTTAGCAGAAGTCTGACATATGTCTGATAAGGTATCGTTTAAGCCGCTTAACAACCTGTCTTATGACTTGCCGGCAGCACTGGTTGTATTCCTGGTTGCACTTCCCCTTTGCCTGGGAATTGCACTGGCGTCCGGTGCACCATTGTTTTCAGGATTATTGGCCGGTGTAGTCGGCGGCATCGTTGCAGGCAGCCTTAGCGGATCCTCTCTTAGTGTTAGTGGACCGGCGGCAGGACTAGCCACCATTGTGTATGCCTCGATTCAGGAACTGCAGTCCTTCCCGCTGTTCCTTACCTCCGTGTTCCTGGCGGGTGTGATACAAGTCATACTTGGTTTTGTCCGCGCTGGAACGATCGGACATTTCGTCCCGGTTTCAGTGATCAAAGGCATGTTGGCGGCCATTGGCCTCATCCTCATTCTCAAACAAATTCCTCACGCGCTGGGTTACGACGCCGACTATGAAGGCGACGAGACTTTCCTTCAAACCGACAACGAGAATACTTTTTCTGAGATCATCAACGCAATCGGGGCCATATCGCCAGGAGCAATGTTGATTTCTGTCCTTTCGCTTGGGGTCTTGATTCTTTGGGCAAGTCCATTCATGAAGCGATTTCGCTGGACAACCTGGGTGCCGGCGCCACTTGTTGTGGTCGGGCTTGGCATTGGCATAAATGCATTGTTTACTCTTTTGGCACCAGCCCTGGCCATTCAGGCAACACAGCTTGTCGATCTGGGTAACTTTGAAGGGTTCGATAGCATAGGACAGGTCATTCAATTACCGGACTTCGGTGGTCTGGCCGACCCAAGGGTGTACAGGATTGCCGTCACCATTGCGCTTGTTGCCAGCATTGAATCACTGCTTAGCATTGAAGCAGTCGATAAGCTTGATCCATTCCGCCGAATTACACCCCTTAATCGCGAGTTGAAGGCACAGGGTGTAAGCAATTTGATCAGCGGGCTTGTTGGAGGTATTCCGGTTACATCTGTTATTGTTAGAAGTTCTGCGAATGTTATGGCAGGCGGAAGAACCAAGGCCTCGGCGATCCTGCATGCTGTTTTCCTTGCGGTCGTCGTGCTGTCTTTGCCAGGCTTACTAAGGCAAATACCCCTGGCATCCCTGGCTGGAGTCTTGTTGATGGTTGGATACAAACTCAATTCTCCGGCCTCATACCGCGAGATCTACCGGAAAGGAAAAGACCAGTTTCTGCCATTTATCGTCACCATCGCGGCGGTTATTTTCTCAGACTTGTTGACTGGAATAGCAATCGGTCTCCTTGTTTCGGTATTCTTCGTGCTGAAATCTAATTTCCATTCAGCAATAGTTGTCAGTCGCCAGGGAGACCACACCGAAATCCTGTTTACCAAGGACGTTACATTTGTTCACAAAGCGCTGCTTCGCCGAGCCTTCGAACATGTAACGGAAGGAGGTACCGTGACTATTGACTCGAGGCAAAGTCAGTTCATTGATACAGACATCCGGGAAACCGTGGAGGACTTTGTCAAAAGCGCCCCCACTAAACCGGTCACGGTCAAGTGGATAGCCAATGGCCAACTTTCGTAAGGAAACTGCGCCAACAGCGTCGCAGGATTACTGAATATAATGTATCTTGGAGCTAATGAAGAGCTTTGTCTCCTCACTTGGCCTGGCCTGCCTGCTGCTCCTTTTCTGCAAGTCATTCTCAGAAGTGGCTTTCACAAAAGGCCAGTTTGCATCTGAATGGTCTGAGGTCCCCGCGATGGAGGAGGAAGCTACTGAAATCGAAGACACCGGCCTGGAGGACGATGCCACCCTGGATCACAGGTGGGGCGTTGCCTTAGGGAGGGATTTGGCTTCGCACTGCGGATACTCCCACAACGGATATCTAGTGGTCCTTCAGGACGTACTGCTACCCCCTCCGGAGGTTTGCTAGCACTCGTGGACTCCCAATCCGGGTTCGTTCACTGATCCTTTTTTGATTGTTTTTATCTACGGCCGGACCGCAACAGGTAAATCCTGTTTGTGCGTCCCACTAACAATCGTGTATGAATTCGCATGATACTTTTCTGGATAGGATAAAATACTTCCTTACGCCTTTTGACGCGCGTTATGAGGACTTGCGTAAGGGAAACTGGAAACTCAACGTACTTCGCGACCTGACTGCCGGCCTTGTGGTAGCCATGGTGGCAATACCGCTTGCGATGGGCTTTGCGATGGCCTCCGGGCTTCAGCCCGAGCAGGGGATTGTAGGTGGCGCGATTGCGGGACTGTTGGGAGCGCTCTTTGGTGGGTCCAAATACCAGGTGTACGGCCCAACGGCCGCATTCATTCCTGTCATTGGCGGCATGATGGTAACCTACACGCACGGCACGCTGGTATTTGTTTCAATGGCAGCTTCCGTATTGCTGATTATCATGGGGCTTGCCAAAGCTGGGCGGGTGGTGGCCCTTGTGCCCCATTCCATTATTGTAGGCTTTACCATTGGCATTGCTATCGTGATCACCTTCGCGCAGATCCAGGAGGTGCTTGGAATAAAGCATGAGTTGGGATACGATATTACCGAGCAGATTCCAAACCTGCTGGTGCACTACGAGACATCCAACATCTTTGCCATACTCCTGGCTGCAATTACGTTCCTCATGTGCAGGACTCTTATCCGATTGTCGCCGTTTATTCCAGCGCCGCTGCTTGCCTTTGGTATAGGACTACTCATGGAACAGACCATTTGGTCAGACAAAGGACTGGTGGTGATCAGGGATGAATTTGGATCTATTCCAACCGACTTCCTGGTGTTTACCCCACCGGTTCTCCCCGAACTCACGCCCACCGTAATTGGCGACCTGGTTTATTTTGCCGTGGCTGTTTTCTTTGTGTCAGCAGTCGAGAGCCTGCTTTGCTCCCGGATGGCTGATCGTTTGGCCAGGAATACCGGCACTCCATTCAATCCCAACAAAGAACTCTGGGGCCAGGGGTTGGTGAACTTGATTACACCTTTGTTCAACGGCTTTCCTCATACTGGCGCACTTGCAAGAACCGCCGTAAACATCCGCCTTGGAGCGATGTCTCCGCTTGCCGGGATCGCAAAATTTGCTTTCAAACTTACATTGGCGGCTTACCTCGCTTCATACCTGGAACATGTCCCCATGGCATGCATCGGCGGAGTCTTGCTTTATGTCGCGAACGGAATGGTAAAAAGGGTGGAAGTGCGGGAAGTTTTAACGAAGAACTGGTTTCATATAGCCCTCATGGTCTTCACCGCAATCATGGTTCCTGTTTTTGGATTCATGAAAGGTGTGCTGGCAGCAATAATCTTATACGTTTTGCTTCGCAAATTCGTTGACAAAAGCCCGATTGAGGGTCAAAATGGAAATGGAAAAAGACACAACAAAACGATCAGGGCGCCGCTGGTGACCGAGGACTCACGGTTAGTGCGATAGCTCCGAATTGCTCAAGAATATATAAACTATTACATCCTAACTATTACATCCTAACTATTACATCCTAACTATTACATCCTAACTATTACATCCTAATTTACCTAATACAAAAACCAAACTACAGTGCAGTCATTCGATAAGCTTCTT
>Ga0187893_10007007_pt1 | contig 18838 bp, 18 predicted proteins | sample MA1701074metaG_FD_139574 | JGI IMG/M metagenome (GOLD analysis project Ga0187893, IMG submission 139574) | White microbial mat communities from a basaltic lava cave in the Kipuka Kanohina Cave System on the Island of Hawaii, USA - MA170107-4 metaG ... | reverse complement strand
GTTCAGCGGTGTAGGCAAACGCGACGACGAGATCGATGCCGCATTGGCCGCAGGCCTTCGATCCATCAACATCGAGTCCCTCGAAGAGCTCGAGCGCGTGGCCGCTCGCGCAAAGACGACCGCAACGGTCGCACCGGTGTCCCTTCGCATCAATCCGGACGTCGATTCGCAAACGCATCCCTATCTCGCCACCGGACTCGAAGAGAGCAAGTTTGGCGTTTCGATGACCGAAGGTGTTGCCCTGGCGGAGAGAGCGCGCTCGCTCGGATCCATCGAGCTTGTCGGTTTGGCCTGTCACATTGGCTCCCAAATCGTCGAAGAACAGCCGTTTCTCGCTGCCCTCGCACGCATGTGCTTGCTCATCGGGCAGCTTGCCGCCAAGGACATGCGCATTCGTCAGCTCGATGTCGGCGGTGGGCTTGGCATTGCGTACCGTCCCGGGGAACGCCCGGCGGACGGCCGTGCGTGGGCTGCTGCGATTGCCCACGCGACCGCGGATCTCGAGGCAGAGATCGTCATCGAGCCCGGGCGCTATCTGGTTGGCAATGCAGGCGTGTTGCTGACGCGCGTGATCGGCCGCAAGGAGACCCAGCACAAACGCTTCGTCATCGTCGATGCCGCCATGAACGATCTACTTCGTCCGGCGCTTTACGATGCCCATCACACGATCGTGTCGGTCGAGCCGCCCCCGCCGACCCCACTTGGTTCTGGTTCCGTGCGCGAGATCGTTTCGGTGGATGTCGTCGGCCCCGTGTGCGAATGTGGAGACTTTCTGGCGCAAGGCCGCAGGATGCCCTGGCCCGAGTCTGGAGAAGTCTTGGCGGTGTTGAGCGCCGGAGCCTACGGGATGACCATGGCGAGCAACTACAACACGCGCCCGCTTCCGGCCGAAGTCATCGTGTCAGGCGACAGGATGTTCGTAGCGAAGAAACGCGTCAGCATCGACGCGTTGATCGCAGCGGAACACCTGCCCGAGTGGTGACGGCTGTGCGAAGCGCCGACGAGCTCGTGCTCGTACGCTCAGCGTTCCGGAACCGTGATGCGCTCGCGCGCTTCGAGGCGTAGCTCTGCGCCAATCAGCTCGCCGGCGTCGAAGCGTGTAACGTGGGTACGGCTTGCGAGCACGCGCAGCGGTCCAGGGGCACCGAGGCCAAGCGTTCGCAAGCTGACGAGATCGAGCCGGGCTTCGCCGTGATCTGCCACGACACAAGTGATCTCTCTGCCGAACACGTCGTTGCTGTCCGATAGCGCCACGACACGTACGACGACAGGCTCGTCGCTTTCGGGATCGGGAGTCCACCGCAGCACCATCGCGTCTTCGCCCAGCTCGGCCACATCGGAAGGCGCCTGGCGCAGCTCGAGAGCGGCAGGCAGCGTACCCGAGACACGAAACGGCGGGAGCTGGTCTTCTTGTGCGCCCTCGGCTTCTACGGTCACACGGCCTGGACCAGCGAGCAATACGCTCGGTAGCTCGTCGATGATCTGCACGTACTCCACGCCCGACATGTACGGGACGATATCGGGTACGAGCGAGAGCGGAACGTCGAACATGGTTCCGTCGAGCTCGACCCGGAGATTTCCTGCATCGATCAGGACGAGCTCGCGCGATGATCCATCGGTGTCGTTGGCACGTGCATCGTTCGGCTCCAGCCGCTCGCTATCCAAACATTGTCCCAGCGCGAGCATGCGCTCGGGAGGCACGGGTAGGCCCACGCGTCCCCGTACGAACTCCTCGTCGAGGCCGCGAAAGTAAGCGAATCGGGCGGTGATCTCGAATTCGGGTTCTTCTTGGGCGGTTAGTGCGTTCGTGGGCTGAAGCAACAGGTGAATCCGTCCAAGCCGCATGCCAGCATCCCTGGCCTCGGGCTTGTTCACGGATTCCTCCGCGCAACCGACCAGCGCTACACACACTGCCCACGTCGACATGGGAACGCACGCGACCCCACGCAAACGGAAGTAATCCAGGGCTGTTCTTTGTACCGCCACGGGCACGACACGAGTCTACCCGCAACGGGAGGGGCCGTCACGGAAGCGCACATCGTGGTTGGGCAACGTTGTCTGGCATGACCAGCGCGCAGCCCGCGTGGCGCTCGCACATGAGCACGTCGTTTCACACCCTGCTAGTCTCCCGACCCCATGTCGACAGTCTCGAGCGAGGAGGTGCAGGTGCTGGCCCGTCTCGCCAGGCTCGCGCTCTCACCGGAACAGCTGGAACGATTCGGACTGCAGCTGGCCCGCATTTTGGACTACGTCGCATTGTTGCAACAGGTCGACGTCGACGACGTGCCGGAATATCTACCGCCCGAGCAACCTGGCAGTGCACTCCGGCGTGATGACATCGGTCCAATTCTCACGAGCGAAATGGCACTCGCCGCAGCACCCCAAAAACGCGGACGCTTGGTGGTCGTGCCCAAGTTCAAGGAGGACTGAGTGTGAGCGACGACGTTGCGACGCTTCGCAACCTGACCGCCTGCGAGATCGCGGGTAAGGTGGCACGTGGCGAGTGCACTGCACGAGCCTTGGCGCACGCATACCTGTCGTTCATCGAACAGAGTGAGCCCAAGTTGCACGCGTATTTGCGCTGGCTTCCCGATAGCGCGTTGTCGCAGGCGGATGCAATCGATCGTGCGCGTGACGCAGGCGCGCCGCTCGGACCGTTGGCGGGTGTTCCGATGGCTTTGAAGGATATTTTCGTAACCCGTGGTGTGGAAACCACGTGTGGATCGCGAGTACTCTCGGGTTGGGTCCCTCCGTACCAGGGGACGCATGCCGCTCGTCTCGAGCAAGCCGGTGCAGTGCTGCTCGGCAAGCTGGCCATGGACGAGTTCGCCATGGGTTCCTCCAACGAGAACACGCCGTTCGAGGCGGTGAGAAACCCTTGGGCGCTCGATCATGTACCGGGAGGCTCGTCTGGTGGCTCTGCGGCGGCCGTAGCGGCACGAAGCTGCGCCTTTAGTCTCGGTACAGATACGGGTGGATCGATCCGTCAACCTGCCAGCCTATGCAACGTCGTTGGTATCAAGCCCACCTACGGAAGGGTGAGTCGATACGGGATGATCGCGTTCGCTTCGAGTCTCGATCAGGCCGGGCCGATCTGCCAGGACGTGCGGGACGCTGCGCGTGTGCTCGCCGTGATTGCTGGCCACGATCCGCTCGATGCAACGAGCCTCGACGTGCCCGTTCCCGACTATGAGGCTGCGTGTGCGCGCGGCTGCAAGGGCGTGCGTGTCGGCGTGCACCGAGCCGCGATGGATCTCGACGGACTGGACCCCGAGGTCAGGGCTGCTTTCGAGCGTTCGCTCGAGCTGCTGCGCGACTGCGGAGCCAGCTTGTGCGACGTCGAGCTGCCGCATTTTTCCCACGCGGTCGCAACTTATTACGTGCTTTGTACAGCGGAGGCCTCGAGCAATTTGGCACGCTACGATGGCGTGCGCTATGGCCTGCGCGTACAAGGTGGCAACTTGCTCGACATGTACGAGAACACACGTGCGCAAGGGTTCGGAGCGGAGGTCAAACGTCGCATCATGCTGGGCACGTTCGTGCTGCGCAAAGACAGCTATCAGGCCTACTACGGCCGTGCACAGCGCGTGCGAACGCTGGTCGCGCGTGACTATGAAGCCGCGTTCGCGCGCTGCGACGTGATCGCGAGCCCGACCTCGCCCGTACCGGGATTTCGCGTTGGCGAGCGTGTGGACGATCCGCTCGCCATGTATCTCTCCGACGTGTTCACGATTGGCGCCAACCTGGCAGGGTTGCCCGCGATGTCACTCCCCGGAGGGTTTTCGCGGGCGACACACACACGTCCTCGTCTTCCCATCGGGCTCCAGCTGTGTGCACCGCGCTTGGCCGAAGAAACGCTGTTTGCTGTCGGACGGTCCTACGAGGCTGCCACGACGTGGGGCCAGGACATTGCACCGGGAGCACGTATATGACCGTTGCCAACGTGCTCGAGCGTTGGGAGCCAGTCATCGGGCTCGAGGTGCATTGTCAGCTCAAGACTGCCTCGAAGATGTTTACCGCGTGTGGGTTCACGTTTGGCGCCGATCCGAACACGCTGACCGATCCCTATACACTTGGTCTCCCGGGTACCTTGCCGGTACCGAATCGCACCGCAGTGATGTTTGCGATCCGTTTGGCGCTGGCCGTGAACGCACAAATTCACACGCACAGCCGTTTCGCCCGTAAACATTACTTTTATCCCGACCTTCCCAAGGGCTACCAAATCAGCCAGTCCGACGCACCGTATGCCACCGGGGGCGGGTTGGAGGTCGTGCTTCCCCGTACTGGCGAGCGAACGTTCGTGCGACTCGTGCGTGTCCATCTCGAAGAAGACGCTGGCAAAAACCTGCATCTGCTGGGCGACGAGGTCAGCCTGGTCGACTTCAATCGAGCAGGCGTACCGTTGATCGAGATCGTGAGCGAGCCTGACATTCGCTCAGCCGAACAAGCCGGTGCCTACGTACGGGAGCTCCGTACCTTGATTCGCTACCTCGGCATTTCGGACGCAAACATGGAAGAGGGAACACTGCGCTGCGACGCGAACGTGTCATTGCGTGCCCGTGGCACCGAGGTGCTCGGAACGCGTTGCGAAATCAAGAATCTCAACAGTTTCAAGTTCCTCGAGCAGGCCATCTTGGCCGAGATTCGTCGCCAAGCGGACATTCTCGGGTCTGGCGGGAACATCGTGCAGTCCACGCTCAGCTATGACACGGCCAAGGACGTCACCCGAGTGATGCGAAGCAAGGAGGAGGCTGCGGACTATCGCTATTTTCCCGAACCAGATCTTCCTCCGCTCGTGATCGAGACCGAATGGATCGATGCCATACGCGATGAGCTCCCCGAGTTGCCAGCGGCCAGGCGCCAACGATATCGCGAGCTCGGGTTGTCGAGCTACGACGCAGGGGTGCTCACAGCCGACCAGGAGCTAGCGGAGTTCTTCGACGCGATCGACGTGGAGGACGTACATGCGAAGAAGGCGTGCAACTGGCTCACCGTGGAATTGCTCGGGCGGCTCCATGCCGACGAGCGGACGATTCGCGACAGCCCCGTCAAACCACCACACGTCGCCGAAATCGTCATGTTGATCGAGCAAGGCAAGATCTCCGGAAGAAACGCAAAAGACGTGTTCGATGCGTGCTATCGCGAGGGCCTCGCACCCAGGGAGATCGTCGAGCGCGAAGGCTACACGCAGGTCAGCGATACCAGCGTGCTGGAATCAGTCATCGCAGACGTATTACGGGAGCACCCCGTGCAATTCGCGCAGTATCGCGCTGGCAAACATGCGCTCAAGGGCTTCTTCGTGGGCCACGTCATGAAACGAACGAACGGCCAAGCCAACGCCCAACTCGTCCAGCAGCTCCTCGATACCGCGCTCGGGACGTCGTGAGAGTAACAGCCCGTGGTGGTGCGAGTCCATGCGGTCAGGACGCCGTTATCGGGCTCGTGGACATGCACACGGGCTGCTAGGGTGTTGACGCGTAGCGGTCAAAGGGTCGAACATGGGTGCATGCGTAACTTGAGAGATCTAGCCACAGCGTTTCGCAAAACCATCCTGATCGAGCTCGGCCTGTTCGGAGCTGCTACGACCCCTGTATTCGGATGTGCTCCGAAGCCCAGCGACGACGGTGGCTTGGATGGCACCGAAGATGGAGGCAGTGGTGAAGGTGATGACTCGGTCGGAGGAACGAGCGGCGATGGAGGCAGTGCCAGTGGGCCCTCCACCTCGCCGACGGGAACGTCCGCCAGTGGAAGCGCCGGCGTCGACAGCTCCACGACGAATGGCGAGGACGGTGGTTCGGGCGACTCCAGGACGACCAACCACGACGGCGGCGGCACGGAAGATTCCGGGACCATGAGCGGCGAGAGCCGTGGCTCCGAAGGCTCGGTGACGACCCGCGGCGAAGGTGAGGGCTCGAGCGACTCCGCGACGAGCGGCAGCACGAGTGAGACGACCGACGGTGACGAGACCGGAACGACGTGTGAACCACCAGATCCTCATGAGTGCGGAGCACCCCCGCCGGATCACATGCAAGAAACGATCTGTTTTTCTACGGCGGATGTCCCGTGTGAGGCTTGTGACGAAGAGTGCATGCGTGGACATGCATGGGCGCACTGGAGCACGGATTTTTGCAGTCCCGAGCACATCGAGGTCCAATGCGGTCCGTTTTCCTGTCCTGCGTCCGAGCAGCCGACATGTTGTTTCGTCGCGGCGCGAACCCTAGTCGAAGTGTGCGAAGGTCGACCGTTCCGGGTCGGCGAGACCCATCGGGTCGCGGGCATCGAGGTGCGTGCGGATTGGTGTGCCCCGCTCGAATCACCGAGCGATGCGCTGGATCCCAAGACCCGGCGTGCTCTCGCCCATGCGTGGGCAAGAGATGCTGCAGCCGAGCACGCGTCCGTGGCTGCGTTCGCACGTTTCGTGCTCCAGTTGCTTGCCGTGGGCGCACCGGCCGAGTTGGTTGCCGATGCCCAACGAGCTTTGGCGGACGAAGTACGACATGCCCGACTGTGCTTCACCCTGGCGAGCCGGTACGCCGGTGAATCCATCGGACCTGCACCGCTTCCGATGCAAGGTGCGCTCGACGTACAGTGTGACCTGGCCGTGCTTGCGACGAGCACCTTCCTCGAAGGTTGTCTCGGCGAAACACTGGCTGCCGTGTTCGCGCGTGTAGCTGCACAGCGAGCGACCGATCCCATGGTGCGTGACGTGCTCACCACGATTGCCGACGACGAATCTCGACATGCATTGCTGGCATGGCGCTGTGTGAAATGGGCCATGCTCGTGGGTGGTGAGCGTGTACGCACCGCGCTCGAAGCGATCGTCGATGCTGTGCCCACCGTCGTGATGCAGCCAGCCATCGGCGACGACGCTGAGCTCGACTCGTCGGTCGCAAGTGATCATGGCAGGCTCGATCGAGCTACCCAAGAACAGCTCGCTCGTTCCGTCGTCGATGACGTCGTGCTCCCGTGTGTGCGCTTGCTCCTGGACAATCCAGTGCGGCACTCGGACGACGCCTTGGCATCCCAGCTCGTGTGACAGCATCAACGAGCGACGGCCCGCTCATGGGCTCGACTTGCGATAGACGTGTGCCGGCGGGATGATTGCGCGGGTCGATGCCTGCCGAACGCGACGCTCGCGAGTTCTACCCCGCCACCGACCGCAATCGAGACCCGATTCTCGCGATCCTACGCGAGTTATTGGCCATACCGGGGACCGTGCTCGAGATCGGAAGCGGCAGCGGACAGCATGCTTGGTATTTTGCAAAGCATCTGCCGCACGTGCGTTGGCAGCCGAGCGATGCCGAGCCAGAGCGCTTCGCAAGCATCGAGGCGTGGCAGGCTCACGAGCCGTTCGATAACCTGCTTCCACCGATTGGTATCGATGCAGCCCGGGAGCACTGGCCTGTCGACGCAGTCGACGCGATGTTTTGTGCCAACGTGATTCACATTGCGCCGTGGAGCGTGACCATGGGACTGTTGCGGGGAGCGGGCAAACATCTACGTCCAGGTGGGCAGCTCATCACGTATGGGCCGTATCGCATCGACGGCCGGCACACCGCGCCCAGCAACGAGAGCTTCGACGTCGACTTGCGTCGACGCAATCCCGACTGGGGCGTGCGTGATCTCGAAGCTGTGGTCGCCGAAGCCTTGTCGCGCGGGCTGCGGTTCGTGAAACGTTACGCCATGCCGGCGAACAATTTCGTGATGCTGTTTCAGCTTCCACCAGTGTCCGGAGGATCGATGTGAAGAACAAGCTCGCCCCCAAGCTCAGAATGTTTAGAAACGGTGATCGCGAGGTCAACGCGTATCGTTCGGAACTGAACCCTTCTGTGTGTGTAAAGACGGAACAGCTCGCCAGCCTACCCACCTTGCGGCAATCACAACAACGATCGGCTCCGCCGCGGGCGGCAGACGCCACTTCACAACCGCGCCTTCCCATCGAGCAAGCGTCCAGTGAAGTGTTGACCAGCGTATTCGTGGAGATGTTGCCGGGTCAGAGCGCACGCGACGTGGGGGCGCGTTCGGTTCAGGGGGAGCTGGGCCTGATGGAGTTGACGCTCGACCGACTGCGAGAGGTGGAACAGCAGGAACACGTGATCCGCGTCGAGACGGGTGAACGCATCGTCTACGACCAACCGCTCGTGGGCGATCTACCGGAGCATCCGCAGCCCGATCGCGAGAGGGATGTTGCTCACGGCCAACAGCATGGCTACGGCGTAAATTGCTTGATCGGCATCATCGACGTCGGTGGATTCGACTTCGCGCATACGGACTTCGTGGTCGACGGAAAAACACGGTTTCTCTCGATTTGGGACCAGGGCGGAACCACGCGTCCCGGTGGCGTGCCGTACGGTTCGCTGATTACAGCCGAGCACATGAATCAGGCCATCGCGAAGCGCACGACTTACCATTTGCCTGCGACCGAGCTCGAACGTCAATCTCAGATGGTCATCGGTTCCCATGCTACGCATGTCGCTAGCATCGCGGCCGGAAATGCTGGCGTGTGTCGCAAAGCCGACATTGCTGCGGTGCTGTTGTCGTTGCCGAGCACCGACTACGAGCGGCGACGATCGTTTTATGATTCTACGCGCATCGCCGATGCCGTCTCGCATCTGTTGGCGATCGCCGAAACGCAAAAAAAACCGATCTCTATCAACATCAGTCTGGGGACCAACGGCCACGCGCATGACGCCAGTAGCGCGCTGTGTCGATGGGTAGATCACGCACTCGCGAGCCCGGGTCGTTGCATCTGCGTGGCTGCCGGCAACGCTGGGCAGGATCAGCCGCGCACGCCAGAAGACATCGCGTTCGTCGCGGGTAGGATCCACGCAGAAGGCCGCATTCCTGCCACCGAGTTGAGCACTGATCTCGAATGGATCGTGATCGGCGACGGCACGGCTGACTTGTCGGAAAACGAGCTCGAGATCTGGTACGCGCCACAAGATCGCTTCGCGGTTCAAGTGCGGCCACCACGTAGCGAATGGCTGCGTACAGTCCAACCGGGACAGTTCGTCGAGAACCTGAAGTTGCCCAGCAATACGTTTCTCAGCATTTACAACGAGCTCTACGACCCGAGCAATGGTTGCAACCGCATCTCGGTGTATTTGAGCCCGCATCTGAAACCACCCATCGTCGGCGTCCAGGGGGAACCTGGATCGTGCGACTGATTGGTCAAAAAGTGCGAGATGGCCACTATCACGCGTGGATCGAGCGCGATGATCCGCGGCCGCTCGGCAAACTCGGTGCGCAACAGGCGTGGAGCTTCCCGTCGTTCTTTTCGGCGCGCTCCAACGTGGATCGTTCGTCGGTAAGCTCACTGGCGTGTGGGCAGCGGGTCGTCTCCGTGGCCAATTTCGACCGCGGGAGCGGTCGAGCCAACGTTTCGAGCAGCCAAGGTCCCACGCGCGACGGCAGACCCAAGCCAGACATCGCCGCCTTGGGTACCAATGTCGTGGCTGCCAAAGGGTTTGCCCCGGCCAACGAGCCATGGATCGCCATGACCGGCACGAGCATGGCGAGCCCTTACGTTACTGGCGTCGCTGGGCTGATGTTGTCGGTGAACCCGCGGCTCACCGCGGCCCAGCTCAACGGCATCCTGCGCAGAAACGCGACTCCGCTCAGCGGGACCACCTATGAATGGCAAAACGACATTGGTTTTGGTGTCATCGACGCACCCGCCAGTGTGCTGGAAGCAGCGTCGTTCGACGAATACACCAACGTGAGCAAAAAGGTGCAGTGATGAGGATCCAAGCTTTCCAAGCATTGGACGGCGACTGTGTGCTCGTGTCCGGACACCGCGGAACGCTCCTGATCGATGGCGGTCGCTCGGCGGCGTTTCGCGAATTCGTGGTGCCCGAGCTGGCCAGCGTGAAGAAACTCGACGTAGTTGCTGTTTCCCATATCGACGACGATCACATTTCCGGGATCGTCGAGTTGTTACGCCTCAGGGTCGACCGTGTTGCCTGGCAATATTTGACCGATACGGGGGGAACCGCCGGAGCTCCACCGCCCGAGCTGCCGGAAATCGGTGGCGTTTGGCACAATGGTTTCTCCGAGCTCGTTCGCGACAACGATCGTGCCATCAAGGCCGCGCTCATGACCAACATGCAGGCGGCAATCATCGATGACCACGTGCTGGAAGTCGAAAGGCTTTCCAATTTCATCCACGGTGAACGGTCAGCGCTCGAGCTGGTTGCCCGGCTGCGGCCCGAGCAGCTCGACATTTCACTCAACCGTGAGTTCGGAGGCAAGCTCATGCATGTCGATGCCGAGGCTCGTCCTATCGACATCGGCAGCATGACCGCCACGATTGTCGGCCCGACCGTCGACCAGCTCGACGCGTTGCGCAAGCGGTGGAACGAATGGCTTCGTACGCATCGAAGGGAGCTTCGCAAGCTTCATAGAGAAATGGAGCATGACGTAGATCGCCTGTCGGTATCCGCGTCGGATCCTTTTGGTGACCACGTTGCCGCGTTCGTGAACGCGCTTGGCGACAAAGATCACGTCACGACGCCGAACCTGGCATCGCTGATGTTCTTGCTCGAGGAGCGTGATCGGTCGGCCTTGTTCACCGGAGACGGTCACGCCGACGACGTACTGTCCGGTCTCGAGCAGGCGGGCAAGCTTGCCCCCGGTGGCGTGCTCCACCTGGACGTCCTGAAGATTCCCCACCATGGCTCGGAGCACAACGTCACACGTGATTTCCTTCGCCGCGTGACAGCGAATACGTATTTGCTGTGTGGCAACGGTGCCAGTACGAACCCCGAGCTGCAGGTGCTCGACGAAATCGTCAATGCCCGTCTTGCTTGCCAGCACGCCAGTCAGCGAGCGTTTTCATTGCTGTTCACCAGCTCGTCCGAGGCGGCCAACACCGTGGCGCGCAAGGACCACATGCGAAAGGTGGAGGCACGCATGCAAGAGCTTCGAAACAACGCCAACGGCCTGTTGACCACCGCTTTTCTCGGACCCACCGATTCGTTTCACGACATTCGTTTGTCGTGATTGCGTCGCCCGGGAGCCTGATGGGACAGTTTCAGAGTAAACTCTGATTTTGTCTGGACAATTTCAGAGTAATATCGAAATATGTCCAAGCCATGATCGAACGCAGGATTCTCGGCGCGATCCGGACAGACCTGGAGCGAAAGATGGTCTTGCTGTCGGGCCCTCGGCAATGCGGGAAGACCACACTCGTCCAGCAGCTCACCGCGGAACACGAGGGGGTCTACCTCAACTGGGACGATCCGGCGGATCGCCGACGCATCCAGCATGGCGCATTGGACCTGGACGTGCCGATGTGGGCATTCGACGAGCTGCACAAGTTTCGGCGTTGGCGAAACTTCCTCAAGGGGCTCTACGACCGGTATCACCGCGGACACCGCATCTTGGTGACGGGCAGTGCGCGCCTCGAGCTTTATGGCCGCGGCGGAGATTCTCTGCAGGGGCGTTACTTCGGTCATCGTCTCCATCCTTTGACGGCCTCCGAGGTTGCACGGCGGCCGGTCGTTGCCCTCGACGAGCTCCCGAATCTGCCGGTCGATCCCGTATCGCGTGATCTCATCGAGAGCTTGCTGGCGCTTGGCGGCTTTCCGGAGCCATTTCTGTCCGGAAGTGCAAAACAGGCCGCCCGCTGGCGGCTGGGCTACGCGGACCGGCTCGTGCAGGAGGAGGTTCGGGACCTCGAGCGCATTCGTGAGCTCGATCGCGTCGAGCTGCTCTACGATCGTCTCGGCGCAGTAGCTGGCGGTATCCTCTCGATCAACGGCCTTCGCGAGGATCTCGAGGTTGCGTTCGAGACGGTACGAAACTGGGTCGCCGTGCTCGAGCGCCTCGACGCAATTTTCAGGGTTGCGCCGTTCGGACCTCCCCGAATCAAGAGTGTGAAGAAGGAACAGAAGCTGTACTTCTGGGATTGGCCGCGAGCCGAGTCCGAGGGGGCGCGCTTCGAGAACCTCGTGGCGCTGCATCTGCTCCGGCTCGTGCACTGGGCGCACGATGTCGAGGGTGAAAAACTCGAACTTCGCTACTTTCGCACGCGCATGGGACACGAGGTGGACTTCGTGCTGCTGCGTCGTGGCAAGCCGTGGATCGCCATCGAGGCCAAGCTGGCCGAAGGGCCGCTCGACGCCAATATGCGGTACCTGCTGGAGCGCGTCGCAATTCCCCATGCGTTCCAGGTGCACGCGCGCGGAGGACGAGAACGTCGTGTCGAAGACGTCGGGAAGTCGCGCATACGCCATGTCTCGGCGGCTCGCCTGCTCGCGAACCTTCCGTGACTCACGACATCCGTATGTCGTGAGTGTGCCGCTTGTTGGTCATCGCCTCGATGACGAGCCGGCGGACGTCTTGAGAAGCTTGTACTTCGTCCAACGGCGATCACCGAGGCGTTCGACGATTCCGTCGCGCTCGAGACGCTGAAGGGTCCGACGAACGGAAGCCATATCGGCTCCGACCTGGTCGCGAATGTCTCCGGACAACATCGGCTCTCGTTGCTTGGCGAGCAGCTTCACGATATCGCTTTCGACAGAATCCCCTTGATGGGAAGATTTGGTGGGTGCCGACTTGGCACGTCGCGTCCCACCCTGCCGATTCGCCATCACGATGGCGTGGCGGTGTCCTGCGTCGGTGGCATTCCAAACGTTGGAGCCGTGGGAGGCGTGGAGAATGAATCCGGCCCGAACGAGCTCACGCAGTGCCGCCTTGAGCGTGCTGGGATCGTGTACTCCCACCGCCCATTCGATGTCGGCCAACTTGGCGGGCTCGGACGAATAGTCGAAATTGCAAATGGCATTCAGGGCCGACTCGCCGAGCTTCGACAGCGAACCTGGCCGTGCGTTCACGATGCCGGAGCATACGCTTTTTCCAACGATCATGAAATGCCGCCGTTGAACATCGGGAGCGAAGTGGCGTGCAGCAGAGTCCTTGCCGCCATGTCGGCGAGCTCGACGCAGGCCGCGTTCGCGCATATTATCATGGTGCGTTATGACTCGTTTGATCATATTGACCACGAGCATCGGTTGGGGCGTGGCCGCGATGACGGCTTGCTCGCGCCCGGAAGTCCCTGCGGACAGCACGGGTAGTGACACTGGTCACGCCGATGCCACGGCATCGAGTGGACCCGACGGTTCGGGAACGGCCGAGGAGACCTCCTCCACGCCTGGGGAAACGACTGGTGGAGACACGGCAAACTCGGATCCCACCGGCGAATCGACACACGACACGTCCGGACCGAGCGGTCTGGGCACCGACGAGAGCTCCGGGACGGGCGTGAGCTCCGGGACGGGTGTGAGCTCCGATACGAATGGGGGGACGGCTGACAGCGACACGGGGTCGAGTGTTGCCGACTGCGGCTTCGATCCAGGGCTGACGTTCGGGCGGCTGGACGAAGTGTTTCAGCTCGTCAGCGATGACGGGACGACGTGTCTATGGCTGGAGCGGCGAGACGATTCCGAGCCGGACATCATCTATAAGGCGGTGCCGTTCACGTTGCTCGCGTTCAAGGTTGGGCACGCGGGTGAGGTGGTATTGATCGACGACCCCAATGCGCTTTCGTGGGAGTCGACACATCACAATTGGATGGACGTCGGCGAAGCCCGGAGCAACGAGGTTCGCTACCGTCTCGAGGACTGGTATGTCGGCACCGAAGGCGGAGAGTCTTTCACCGACAAATTCGGCGTGTTCGCCTACGATCTGGACACGGACGCGCTCATTTGGGGGCCGATCTTGCTACGCCCTTACAAGTAGCGGCGCTCGCTTGCTAGACTGACGACACGATGCAACGCCTTCGCCCAGCCAACCTGCTGCGTTTCGGCGTCGTGCTGGCTTCGTTCGCCGGACCGCTCGGGTGCCAACCAGCCGAGACCAAGTACGACGTGTTCATGAAGGGCTTACAAGTCGAAGGTGAAGCCGAGCGAGGGGCGTGTTCGCTGGTATACGAACCGGGGTCTTACGCGGCGGTGCTGAGTGGCGATCAGGTACAACACTGTTTGACGGGCACGGAGGAAGCCCTTCGTCACTACGAGCGTGCGGCCACCATGGGGTATGCAGACGTGGAATTCACGCGCGTGTACGAGCGCGCCAAAGAACGCCGAGCGCGGCTCGAAGACATGCTGCATATGGTTCGCAAGATGGAACGCGAGCGAGCATCGCCATCACGGTAGCGCGCCCGCTTCGATCCACGCTGCGAACGCGACCATGTGTTCCCACGCGAGGGGTTCGTCGGGTGGCATGGGGTCGCCGAATACCCTCCAAAGCGCGGAGCCATCCCGCTCACGAAGCAACTTGTGCACGAGAAAGCTGTCCGAGGCGGTTCCCGGAGACACGAGCGGGAATCCCGTCGATCCGATGGTTCCGGAGCGCACCAGCCCGTCGTAAGCAATGGTCGGATCCGAGAGATCCAAGCGTGCGCGCGCAAGCATGTGTTCGTCGGGACCATCCACGTGGCAGCCACACATGCCGAGCGATCGATCGAGCACGTTTCCCGGTTCGAACAGGTGAGTCAGGGTCGGGATCTCGCCGGTTCCACCTCCCGAATCGCTGCTCGAGCTCTCGGCTCCCGAGGTTTCATCGCCGCTCGAGCTCTCGGTTCCCGAGCTGTCGCCGTGTTGTCCGGGCAGTCCCACGGTGAACTCGAGCGAATAGCGCGTGATATCGCCCTCGCGCGTCCAGCCAGGTTGTTCGACGTCGAGCCGTTCACCATTCCACCCGACGGCCGAGGGCCGCAGACGCACGCGATGAAGCACGCCGGCCGACAACGGCCGTAGTGGTCGAATCGAGAGCACGCTCCCTGGGCACCACGGTTGCGACGGGGTCGGCGATGGGGGGTCGTCGGCCATCTGGGGATGACTCCAGGCGAACAGCTCGAGTGAGACATCGAGATCGAACGACGCGTGGCCCGAGCTCAGGCTCGCATCGAAGCTCCCAATTGCACGGGGATCGACGAACCCCGAGAAACACACGTCGACCCGCACATCGGGCGCCACGTCGACGGCGTTGGCTTCGGGAAACGTCCGCACGATCGTCAGCAGGTTCCCAGGATCGACCTCGAAGCGATCGGTTTCGCTTCGACGGGTGCATGCGAACAGGACCATGGTGGTCCACAAGCCGATGTATGTGGCCAGGGGCACCGGCATTCGGGCGTCACGAAGCCGGGGGAGCGATACCACTGCGATCTTTAGGATAGAAGCAAGGACGACCGTGGGCCAGTAACCCGTCCGGAGGGCACACCCGGCACCAGGCCCGTGCTTGGCCATTGTTGACCCCCCCTGCGGGCGCCTGCTATGGTCCGGCCGAGTTTCGTCCGACGGGGAGCCCCAGGTGTCTCGAACCACGCGTCCCATCCTTCCGCTCCTTGCTCTGGGTGCAGCCATCGTATGCACGGGATGCGGGCCGTTCGGCTATCTCAAGAAAGTTGCCAGGGATGCCACCAAATCGGTCGCCGACGCGGAAGCGGCAGGAGCCGAAAAGTACGCGCCCTACGAGTATTGGGGAGCCGTGACGTACTTGGAGCAATCCAAGATCTTGATGGGCTATAGCGAATACGAACGCTCGTTCGACTATGGTGCACGCGCACGGCAGTTGGCAGTCGAGGCCAAGCGCAAGGCCGACATGCGTGAGCGTGGTGCCACCACGGAAACCGACCCCAATGTCGCGAGGCCCAGCGACATCGTGCCACCCCCGGCGGATGAGCCGAAAAGCGAGACCCAGGGTCGAGGCAAAGCAAATGGCGGCAAAGCCAAGGGCAATGCTCGAGTCAAGGTCGGAGGTGGCAAGTGAAAGCTCGCGTGCTCCCTCCGGTGAGCTTGTGTCTGTTCGGTTTGACGTCGTGTTTGGGTGCCACCTTGTCCGGCAAAGTCGACGGCACGCAAACCCAGTTGCAGCGAGCCATTCGCGATGGATCCAAGACCATCGGATGTGCGCCCAAAGAAACTGCGATCGCCGAGGCCAACATCAAGTTTGCTCACGATGCCTTGCGCATGGGCGAGTATTATCGCGGCAAGGACCATGCAGATAGCGCAGAGGCCTATACCAAGCTCGCGATCGCCAAGACGGATCCCGTGAAGTGTCGCGAGGGCACGCAAGTGTCCACCGCCGTGCCGCGCGTGGGAGACCGCGACGGCGACGGATACGACGACAAGGTCGACAAGTGCCCTGACGAGGCCGAGGACTTCGACTCATTCGAGGACGACGACGGCTGCCCCGACACCGACAACGACAAGGACGGCGTGCTCGATGCCGCGCAGTTCAAAGATGGTCGTTGGATCAACGCCGACAAGCTCGCTGACAAGGACTGCCGCAACGATCCCGAGGACAAGGACGACTTCCAAGACGAAGACGGCTGCCCCGATCCCGACAACGACAAAGACGGCATCCTCGACAAGGACGACAAGTGTCCCAACGACCCCGAGGACTTCGACCAGTTCGAGGACGAAGACGGTTGCCCCGATCCCGACAACGACCAGGACAAGATCCTCGACAAGGACGACAAGTGTCCCAACGACCCCGAGGACTACGACGGTGTCGAAGATACCGACGGTTGTCCGGATCTCATGGTCAAGGACGAAGGCGATCGCATCGCAACGCCGACCATCTACTTCAAGTTCGACAAGTGGGACATCGATCCCAAGAGCTATCCGGTGCTCGACGACTTGGTCACGTTGCTCAAGCAGAAGTCGACCATCGAGCTTCTCATCGGGGGCCACACCGACAGCAAGGGCTCCGACAAGTACAACAAAACGCTTTCGCAAAAGCGCGTCGACAGCGTACGCAACTACCTCATCCGAGGAGGCGTGGATACTTCGCGCCTGAAGTCTGTGGGTTACGGCGAAGAGCAGCCGATCGACTCGAACCGCTCGCCCGAGGGCCGTGCACGCAACCGCCGCGTCGAGTTCCTCGTCACCAAGCGCTAACACCGTGTCCCTTGTTTCGAAGCAACGTGAATGAAGCAGGTCTCGTTCACGGGAGCGCTCGCGTCGGTCATATGGCTGACGTCTTGGGCCATGGCGCACGCCGGCCCACGTGATGATCTCCGGGGGGCGTACCAAAGCGCGCTGCAGCAATACAACGATCTGAGCCTCGATCAGGCCGGCGCCACGCTAGACAGTGCCTTGTCACAGGCGCAATCGAGTGGGCTCGGCACCGACATCGCACTTGCGCCGCTTCTGGTGCTGCGGGCCGGCATCATCCACGCCCAGACGAACGACAAGCAAAAGACAGTCGCCGCCATGGAGGAGGCTGTTCGCATCGACTACAACGTGGTCTTGCCGATCGAGCTGCGCTCGAGCGAGCTGCAGGCGATGCTAGACGAAGCACGCAAGCGTTCGGGTGGCTCGCCAGGCGAGCCCGTACAACACACGACACCGCAACCAGAGTGCCTCGGTGACCTGCAATTCGAAGTGGTTGTGGCGTTGCCAGCCGAAGGTGGACAAGTTGCGCTCTACTGGCGAAAAGAAGGCGAGGGAACGTTCGAGCGTTCGCTCAGCATGGATCTGTTCGGAAACCTAGCGACCGCGAGCCTTCCATTGTCCGACCATTCGGGAGCCGATCTCGAGTACTTCGTGGTGGTGTTCGACAACAACAACCAGCCGCTTGCGGGCAAGGGCGACCAGGAAGCACCGCTGTCGATCGCTCAGGGTTGCAAGAGCAAGAAATTGCGGGAGGCCGGAGGCAAAGATGCCGACAAGAAGGAACGCAAAAAACGCGGACCGGTCGCGTTCCCGCGCGTATTCATCCATCTAGGACTAGGCACCGGTGTCGGCGTCGCCCACGGCGAGGTCGAGCAGACCTTCCAGCAATACAACCCAAATAAGCAGTATGGCTTGCGGGAGGCGGCGTGTGCGATTGCGAGGTTGTGGGCGGCAGGACCCGGTGAGTATGGCGATCCACTGCCAAAGCCCATAGCGTTTGCTGGCCACCTGAACCAGCTCGAAGACTTCAGTCCCGGTGCAACCACGCCCTTGCCCGGGTCAAAGGACATGCTACTGGCTGCTTATAACCAGGGCTATTGCTCACGCCAACACGGCGTGAAGGCTGGCATGGCGCCCGCACCATTTCATTTCAAACCGGAGATCGGAATTCGCGTTGGCCGAGCGCTCGTGCTTTCGCTGTACTCCCGACTTCAGGTCGTCAGCGGCTCAAAGGTGCTTCGCGACGATCCTACGGTGAAGGATCCAGAGGTTGTGTACCAGCGATATGTGCTCGATGCCGATCCCGAAGGCGTTCGTCAACGTCCACTCTTCCCCACTATTGGGTGGTCCATCGGCGTGAAGGCGCGGTACTTCTTCGGCAAGGATACTAAGAAATTCAGGTTGTTCGCCGGGGGCTTCGCCGGCTACGGGTTCGCACGCCTGCGAGTTCCGTTGCCGTTCGCCAACGATCGCAACGGCAACAGCGTGCCCGACAACTACGAAGCGGCCAGCCTGAGGACGTCGACGGGGTGCCAACCGGTGTGGCCGTATAACCATGCCTGTGGCGATCAAGGGGACCAGGCAACCCTGGACGATCAAGCACTCGCCGCTTCCGTTAGGGCCAATGGCAAGAAGGCCGAGAACCGTATCGACACCGTGTTACTCGGCCCAGGCATGATAGGCGGCACGTTCGGCTTTCACTACCAGATCGTCAAATACTTCGGCTTGTTCGGTGAGCTCGACGTCGGTGTGTGGTTCCCCGCACCCGCGACCGTGCTGTTCGACCTCACCGTGGGCCCAGTGATCACGTTCTAAGAGGGTGTCCCACAGAAAAATGCCGAAAATTTCGTGAATCCGAGGGGGTGTGATCTACGCCAGGAATGACCGAGAACGCGCAACTTTACCGCCGGCCGTACGAGAGCGACATCAAAGACGCC
>Ga0187893_10007006_pt1 | contig 18838 bp, 12 predicted proteins | sample MA1701074metaG_FD_139574 | JGI IMG/M metagenome (GOLD analysis project Ga0187893, IMG submission 139574) | White microbial mat communities from a basaltic lava cave in the Kipuka Kanohina Cave System on the Island of Hawaii, USA - MA170107-4 metaG ... | reverse complement strand
GCGAGAGGGGCGAGACGCGCCAGACGAGCGAGACTAGCGGGAAAGGCGCGAAAGGCGGGAAAGGTATTAGGAGGCGAGAGGGGCGAGACGCGCCAGACGAGCGAGACTAGCGGGAAAGGCGCGAAAGGCGGGAAAGGTATTAAGAGGCGAGAGGGGCGAGACGCGCGGGACGCGTGCCTTCTTCCGTTCGCCCTGAGGCAGTCGAAGGGCTCCGACGAGAAATCGAAGAGGTAACCGCCCGCGGGTCCTACCGCCGACCAGCCCACCCGTGCTCACTGCGGAGATGCAGGCCACTCGAAATCGGTTGATTACCGACGCCATTTCGCATTTCAGAGAGTCTCCTTGTCGCGCGCGGCCCGGGCGCCCAGTTCGGCGTCACCCGCGGGTTACACGGGGGCTTCGAGCAGTGCACGGGGGTTCTTATGTGCAATGGCCAACAGCGTTCGAGCCGGGTCCGAGGGAACACGGCGACCCCGCTCCCACTCCTGCAACGTGCGAACAGACACACCGAGCAACCGCGCAAACTCCGATTGAGACAGACCGACGCGCGCACGCGTCTCGGAAACAGGCGGGAATGTGACAACGCGGCCGACCTCGCCTCGCTTGAGCTGCTGGATACCCTCAAGGATTTCGGCTCCAATGTCACGACGGCGTGCTTTAATCATTTGGAGGAAAGGGTTGGGCGTCCCGCTAGACTGCAAGCCTGGCAACCCGAAGCTGTTTGCGGCGTTGCTCGGCGTGCCACAGATCATACTGGGTTTGCTGGTTGAGCCAACTCTCAGACGAGGTTCCAAACGCAATGGAAAGGCGGACTGCCATCTCAGGACTGATCCCCGCCCGACCATTCAGAATCGCAGAGAGAGTCTTTCGGCTCACGCCCAACGCCTCTGCCGCCTGGGTGACGGTCACACCGAGTGGCTCCAAGCACAGGGTCTTGATGATTTCCCCGGGATGGGGTGGGTTGTACATGCGCATCGCTACGACCTCTCAGTGATAGTCCTCGTAATCACCTGTAACGTATAGCGTTACGGATTACAAGCAACCCTGCCTCCTGATTGGGAACCACAGTCGTCTTGGAGCCTTGCAGTCTGACCGGGTATACTGGCGCCGCGAGAACGGTCTGGAGTCCGCCTCACGTTCGACGGTGCGGTAGATGATCACTGACACGCCCCGGCCTGAGAAAACTCCCGCCGTCCAATCCCTGCTTGAAACCTGCGCCCGCCTGTGCGTCTTTCCCGGTCACGAGTACTCGCTATCCCTGGGCGAGCAAGCGGTGCTGGAGACCCGTCCGGTTCAACGCATGGCCCGGCTCCGACAGATCGGTCTCGGTTTTCTCGTCTTGCCGACCGCCGAGCACACACGCCTGGCCCATAGTCTGGGCACAGCTTACTGGGCTTCCCGGTTTCTGGAGGCCTTTCACACCAATCACTTCGCCGACCGTGTGGGGGACGGTCAGCCCCCCAACGGCAACCGGAGCCGGCTGGCCGCAATGGACAGCCTCCTCGGACCGACCTTGTCCCTCGATCTCCTCGTACGCCTGTTCGCCCTCATCCACGACATGAGCCTCCTGCCCCTCGGCCATACCCTCCAGTTTCAATGCGGCTACTTCACGGGCCCCGGGTCGGGTCCGCGCCGCGCGCGCTTCTGTCTGGCCCGTCTTCGCGAGCAACTGAGGGAGGCACCGGCGCTGGCGCAACTCCACGGGACATCCCAATGCGAACAGGTGACCGAGTGCCTGCTGAGGCACCTCGACGTCGTCGAGTGTGTCTTCGGGGTGGACGCTATTGTTCGCAGTAGATCCTGGGGGACGACTGCGCCGTGGATCAGCCCGGAGCAGGTCGCCCGGTGGCTCCCCGCGCTGACTTTCATTCACGACTTGATAGCGGGAACTGTAAGCGCCGACCTCGTAGACTTCTCGTTGCGCGATTCCCTGGGTGCCGGAATCCCGCGTTCGTTCGACGCCACATTGTTGGACTCCCTGTGCGTGTTCGCGGTGCCGCCCCCCGGGGGAGCAGCCGGGCTGGTGTACCGATTCGGCTTCCAGGCTGTCCGCGACACTTTCCGCCAGGATGTCATTACCGGCGTGGTGTCCCTGTTGCGGGCACGGTACGAGCTGGCCGAGAGGGTCTTCTATCACGATGACAAGTGCGTGGCGGACGCCATGCTGGACCGGGTGCTGCGCCTGATCGACGCGCAGTCCGGTACGATCAGCCGCGCGGCCGGCCCCTTCGAAGAACCGGCGTTGCTGCAGATGGGGGATGATGACCTGCTCGCGCTGCTGGAGCGGAAGGAGCAAGAGGCCCGGCAGGAGGGCGCTGTGACAGGAGGACCCGCCATCATGTCCGATCTCCTGTCGCGGCGGCTGTATGGTGAAGTCTTCCGGGTCTCGCAGTTGTCGGCGCTCTCGCCGGCGGGATGCCGGGTGGTGGATCAGGCGCATCAGCCGCAGGTCCGGACGGAGGTGGAGCAGCAGATTCACAAGCAGGTCGCCGGACTCGCCGCGCCCGATCTGATCTTTGCCTGCCGGTCCCTCTCCATGCAGGCCAAAGCAGCCGACACGCTCATCGGCTGGGATAACGGGACGCCGCGGCCCTTGTGTGAACTGGCGCAAGTCACCGGGTACGGGGCTGAGGCGCTGGAGATCACCAAATGCTACGCCGACCTGTGGTCCCTGTCGGTCTATCTCCGGCCCCAGGCCATGGACTTCACGGATCAGGTGCGGGCCGTCTGCCGGGCGATGTTCACGGACCCGTAGGGGGAGAGGGAAACCTCGTGCTCAGTTCCGCCGCATGCTCCGCCACCTTCCTGAACGCCTCGACATATTGGTCCAGGACGGGACGTACCGGCTCCGTGTAGGGAGGCAGCACGAAGGTCGCATTCGCGTATTGTTCGCTCCGGGGAAGATCGCCGGGCTTGTACCGGCGGCGAGGGCCGGTCAGATCGCCTCGCTCCCACCCGTAGGTCCGGCTGCCGTCATCATCCACCTGGAACAATGGCTCCAGATGCAACGGGGTACTGGAGGCCTTTTCGATCGGGACGCCCTCGGCCCTCAGGGCCCTGAGGTAGAGCTCCATGGACACGCCCTCCAGCGCCGACGGCCGGAACAGCGGCCGATAGGTGAACCAGGCATGGCGGGTCACGTACTCCCTCACGATCGGAGGCTCGATGCCTGGAATGCCCTTAAGCCTCGCCGACAAATAGCTGAGGTTGTCGTGGCGGCCCTGGAGGTACTCATCGAGTCGTCCGAACTGCGAACGCGCCAGGGCCGCGGCCAGCGGGTGCATCCGGTAGTTCAACCCGTAGCCGGTGCCGGCAAACGGCCTGTACCGTTCGCTCCTCACTTCCTGGGCGGAGCGGACCTTGAAGTGACCCAGGAGCGTGGCGCGCTCATAGATTTCCTGGTGATTGGTGAGCAGGAGGCCGCCTTGCCCGGCGGCCACGATCTTGCTTCCCTGCAAGCTGAAGATGGACGCGTCTCCGAACGTGCCGACGAACCGATCCTTGTAGCGCGCCCCGTGCGCATGAGAGCAGTCTTCGATCAAGGCAAGCCGGTGCTTCCGCGTCAGCGCCTGGATCGCCTCCATGTCGCAGGGATGCCCCTGCATGTGCGTGATCACGACAGCTTTGGTCCTCTCCGTGATCCGCCGCTCCAGATCCTGGGGGTCAATATTCCCGGTATCCGGCTCGGCATCGACAAGAACCGGCATTGCGTTGACCACGAAGATGGGCATGACCGTGGACAGGAAGGTGAAAGTGGGCGCGAGCACCTCGTCCCCCGGGCCTAACCCAACGCCGAAGAAGGCCGAGTGGAGCGCGGCGGTCCCCGAGCTCATCGCGAGGGCATGCCGCAGTCCCAGGTAGTCTTTGAAGGCGTCCTCGAGCCGCTCGACTTCCCCCTCCCGGCCGTAATAGGAGAGCTCTCGCGCCCGCAGCAGGCGTACGATCCCGGCGACATCCTCATCGGTGATCGGCGGCCAGACATAGGCAGCCGGTTGCGACACGGCAGGCTGTCCTCCGAGCAGAGCCAGGGCGGGCTTCATACGTGATCTCCGGCAGGTCGGCGTGGGAATGTCGCGTGCAACGCGCCCGGCATTGTCGCAGGGTGTCCCGCCTCAAGACAATTGAAAAACGCCCTGCTCTCCACTATCATGCCTCCAGCCTGTCGGCGCTCTTTCTCTCTGCCTCCCATCAGCACCATGGCTCCGCCGGGCGACGTAACGCACTCCCTGCCCAAGGAGATCGGATGCCTGTCCGGTCCGTCTACCAGAACGAAGACCAGAAGTGCTGTTACCGGGCGATCACCAGCACCGGCATCCGCGTGCTCTGGGAGATCACCAGTGCCTGCAACGTGGAGTGCGACTTCTGCCTCGTGGAGAAGAAGCATCGCACGATTCCGCTGGGGCAGGCGCTGGAGATGGCCCGGGACCTGATCGAGTGCGGGGTCGAGAAGTTCCTGATCTCCGGAGGGGAGCCGCTCCTCTACCCCGGCATCGAATCGTTCCTGGAGTTCCTCGTCGGACAGAACGTCCTGGTCAAGCTGCTCACCAACGGCACCATTCACAACCGGACTGTCTTCGACCTGGTCCATCGCACACCGTCCATGGAGGTGTCGTTGAGCGTGCAGACGATCGATGAACGGCTGGCCGACGAGATCTTCAGAAGGCCCGGCAGTTGGGCCAAGCTCCTCGAGACGATCCGGCTCCTGCCGCGCGACCGGCTCAACATCATCACCACGTGCAGCACGATGAATCTGGATCGCATCGAAGCGGTGATCGACTGGGTGGCCGCCCAGGGAGTCCGCTGCTTGAGCATCACGAACGTCTTTCAGGACACGACCAGTCCGGCCCGGTTCATGGACGACTGCCGGATATACAAGGTCGACGCCGGGCAGACGGCCCGGTTTTTCGACCTGCTTGCGCGGAAGCGCGAGGAATACCGGGAGCGATTGGTCCTCCGCACGACCCAGTTTCACGGGGATCCGGAGGAATCGTGCGGAGCGGGCCGCTCAGTCCTGTATGTGGATTCGACCGGCGCCCTGCTGCCCTGTACCTTGACCGACAACCATCGGTACCGGGAGCTCGCCCGGAGCATGTCCGTGAAGGAGCTTGTGCGGTATTACCGCGAGCAATTGCCGGCATTGCCGCCGTCGTCCTGCGTCCCGCTCTTCACCGGGAAGGGATCCCTGAAAGTCTTATCGGTCTGACGGCGGCATGCCTCGGATCATCAAGACGTCCGAAGACCTAAAGCGCTATCTGCGCCCCATCGAGTTGGGCGGCCGGGAGTGCGCGGAATATGAGTTGCACGGGTTTCTGTCCCGGATCGCCATGGAGGCGTTGCAGATCCGAATGCGCAAGCAGGCCCAGGTCCTCACCCAAGCCGACAGGACGGTGGGAGCGAACGTGGACGTGCCGAACAAGCGCCTCCGGGTCGATCTGACGGCCATGCGCGAGACCAATACAGTCGTCGAGCAGGGGCTATTCGGCGACGCCGCGTTCCAGATCGCCGTTCTCCGGACCTTCAGCTCGACCCTCGGGGCCTTGCGCCGTGCCTGCGAGGACTTTGAACAGTCGCCGGCCTCGGGACCGGTCACGGCGGACACCCTCCTGACCTACATCGATACCCTGACCACCTACCACACGCTCGGCGCCGTCAAGTTCTGCCTCAAGGAGGAACGGCTCCGACAGGAGTTCCTGAACGTGATCGGGAACCAGGCGGATGCTGTGGACGAGGCGATGACCCCGGTGCAGACGTCCCTCTTCAATCACCTCTATGCCCAACAGCTCGATCTGCTGCTCGTGCGGCTGTCCGCGTCCGGACCGGAGTATGACGCCGCGCTCGACGCGTATCGGGAGCGCTACGGGTTCCTCGAAGCCGAGGACATGGACTACGAAGACCGCGATACTCCCGAGCACGTGACCGCGACCATCGAGGGCCTTGGCGCGCGATTCCAGCACGACGCAGCTCAGGTCCGTCGGCAGATCGAGGCCCTGCGCAGGTCCTCGGAGGAGCAGCGCGCGGCCCGGGCACAGGGGCGCAACAGCGTGCTCACGGCCCTCGAGCACCGAACCGGTGATCGCCTCCGGCTGTTCAATCTCTTGCAGCTCTGGGACCAACTGGCCGCCCATGAGGATTGGAACCGGTGGGAGAAGATGCGGTTTCTCCGCAATCTGAACCGGCTCTGTCGGCGGCTGCACCTGAACAACCGCGAGGCCGGACTGGCCGATCTCGTGGGGCGTGCCGCATGAAACCAGCCATGCCGCAAGTCGGGCTCATGGAGACCTCCCGATCCGATGGACTGGTTTTAGTCGCCGAGGCCCGGGCGCGATACACCTCGCTCGACTGGATCAACCGTATTCTCGGCTCGCCTGCGTGCCCGACTCTGCCGCCGCACATCGGCACGCGGGTGGTGCGAGTCGACGAACAGGAAGGGAACGCGTCCGATCTCATCGTCCGCTGCACGTTCGAGAGCGGGCACACTCTTATCGGCAAGCACTTCCTACCGGTGATCAAAGCCAAGCCGGAGATGGCCTTCCGGGGACTGGAAGAGCGAGGTCAGGGCATTGACGTCCGCATGAACCTGTTCCGGCAGTCCCTGCCGGACCGGACCACGGCGCGGGTGCCGGAAGCCTACGCTTATGACGCCGTGAACCGCGTCGTGTGGATGGAAGACGCCGGAGAGGAGCTGACTCCCCTGCAGCCGGTCCACTGGGCGACCTGCCTCCCGGCCCTGGGAACCGCGTTGGCAGCGGTGCATCGTCGGGAAGTGCCGGCCGCAGTCCATGTCTCCGTCGACCAGCCCCCGCTACGATCGTCCCTGATCGAGTATCCGTTTCGAGCATTGGATCGGTACCTCACGACCGGCTCACGCCGGGCCCGATGGCGGCGGTTTCTCGCAGCCGACGCCTCAGCCGGGCACGCCCTCATCCACGGCGACCTGTCACACAAGAACATCCTGGTCGCCCCGGACGGGCCGATCTGGTTGCTCGACTTTGACCGTTCGAATCTGGCCAACCCGGCCTATGACGTCGGCTTTTTCGCGGCCCACCTCGCGATTCAGGCCTGGGATACGGGCCTGGAGGACGTCCGCACGCCGATCAGCCTGTTCCTGGCGTCATACCTCGCGGACGCCCGTACGGACGAGGGCTTCGACTTCTGCGCCGTCCATTATTTCCTGCTGACGCTGGCGTATCGGATCGACTCGCTCGCGTTCCTGTGCGCACACGATCCGGGGCTGCGCGACAGGATCGAGCTGCACCTGTCCCGTTGGCTCGACGCTCCGCCCGGTGACCTCGAAGCTTTGTTCCGGACAGGGAGCCCCGCTCCTGAGGAAACCCGTTCATCGCATTGAAGGGAGGCCGCAGTGACCCAACCAGTCGTTCTGATCGACGCGCCGCCGGCCTATGATCGCTTCGAACATTACAAGCTCAACACGGGGCCGACGCATGAGTTCGGGGCATTGCCCGAGACCCCGGTGACTATCCGAAACATCGGGTGGACATTGGGCAACGACTGTCCCTACCGCTGTACCCACTGCTACAGCATGAACGCCCGGGTCAAGGGCCAGGACATGACGGTGACGATGATCGATCGGGTCGTGGAGCAGTTGCGGATCAATGGGGTCGAAACCGTCAACCTCGGGGGAAACGAGCCTCTGTTCACCAACGGGCCGAATCCGAAGCACACCTTGCTGCCCTATATCATCGAGTCCCTGGTTGCGACGGGTATCCAAGTGGGCCTCACGACCAGCGGCATCACTCTGCTGCGTCTGTATCGCGACCACCGGCGGGCCTTCGACCTCCTGAATGACGTGGACGTCTCCTTCGATTCCCCGTACCCGGAGGAACACAACCGCAACCGCGGGGCCCGGATCTACCATGAGGCAATCGAGAGCCTGGCCATCTGCCGGCGGCACGGCATCCCGCACACCTGCATCATGTGCGGGATGAAATGGAATTTCACGCTCCCACACATCGAGAGTCTTGTGGCACTGGCCAAGCAGTATGACGCGAACATCCGCATCAACCCGGTCAAGCCGGTGGAGCCGAAGCACATGGACATCGCGCTATCACCCGAGACGTACTATGCCGGGTTCGCGCGGTTGTTCGAACTGTGCCGGCCCATCGACCTGGGCGAACCCCCGATCGCCGCCGTGACCGATTTTCAACAGGCGCGGCGCTGCCCGTGCGGCCGCACCTCCTTCCGCATCCATTCGATCACGCCCGATGGAGGGATTTACGTCAGCCCCTGCGTATATCTGCACGAGTACAAGTCCGCCTTCGATCTGCTCCGGCACGATCTGATCGAGATCATCCACAGTCCGCAGTTCCGGGTCTTCCGCCAACGGAACTGCAATGCCGAGCTGATCGACGGGTGCCGGGGCTGCGACCTGCTCGCGCAGTGCGGAGGCGGGTGTGCAGCACGCTCGTATCTCTATCATCTGCATACCACCGCACAGAAGACGATGCTCGCCCGCGATCCCTACTGCCCGAAACGGGTGAATCCGGAACAGGCCTTTCCGCAGCGCCCGGTGATCGATACTTCGCAACGGCTCGTACACATGGATTACCTGTGTACGTGGATCGGCAAACCAATCTAGCCGTCACGATGCGCGCGATTCGAGACATCGGACCGGATGAACGGCAGGCGGTGGGGGCCAAGGCCGCCTCCCTTGGCCGGATGCTCCGACTCGGGTTCCGGGTCCCCGACGGATTCGCGCTGGAGACCTCCGCGTTCGCGGCGCTCGTCACCACGGCGGGGCTCCGCCGGCAGATCGAGCTGCTCGAGGAGAGCCTCGGCGCCCTCAAAAGCGAACACGTCGCCAAACTGGCCGCGGACATCATAAGCCGCCTGCGCCGCACCGCGCTCCCGCCCGAACTTGCCGCCGAGCTTGTTGCGTGCCACGGGGCGCTGGGTGGAGGCACGGAGCCGCTGGCGTGCCGGTCCTCGAGCCGGGTTGAGGACAGCGAGGACTTAGCCTTCCCCGGTATTTTCCTGACGGTGTTGGATATCCGTTCGCTGGACGAACTCCGGCGAGCTGTGATCGAGTGCTATTGCGCTCTCTTCGGAGATAAGGCTCAGAAGTACATCCTAAGGACCGGCTTCCGTGGGATGACATTCGCGACGGCCCTGATTGTCCAGAAGCAGGTCGCGAGCGCGGTTTCCGGAGTGGCATTCAGCCGGAGCCCGTTCGATGACGGCCGCAACGACTCGATCCTGATTGAAGCGGTGCCCGGTCGGGGCGACGCCCTCATGTCAGGGGCTGCGACGCCGTGGAAATATCGGCATCGCCCGGGCCAGGACTGGGAGACGACGCGTCCCCCCGGCATGACCGCTGCCGCGCCCGAGTCCTCTCCTCTCAAGGATCGGCAGTTGGACCGGCTTGCCGCCATCTGCCGAGAGTTGGAGCGGCGTTGGGGGCGACCGGTTGACATGGAGTTCGCCTTCGAGGCCGCCGAAGACGAGCCGTACCTTCTCCAGTGCCGACCGATCACATCCTCGGTTCAAGCCGGGACCGCCGAGGACACGAAGCCGGGCACCGACGTGTCCGTCGGCATGACGTGCTCCGGGGGCGCCACGAGGGGCCTGGGCGTGGACTATGAGAGCTTCCACGGCTCTCAGGATGAACTCAAGGACAAGGTCGTGCTCCTCTTGAAACTCACCTCGGAGAACTATTACGTCCTGTACGCCGCCGCCGGGATCGTGGCCGAGCAACCGGACAGCGCCTTGAATCATCTCAGCATCGCCTGCCGGGAGCTTGGCGTCCCCTACATCGCGGGCGTGGAGCAGGCGCGCACGCGGTATCACGGGCGCCCGGTGGCTTTGGACGGGGCTCGGGGGATCGTGTACGTGCCCTCTGCGCCAGCCGATACCCCCACGCACGCATCCGTTCCGCTGCCGGTACCACACAGGGTCGCCTACCTGCCGGTAGTGCGATACGGGGCGACCGGCCCGGAGGAGTCGCTCGTCTTGTGCGGATGGATTTATCTCATCGCCGAAGCCCTGTCGAACACAGCCACACAGGAGGGCTTGCGGCGATGCCTCAGTGAGACATTGCGGGAGAACCTGAGGGGATGGCAGGGAGGAGCGATCGAGTGGGACCCGCCGGCATTATCGGAGGAAGAGCTCGCAGTCCTGAATGCCTGCGTCAACGATTTTGTCTTTACACCGGACGCGATTTCGAGCATGATAACCGACATCCTGCGGGACGTTTCGCAGGAGTCCCATCTTGAAGTCCTTGGGGTTGGGCGCGGTGAGGACCGCTAACGGGCCGACAACAGGAGGGGTACCATGGGTGAAATATTTGAAGCGTTTCTGGTCCTGAACCAGACCTTGAACCTGGGCCTCAACAACGAGCAACTGATGCGGGCCGAGGGGTCGTACAAGTCGGCCTGGGCGAAACGCATCAACCTGCCGAAGGAGCTCCTCGCAGACGAGGGCAAGCTCGCCGATCAGTTCGAGTTCAAGGCCCAACTGGTCCAGCGCCGGGCTCCCATCGATATGCAAACCAGGCTTCGGCTCGGCACCGACCTCGCCCGCAAGACCGCCTCTGAGCTCCAGGCGACCAAGCAGCTCCAGAACACGCTGAAGCAAGAGATGCTGAAGAATCAGATGCAGAAAGGCATTCAGCAAAAGAACTTCAACCGGTAGGCCTTCGACGCAATCAGGCGCCCGGACGCGACAGACGTCCGGGCACGCCCCTTCCCCGACCATGCGTGTCTTCCGGCAACAGAGGGGACGATCACCCGCCGTCACCCCCTCGGTTACCAAGGCCACGAGCGTCCGCCTCCTCCTCGCGCAGCGCCTCGCCCATGAGCTCTCCAAAAACCCCCGTGTCCTTGCCGTGATCGCGATGGGATCGGTGGCGCTCAATCGCTGCTCGCGCGACTCGGATCTGGACCTGGCTGTCATTACCCGCGACCTGGGCGAGCGGTGCCGCATCGAGACCCGCCTGGTGCGAAAGATCGCAGTGGATTACGCCTGGCTTCCGCGGCAGGCCGCCGTCGCGATTGCCAAGGGCGGCCGGCGGGATGCGCAGGGGTTGCGTGACGCCTCGCGGCTCGGCCTGGGACTTCCCCTCTATGACCCAAACGAATTGGCCCCGACCCTCCGCCGTCACGCCGTCTCCCTACTCCCGGATCGCGGCCTGATCGTGAAGACCTTGGAATCCGTCTCGCTCACTCTGGCCCGCCTGGCCCGACGCGCCGACTTGGAGCCGGCCCGTCAGTGGGATCTTCTTCGGTCGATCTATGACAGCCTCGCCTTCGTGACGCTGCAACTTCACCCCATCCGGTATCACAAGCCGAAGTGGGTCGTGACGGACCTGCGGAACACCGGCCATCCCGAGTTGATGGGGGACCTGCTCGACGTCTATTTTGCGCGCATGAATTCGGAGAGCCGGGCTCGACGGGCGGTTCGGCTTGGGAGGGTATTCTTAGACGCCCTGAGTGGGGCGTTGAATCTGCCGGGCTACCAGAAGATCTTGGACCTTGGCTTCACCAGGCAGTATGCGGAATTCAGCTACGTCTGCCGCGCCCTTGCCGACGCCGACAGCCTGCTCGTCGATGGCCTGTACCGTGAGGCCCAATACACCGCCAAGTTTGCCATCCGGATGGGCGTCAGCCTTTCCAGAGCGCTGGCGCCCACAGCACCTTGCACGGAACCCCTGCCTCTCTTGGCAGAGGCGGGAATCCCCGAACTTGCGAAGACCTACCGGACAGTCTTTTCCATCAGCTCTGCCCTGCCTCCGCCCGACAAAACCCTCTTCCAGCGGTGCCAGGACCATGCCCGGTCATGTAGTACCCGATCCGCCGAGATCTACCACGTCACCCAGGGGGGACGCGGCGCGAGACGAGCGGGACCAGCAGGACGGACGGAAAAGGCCTGACGGTCTCAGCACCACAAGGCCGCCACCGGCAGCCTGTTTCGTTTTAGAAATTCCGGCCGCGACTACCATGCAGTCCGCATGGACTCACCCCCTCATCAAGGTCCAGTTCCGCATGGACGATCAGAAGAGGTCATACATCGGCCAGGCCTTGACGCCATTCACGACTTGTTCCATCACTCCCTTCCCTTCGCCGGCAAAGCCGTCCCCGCTGGGTCGGGTGTTGACAACAAACGCGTATTCGATCCCGTCGTTCCGCCGAACCAGGAACGCAATCGTCCCCGGCATCGCACCGTTGTGATTCCGTGAGACGCTGTCCACGGCCCACCCTTTGGCATACCCCATGTTTGCGCTGGTCCCGGTCCACATGGAAGCGATCGTCACCGGCTTGAGGATGTCCGGCTTGGATGGAAATGCATCCGTCCGGACCATCAAGCGGAGCAGGTCAATGGGACTCGCAATCCAGCCCCCGTGCGAATCCATCCGGAGTGGTCGCAGGCCATAGGGATCGCCACCAGGTTGGTAATACACGACCTCATTCGGTCTTCGAGCCGAGAGCGTGTCTCCCCCTATGTCCATTTGGCTGATACCACTTGGACTCAGGATCCTGCTGCGCAGATAGGCTTCGTAGGTCTGCCCGGTGAGTTTTTCGATGATCCGCCCCAGCACGTTGTAGCCGAAATTGAGATATTGATATGCCGTTCCCGGCTCATTCGTCACCGATCGATTATCCAACACCCAAGAGATGATCTGATCGTGGTTCAGGCTGGGGTTCATAAACATCCAATCCTCGTCGGGCTGTCCATCTCCGGTCGTATCGTTTCCCTCCAAGCCGCTCGTGTGGGTCAGCAGGTGCTCAACGGTAATCTTCTTCAACCGGTCGCTGTAGGGCTTCGTGCCATATTGGGTGCCCAAAAGCGCGCCGGGACCAAAGACCTTACTGCCCAATGTGATGTTGTGGTTCCCCTCTTCGATGAGGTTCATGATGGCAACCCCGGTGATCGGCTTGGATACGCTCGCAATACGAAACAGGTGTGCGGGGTTGACCTTCACCTGGTTCTGGGTGTCCGCGAACCCATAGCCCTTGGCAAATACCAGGCGACCGTCCTTGACGACTCCGATCGACATCCCCGGCAAATTGTGCTTCTGCATATAAGCCTGGATCTTGCCGTCGATGAAACCGATGTCGGCAGGGCTCATCCCGACGCTGCGCCAGATAGCGGCGTAGCGATCCTGATTGCCCACCGTATAGCCGCTGATCATCTCCAGGCGGTAGCCCTGGTAATAATAGTTGTTGAACTCACCCTGATACTCGGGGGAGGTCATGCGGTGACGCGCCACCCATGCGGGCCCCGAAGTTTTCTCCCAGATTGCGGCATAGAAGTCCTGATTGCCGACGCCGTATCCGCTGACATGCACCAGGCGATAGCCCTGGTTCGCTAGGTTGTTGAATTCGGTTTGGTACTGGGCCGACGTCATGCCGTGTTTGGCCAGCCAGGCGGGCCCCGCTTTCTTTTCCCAGATCGCGGCATACCGGTCCGAGTTATTCACGGCGTAGCCGCTGACGTGGGTCAAGCGATAGCCCTGGCCGACATACTTGTTGAACTCGCTTTGATACTCGGCGGCCGACATGCCGTGACGGGCCGCCCACGCAGATCCCGGACTTTTTTCCCAGATGGCGACATACTGGTCCTGATTGTTCACCGAGTAGCCATTCACGAGCACCAGACGATACCCTTGATTGGCGTATTTGTTGAACTCGCTCTGATACTCAGCAGCCGACATGCTATGCCGAGCCGCCCAGGGGGGACCGGATTTCTTCTCCCAGAGCGCCGCAAACCGCTCCTGTCCGTTGTCGGTATACCCACTGACGTAGGTCAGCCGATACCCCTGCGATGTGAGCGCATTGAACTCGGCCTGGTACTGGGCGGAACTCAAGCCATGCCGAGCCTGCCAGGGCGATCCGTAGTCTATGACCGCCAAGGTGTGAAGCGCCGGACCCTGAAGTATTCCCGGTTGAACCCTCTCGATGCCTCGCTCGCTTACATCTCCGGTTTCAGGTGCGGCAACCGGCTCCGGCATTTTGGGAGCAGCAGATGGATCATCGGTCATCATTGAAGGATCATCCGCCATGACCGTCGCCGGCGCGGCGAGCAGGGCGGCCATTCCTAGTAGGCTCGCCGCGGCGAGCAACGACTTGATGCGTGTCATGGTTCCTCCTTTGGGTCAGTGACCCCGGTGTGAGCCGGAAAGCTTCGGTCTATTTGGAGCGTAGGTCGGGCGGATTGCTGAAAAGGTTCCGCCTTTCGCGCCTTTCCCGCTTTTCTCGCAAGGGGACAGGCACCGCTGCGCGGAGCCAGTCCCCCTAGTAATTCCAGGTCGTGACGATCGACCAGGTGTTCTGGGTGTAGGCGTAGACAGCCAGGTTGGAGTCGTTTTGGATGCGCTGGTATTGCGCGCTCACGGTGAAGTTGTAGGGCAGCGGTTTTTCGATCCGCGCAAAATGGATCTGTTCCGTGTCGCCGCGAACGAGCGTTCCCGGCGCCGAGAGGGGGAAGGTGGCGTTGAGGCTCCGGTAGTCCCGCCAGTGCACCTGGTAGTCGTATTTCAGCCGGGTATCCCCCCAGGGCAGCGTATACATTCCGCCCGCAAGGAGCCGGTTTCCTGAATAGGAAAAGTCGGTCCCTTTCGCATCCTCCACGTCATACTGGTACCCGACGGAGAGGAAATGCCGGTCGCCCTGGAACCGCAGCACGTGGTTCAGGCCACCCATCCAGTTGAGCGCATCACGCTGCGCGGCAGGGAAGCGATTCGTGAAGTCTGCCTCCCGATAGAACGTTTTCTGCTGGAAGCGAAACAACGCGGTCGTCATATTATGGTTGTTCTCCACCAATGTCGCGGAGAGGGTCGGACTCTGCCGGGACATGAAGGCATCCATGTCGAGGAAGAGATAGTCAAAGGTATAGGCGAACCCGACCTGGTACGGCATGGACCCCGCCACGCCGCGGTAGTAGGCCGCGGTGCCGACCAGATGGTCCTGCACGTCGAATTGTCGCAGGATGCCGTTCAGATTGAGGGTCTGGAAAAACGAATACGTCAGGGTGGCCTCGACAGGCCCTTTGCGATACCACGAGTAGTCTCCGCGCGCTCCGAACAGCAATCCGGTCGAAGTCGTTGATCGGGAGCGCAGTGACTCGGCAAAGGAATCCGAACTGGGGTCCGGGTTAACCGCGACGTTGTCGCTATAAAACCCGCCGACACTGGCTTCCAGACGTAGCCGCTTTTCGGCGACGCGAGCCGTCGCCAGGCTGTCGCGCAAGCGCATAGTAGCCCCTGTGAACGGTTCGGCTGCCTGGATGTTCGCGGCCTGATCCAGTTCCGCCACAGCCTGATCCGGCAGGCCCATCACCCCCAGGCTCAATCCCTTGTAGAACGCAGTCAGTTGCTGAATGTTAGGATCCGACGTGCGTCCCTGTTTGAACGCCTCCATCGCACCGTTGTAGTCCTTGTGCCGATACCGAAGGAACCCCACATAGAAGCCCAGCCCGTCCAGGCCGGGCTGCTCCTTCCACAGCTCCGAGAACAGGGGGTCCGCCCGATCGTACTGCCCCAGCGCGAAATAGGCGATGCCGAGCTGATAGCGGATGAACAGGTCGGTGGGACGGAGTTTTCGAGCGGCCTCCAATGGCGCAACCGCGAGTTCGGGCTTCTTCTGCTCTAGGCACACCAAGCCCTTGTAATAAAGCGCCCGCGCATTCTGCGGGTCGAACTGAAGCGCCTGATCGAGCAGGGTCATGGCCCGGTCGAACTGCCGGTCATCGTAGGCCAGGGTCGCCTGGGTCAATAGGATATCGGCGTCCGCCTGCTGTCCGGAGGCCGATCCGCCCCAGGGTGGAAGAAGGGACACAAGGCCGATCAGGAAGATAGCCAGGAGAATCCGCTTGTGAGGCTGGAAACCATGTCCTGTTCGCATGACGAGCCGTCCAGAGAATCTAGGCATGTGGCCCCCGGCCATGACCCCAGAGACAGATGAGCTCCCGTCTACCGGCGCTTGTACCCGGTAGGAGGAGCCCTGTCAAGGCGAAAATACGGAATGATTCCTCTTGACAGCAGCGGGCCGCTGTGAAAGAAATGCCCCCGGAGATCGCTGATGAGGCATTCTTCTCCTTCTGTTCGGCTGCTCGCGTCCCTTCTTGCCGGGCTCCACCTTGCCTGGGCATTCCCAACCATCGCCGCCGTGCCGGCCGGTACGGACCCTGGCTCCGTCGCCATCGTGTCGAGCGTGAGCGGGGAAGCCCTCGTCCGTCATGCGGAGGACCCCAGCCGGCCCGACCCGGCCTCCTTTAAGGGACCGGTGGTCTACGGAGACCGCATCACGACGAGCAAGGACGCCACCTTGGGGCTCCTGATCGGGGAGAAATCGCTGCTGACCGTCCTCGAGCTGTCCGCCGTGGATATCAAGCAAGCCGGTGAGGGCGTCCGGCTCGTGGAGATGGTGAATGGGAAGGTGTGCCTGGCCACCGCCAAGATCAAGGCCGGAATCGCCGAGCGCACCGTCGTTCAGACTCCCACAACAACGGTGACGGCGCAGCCTGGGAGCCTCTTTCAGATAGAGGTACAGCAGGGGACCGCAGGCTCCGCTCGGGAGACCCCACCGGACCCGGTTGAACCGGCTCCGGCGGCGCGCCCATACCTCGCTTCTCTGACCGCCCAGGCCGGTCCCAAGGCTGCTCAGGCCGGGGCGACATCCGGCACCCCAACGATCGAGATTTTCACCGTCATCGAAGGCAGCATCGATATCGTCTCCCAGGCCGCCGGCGCCGCGGCGACACCGGTCCGGGTGCAGGCAGGACGTGCCGTTCGCGTGGTCAATGGCAAGATCGGCGAACCTTACGAGGCCCCGCCGGTCACCTGCCGGGTGCAGGACCTGCAGCAGGCCCCGGTCCACACGGCCATTCCGGGCGGCGCCCGGGACACGATCACGCAACGGGAAACCGAACAAGCCGAGATCCTGGTGGCGATGGTGGACAAGCCTCCCAACCCGACGGGCCCGCTCGATGAGCAGATCAAGGTCCCTGGCGGTCTCATACTGCCGACCACTCGGTTATACGCCTCCGGCGGGCCGGCGGTTCCCCCGCCCGTCCTCCCACCTCCTCCAGATCCGGTCTTGGTGTTCCAAGGCGCCATCGTCGATATGTCGATCCCGCTCGTCCGAGTCACCGATCCGCCGAATACCTCCACGGGGCCGGCGACCCTGTTCGATCTCAACGGCTTCAAAGGCAACAACGCCAACATCCCGACGGGATTCGTCGGGCTGAACATCTTCAACCTGAATGAATACCGAAACCCCGACAATCCCGAGATTCTGCAGGCCAGTATCCAAGTCCGGAGTACCTCGGGCGTGGATGTGCCGATCGTGCACGGCGTCAGCTTTACCAATTCCACCGTGGCGCCGGCCGCTGGGTTTACGGGCCCCGTCGTGCAGATCGAGGATTCTAAGGTGACGGCCTTCACTCCAGCGCAGCCCGGCATCCTCGTGAGGCTCATGGGAAGCCAGTTGACCGCCAATGACTTTCTTCTGCATCAGAACACGAATCCGGTGAATACCACTACGTTGAACGGCACGCTCTTACAGGCGGAGCAAGGGAGCCAGGTCACGGTCAACGGCACCTTCGCCAATGTCGACCCCAGCACGATCATCGTCAACGGGAGCTTGCTCACGCTCATTGGGGGCAGCACGTTGAGCACCACGGGGCCCTTCATTGACTTGGCCAGCAGCACGATGACGGGAAACACCGGCTCCCTGATCACCGTGAACGGCGGGACCCTCAATCTGGGGTCGGCCGGGAATCCGGTCGGGCTCGCACGACTGAACAACAGCACGCTCATCGCGAACGCGGGACTGCTCTCCATCAGCGGCGGCGGCGCCGTCAACAGCAGCGGCGTACTCGCCTCCCTCGCGGGAACCAGCGCCCTCACGGCCACCGGTGCCACGCCGCTGATCGCTCAGTCCGGCGCCGGCTCCCAACTGACCCTCGGGGCCTCGCTGTTGTCGCTGTCAGGCGCCGCGCAGACCGCGACCATTGCCGGCGATCTGTTAAACGTGACCGGCGGCCAGGTGACCGGCCCGGGGGGCGGCAGCCTGGTCACGGCCTCGGCCGGAGCCGTCACCGTGGGCGGGAATCTCGTAACAGTGGGGGTTGGTGCTGCGGTCAACCTCGGCGCGGCCTCGCTCGTCAGCACGAGCGGGACTGGGAGCGTCGCCGTCACAGGTGACCTCCTGAACGTCTCCGGAGCGGTCAGCAACAGCGGCGTCGCGGGGCCGGTGTTCAGCATCGGCGCCGGGAGCAATGTGACGGCGGGAGGCGGACTCCTCAACCTGAGTGGAACGGGAAGCCTCGCGTTGGTCAGCCCACTCCTGGAACTGGCGGGCGGAGCCACCGGCGCCGGCGCGACCGCCCTCCTCCAGGTGGCGGCCGGCACGATCACGGATACCAATGCGCTGGTGAACGTCACAGGCACAACCACTCTCAACCGGCCGCTCCTGTCAGTCGCCGGGGGCAGCGTAACCCCGGCCACGGGCCTCACCGTCAATGCCCCTCTCACGACAGCCGCTGGGGCTCCCCTGTTCGCGGTTTCCAGCGGCACGCTCGGCACCACGGGGTCCCTAGTCAGCTTGGGGGCAAACCTCACTCTCGCCGATACCATCCTGACGCAGACCGGCGGGACGGTGAACGCGGGAGGCCTGGTGAATGCATCGGCCGGCACGACCCTGTCCGCCGGCGGTTCGCTGCTCTCGGCCCCCGGGGGCACGTTCACCGGAACGGGCACTCTCGTGACCCTGGCGAACAGCACCTTGACCATTACCAGTGCAGTCCCGGCAATCGTAGCGACGAACGGGCTGACCATCACCAACGGCGGTATTCTTTCCGCGACTGGTGCGACCATCACCCCGGG
>Ga0187893_10007005_pt1 | contig 18838 bp, 18 predicted proteins | sample MA1701074metaG_FD_139574 | JGI IMG/M metagenome (GOLD analysis project Ga0187893, IMG submission 139574) | White microbial mat communities from a basaltic lava cave in the Kipuka Kanohina Cave System on the Island of Hawaii, USA - MA170107-4 metaG ... | reverse complement strand
ATCCGGGTCTACATCGGGGTCAACAACGAGCAACCGAAGCCGCTCGTGTGGACGAAAACCGCCGACGAGATCCTCCAGTCGATCGCGCGCTAGTGCAAACGCACTTCAGGCGCAGGACACTAGACTTCGCCCAGCACGCGGGAGGTCTGCTCCGCCAGATAGGCGTCGACATCCTCCGGCGTGGAGAGGAGCAGTGCTTCGCGCGCGATGGCCGCCGCGGTGCGGCGCGCCACGCCGCGCGCGACCCGCTTCACCTGCGGCACCAGCGCGGGCGCCACGCTGAACTGGCGGATGCCGAGGCCGAGAAGGAGGAGCGCGTAGGAGGTCTCCGCCGCCATCTCGCCGCACATGCTGACCGAGATCTTGTGGCGCTCCCCCTCCCGCACGATTTGCTGGAGCAGCCGCAGGATCGCGGGATTGCCGGGACGGAAGAGCGCGGCCACGCGTTCGTTCGTGCGATCCACCGCAAGCGTGTATTGCGTCAGGTCGTTGGTCCCGATGGAGAAAAAGTCCACCTCGCGAGCGAGGAGGTCGGCCCCCACCGCGGCGGCGGGGATCTCCATCATCACTCCCGTCCGGAGCTCCGGGTTGAAGGGGATGCGTTCGGCGTGGAGCTCCTGCTTCACCTGGTCGAGGAGCGCGCAGGCGCGCCGCAACTCCGTGACCGACGAAATCATCGGAAGGAGGAGATCGATGCGTCCTTCGGCCGAGGCGCGCAGGATGGCGCGCAATTGGGTACGGAAGAGATCGGGCCGCGCGAAGCTGTAGCGGATGGAGCGGCAGCCGAGGAAGGGGTTCGCCTCGGCGGGCATCCCCAGCTCGGCGGCGAACTTGTCGGCACCGAAATCGAAGGTCCGGATCGTGAGCGGGCGGCCGCGGAGATGCGCGAGGGCCTCGCGGTAGGCCTCGAGGTGGTCCTCCTCTGCCGGCGGGGTCGTGCGTCCGGCGTAGAGGAATTCGGTGCGGTAAAGGCCGATCCCGTCGGCGCCGTTGGAGACCGCTTCGACGACCTCGAAGGGGAACTCGATGTTGCCCATCACCGTGACGGGCCAGCCGTCCGGGGTCTCCGCGGGCAATTGGCTGATCCGGTGCAGGATGCGGGTCCGGCGTGCCAGCCTCCCCTGGAGTTCCTTGTAGCGGTGCAGCGTCGCGCCGTCGGGATGCGCCACGAGGATCCCCTGCTCGCCGTCCAGCACCACGCGGGCGCCGGGATCGATCTCCGAGACTGCGTGGCCCAGGCCGAAGACCGCGGGGATCCCGAGGGACTTGGCGACGATGGCGGAGTGGCTGGTCGCGCCGCCGTACTCGCTGGCGAGCCCGAGGATCCCCTTGCGTTTCAGCTCCGCCACCGCCGACGGCGTGAGGTCTTTCGTCACCAGGATCGCCGGCCTCTCCTCGCTCGGCTCCTCGCCGGGCTCCGGGAGGTAGAGGCGCCGCAGCACGCGTCGGCGCAAGTCGATCAGATCGACGTGGCGCTGGCGGAAGAACTCGTCCTTGAGCGCACGGAACCGTTCGATCCACTTGTGGAACACCACCGCCACGGCCCATTCCGCGGTGGTGCGCCCGTTGCGGATGGTCTCCTCGATCTCCCCGAGAAGCGTCGGGTCGTTGAGGAACTCCCGGTGGCTCGCCGCGATGCTCCGCACCGCGTGGGGGAGGTCGGCCTGATCCGTGGTGTGGCCCAACTCCGCCTGGGCGGCGGAGGTGGCCGCGCGATAGCGCTGGATCTCCGCTTCGATCTGGGCGGCGGGGATCGTGCGGCGGGGCGGGAGGGAGTCCTCGGTCCGCAGGATGGAGGCGGGGCCGATGGCCACGCCCGGACTGACGGGAATGCCCTGGTAGACGCGCATGCTCGACTCTCTGCGCCGCTACCCTATCCGACTTCAGAGCGTGAGATCGAATTCCCTCTCGAAGAGAGCCTGGAGGCCGCGCACCGCCTCCTGCGCTTGCGGCCCCCGGGCGACGAGTTGGAGCCGCGTTCCGCAGGTCGCCTCGAGGAGCAAGAGCTCCATGATGGACTTCGCGTCGACCACCAGGCTCCCCTTCCGGATCGAGACTTCCGCCTCCTTGTACTTGAGGGCGGTCTCCGCGAGGACCGAAGCCGGGCGCGCGTGCAACCCGTGCTTGTTCTTGACGACGACCGTCACCTCGACGGCGGTCGTGTCCCCCACGCCGGTCACGTCGCCTTCCCGTCCAGCTCCGCGATCAGGCTGAGGAAGGATTGGGGCGTGGCACAGCTGTGCAACCGCTTGGCCTGGTAGGGGTCGCGCGCCATTCTGACGATGGCGCGCATGGCCGCCAAGTGCTGCTCGGTCTGGTCCACCGGCGAGACCAGGAGGAGGATCACCTTGACCCGCTCCCCGTCCACGGCCCCGAATTCGAGCCCCCCCGGCACGCGGCCGATGGCCATGGCGACCTTCTTCACATGGGCGGATCGCGCATGGGGGATTCCGATGCCGCGCCCGATGCCGGTGCTTGCCTGGAGCTCCCGCTCGAAGATCTCTTTCCGGATCAGGGGCGCCTTCGCCTTCGTGATCGATTTCGCCGCGACGAGTGCCTCGACGAGCTGGCCCAAGGCGTCCTCTTTGTCGGAGGCCTCCAGGGTGCACAGCACCGCTTCGGGACTGCAGTGATCCTGTAGGCGCATGCAGACCTAGTCGCCCCCTTCTTCGAGCATCTCCCGGACGACCTGTTCGTAGGTCGTTTCGGGCGCCTCCGGACGCGCCGCGGGCTTGCCTGCCGCAGAGGTGCGATCGCGGTGCGCCTTCAACCGGTCGTGGAACTTCTGGATCTGCCGCTGGAGCTTCGATTCGGCCATGTCGATGGCGGCGTGGAGATCCTCCGCCGACGCCTTGCCGACGAGCTTCACGCCGCGGATGAGCGTGGCTGACATCTCGACGATCTGCTGGCGACCGTCCATATCCATGGTGACATCCACGCTCTGGAGGCGATCGAAGAACTGCCCCAGCTTCTCCGCTTTCTCGCGTCCGTAGCGCTCGGTCTCGAGCGAGATCTTCCTGTGACGGCCATGGATATTGACTTTCATGAATTCCCTCCGGGGATCGATCCGGGCGTGGGCGGGTAGCGCACTTCCATGAGGCAGAGCCCCCCGGCCGGAAGCGTCGGCCCGCCCAGGGAACGGTCGCATGCAGCGAGGGCGGCGGGGATCGCGGCGGGATCCAGCAGGCCCTGGCCCACGCGCATGAGCGTCCCCGCGAGATTGCGCGCCATTCCGTATAAGAATCCGTCCGCCGTGATATCGATGTGAATGTAGTCACCCTCCACGGCGAGGTCAAGCCGTTGGAGCGTGCGCACGGTCTCGCGCCGCGGCGAGCCCTCGTTCTGGAACGGGGCGAAGTCGCGCCGGCCGGGGAAATGCGCTGCGGCCAGGGCCATCGCTCGCAGGTCCAGGGGCGTGGCGATGCGATGCACGAACCTGCGGTCGAAGGGGTCGTCGTGGAGGGCCTGCTTGAGGGTGTAGCGGTAGTGGCGGGCGATCGCGTCGCGCACCGGGTGGAACTCCTCGCCCACCTCCACGGCGGCGGTCACGACGACGTCCTCGGGGAGATAGGCGCCCAGGGCCCGGGGCACGCGGTGCGCCGCGAGGTCCCGCCCGGTCGGGAAGAGCGCCACCTGGCCGCGCGCGTGGGTGCCGGCGTCGGTGCGGCCCGCGCCGAGGATCCGCGTCGGCTCCCCGTTCACGTCCTCCGCGGCGCGCTCCAGCACCCCCTGCACCGTGGCGACGCCCTCCTGCACCTGCCATCCACCGTAGGCGGTCCCCTCGTAGGCGACCGTGAGCCGGAACCGGCGCGTCAGGACCATGCGCGTCGCTGCCGGGAGGAGGGGATCTTCAGCCCCTTGCGGTACTTGGTCACCGTGCGCCGCGCGATGTCGAGCCCCTGCTTCTTGAGTTCGTCGGCGACCTCCTCGTCGGAGAGCGGGCTCTTCTTGTCCTCGTTCGCGATGATCTCCTTGACCCGCTGCTTCACCGAGAAGCGGGAGAGCATCTCGCCGTCCGAGGTCTCCGCGCCGCCGGTGAAGAAGAACTTGAGCGGCACGATGCCCCGCGGGGTCTGGGCCCACTTGTCGGCGATCGCGCGGCTCACGGTGGAGACGTGGATCCCCACGCGGTCCGCGATCTCCTGCATCTTCAGCGGATGGAGCTGTTCCTTCCCGCAATCGAGGTACTCGCGCTGGGCCAGGAAGATCTCGTCGCAAACCCGCTGGAGGGTGTTCTGCCTCTGCTGGATGGCGTCCACGAGCCACTTGGCGCTCTCGAGCTTTTTCCGTACGTAGTCCTTGACCTTGGGGTCGTCGCTGTTGGCCAGGAGATCGCGGTACTGCGGATTCACCCGGATCCGCGGGAAGAACGCATCCTCCAGGATCACCTCGTACTTGCCGTCGATCCACTCCACCACGACGTCGGGGTGGACGTAGGCGTTGCGGTCCTCGCCGATCACCGAGCCGGGGCGCGGCTCGAGCTTGGCGATCTCCTCGATGAGACGGTTCACCTCCGCGATCTCGATGCCCAGTTCGCGCGCGATCTTGGGCCGCTTGTTCTTGTTGATCTCCTCGAGATGGTCGCGGATGAGGCGCACCTTCAATTCCCGATCCGGGTCGCCGGGAGCGAGCTGGAGGAGGAGCGCCTCCTTCAGGTTGCGCGCGCCGACGCCGCGCGGCTCCAGCCGCTGCACGAGGCGCAGGGTGCGCTCGGCGTCCTCGAGGGTGAACCTCCCCTTCAATTCGGGCCCCTCGAGCAGCTCCTCGAGGGAGTAGGGCAGACAGCCGCTCGCCTCGAGGTTGAAGATGATGTGGCGGCCGATGATGCGCTCGGTCTCGTCGGGCTCGAGGAGCAGGAACTGCTCATGCAGCGTCTCGCTGAGCGAGGCCGTGGTCGCGGCGGTGTTGTTCATCGCCTCGAACTTGGGGTCCTCGTCGCCGCCCCGGAACCCGCGTCTGCCGAAGTCCTGCCAGTCGCGCTCCGCCGCGTTCTCGATCGCCTCGAGCTTCTCCATCGTCTCGCGCATCTCCTCGACTTCCCGACGCGCCTCCTCCGCTTGGCCGTTGCCTTCCGCATCGGCCGGGACGGGGGGCTCCTGGGCCGGGGGGTCGGGGGCGGACTCGTCGGCGCGCTCGAGCGCCTCGTTCTCGCCCAGTTCGGTCTCGACCAGCTCCTTCAGGCTCAGCGCCGGCAGCTGGAGGATCTCGATGGATTGGATGATCTGCGGCGCGAGCTTGAGCTGGAGACCCAGCTTCTGGGAGAGCGATACTTCAAGTCTCATGCCGAAGTCCTAAGCGCAGGGCTACACCGATTATAGGTCAAGGGCGGCCGCGGACAACCCGAACCGCGCGCGCTTAGTCCGCGCCGGGCAGCGAGCTGCGGCCGCGGAGGGCGTCGCCGAGCACCGCGGAGTTCATGTAGACGATCTCGCCGCCGGTCGGGATCCCGCGCGCGATGCGCGTGAGCCGCACCCCTGCGCGGCCCAGCTCCCGCGCCAGCATGGCGGCGGTGGCCTCCCCCTCGAACGTGGGGTTGGTGGCGAGCACGACCTCGCGGATCCCGCCCGCCGCGACGCGCTCGAGGAGGGCTCCCAAGTTCAAGTCCGCCAGCCCCACACCCTCCGCCGGAGCGACATGGCCGCCCAGGACGTGATAGACGCCGTGGTACTCCCCGGCGGCCTCCAGCGCCTCCAGGTCGCGGGAGGTCTCCACCACGCAGAGCAGCGCCGCATCGCGACGCCCGTCGGCGCAGATGGCGCACGGATCGGTCTCCGCGATGTGGCCGCAGCGCGCGCAAGGTTTGAGGCCCTCCACCGCCTCCACCACCGCCGCCGCCAGCGCCCGGGCAGTCTCCGGGGGGCCCCGCACCAGATGGTACGCCAACCGCTCCGCCGTCTTCAGCCCCACCCCGGGCAGGTCCTGCAACCGCTCGACCAGCAAGCGAAACAGGCTCATAGGCCGAACGGCATCTTGCCGCCGATGCCGCCGGTGATGCGCGAGGTCTCCTCGTCCGCCATCTTCTTCGCGGTTTCGAGGGCCGCGCGCACGGCGGCGAGCACCAGATCCTCGAGGTCCTCGACCTCGTCGGGATCGACCACGGAGGGCTGGATGCGGATCTGCACCACCTCCTGGTTCCCGTTGGCGTAGGCGACGACCGCCTCGCCCCCGGCCTTGCCCTCCACGATCCGTTCCTTCAGATCCGCCTGGAGGCGCCTGAGGTCGGCCTGCATCTTCTGCGCCTGCCGGACCAGTCCGCCCATGTCACCGAACTGCTTGCTCATCTTCGTCGCGCCTCACCTGCTCGATGCGTCCTTCGAAGTCGGCCACCACCGCACGCACGAGCGGCAGGACCCGGATGCGCTGGAGCTCCTCGCTGCTCAGCCCCCGCGCCGGAGCTGCATTCTCGGGCGGCGAGGGCTCCACGGCAAGCTCGTCGCCGGCTGGGGAGGGCTCCTCCGGCTCCCGGTCGAGGCCCGCCGCGCGGCGAAGCGAGGCGAGTCCGGAGAGCTTGGCCGCAGCGGGAGGCGGCCCGGCGACGGGACGCGGCGGCGCGCACGCGGGGGAAGAGGGGGAGGGGGGCGGGGGCGCCGCGGCGCGCGGCGTCTCGACGCGCGTCGCCGAAGGTGCCGCCGCGTGGGTCCCGGCGGGTGCTCTGGCCGGCGCGGCGGAGGACGCCACGGCAGGCGCTCCTGCCGGCCCCCCGGAGGCGAGCCGCTCCAGCCTGCCCGCCAGCTCCTCCAGATCGCGCACATCCCCCAGTTTCGCCATGGCCAAGAGCGCCAGGTCGAGGGCGTCCCGCGCCGCACGCGCTTCCCGCGCGAGCTGCTGGTGGCGCGCCACGATCTCGGTGGCAGCGAGGCACCACTCCACGCCGAAGCCCCCGCCCCCCTCCCGTGCTTCGGCCACCGCCGCGTCGTGGAGATCGCCGGCGAGGTCGGCCAGGAGTTCCGCGGGATCGCCCCCCGCGTCGATGCAGCGTCCCGCCTCCTCCAGCGCCTCGTTCATCGCACCCGCCCGCGCCTGCTCCAGGATGCGGGTCCGCATCTCCCGCGGCACGCCCCCCAGGATCGCCACCAGGTCGCGCGCCTGCAGCGGCCGGTCAGGGGGCGCCGCGCCCAGCACCTGGTCGAAGAGCGTCTCCGCGTCGCGCAACCCCCCCACCGCGCGCCGGGCGATCTCCGCGAAGACCTCCTCCTCCACCGCGACCTTCTCCGCCGCGGCGATGCGCCGCAGTTTCGCGGCGATGTCGGCGGGGGTGATGCGCCGGAAATCGAAGCGCTGGCAGCGCGAGCGGACCGTTTCGGGGATCTTGTTCGCCTCGGTGGTGGCGAGCACGAAGAGGACGTGGGGCGGCGGCTCTTCGAGGGTCTTCAGCAGCGCGTTGAAGGCGTGCTTGCTGAGCATATGCACCTCGTCCACGATGAAGACCTTCTTTTTGGACTGCATCGGGACGAAGCGGGCGAGGTTCGTGAGCGCCTCGGCGTCCTCCACACCGCGGTTGCTCGCCGCGTCGATCTCCAGCACATCGACGTAGTCGCCCTTGGCGATCGCCTCGCACGCCTCGCAGGCGAGGCAGGGCGCGGCGCCCGGGCTCACGAGGCAGCAGGCGGCCTTCGCCAGGATGCGCGCCATGGTCGTCTTGCCGACGCCGCGGGGACCGGAGAAGAGGTAGGCGTGGGCGAGCCGGCCCCCCTCGATGGCGTTGCGGAGCGTGCGCCCGACGTGCTCTTGCCCGAGCAGGTCGTCGAAGGTGGCGGGCCGGTACTTGCGTGAAAAGACGAGGTAGGTCAAGGCGTCCCACACTAACCGCAAACGGGGACGCGCGTCACCGCCGCGCCCCGCCGCGCGCGAGCCGCCTCAGCCCCGCACGAGCTTCCGGAACGCCCCGATCTCGGCCATGGCGCCTTCGGGGAGCGTCCGCGTCGTGCCCACCGCGCAGCTGCCCAGCGCGACGCCGAGGAGCTTCTCCAGCTCCTTCTTGAGCGCCGCGCCTTCCACCGTGAGCTTGACGACAACCTTGCCGGCCTGCGGCGGCCCCGCATCCCGGCGCGCCATCCCGGCGAGGGCGTCGGCGATGCGCGTCGCCAGCCCCGGATCCTTGCGCGCGCGATCGCCCACCGTCAGGAGCGCGTCGAGGGCGAGGCGATGGACCTCCGCGACGAGGATCGCCGCGGCCGTCTTGCCCGCCGCGGCATCGTCCGGACCCGCCCCCACGGCGCTGAAGCGCGCGGCGGCCCAGGGGCGGACGAAGCCGGCTTCCCCGGTAGGGACGGTGGCCCGCTTGCCTTCGCGATCCCCGACGACGCAGCTGGACTCGCTCAGGAACACGGTGAAGCCCGACGCCTGCTTCCTCACGAGGAGTTCGGCGCCGGTGACGCTCGTCACCCCGACATCGGTCTGGATCTTGAAGCTGACGCCCGCCTTCTTCGCCTTGGTCAGCACGCTGCAATAGGCGCTGCCGCATGGCAGGTTGAGGACGGGCACCTTGATGCCATCCTCCTCCCCCACGGTCCCCTCGGTGCCGGGGCCGACCCCGACGCGCGTCTCCCCTCCGCCCTCCAGGATCGCCTCCCCGTCATCCCCGGTCTTGAGGGTCTCGCCGTCCCCCACCGTGCCCGCTCCATCCGGCGACGGAATCACGCGCCAGTTCCCCTGCTTGTCCTTCACGTTGACGCTGCCGCGCGCCCGGAACACCTCCTAGGGTTCCGCGACGGCGCCCGCGGCGATACAGAGCAGGAGGGGTCAATCCCGGCGGGACCGCGACTCCTGCCACGTTGGCCACGGCACCCGGACACCATCTCTTAGGGCTGCTTCCTTCCGGATCTGACCCGGTTCGGGAGGCGCCGCTGCATGGGACGCAGCGATCACCGCCTCGGCCCCGCCAGGACCGGCAAGTCTAGCCGGTGGCGCGAGATCCGGCGGCGGCCGCCCGGCGCTGGCCCGGGGCCGGCGTGGCCGCGACGCCCGCGGGGGGGGCCGGAGCACGCCCCACCGGGGGGGCGATCTGCGCCGGGAAATTCGCCTTCGCCACCGCTGTCTCATAGGAGATCACCCGGCGCTGCACGAGCTCGTTGAGCGAGGATTCCAGCGTCACCATCCCCTGGCGCGCGCTGGTCTGCATGATGTTCATGAGCTGCGGCGTCTTGCTCTCGCGGATCAGGGCCCGCACCGCCTCGGTGGCGATGAGCACCTCAGCCGCCAGGACACGTCCCGTGCCGACGCGGGGGAGCAGCGTCTGGGAGATCACCCCCTGCAGCGCGCCGGCGAGCTGCATCCGGATCTGGCCCTGCTGGGCGGGGGGGAAGACGTCCACGATGCGGTCCACCGTCTGCACCGCCCCGGTGGTGTGGAGGGTGGCGAAGACCAGGTGCCCCGTCTCGGCGGCGGTGACCGCGAGAGAGACCGTCTCCAGGTCCCGCATCTCCCCCACCATGAGGACGTCGGGATCCTGGCGCAGCGCGCGTTTGAGCGCCGATTCGAAGGACTTGGTGTCGTTGCCGATCTCGCGCTGGGTGACGAAGCACATCTTGTCCTGATGGAGGAACTCGATGGGGTCCTCCATGGTCACGATGTGGCCCGGTCGCGTCTCGTTGATCTGGTTGATCATGGCCGCGAGCGTGGTCGACTTGCCCGAACCGGTCGGCCCGGTCACCAGCACGAGTCCGCGGGGACGCTCCGCCAGCCAGCGGCAGATCGGGTTGAGCTGCAACTCCTCCAGGGTCGGGACGTCGTGGCGGATCCGGCGGATCACCAGGCCGAGCGTGCCGCGTTGCCGGAGCAGGTTGACACGGAACCGCGCCAAGCCGGGGATCGTGTAGCCGAAATCGTAGTCCCCATCCCTGAGGAAGGTCTTGAACTGCTCGGCGTCGAGCAGCTCCTTCACAATCGCCACCACCCCTTCGAGGGCGACGGGAGGGACGGCCAGCGGCACGAGCCTGCCGTCGATGCGAAGGCCGGGGGGCGCCCCCGCCTTCACGTGGAGGTCGGAGGCCTCCATGGCGACCAGCTGATCGAGCAGCTTGCGCAGCCCTGCCGGGGACTCGGCGGACGCCGGCGCAACGACGGCACGCACCGCATCCGAGGATGATTCGTTCGCGCTGGACATCTCCCGCCCAAGATCCCGCTTCGACCTCTCCCGGGGGACTCTACCCCTGTCCCGAAATGCGGCAACCCTGGTTCGGGCCGCTGTCCCGGAATCGGACACCGCCCCCTCGTCCCGCCCGCGGCGCGGGCCCTCCGGCCCCCGCGCCCCCTCTGCTATCATCCCCCGCTTCACGGAACCCCGGAGGGGCAGACCGAATGGCGAGCGAGCGGGCGGGTGGCACGAACGAGGATCTGAACTTCGAGCGCATCGTCGAGAAGCAGTTCGACAAGGCCGCGGCCACGCTGGATTTCCCGCCCGACCTGCTCCGGCAGATCAAGACCTGCCAGAACATCTATGAATTCAATTTCCCGGTCCGCGTCGACGGGAAGCTGGAGATGTTCACCGGCTGGCGCGCGGAACACAGCCACCACCGCAAGCCCCTCAAGGGGGGCATCCGCTACGCCAAGCACGTCGACGCCTCCGAGGTGAAGGCGCTCGCTGCGCTCATGAGCTACAAGTGCGCGCTGGTGAACGTGCCCTTCGCCGGGAGCAAGGGAGCGGTGCGGGTCAACCCCTACGAAACCCCGCCCGACGTCCTGGAGCGCATCACCCGGCGTTACACCGCCGAACTGGTCTGGAAGAATTTCATCGGTCCGGGGATCAACGTCCCGGCCCCCGACATGGGCACCGGCGAGCGGGAGATGGCCTGGATCGCCGACACCTACGACATGATGAACGTCGGCGGGATCGACAATTTCGCCTGCGTGACCGGGAAGCCGGTGACCCAGGGCGGCATCGTCGGGCGCAAGGAGGCGACCGGGCGCGGCGTGGTCCACGGCGTAGGCGAGGCGCTTTCGTTCAAGGCGGACGTGCAACGCCTCGGCCTCAGCAAGGGGCTGGAGGGGAAGACCATCGTCGTCCAGGGCTACGGAAACGTCGGTTGGCACGCGGCGCACATCTTCGCCAAGGAGTACGGCAGCAAGATCGTGGCCATCGGGGAGTGGAACGGCTGGCTGCACGACCCGGCGGGCATCGACCTGGACGCGCTGGAGGCCTACCGCCTCGAGAAGAAGACGATGCTCGACTTTCCCGGGGCGACGACCCACCGCGACGCCCCGAAGGTGCTCGAGGTGGAGTGCGACATCCTCGTGCCGGCGGCCCTCGAGAACCAGATCACGATGGAGAACGCCGACCGCCTGCGCTGCAAGGTGCTGGCGGAGGCGGCCAACGGACCCACCACTCCGGGCGCCGAGGCGATCCTGCTCGAGAAGGGCGTGCTCGTCATTCCCGACATCTACCTGAATGCCGGCGGCGTGACGGTGAGCTACTTCGAGTGGACCAAGAACATCGGCCACATCCGGTACGGGCGGCTGGGCAAGCGGCTGGAGATGGCGCGCGGACGGCAGATGATCGGCGCCATCGAGCGCGTGGCCGGCGTCGAATTCGAGAAGTCGGACCGGAAAAAGTTCGTCCAGGGCGCCGAGGAGATCGACATCGTCCGCTCGGGGCTCGAGGGGACGATGGTGGACGCCTACCGCGAGATCCGCGCGGTGATGCGGCGCAACAAGAAAATCTACGATCTGCGCACCGCCGCCTTCGTGATCTCCATCGAGAAGATCGCCAACGCCTACCAGTACCTGGGCATCTTCCCCTAGCGGCGGCGGAGCATCCCCGAGAGCACGCCTTTGCGCGCGGAGCGGTCGGACGCGTCGTAGGGCACGCAGGCCAGGAGCGCGTCGTACAGCCCCGCTTCGTGCGCCTCGTAGCGCCGCTCCTCGAGGCAGTCGAACGCACCGGCGAACTTCTCCAGGACGTCCCAGCTGTAGACGAGGGGCTCCGTGGGCGTGGGCTGGTGGTCGACGTCGGTGAGGAGCAGGAGCAATCCGCCCGGCTTCACCACGCGCGCGATCTCGGCGATGGAGCGGTCGAGATCCTCGACATGGTCCAGGGAGTTGAAGGAGGAGACCAGGTCGAAGTGGCCATCCGCGAAGGGGATGCGCTCGCAGGGGGCGGGGACGTAGCGCATGGCGTGGCGGTCGGCGCCGAGCGTGCGGTAGCAGTCGGCGAGGGGATCGAGGCCGACCCTCTCGGCGGCCTGGGAGGCCCACTCGAGGCTCCCGCGCGGGCCGCACCCGATGTCGAGGATGCGCTTGCCCGCATAGAAGGCGCGCTCGAGCCCGAAATGGTCGGTGAAAAACGCCTCGTAGTGCGCATTGCGCAGGCGGCCCTCCCGCCGTACGCGCCCGCGCCAGTAGTCGAGCTCGCACATCTCCTTGAGCCGCGTCGGCCCGCGCAGCGCCCGCACGATGCGATTCCGAAGAGCGTGGCCCAACCCTCGAAGCACGCGCCTCTATCGATCCCCCCGCCCCCCAACTTGAACCGTGGATTTGGGATTTGCATTGCAACAAGTCCGCGCGGCGCGCAACTCCCGCCGAGCCAGCAACTTCCATCGCCTGGCCCGAATGATTCACGAGTCTCGCGGTTCTGGGTGGTCCATCCGGCCGATCTCTGCGTCGCTCCTCCTCGCAGGCTCCTCTGGAGCCAGCTTCGTCGTCGCTCCTTGATCTCGTCCGGCTCTCCTCGCCCAGAACACATCCCGGAGGTTCGTGACGACCTCCGTTTCGTTGAACGGCAGCGGGCCGCGCGGCCGACCACTCCCGTAGGTCGCGATTCTCATGAAGAATGCGGGCTTCGTGCGCCATCGCCGGCGCACTGCGCACGGGCTACCGCACGCGTACGCCCCCCGCCCACTCCCGGAAAGCTCGGGAGTGCCGGCGGCACTCCCGAGCCGCCCGCTTAGCGTGCCCCACGACCAGCCCCCGCCCGCGCGCGGCCGGTTGCACACGTGGGGCATCGAACGCCCGCCCTCTCCCGGCCACCCTCTCTCTTCCATCCGCATCCGGGGGGTGGGCCCGGCCCGCCCCCCGGATGCGGCGGGAGGAAGAAGTGGCGGAGAGGGTGGGATTCGAACCCACGGTGAGCTTTCGCCCACACACGACTTCCAATCGTGCTCCTTCGACCGCTCGGACACCTCTCCGCAAGGAAGTCGAATGGGGAGGGGATTCTACACCGGGGGGAACGCTTGGTCGGGCGGGCGCTGCTTGGCAAGCTTGACGTGGAAAGACTTGGTCGCCAAGAGCTCGTCATTGGCGTGGATCTGGAACTCGTAAAGCCCCGCCTTCTGGAAGACCAGGTTCTGGATCTGGAGCGCGAACTCGCAGGTCTGGAGGGGGCTCTCGATGGTGACCGGCGGGGTCCGGGCGCGCCCCACCTCGGCCCCGTCCTGCGCACCAATCAGCCTCACCTCGATGCTGTAGCTGCCGCGCGCGTCGGTGAGATTGGCGTAGACGGCGATGCGTGGATAGCGACAGGGGAACTGCGTCACATGGACGTCCTCGAAGATCCCGATGAGACTCTTCTTGTTCGTCATCGCCTCCTGGATGATCTGATCGCAGATCAGGACCGCCTTCACGGAGGGGCGCGGGACCATTCCCCCCATCATGGACCCCGTGCCCCCGGCACGCAAACCGGGCCGGCCGCGCCCGCCCGCTACAATGCCCCCGCCTCCCTCATGCAGGACGCGTCCCCCACCCCGCGCGGTCCCGCGGCCGGCGGCGCGCACGACGACCCGACCGTGGAGCGCCTCCGCACCGCCGCCTCGGCGCTCCGCATCCTCGCGCTGTTCCATGCGGGGAGCCTCGCCGTGTCGCTCCTCGCCCGCGCCTTCGATTCGACGCCTTCCGCGGGCCTCTTGCCCGAACTGATCCTGGGCGTGGGATGGATCGTCACCCTCTCCTGGCTCGGCGGCGAGTTGGATCGCGGGCGGCGGCTCGCCGCCGTGGCCGCCGCGCTCGTGGCCTACGGGATCGTCGGCGTCGCCACGCGCATCGTGCTCCTGGGCCCGAGCGACGCCCTCCCGGGGGCGTGGACCCTCCACGCCAGCCTCGGCATCCTGCTGGTCGCCTACCTCTTCGCCTGCGCGGCGGTGCTGCGCGCGTTGCGCGACGAGCCGCCTCAGGGCACCACGACGACGCCGCCGTAGCCCAGCGCCAGGAGGTAGCTGCCCGGGAATCGGTCGGGGCGTGCCCCGATCACATAGGCCCCGGTTTCCACCGCCCAGTCGCGCACCGCCGAGGCGCCGCTCACGTTCCAGCGATCCACCACGGTGCCGTTCCGCAGCACCAGCGCGCCGCCCTGCTCGGGAAGGAGGAGGTTGGCATAGGCGTCGGGATAAAAGATCGAGGGCCCGTGCGCCAGCGCCGGCGCCAGCCGCACGGTGCGGATCTCCGAAGTGAGGGGCGGAGCCCAGAAGGAATCCGCCACGGCGATACCGGGCCCGCCGATGGGAAGGATGGAGCCGACGGTGTAGTAGAGCGTCAACCCGCCGGCGCGGAAGTCGTAGGCGCCGTCCGGGACGGCGAGCTCCGAGAGGCGCACCGCGCTTCCGGCGGCGACCCGCGAGGCGATCACCCTGCTGACATAGGAGAAGCCGCTCGCCCAAGTCTCCTCGAGAGTGAAGAGGAGATCCCCCGAGGCGGCAAGCAGCGCCCCCGGAATCGCGAGCCCCGTCGACGCGGTGCCCGCTGCGAGATCGACCCGGTAGTAGGTCTGGCGCAGGAGCGGCCGGCCCGAACGATCGGCGCCGCCGTCCCGCGCCGTGGTCAGATGGAGGATCTCCCCCTCCGTGACGAAGCCGGTCACATAGCCGCCGCGCACCTCGATGGCGCGTCCGAGCGCCGACGCGGGGATCTCGATCACCGAGAACCCGTCCATCGCCGCCCCCGAACCGAGCACGATGGGCCCGGGCCGCGACGAGGCGCCGCGCACCACGACGCGGCCGCCGGGTGTGGTCGCCGTCTCGTTGAAGCTGCCGCCCCAGAAGCTGGCACCGGTGCTCGCGAAGAGCCCGCCGGGGCCCGACGGCGCGAAGCCGCCGTCGCCGAGGGCGAGTCGGGGGGAGACCGCGGGGGGCAGAGTGGCCAGGTCGATCACGTAGGCCGCCTGCCCCGCGTCGTCCCACCCGGTGACCGCGCAGCGGAGGCCGTGGACATGCAGGCCGTCCGCGTAGAGGGCCACCTCCGCATCCCCCACCCGTGCCTTGTTCCCGCGCTGCACCAGGGTCACGAGGGAGCCGTCGCCGAGCCTCGCCGCGTCCACGACGTTCTCGGCGAGCGTGACGCTGCCCAGGGCCGCGAGGGTGTCCCGCCGCGCGAGAATCACCTCTTCCAGGGTGAGGACGCAAAGTCCGCGGGGGTGCGGGAAGCCACGCTGCACGCTTCCCACCGCATCGATCCACCCTTTGAGCGAGAGCAAGGCCGCGCCCAGGTCCACTACCGCGAGCCGATCGCTTTCGGCCGCGAAGGGGACGAGCACCAGGCCGTCGGCGGGGAACACGCCGAACCCCTTGACGTCGTCGAACGCCGAAGACGAGCCCCAGCCGAGATCGACGCGGGATGCGAGGAAAGGGCGGGCCGGGTCGGTGATGTCGAAGAGGGAGACGATGACCTTCCAGCCCTCGTCGGGGTCCACACCGAGCGCCACGAGACGCCGCCCGACGGGCACGATGTGCGTGGACCAGCCCGGCACGGTCAGCTCCCCGACCACGCGGGGATCGCGCGGATCGCGCAGGTCGATGATCCAGAGCGGATCGACCCGCTCGAAGGTGACGAGATAGGCCTCCTCGTCGGTGAAGCGCGTGGCGAAAAGCTGCTCGCCGCGGGCGAGGGAGAGGCTGCCCAGGATCGCGGGCGCCAGTGGGTTGGAGATGTCGACGACGAAGAGCTTCGAGAGCAGGCCGTCGAACCAGTCATGCGTCACGACGCGGAGCGTGCCGGCGCCGTAGTGCAGCTTGAACTCGTCGGAGAGATAACCAGGCAGGCGGAGATCGCCTCGCACCAGCATGAGGCCGGCGGGATTCGTGATGTCGATGAAGGTGATGCGCGTGCCGGTGCCGTCGTCGCTGCCGGCGACGATGAGGACGGTGTCGGTGGCGTGGAGATAGGCGGCCTGGAAGGGGAGCGCCTCGCGATCCGCCTGGGTAACCGCGGCAGCGATGTTGAAGGAGACCGCCTCCTCCCCCGTCACGGCATAGAGGATGTCGCCCACGACCCGGCTCGTGCGGAGCCAGCCCCCCACCGGCAGCCGCGCACGAAGCACCGGCGCCGCCGGATCGGAGACGTCGATATCGAGCAGCTCGGTGGCCCCGTCGAAGTTGGAGAGCAGCACCAGGGCGCGTCCGGGCAGGAGGTACATCTCCTGCGGGAAGCCGACCATCGGCAGGCCGCCACGCAGCGTGAGTCCCGCCAGGTCGACGATGGCCAAGCCGCGATAGGGGTTGAGAAGGAAGAGGAGATCCCCGTCGACGCGGAAGAGGTCGGCCTCCTCGATCTGGCGCGCGACGCCTTCCGCGGCGCCGGCCGCCTGGTCCCGCGCGACATCGGAGGCGGGGGCGAACGCCCCCGGCGCACCGCCCGCGAACATGCCGCGCGTGTCGGCCGTGAGCAACTGTCCGGTCAGATCGCTCGATCCGCCCCCGCCGCAGCCGGCGACCAAGAGCGCGATCCACCCAGCCGCGAGCAACCCCATCGATCGGTGCGCCATCGAAAACTCCCTCTCTCTCTCGTCGGACCGCCTGGCGTTGCGCCGAACCGGACTCCGGTTCCCGCCCACCAGTCTCTCAGGTAGTGTATCCGCACCGCGGACCGGTACGGACACCGTACAATCGCAACGGAGCGCATGTGAGAGCCGCGCTGGCCGTCACCCTCCTGGCCGCCGCCACCCTGGTGGCCTGGCTCCTCGCGGGATGGGGGCGTCCCGACGGCACGCCCCCCCGCTCCTCCCCCCAAGACTCCGCCCGGCTGGCCGACTTGCAACGAAAGGTGGACGGACTCGCGGCGGAGACCGCGGCGTTCCGGCGCGAGTTGGAGGGTCTGCGGCAGGCGGTGCGCGAGGCCCTGGCGATGCAAGGGAGGGGGGCGGGGGAGGAGGCGGGGCCCTCCGCGGCGCTCGCGCACTACGTGCGTTCGTTCCAGGACGGCGGAACGGGATCGGAATACTTCCGGTTGGTCGTCGAGGCGCATCTCGAGGCGCTCCTTGCCGAGATCGAGCCGATCCTGCGCGATGCCGGGGCGGCGCCTGAACTCAGGGTCCAGCTGCTGCGACTCCTCGCGCGGCCTTCCTTCCGAGGGAACTCCGTCGCCGTCGTCGCCGTCGTGGGCGCGCTGCGCGCCGGCGGCCCCGACGCGGTGCTCCTCGCCGCGGCGGAGACGCTCGGCACGATCGGCGACGCTACCAGCGGCGCGCTGCTGGAACGGCTGGTCCCCGGCTTCGAGTCGACTGCGGCGCGGCAAGCTGCCTACAAGGCAGTCGTGATTCTCGCCGGCGAGGAGACCGGACGCGCCGTGGAGCGGCTCCTCGCGCAAGCCCCCGACGTCGCCGGGCGGCAGTTCCTCATCGGGTTGCTTTCCCCCGGTGACCCGGAGGGATCGCTGGAGGCGCTGCGCCGGGCGTCGTCGGACGAAGGCGCCGTGCGCCGGGCAGCAGCGCGCAAGCTCGCCCTCTATCGCACGGAAGCGGCGCGGCGTCTCCTGGGGGAACGGCTCGCCGTGGAAACCGACCCCGCGGTGCGCCAAGAGCTCGAGCGCACGAAGGAGTCCCTCGACACCCTCCCCTCCTGGCATCCGCTTCAGGCCATCGGTCCCCCCGATGCGCATCCCAACACCCAGGACAACCCGAAGGCGTGGGCGGCGCGGTTGGCGGAAGGGGGCCGCGAGTGGCTTGAACTCGGCTACGCGACGCCCATGCGCGTGAGCGCCCTGCGCATCCATGAGGTGCTCACCGCGGGGGGAGTCGTGGAAGTGGAGTTCGTGGACGAGCGGGGGATGCGCCGCACGGTCTGGCGCGGCGATGATCCTCTCACGTCCCCAGGCGTGTTCGAGCTCGTCTTGACCCCCACCGCCTACCGCGTGCGCGCGGTGCGCCTCGTCCTGGAAACCGGCCGCCGCCCCGGCTGGGAGGAGATCGATGCGGTGGAGTTGGTCGGTCCCGACGGGCGCGCCTGGGCAGCCACCGCGACGGCGAGCAGCTTCTACGGTCAATGACGCGCGCCGCGCGGGCCGGCGACGCGCGTACAGATTTCCCTTGTGCCCGGCGGAGCCCACGCCAGAATCTCAGCCATGAAATTCGCATGGATTGCCCTCCTCCTCCCCCTGGCCGCCTGCGGCGGGATCCATTCGCCGGAAGACGCCGCGAAGGCGACCGTGGAAACGGTCAAAGATCTCAATGACGTCCTCGACGGCGTCAAGGACAAGGCCTCCCTGCAAGCTGCGAAGCCGAAGCTGGAGGCGATCAAGAAGCGGATGGAGGAGCTCCAGAAGAGCACGGAGAAGTTCAAGTCGGAGGGCGATGGTCCCAAGGTCAGTGCGGAGTGGCAGAAAAAAATGGCGGATCAGATGAGCCGCTTGACGGCCAACGGTCTCCGCCTCGCCTCCATCGAAGGGGCAAGCGAGATGCTGGACGGGGTCATCGGAGGCATGGGAGGAGGCCGCTAGGCATTCGCGCGCGGACGGGGACGAGTCCGGGGGCGCGCGGTTGGCCGGAACAGACGGCGGCGCCCGGCCCTCGTACGCGACGGCGAGCGGCTAGCCCAACTTCGGCAGTTGAAGAAAAAAGAGGGCCGTTTTCGCGGGGCGGTCGTGCGAGGAACGCGGCGATTCGGCGAATCTCGACGTACGGCGTCGCGGCAGGCGATGTAGT
>Ga0187893_10007004_pt1 | contig 18842 bp, 16 predicted proteins | sample MA1701074metaG_FD_139574 | JGI IMG/M metagenome (GOLD analysis project Ga0187893, IMG submission 139574) | White microbial mat communities from a basaltic lava cave in the Kipuka Kanohina Cave System on the Island of Hawaii, USA - MA170107-4 metaG ... | reverse complement strand
GCTGCCTTCAGCCGCCGTTGCTCCAGCGTCTTAAAACAGGCTGCGTCTCGTTTGAATCCTCGTATATTTCCCATGACCCAAACAGTAGCATGAATCATAGGAAATGTCACTATATTATGTAAAGGTTAATAGTTGGATCAGTCCGAACTATGTCAAACTCCGACGACGCATTTCGAATGGTCTTGATTATCGGGGCCGTGCTGGTCGTCCCAGCAGCTTTCTATTATCGTCTCAAGTCGCAGGCGGGCGGTGAGACCTTGGACCGCCGACAGGAAGGCCTCTTCATTCTTCTGACTTTGCGGCCGATCGGCTTGGCAGGACTGCTCGGACTCATGGTCTTCATGGTGAATCCACCCGCAATGGACTGGTCGGCTCTGCCCTTGCCGGACTGGCTCAGATGGATGGCCGCCGGTTTGGGCCTGGTTGGAGGCGTATTGCTGCTTTGGACCTTTCAGACACTTGGTCCGAACCTGACCGATACGGTGGTGACCCGAAAGACCCACTCGCTAGTAACCCATGGGCCTTATCGATGGATCCGTCATCCCTTCTACGATTCCGCGGCGCTCTGCATAGTGGCCAGTTCACTGGTCGCCGCCAACTGGTTTCTTTTGCTGACCGGTACGCTAGCCCTTCTACTCCTCGTGGCTCGCACACGCAAGGAAGAGGCTAATCTGCTGAACCGCTTTGGTGACGACTACCGGACATACACGGAACGCACCGGGCGTTTCTGGCCGAGGTTTCATGGCTGACACTAGGAACCTTTTTGGCATGGGCGTTGTCAACAGAATCTAAGCGGCTTACATATCTGGGGGATCACCACCGGGAAGGCCGCAAGATTTCATCCGCATCTCGATATGTATCAGTCGGCCCAACACCCACACAGACGATGCTCGATGAGGGCTGCAACAGGTTGATCGCGTCACCGTATTCCTAGAAGAAGAATGAGGGACTGCTCAAGGTGTCATGCGGCGACTCCGGGCGCATCGCGCAAGACGCCCTGCCCGTCACGGAAACAGCGGCAGTCATGGACAGTCAGTTCTTAAAACCCTTGTCCTGAGCTGATCTTCACGGAATGTGATTTTTTGTCAAGCGAATCTATTGATTAGATTGAGTTAAGAAATTTTGTATTTTAGATTCGAAAAAGCTGTTGCCTAATCGAATCTTTGGCTCTATAGTGCAGCGAGTTTTTGAGACCACAAATAACTCATCTCACCCCTGCACCACAGAGGAAGTTCTATGGAAAGCCAGAAACAGAGCCGGGAAGTTTTGTCTTCAAACCAAGCCAGTCGTCTCAAATTCGAAGATCAATTGCGCGACGTCATCATAAGCCATCTGGACAAGTTGTCCCAGGATGGCAAAGAAAAAGCGCTCGACTACATCAACATGCTCATCGATCTGGAGCAGAAACGACTTGAGTTCAATCGACGACAAGGGCTCTTGTACAATTGGGGCGCCGAAGAATCGAAGTTATGAGCAAGGCTGACTCTCCTGCTGTGCCCTCCTCACGTTGGAGGAATGCCTTGCGTTGCCGGTATTCTCGCAGCGCGTGTAACAATTCGATGTTTCCGCGCATTGAGTTTTCTTCCAGTTGCGATCGCTTTCTCCAACCTCGATGAAACAAACCTCGACCGCCAGTTTGATTGTTCGAGACTGCTGAGCGCCCTCCGTATCATTCGAAACTGGGTCCAAAGGAGTATTTCAGGCACCTGAGGCGTCAGACCGAAAGGTTTCGATGGGTCGCATTCCGATATCTCTAATTCTGTTTTCCACATTCCTTCTTTCCGCCTCGGCCACAGCCAAACCCGGGGAAGTGCAGGTTCGCTACATCGTTGACGCCAGTCATGCCGACAAACGGCTGCTGACAGTCGAGGCACAGATTGAAGGCCTGCCGGAAGGCCGTACAACGATTGTGTTTCCAGAATTCGCGAGATCCGTCGCCAATCGCATCAGCCAGATTGGCCGGCAGTCGCAGGACGGCCACGTCTCGGCCTTGGCACTAGAGGACGGGCGGGTTGTTCTTGAAAGCTCGGGCAGCGAGCCGCTGAGCCTGGTGTTTCAGCTTCGCGGTGACAGCTTCGAGCACCTCGAGCGTGCGACTTATCTTGATGAATCTCGGTGCTTGTTTCACCCGCAGGATGTCTTGCTCCAGATTGAGAACCAGGATCCTAAAGAGAACGTATCGTTCGTTCTGCCAGCACAGTGGGACATTGTGAGTACCACGCCTCCCGCTTTGGACGGAACGTTTTCGATCGAAACAAACCGGAGAGAGCCATTCTATCTCGGGAGGGCTGAAAGCGTGCACGATGAGAGCACCGGCCCCCTCTCGATGGCGATTGAGCCCGGGTGGCCGCCCGCAAAGGAACTTCTCGCTTCGCTCCGTCAACAGATCCGGCATCGACAGAAGTCTGTCAAGAATACGAAGCCAAGAGCGTTGCTGGCAGTTTTCTTCGCGCACTTGCGCGCTGCGCCGAGCAAAGAAGTGCTCGCCTTCCACACTCCCCAACTGTTGGCGTTCGCGGCGCCGTCGCCTGCGCTGAATGAAACTTCGATAGGAATACGCAAGGTCCAGCAGAGAATGGCAATTGGATTGGCGCGTGTCTACCTTCCGGCCGTCGCGAGTTTTTCTCCCGAACTGGGACCCAATCGACTCATCGATTACCTGGGGCTGAAAGCCTGTCTGAAAACCGGAGTTCTGGGCAGGTCTGAGTTTTTGGATCTGCTGGCAGTGGACTTATGGAATGCGTTTGGCGAGCCAGCGGTATCGACGGCAAAGCCCCGCGCAGGCGAAGCCAACGGACGCAGTGGGGTGCCGTCGCCTGGCCGCGCTCGTTGCAGCGGATTGCTGCTCGACTTGGCTTTGTCATTCCACGGAGAAAGTACCCAGTCGCTCGACGCTTTTCTGGCTGGTTTGGCTCCCTCGACTGCGGGACCAATCACAGAGGCCGATTTGCGCAGGAGACTTCGCCGGGAAGAGCAAGCCAGTGCGGCACTAGCCGGGGTCTGGCAGCATCGCGGTCCGCAGAGAATCGGCGAGTTGTTGAGGCCGTTCGGCCTTCTCTTCGACCGTCGAGAGCTGCCAGCTTTCGACTTCCAACTCAACGAAGCTTTTCAGATTGCACAGCTGGGCCGGCAGCACCGGGGGACAACAGCGATGCTCGAACCGGGTGATCGCATCCTGGCCATCAATAATCACCGCCTCATACTGCCCGACGATTTGCTGAAATGCCGCAGCAGGCTGATGCCCGGTCAGGAAATTCATGTGGACTTGGAGCGACGAAATCTTCCTTTGCGTGTCACCCAGCGAGTCGCCCACGAAGTCTTGCTGAAGCTGGAAATCAACAAACTCGCTGATGCGGACAAACAGCAAAAGCTGGAGCAATTCCTCAGCGTTGAATCGGAAGAGAACTGAGTTAGAGGTAAACCCCTTCGCTCTGATTCGATCGGTTAACGCAAGGGCTGCGCGATTTCTGCGCTGGCGAGAGCGGCGCGAGCTTGCAGAAGTGAGGGTTTTGGGCCGGATGGCTGGGTGTTCTCGAGTTTATTCAGAATGTCTGCGTGTCGACGGAGGACCTTTCGGATCGCCGCTTCCTGACGCTGCATGTTTGCGCCCAAATCCTCACCCCACGCAACGCCCATGACCGCCCCCTGAAGAGCAGAGGAGTAGCCCCGAAGACTCGCTGCCATCTCTTGAAATAACCCGGCTTTGTAAAGCCGTTTGGCTGCATCCATTTTGCGGTCGGCAATCTTTAGAAACGCAGACACTCTCTCAGGCGGGCTCTTGGCCGTGTAGGCAAATTCTTCCTCAATGGGCGACAGTCGGTCTTCCGTTGGCTGCTGTTGCAAGGGATTGGGATCCTCGCCGTTGATCGGGTCGCAAAAGATCACCGCCATCAGAACAGCGGCTGCCAGGCACCTGAACCCGACCTGAGGTCGTACCGGTTTAGTTGAATTCACAATAGCCATCCTCTATACTGCATCGGTTTCTTGTCCCTGTTTTACGGCCCTGGTGTGCAAGACCTTTAATGCTTTGACTTCTAGATCGCTTCGAGAAGCGGTTTTAGCCGGATTTTCAAAGCTTTATGGATCCACAATCCGCCACGAACGACGCCGTGTCCCCCCTCGACAGCGAGCGGATGGAAGCTGAGATATCCCGTCGGCTCAGTCTTTTCAATGAAATCGGCCGTGTGGTGCTGTCCGCCCTGGACCAGGACGAGATCTACAAGGTGGCGGTGGATGCCATCCGGTTCTCGATGGGTCTTAACCACGTCGCTCTATTCTTGATCGACTACCAGTTCTCCGATCTCGTGCTCAAGGCTCAGACAGGCGACTTCCTCGGCGTCATTCCGAATCACATTCGTAAGAGCTTGAACTCCGGGTTTCTGGGCAAGACGGCTCGGACCGCCCAGATACAGACGGTTGTGGTCTCCCGTGACAATCTGAATGAGACGCTGGTGGGTCAACCGGTTCGCGAGATTTACGTTCCCGTCAACATCGCCGGGCAACCCTACGCAGTTCTGTATGTGGCCTGCGACACCTCCTCCAACAGCAAGCCCTTTGAATTGAGCGCATTCGAAACCGTTGCCGGTTTATTGGGCATCGCCATCGAGAATGCCCGGCTCTTTACTGAAGTGAACCAGACACAACGTGACCTGGGTCTGCTGCTGGACTCGAGCAAGGATCTGAACTCATCACTCGAAGTCAACTCGATCATCGACCGGCTTGCATACCGATTGATGGAATTGATTGCTGACTCGCGACTGGCCGTCATCCAGTGCCAAGACCAGGAGAAGGCAACGCTCAAGCGCTACTACAGCAAGGCGAGTATTGAGAACAAGAACTACCTGGTTCTGACCATTCGAATCGCCGACCATCCCGAACTGGCTGAACCTTCGATCAGCCGTCGAGCGACTGTGTCTTATCATGCCGACAGCAGCATTCTGCCCCGCAACGTGGCCGATCAGCTTAAGTCTACAGAGACCACTCCGTTTCTCGTGATTCCTTTGATCGCCAAAGATGCGCTTGTCGGATTCATTGTCGTTAACAAGTTCGGGTTCCGGCGTAGCTTCAGCGACAAGGAAGTGGGCATCTGTCAGGCCCTGGCCAACCTTGCATCTATTTCTCTTCAGAACGGGAGTCTCTTCACCCAGATCAACGCTGCCAACGAGCAACTCAAACGTCTGAGCAACTTAAAGTCAGATCTGCTGCATATCATCTCTCACGACTTGAAGTCGCCTCTGACAGTTATTTCCGGATATGCAGAGATTTTAATGGACGGACCCGAGCGCGTGGCCGAGAACTGGGGATCGATCTTACAGGAGATTATTTCGCAGACTCGCATGATGACCCGCTTGATTGAAGACACGCTCGCAATCTCCAAGATTGAGTCTGGAGTTATCGAACTGAATCTGGAAGATGTGGATATCTTGTACCCCATTGAAAATCTGGTTGCGATTCATCAGCATGAGTGCGCCTTCAAGAAAGATCTGCCGCAAAACCTGCCCAAGGTGCGAGCCGACAAACTGCGTCTGCACGAAATCCTGGATAATCTGATCACGAATGCCATCAAGTACTCCGACGCGGACAATGAAATTACAGTTGGGGCTGTGCCCGATTTCGACAACGGTCGCCTCATCGTCAGCATCAAAGACACTGGCTTTGGAATCCCAGAAAGCGAAATCCCCAATCTGTTCAAGAAATTTTATCGAATCAAGAACGATGCTTCCCGTCGCATCAGCGGCACCGGTCTCGGACTTTACATTGTGAAACAGATGGTTGAGGCTCACTCAGGGGAGATTTGGGTGGAAAGCAGGCTCAATGAAGGAAGCACTTTCTCGTTCACCCTGCCTCTTGTAGATTGAAGGCAGAGGCGGCCTCCCGCCGTCAGCACTGCCCGACCGCACCAACCAGGCACTTGTCGTTTAGACAGCCCGCTATCAATATGAATCCCAGGCTTGTTCTCATTGTGACACTTCTATGCTGCGGGGCTTTACAGCTCGGTGGCTGTTCCAGAAAGCGTGTTCAAGCCTCCAATCCGGCTCAGGTACCTTCCGTGCCGTCCGTTGAGGAAACAACCGGCTACGCTTCCTGGTATGGTCATCCCTACCATGGGCGTCGTACCTCCAACGGGGAGACCTACGATATGAACACGCTGACAGCGGCCCATCGAACACTGCCGTTCGACACCGTCGTCAAGGTCAGCAACCTGTCCAACCGCAAAGCGGTGACGGTTCGCATCAACGACCGGGGTCCATTCGTCAAAGACCGCATCATCGATCTCTCCTACGTTGCGGCGAAGGAAATCGACATGGTCGGTCCAGGAACGGCCCGGGTAAACCTGGAGATCTTGAAAGTCGTACCGAATCCTTTCCCGCTGGCCATCCAGGTCGCTTCATTTAGGGATCAAGGAAACGCAAAAAAACTGCAGGCAGATTTGAAGCGAAGATACTCGTCGGTGGACGTACAGGACTTTCAGTCTTCGGAAGGTCTTTTCTTCCGCGTGCTAGTGGGCCAATTCAAAGATTCTATCGAGGCGCAGTCTGCCCTCGGAGCACTGCGGCGGGAAAACCTGGATGGGTTCATGGTCCGTCTTGACCGTTAACTCTCGACCCTGATCCAGGCTGGGAAATACTCCTCTCATTTGGACCTCGAAGTCACTCCTCCTACCATGGCTCTGACTCCGAAGGCGACGGTCGTCCTGCGCTGGCCGCTAACCCTGCCGGTCACCAGCGCCTGCTTCTAATGAAAATCAAGGCTCTCCTGGTCGCTCTCTTTTTCGCCTTCTATATCGGTGCCTTGCACTTTGGCAGGTTGCGCTCCGTTCCGCAGTCCTCAGGCTCAGCCCCTTCACCCAATGCAGCCACTTTCACGCTCATGAGCTGGAATATCGGGTACTTCGATTTAGAGGCGGACTCGCGGGCGCAGAACGACGACCTTGAGACCATTGCGGCCGTAATTGGAGAAACGAATGCACCATTGGTTGCACTCCAGGAGATCGCACGGCCCGAGCAATTGACCACCCTCGACGGTCTGCTCGCCGGGCGCTATCGCTACCAGACATTTGCCCGAGGCCTTCGAACCGACCGTTACGTTGCATTTCTCTCGCAGTTCCCCTTTGAGGAAGAAATCCGCGTGGCAACCTCAGTCGGCCGGGATGCGCTGGCAGTCACCGTGGACATTCCCTCTCAGGGAGTCGTCACGTTGGTAAACTGTCATGCAGATGCTTTCAGTGCTCGGCGGCGGCGTGCCTATTTGAACGACGTTATCGACTGGCAACGTGATGGCCGAAGGCAACCGATGATCATGGCAGGGGATTTCAACTTCGACCTCTCGCCGGTGGAGTCAAGCGACTTGTTCACCGACGACAAGAAGAACGACAGTGAATCCTACAGCCTCATCCTGCAGAACTTTGTTGATCTTGGCAGACACAGCGGACCGACAAGTGCGTTTGACAGGCGCATCGACTATGTCTTTCTATCGCGGCACGGACTAGAGCCGGTTGACTTCAAAGTACTATACGGAAAACTCGTTGGGAAAATGGATCATCATCCCCTGCTAGCCAGATTTCGGAAGTCCGACTGACGGAGTCTGCAGTACTGGAAAATAAGTCCAAATGTCGAGGCGCGAAGGGAAACGAAAGCACCAACGAAGCTCGTCGACGCAGATCACCACCTGGGCGCCGATTCCAAGCGACAGAGAGCCGGCTGCAACCGTGGGAGACGAGGCTAGGGTTTCGGAATTTTGTTTGCCGATTGACTTGCCACGTCGATCTTCGTACCTACTCAATCTTGGGCACGTAGTAGGTGGTTCGGCTGTGGACACGATATCTGGGGTCTTTTACTTCGACGCGAATCTTCCGCATCACGCCGTCATTCCATTGATTCTTGGAGTAGTACGTCAGGCTGAAAGTGTTGCGCAGTTCGTGGGCCACCTTGGAATACTCTCCGGCCAGATCGGCAAGATCGCCCACCAGGTAGATTCTTCCGCCGGTTTCTTCTGAGAGCGTCTGCAACCGTTCGGTCTGAATTTGGTAGACCTCCTCCAGCACCGAAAGGCTCTTGCGTGCGCCATCGACGTACGGGTCATCTTTCTTCGCCGATCGGATGTACGCCTCCAACACATTTTTTTGCCGATCTTTGTTCAGTACCGTCACCGGGTACAGCACGGCGTCTCCCTGGGCCAACGCCCGCCGCAGATCTTCGAACCTGAACTTGCTCGAATTCTCCATGCCATCGCTCAGAATGACAATGGCTTTGCGACCGGTCGCCACCGGGCGCAGTTGCTTTAACCCAAGGGCAATACCATCGTAGACTTTCGACCCGCCAAACGGATAGGAAGCTACCTTCTGCAAGGCCTTCGCCAACGTCTTTCGGTTGTTGGTGAAGTCTTGAAGCTCACGAACGAAAAAATTGATCTCAGTAATCGCAATCTGGTCCGCCGGGCGAAGCTCATTCACAAAATTAAGGGCGGCGTTCTTGATGAGATTGAGGCTGGTGCGTGTACTGCTGCTGTTGTCGAGCGCCAGAACGAGATGAAAAGGGGCCTCCACAGGAAAGAAGCTGGAGATTTCCTGTTCGGTATCGTCTTCGTAAACGACGAAGTCCTCCCGACTAAGCGCAGTGACGTTGGCTCCTTTTTCGTCGAGCACTGTGACGTTAAGCACCACGAGATTCACGTCCACCTTAATGGCGAACGGATTCTCTTCGGGCTTTGGGAGGTCCTTGTCCGATGAAACAACACTGAAGCTAGGCACGCACAGAAAACACGCGCCGATCAGCAACAACACTATGAGCCGCCTTTGCATCGGCAATAGTCTAGCATGGGCCCCTGCTATTTTAGTGCATGGGATGTGGACGACAACTGCAGGATCAAGTGCTTGCCGCGACAATGGACAAACCCTTTCGAACGCGCTAGTTTTAGTCCAGCCTTGGTCTGCGCATTCTTTCAACTCAGGAGGCGCCATGAGCACCCGTCGTTCTCGCCGGCAAATTCTCGCACTGGGTGGCGTAGGTATTGCCTGGAGCGGATTTTCAGATACCGTTAGGTCATGGCCCAACCGGTGGAGCCAACCTGCAGTGCAGGCACTCCGCGCACCCGGCGGAACGCTCGGAGCAGTCAAGATCGATGCCAACGAGAATCCTTACGGGCCGTCAGAGAAGGCCATCCAAGCCATCCAGAGGAGTTTTGGCCTAAGCGGCCGATACGCCAACAATACTCCGGAACTCCATCGCGCCTTGTGCAGCCATCATCAAGTGGACTCCGGAATGCTTGAAGTGGGATACGGCTCCAGCGAGTTACTGAAGATGGCCGTTGAAGCATTTCTTGGGCCCGGCAAGAACGTGGTGACGGCGCAACCAACCTATGAGGCGCCTTCCCGATATGGAGCCACCTATGGCGCCCCCACGATTCGCGTAGCGCTCGACGCAAAGTACACCCACGACTTGAATAAGATGCGCGCCGCCGTCACCGACAAGACTGGCATGTTGTACATTTGCAATCCAAATAATCCGACGGCGACCATTGTTTCTGCCCAGGGGATCCGGAATCTAGTGGATTCGATGCCGCCAGACGTCCCGGTGGTCATTGATGAGGCTTACCATCATTATGTGGATGATCCGACCTACGCCTCGGCAATCGCTTTGGCCAAGCAAGGCAAGGCGGTCGTCGTGATGCGCACTTTTTCCAAGATCTATGGCATGGCGGGATTGCGTATGGGTTATGCGGTTGGCCGCGGCGATTTGATCGGCCGGATGTCGCAGTACAAGATCTGGCTTAACACGAATACTCTAACGGTGGCGGCTGCGCTGGCCAGTCTCGAGGATAAGGAATTTGTGGAGAAGAATCGAAAGCTGAACGCGGGCACGCGTCAGTTCGTCGAGCAGCAAGTCAACAAGATGGGCCTTGGGTATATCCCTTCCCAAGCCAACTTTCTCATGATTGATCTGAAGCGCGACATGGGTCCGGTGGTCGGCGCCCTCAGGACGCGAAACATTTTCGCAGGGCGTCCCTTCCATCCTCTGCGCCAGCATCTTCGGGTAACCATGGGAACGATGGAAGAAATGCAGCGCTTTGTGGAAGAACTGCGTGCTGTCATCATGTAGTTCCTCATTTAGCCGGCCTACAAAAGAGTGCGCTCCCCCGCTACTTCACAAGCGAGCCGCCAATTGTCGAAACTGCTTCTGACTCTCCCGCAGAATCCGCTCGTGGTCCATGGTGAGCAGTTCTTTTTCCTTCAGCAGGAAGCGGCCGTCGACCAGACAGGTTTCCACATCGGAGCTTCGAGCCGAATAGACAAGGGAGGAAATCGGATCAGCATGAGGCGTGCTGTGCAGGTTCTTCAGGTTCACGAGGATGACATCGGCGCGCTTTCCAACCTCCAGGCTGCCAATTTCCCGCTCCAGCCCTAAGGCTTCGGCCCCGCCCAACGTGGCCATCTGCAGAACCGTGCTAGCCGGCATAGCTTCAGGTCCATGCAGTGCTTTTTGCAGAAGTGCCGCCAGACGCATTTCTTGAAACATATCGAGATTGTTGTTGCAGGCCGCGCCGTCGGCGCCCAATGAGATCGGAACGCCCGCCTGAAGTAACTTCCAAATGGGTGCGATACCCGAGCCCAGCTTCAGATTTGAGCTGGGACAGTGCAAGACCCTGGTCTGGCTGTCGCGCAGCAGGCGCTGTTCGCGAGCGTTGGTCCACACACAGTGAGCCAGGCAAAGACGATCATGGAGCATGCCGTAACGATTGAACGCCTCAATGTTGCCGCAGCCGGTGCGTTCGCGCACCCGCCGAACTTCTTCCCAGTTCTCCGAAGCATGCGTGTGGACCAGAACTCCCCACTCGTGCGCCATCGCATCGGCATCGCGCAATAAACTCTCAGTGCAGGAGAGGATAAAGCGCGGGGCCACGGCCAGACGAATGCGGCCTTCTGAAGTGTTGTGCCACGTCTTGTAGAGTGCCTCGCATTCGGCTAGTCCCCGCCGGGCTGGCTGCAGAAGACGCTTTGGCGTGCCGCTCCCGGCATTCATGAAGCACTTCCCAATGATGGCTCGCAGACCGCTGCGTCGAGCTTCCTCAAACACGACGTCCGTGTCATGGACCGTCTCCATCGTTAGCACAGTCGTTGTGCCGCCCTGGATCAATTCTGCAAGACCCAACTGCGCAGAGGCCTTGAGCGACTGTTCGTCGTGAGCCGCCTCGAATGGCCAGATGCGCTGTTTCAGCCAGTCGAGCAGCGCAAGGTCGTCCGCGGCGCCGCGCATTAAGGTCTGACAGAGATGGAGATGAGTTTGCACGAAGCCAGGCAGAACAATCCTATCTGTGGCGTCTACAACGGAGGCGGCTTTGTTCCGCAGGCCTCGTCCGATGCCTCGAATGCGCCCATCTTCTATCCATAGATCACCCTTCAGCACATCACGCTGCGGGTTCATGGACACCAAGGTTCCATTCTTGATGAGAACAGACGAAGAGTTCATCGCTAATGAAACGGAGGACTCACGAGAGGAGCCAATTACGGAGAGGGTCGTGGAAGGAAAGCAAGGCCCGGACCCGATCGGAGATCAAGCCCGAATCGACAGACGATCCGACCAGCGCCCTAAAGTCCCTTCCGCTGTGCGGCTTCGGAGGCTTCTGTCGTATTCATGACGACAACCTGTTGCGGGCTGGTGAAATTGAGCCGGATAAGCTGACCTTGCCATTCTTGCTTTTTGGCTTCAAACGCCAGCCTGTATTCCGACTTTAGTGGAACAGAGGGCTCGAACTTAACTCCGAGCGGATTGATAAAGACGCCTTTGCGGGTGATACGGTAGTCAAGATGCGGCCCCGTAGCGAGGCCGGTCGCACCGACGTAGCCAATAAGCTGGCCTTGTTGAACCTTTTCTCCGGCGTGAATACCGGCCGCAAATCTGGAGAGATGGCCGTACATGGTGCAGAACTCGCTGCCATGCTGAATCTGAATAAACCTGCCGAACCCGTTCTTCCAACCCGCAACAACCACGCGGCCGTTGCCGGCGGCGTAAATCGGTGTCCCCGTTGGAGCCGAATAGTCAACGCCCAGGTGAGGCCTGAAAACACCTAGAACAGGATGGAAGCGCCGTCGCGAGAATTTGGAGCTGACGCGGGAGAATTTGAGAGGGGATTTCAGAAGGTCGCGCTTCAGCGCCCGGCCACTGACGTCGTAAAACTCCGAGCGGCCTTCAGGATCGGTAAATCGAAACGCAGAATAGACCTTGCCCTTGTTGCTGAACTCCGCTGCCAGAATTTTCCCGTACTTCACAAACTCGCCGTCGCGAAACTGCTTCTCCACGGCCACTTTGAAGTGATCGCCTGGCTGCAACTCAGTATTGAAGTCGATGTCGTAGGAAAAGGTCTCGGCCATCTCCAGCGCCAGTTCGTCGCCTTCTTCCATCTCATTTAGCGTCTGAAACAAGGAGCCACGGATAGTGCCTGCAAGGAGTTCCCGCCGGATAGTATACGCAAACGGCTTCATCTCCGCCTTGTAGCCTCCATCCGTTAAAGAAACCTCGACGTAATTGTCCAAGTCGATGGCATAGCTGAACATTTTCAGTGTGCCGTCTGGAAGCTTCTCCAATTCAAACCGATTGCCGACAATCAATTTCTTGAGGTTATAGATCGGCTTGGTGACCGCCACCAGTTGGTGCACCATCTCCTGCGGAAGGTTGTAGGCCATGAGCACGTCACTGAGCGTCATGTTCTTTTCGATTTGCCCTTCAAACCGTTCGATCAATGTTCTGGAAGGCAAACGATCCGGAAGGCCTCCAGTCGCTTGAGGCGGCGAAACTTCATCAGGTCCAGAACGGAAATGCGAAACAATCCCAGATAAAGCCAACAAAGCACAGGCTACGTTAATAAAGAGAACCCAGCGATGGTTTTTATAATTCCAACTATTTCTGAGTCGTAATGATGAGAACAGCTTCTTGAACACGCGTCCCTCCTGAGTTGCCTCAATGGTTTGTGTCGAGTCTCCTGTCAAGAAGACGTAACCCTAACAAAAGCCGCCGGGCATTTCAAGAAGATCAATCGGCAGAACAGACTGCAGGTCTTAGACGCGATGGAAAGTTGGCCGATTCTCCGAAAGAGCTCGCGTGAAGTCGCTTATATTGAGTTGGAGCAGGTCACGAGGCAGCGAAACCCACCCGCCGGCGACGCTTCTCCCGGTGCAACCCCGACCGCCAGTGATAAAACATTGATGATAATGAGCGTTTCTCTGTTGCAGCGCCACTGAAAAGAGACGCTACCGATCTCTATCTGGACAAGGATTGTAAAGCTAGGCTAATTGGAGGTGCGACACGGAAGGAATTGGACGTGGGAAACTGAGAAACACCGAACCGGAATAATGGTCTCATTCCCTTCGCCCTTCGGCTCGCTTTCCCCGAATCAGAGTGAAGGGTGGGAAATGTCTTTACAATCCTATTCGTTGAACCTCGCAGCGACAAACTGTTTGGCCGACGCATCACCGTGAACCCGAATCACCATGGCACGTGCAACGTGCTTCGAAGCAAAAAGACTGCTTGAAATCACCTCGACCGTCAAATGGCTGTTTATCCAAAGCGGATGACTCAAGTAGAAGGAAAGGCCCTCTTCGCTGATGTCGCAGGCTTCCGTCCTCTCTTCGAAAGGGTGACCGCCGGCATCCATACCAGTAACCACCAGTTGTGACCGCTCTTTCTGTCTCACTGTGGCTCTCCCATCTCTTGACATTAAAAGTCTCCAGAGACTAGCGAAATGCCTTTAGCTATCTGAACCAAAGTTCAGCCCGCCAAATTCTGATTCCGACTCAACTCCACCAACGAGGCCGCGAGTGACACCTCTCTTTAGTCCACGTCCCACTTTGTCCCTTGGCTTATTGACTCAGGCGCAGAATCTGATTTCTGACGGCTTCGAAGGCAGCATTCAGCTGGGTCGGATCGCCAGCAAAGTAATACTTTCCAGCAGGTTGGTTGGGATTGAAGTCAGGCGAAGCCGGGTCGTTTGCGACGCGTTGCAAGATTGACGATCCTGTTTCAGCGGAGGAACCCATGTTCTGATTGAGAATATCGCCAAGACCCAAGGTGTAAATACGAATCCGATAAGCACCCGAAGTATCGCCCTTGGCTGCATGAGCAATGCTCTCCAACAAATTGCGGGCAGCATTGTTTGCGTTTTGCACATGATTCTTGTATCCCTTGCCTCCCGGGTTGATCAGCGGCCTTTGGCCCGGAAGCGTCGGATCATACAGATTGAACGCAAAGGGAATGCCGGCCGACGAATGCTGCGGATGATTGCTCCGGATGGGTAATTCAGGGATCTTGGTGTTGACATTCTGTTTGTTAACATTTCGGCCCGAATTATAAGAGGAATTCGTCGGGGATACCCACTTGAGGGACAAGTCGCCCACGGTGCCGTAGACTTCGCGTAGTCCGGTGACTTCAGGATCATTCACGCCCGTATTATTTCCGTTCACAATGACCTGAGGAAAGTCGCCTGTATACAACGCTCCGGTCCGCTGGACGAAACCGCCTCCATTGGAAACATCGAAATCGCCAGAAATCGTATTGGGAGAGCCATCGGTAAACAGGACAATAATTCGCAGCCCGGATTGATTGTTGAAAGGTACGGTTCTCAGCTGATCCCATCCTTGATAAAGGCCTTCAGCCGTTCCCGTATTACCCCCGGAACTGACGGCCGCAATGTGGCCATTGATCGCACTCTTGTTGAAACCGCGACTGGGAGAGCGCATGGTATCCATCACCGTGGTGTTTGTAGAATACACGGTGAGTGACACGCGATCACTGTTCTCATCGAAATAGTCGACAAACTGCTGGGCGGCACTTTGCACTTGCGGCCACACGCTGTTTAAGGATCCTGACTTATCCAGGACCAAGGCAAGATCCACCAGACGCTTGGTGGCCTGGGCTGAGCTACTGACATCCATCTTACTAAACCCAGCGACACCCATGAACGTAGTGGGCAGAACCGCACTGGAAGAGACGGTCACGATGTTGGAGCCATCGGCGCCGTAGTCGAAAGCGACCGTAGGTGGGTTCTGAACAGAGCTGACGCCAACAAAACCATTAGGAAAATTTGCATTGAACATCTTGTGCGCTTCGGCACGAGCCGCGGATTGTCCGTCGCCAATCACTCGAGCGCCCGCGAGGGCCGCACCATCGACGGCTTTTGAAAGATGCGCCTTGACGATATAGCCGCGGCCCAGGTCGATTGCCAAGCCGGCGAACGCCAGCAACACAAACAGCAAAGCTGCCAGAAAGAACAGGGCTATACCATCCTCGTTGGAAAATCGTTTTCGACTTCTCATACCCTCCTCCATTGCCGCAGGTGCCCCCGGGGCACGCTGCCTAGAAGTAAGCAGAAGCATATAATTGCGTTGGCAGAGCGATGCCCAGCTTCTCGAACGGTGTTATCGCGTCATGTTTGGTATAGATCTCAGTAATGTAAAACGACTGACCCGCCGTCAACGTCAAGCCATTAGGCAAAGGCCCATTCACGCGAACGCTGATGTCATTGTCAGGATTCTTAGCGGTGTAGTTTGGTCCGCTGTTATAGGAAGAGCTTGGAGGATCTCCTAGGACGCTGCTGCCGTTTATCATCCCAACCGTGTGCCGCTGCGTGATGATTGGTTTGTCCAGGTTAGCCCCACTGCTTCCAAGCCTTACGACTGAGAAAATCAACTTGCCGTCATTACTAAGGTTGACCGGGCCTGCACTGGCCGCAACGATCGCCGCTTCGGCCTCAGACAGCGTGGTCTGACGAGAAATCAAGTTAGAACCTTCTCGCGCCATGCTGATGATGAGGTGGTTCTCATACAAGGCATATCCGACTTCCATAATCCCCAATGCGAGTGTGAGCATTAGTGGCAGAACCATCGCAAACTCCACCAGGCTCTGTCCTCGCATTCCACAATCCTTCTGGAATTCACTTTTCATGGCGCTGTCTGGAATCGTCGTTACGCATAATCGAGAATTGACTGCTTGCATTCGTCCGACCTCTAGGAAAAAGGTTCATTCTTCATCGTTGAAGAGACTCGAAGAGTGATCTGCCCATTATTGAAAAACGGGCGCAGCAAAGGAGTGAACGCGTTCCAGTTGTAGTTGACGGTTACTCGAACAACGTCATTGGGGCCGCCAGTGCCGGCAACGCCTTTCGAGACGTTGTAAAAACTGAAATCAGTGTCTTGAATCGGAAGCGTGGGCGTGGCCTGCCGCATGGCTCTTCTGATCGATTCATCGCGAGGTAATTTTTGTTGCGGATTATTTGGATCTGACATCTGCTGGCCGGTAACCGCGTAGCGAGTCGCCTGGCTGACGCCGTTCTCGAGTGCCAGATAGACATAGAGCACTGTTCCGAAGTCAATCACCGCGAAAGTGAGCGACAAGAGAAGGCTCAGAATGACCGCTACCTCGACTAGATTGGCACCCCGAGCTGAAGAACAGTCGCTAGTTCTGCGCTGCGCACTAAATTTCCAAATTAACTTCTGCATGAAACCGTCCTCGAAACTTGTGCAACGTTTGCCTGCCGTGCTTCGCAGGACAAGAATGCAAACCGGCTGCCAGATTGTGCCTTCCACAGATTCGCGAGGACAGATGCAACATCCAGCACGGGTTACCCGCCTCGCCGAGGCCAGGGTAAAACTTTTCTTATAGAAACAGTTTGTCCTAAAGAGGAAATGATCCGTCATTTGGTCCTAGAAACGGCAACGCTAGTCGCTGTGCTTTTGAATTTGTGGCGAGCAAGTCAAGACTGAACTGAGGTCGATCTATTCCAGAGTGTGAACCATGGCCGGCGGCCATGGTTTCGCAAAGTGTGATAGGAGGAGGTTACTCAGGCAAGCAGATCTAAAGCTTCAGCAGAAAACGAATCATTTTCTCTGAGTTCAAATGCCCGGTATTGGCTTTGGGCCCTGGAAAGATTCCGCGAACTGCAGAAGGGTTCTAGACTGATGCTCGACAGCTAGAGGGGACTACTCGAACTCGAACTCGGAGAAGATTTGCCCAAGTGCCGTGCGAGTCAGTTCAAGCTGGTGGAAAAAAGTTTGGGCGGTCAGGTGAACCAGGGCGGCATCATTCGTGTTAAGAAACTTATCGGCAAAGAAAGTTCCGAGACTCCTGACAGGGTCCCCCGATTCGTTCAGTATGTTGTGATAAGACCTATATCGCTCTCGAAGATGCTGCTCAAAATTTGCCCGCTCTTCGGGAGTACTTAGCTCGCTAACGTAAATCTTTTCATGCAGCAGATCCAACAATCTTTCCGCACTTCCCGGCCTTTCGAGAGCATCCGCTGCAGCTCGAGTGGCACAAAACATTTTCAGGACCAACAGCTCGCGTCGTCCTTGTTCATCAATTTCGTCCTGGTCCCGCAGAGTTCCTGCGAACACCTCCCCAATCTTCTTAGAAGAACTTTCGCGCAGTATTATTGTCGCCAGCCCTTCCGCCACAAGTCCAAGCGGTACCGTGTGTTTCTTTGAGAGCAATCCCATTAGCATCCGCCTCTGCAAGCTTCAAACCACCGACTTTATTGATCGGATACCTAGGCTGACGTCGTTAGCCCAATATGAGTTGGATCAGAGCAGATTACGTCGCCCCCACCCTCTCAACAGACGCTTAACTTATAGTACTAGGTTAAGTAAGTATTGACATCTTTTTGAGGTGAAGGCACAATGCGTGCATGACACCTCAAGAACTGAAAGCACTCGACCGCAGGTTGACCTCCTTCTTGGAAGACTTGCTGGCACCGATGGGTCGCAGCGAGCGGCGTCATTGGGCCCGCACCTATGTGGAGGGTTTGCTGCTGGATGGAGAGCGCAAATCGATTGAGCCGATGGCCAGTCGTCTGCCGGGAGCCGACGTGCAAGCGTTGCGGCAGTTTGTAGGCCAGAGTCCCTGGGCGGTGGAGGAAGTCCATCGCCAGTTGGCCTTGAAAGTTATGGATCTGATCAGCTCCCCAGAGGTGTGGATTCTGGATGACACCTCGTTTCCCAAAGCCGGGAAACATTCGGTGGGGGTCGGCCGGCAGTATTGCGGGGCCTTGGGCAAAGTGGCCAATTGTCAGGTGGCCGTCAGCTTGCACTGGAGCAGTGGGGAGGCTAGCTGTCCGCTGGGGTGGCGCTTGTACGTACCCCAGAAGTGGTTTGAAGACACCGGGCGAGCCGCCGAAGTTAAATTGCCCCCGGAACTGACCTTCCGTACTAAGCCGGAACTGGCCTGTGAGCTGATTGACCAGCTGTTGGGTTGGGGCGTCGAACCGCTGCCGCTGGTGGCTGATTCCTTTTACGGCGACTCCTATGACTTTCGCCTGCAATTGCAGCAACGCCAGCTGCAGTATGTGGTCACGGTGGAGCCGGAAACACAGGTCTGGACCCAGGATCCCCACAGTTCCCAGCCCGTGGCCAAGCGCCCGCGCAAGGCGCTTTCCCCTGCTGGGCTGCCGCCGCCCCAGGATCTGCCCACGATCGCTGGCCAGCTGCCCGCCTCGGCGTGGCGCAACGTGACGTGGCGGGAAGGCAGCCGAGGCCTCCAGCGTTCGCGCTTCGCCCGGCTGCCGGTTTGGGCCTCGCATGGCTGGCGCTCCGGCCAGCGGATCGAACGCGCCGCCGAGTGGCTGTTGATTGAATGGCCGGCCGCAGACAAACAGCCCTCGAAGTATTGGCTGGCCCAACTGCATTCGGGGGTGCCCGGACTGCGCCGGCTGGTCCGCATGGCCCATGCCCGCTGGCGCATTGAGTTGGACTATCGCGAACTGAAAGAGGAACTGGGCCTGGATCATTTTGAGGGCCGCCATTGGCTGGGTTGGCATCACCATGTCACGCTGGTTACCTTGGCTTACGCGTTTCTCCGAGC
>Ga0187893_10007002_pt1 | contig 18845 bp, 13 predicted proteins | sample MA1701074metaG_FD_139574 | JGI IMG/M metagenome (GOLD analysis project Ga0187893, IMG submission 139574) | White microbial mat communities from a basaltic lava cave in the Kipuka Kanohina Cave System on the Island of Hawaii, USA - MA170107-4 metaG ... | reverse complement strand
TCCGTGTCCACGGCGCTGTGGCCCGACTCTGCTCGCGCGCGTGCAGGGTCGATTCAACGGCCGGGGTCGTGGTGGCGTCACGGTACAATCGTCCCCACGTGAAGGGTGACGATGAAGATACCGAGAGGTTGCCCATACCAGGGAAACCTTCGGATTGGGTGGAGCAGAAAATGCTGCTCGATCTGGCGCACCTCGGGCTTTTCGGCAAGCCCGGGCATCCCCTCACGCTCGGCCGCTACGTGTTGCTCGAAGCGATTGGGGCGGGAGGTGCAGGAGTGGTGTATTCGGCCTACGATCCCGAGCTCGATCGAAGGGTCGCGGTGAAGCTACTGCACACGCGCGACGGGCCGGAAGACTCGACGCAGGCGCGTGAGCGGTTCACACGTGAGGCCAGGGCGCTAGCCCAGCTTTCGCATCCCAACATCATCGTGGTCCACGATTTTGCCGCCATTTCGCCGCAAGAGAGTACTCCGTGGTCGCAAGGTGCATCCGATCCGGACGCGTTCATCGTGATGGACCTGATCACAGGACGCGACCTGAAGCGCTGGGCCGAAGAAGAAGCGCCCACATGGCGCGAGATCGTGGAGGTGTTCGTCGCCGCAGGGCGTGGATTAGCCGCGGCCCATGGGGCCGGTCTCGTTCACCGCGACTTCAAGCCGCACAACGTCATGATTGGGAACGACGGCCAAGTTCGCGTGATGGACTTCGGCCTCGTCCGCAAGATGCAAGTGCGAGACGAGGACATGGTCTGTGGCGAGATCGACTCGGAATCTGGTCACGGCGCTGATCATTCGGAGCGCACGGCTTCCCGCGTTTTCATGGGCACCCCCGCCTACATGGCGCCCGAGCAACACAGGGTTTTGGACGTGGACGCACGGGCCGACCAGTTCAGCTTTTGTGCCACCCTCTACGAATGCCTCTACGGCTCTCGCCCGTTCCCCAGCCGGCGGGACGACATGCTCGATTCCTGCCGAAACGGTCGATTGGCCCAGCCCACGGTTTCGCGTCGCGTTCCGGGGTGGGTGCGCAAGGCGGTGCTGCGCGGCCTCTCGTTTAGTCCCGAGGATCGCTGGCCATCCATGGAAGCGCTGCTGAAGGTGTTGTCGAGAGACGCCCGCAAACGCTGGCAGTGGACCGCGGTCGCCTCCACGGCGATTCTGGCATTCGTGGCAGGCGGCACGACATGGGCGCAACACCTTGCGGAGCAAGCCCTGGCGTGCGCGGGGGGTCCCACCCAGATGACGCCGGTGTGGAGCGAGCTAACCAAGCACCAAGCCAAGGCGGCGTTCGTGGCCACAGGTGTGAGCTATGCCGAAGACACCTGGATGCGTGTAGAGAAGCTTCTGGATGCGCATACGACACAGTGGCTGGGCGTGCACCGGGAGGTGTGCGAGGCAACGCATGTGCGTCGGGAGCAATCGGATATCTTGATGGACCTGAGAATGCGATGCCTACAACGACGGTTGTGGGATATCGATGGCTTGATGAAGTCGTTTTTGCGAGCGGACGTCGGGGTCGTGGAGCGGGCCGTGGAAGCAGCAAACGGATTGACCCCCCTTGCCGGCTGTTCGGATGCGGAGCGACTCCAAGCCCAGGTCCCCCCGCCCGAGGACCCCGCGCTGCGTGCACGCGCGGACGCGTTGTGGGAGCGGTTGGCGGAGACCAAGGCCTTGGGAGTCTCGGGAAAGACCAAGGAGGGCTTGGAGCGCGCGCTGTCCATTTTGGGAGAGGCCAAGGATCTCGGATATGGACCTCTGGAAGCGGAGTCGTGGCTGCAATTGGCTCGGCTTCGGGGCGATGCTTACGATCCCGACGCGGAGGATGCCGCGATGCATGCGATGCTGATCGCCGATGCCAACAAGATGGATGAAGTGCGCGTCCAAGCCACGATCTTGCTGGTCAATGTCCTCGGCCAGGTGTCGAACCGGCCTCAGGAGGCCCAGAGGTGGGGCCAGCAGGCGCACGCTGCTCTCGAGCGCGTCGGCGGCAATCCGCTGCTGGAGGCGGATCTCCTCATTAGCCAGGGCCATGCCTTTCGCATTCATGGAGACTATGTGCGCGCGCTCGAGCTGGGGCTCCGTGAAGTCGCGTTGTTGGAGGAGCTCGGACGCACCGATAGCCGCCTGGGCGCCGCGCTCGTTTTGGTTGGAATCGCCTCGCGAAAGCTGGGCGAGTACGAACAGGCACGGCTACATCTGGAACGCTCGGCGCAAGTGCTGGAACAGACCTTGGGGGCTCGACATCCTCAGCTCGCGCGCAGTCTGTTGGAGCTGGGTCGAACCTTCATGCGGCAGGGCGAGTACGCACGGGCGCATGTCGAAATGAGACGCGCCCAAGCCATCGTCGAGGCCTCCTTGGGCGAGGATGGCTCGTTGTCATCTCTCGTCGCGCTTTACGAAGGCCAAGTATTCTTGCGGGAGGGACAGTATGGTTCCGCCCAGGAATATCTCGAGCAGGCTTTGGCTCGATTGCTGAAGAACACGCCGGACCACCCCAACCATCCGATAGTCGCCTATACGCGTACCTGGCTGGGGGATCTGTACAGACGCCAGGGAAAGTACGACAAAGCCAGGGCGGAGCTCGAAACCGCGGTGAGGGACTTCGAGCGCGGAGGACTCCCCAATATGTTGGCCTATGCGCTCACTGGTTTGGGAGCGACCCTCTTGGAGGGCGGCAACGCACACGCGGCGCTGCAACCGTTGGAACGAGCCGTATCCACGTTGGAGTCGCTCGGAAAAAACATCCGCCCCAAGGAGTTGGCCGAAGCACGTTTTGCCTTGGGTCGTGCGCTATGGGCGTCAAGTCGGGATCCCCATCGGGGTCATGCTCTCGTGTCCGAGGCTCGGCGAGCGCTTGCTTCGATTGGCAAGGATGAGCAACGGGACGTGGCCGAGGTCGACGACTGGCTTCGGCGGCATTCCATGCCATCCGCCCAGCCCTGAGGTCCGCAAGCGTGGCCTGGTCATAGGCCGATCCAAGCGCGACTTCCAGTGCCGCTCGACCGCATCGGCTTGTCGCTGAACTTCGTTGGTCACCGCGAGACTCAACTCGACCTGCGAAGGCATCGATGCGAGCGGCAATCTCTTCCTGAGGGCTTGCGAAATAGACGGCCTTTCGTCCCGGCTCGGTCAGGGCGATCTCGGCCGAGTCGCGACCGCCGTTCGTCAGGCCGTAGTCGCGCGCGGCAGCCGCTACACAGAAGAACCTGGTGGTGGTGCGTCGAACACGACCCCGGACCTCATCGTTTCCCTCATGAGGCAAAACGAGCTCGCCAGGCGGTCCGAGCTCATTCGGCGGGTGGATTGCAGGTCACGTTGGCGAGCGCACCACCGGTCATGTCGGAGTAGGTGTACGCCAGGTTCAACCCAGAAAACGTCGTGATGGCAAACGTATTCGGGTCGATCTTGTGAGCATCAAACCCGTAGGGGACTGCCCAGATGTTGCCATCGATGTCGACGCTCACGCCCTTCATGGTGGGCTTGCTGAATCCCACAAGCGGCAACGACACCGTGCCGCCGACCGCGAGTGTCTCCATGTCGACCCAGACCAGGTTCCCCATTCCGTCTGCCGCCCAGATGCGGTTCTGAAGGTCTTGTGCGAGCCCACCCTGGTCCGACACGTTCTGATACTCCCACTGTTTGGTCGAGTAGTCGAACCGGGAGATGCCGCCCGAAAACCATACCCGCGCTTTGGTGTCGACGGTGATGCCATAGCCACCGCCGTCGAAGATCTCCACGTCGAGCGTAGCGAAGTCGACACGCGCCAACTTTCCGCTGCCCAAGCCATGGGTCCAAAAGTTACCCTCGTAGTCGACCGCACCTCCATAGGGTCCATAAGAGGTGCACGGGAACGCGGCCTGATTGGCGATGGGGATGGTGTCCTCGACCACGCCGGTGTCGCCATTGAGGCGGTGGGCCGATACACCGGAGGAGTCACACGTCGTGGTCCAGATCTTTTGGTCGGTGTGGCATGGGCCTACACCGGGGGTCCACTGTACCGGCCGCTGTACCGACATATAGCTGGAAAAATCGGCATACCAGGCCACGCAGTCATCCATGCCCCATGGCAAGACGTCGAATCCACTGCTCGAGGTCTGGATCCCCGGCGTGCCATTTTTGTCCGAGCAAAGTTCCGGAAGCGTCCAGATCTTCACGATACCGGTGTTGCGGTTGGCAACCGCGACCGCCTTGCCGTCGATGCTCACGGACGTCCTCGACGGATTGCCGGCCTTGTCGGGACGGGTGACGTAGCGTCCCTCCTCGACCATCGTGCGGGTGTTGATCTTCGAGACCGTGCTTTCGCCGCTGTTGGCGACCCACACGTAGCTCCAGTCCATGTTGCCGCAGCCGCAGTCTCCCGAGTCGCCGCCTTCGGCCGTGGCTCCGCCACTTTCACTTGGCGTATCGAACTTGGGACCGCCATCGCCGCCATCGCTGCCGACTCCTGTCATCGAGCCCGTGCTGCCTTGCCCTTCAGTCCCAAGGCTGTCCGCGTTCGTGTCTGCGGCGTCTTCGGTGGTTCCCGCCAGTCCACTCTCCCCTGGTTCGCCGTCGCCCGGTCCCTCGGGTCCGCCCTCGGACGCCGGCCCCGAGGCGGAAGCCATGCTTTCAGAGGCCGTGCCGAACCCCCCGTCGTCGGTACGGTCGGGATTGCAAGCGATCGCGGCCATCGCAACTGATCTCCCGAGGTTGGAAGCGCAAAGATGGGTGAGTTTCGTCATGATTGGGTCCTGGTTCTGCTCGTGAACATCGTTACTCTGGTGGAGGCACGAACGCTCCACATGCGTTGTCGATCACACTAACGGCTTGTTCGAAAAACGGCGTGTAGTTCGGCTCGCAAATACCCGCCCACGAGCCGTGCGTGAAGGAATTGCTGAACTCGCGCAGACGATGGGTTTCTTCGGCGCCTTCGATGGAGACCTCCTCACCTTTTGGCCCACCGACCAGCGACTCGCAGAACACGGTTCCCGACACGATGTCCGGGTTGCCCAACAGACCCAGCACGACCACCGCCGTCTCGTCGCCATTCTTCGCGTCGACCACGGCTTGCCTCCACGACATTGGATCGCCAGCCGAGTTCGCATCGACGTCGATGGTCGTTTTCGTGAGGTGATCGTTGGGATCGTCCTCTTCGTCGGTGATCATCGTGATCACCAAGATCGCATCGCGGCGCAGGAAGCCCTCGTTACAACCCCCGGGCGCGTTCATCTCGGGACTGATGGCACCCACCAGGGCCCCGGCCGCCCTCTCGTCGGTGAACCCCGTGTTGTCCCTGTCCCAAGTAACACAATGGAACGCGCCATAGAGGTCGGGTTGACCATCGAGGATGTACCGTTTTCCACTCATGAAATTGCATGAGGCACCCATGGGGGTGGTGTTGATCCCCACGCCGAGCGTATTGCTACACCCGTCCTCGGGTGGCAGCATGCTGCAAGGCGTTGCGCCGCATGTCGTGAACAATCCGAGTGCACAGCCCGTGCGGCAACTCGCCATGTCGTCGATGTTCACGTCGTCGGTATCCACGACCATGATATGGGTGTCGTGATCCGCGAACCTGGTCTCGACGGTGGAAACGAATCCCTGGAGGCTGGCGTCGATGTTGTCTTGATCGTTCGTCATCGAGCACGAGCTATCGATCACGAACAGGAAATCGATCTTGCACTCGCCGTCCTGCGTGGTGCCGTCATCGGCACCGCCATTCGAATCAGCTCCTGGTGGAAGGTCGAACTTGGTGCCAGCTTCCATGCCCGAGCCGGTGTTCGGGTTGGTGTCCACTCCTGAACCATCCGAGCCACTGGGATCCTCGGCCCCGCCACTCGTGTTCCCGGGATCGCTCGGATCGGCGCCCCCGGAACCCTCTTCAGAGGCCGTGCCTTCCGAAGCACCTGCGGTATTGCCATTGCCGGATCCGACGCTTCCAAAACCACCGCTGGAACCACCCTCGTCTCGGCCAGCGTCGCCGCACCCCGTGACCGCGAGGAACACACACGCCGGCGCCCAAGTAACGGCAGGACTCGTCGGACGCGTGTGTTTTGTCCAGTGCATCGATCACTCCGGCGGGGGAACGAACTCTTTGCAAGCTGTGTCGATCACGCTGACGGCTTGATCGAAAAACGGGGCATAGTTGGCCTCACAAACACCGACCCACGAGCCGTGCGTGAACGAATCGGCGAACTGGCGCAGACGGGGTGCGTCTTCGGCACCTTCGACTCCGGACTGCTCGCTGTCTTGGTCCACGAGAGGCGGACACACCGGAGAACCGGCCATGGGACTACCCAACACGCCGAGTACGACCACGGCAGTCTCGTCGCCGTTTTTCGCGTCCACGACCGCTTGCCTCCACGACGCAGGATCGCCGAGCGAATTCGCGTCCGTGTCCATGGTTTTCCTCGCCACGTGATCGTTGGGATCGTCTTCTTCGTCGGTGATCATCGTGATCACCAAAATCGCGTCACGGCGTAGAAATCCCGCGTTGCAGCCTCCGGGCGCGTTCATCTCGGGACTGATCGCGCCCAGCAACGCGCCGGCTGGTCGTTCGTCGGTGAGCCCCGCCTCACCACGCTCCCGTGCGCACTCGAAGGTGCCGCGCAGGTCGGGTTGACCCTCGATGATGTAGCGATTTCCGCCGATGAAATTGCACGAGAAGAACGCGATGTTGTCTTTCAGACCCACGCCTAGCTTCGACATGCAAGGATCCGGTGGTGGGAGCGCAGTGCATGCAAGCCCCTTGCAGGTCGTTGCCAATCCGAGCCCGCAGGTCGGACGGCACCCAAAATATTCGTCGGCAGCTAGGTCGTCGGTGTCGACGACCATGATGTGACGGTCGTGCTCTGCAAACCTCGTTTCGATGGTGGAAATGAATCCCGGCATGCTGATATCGATGTTGTCCGCGTCGTTTCCCATCGAGCACGAGTCGTCGACCACGAACAGGAAATCGATCTTGCACGCGCCCTCCGGCAGCATGCCGTCGTCGCCGACGGATGCCCCCCCTGGGGGAAGGTCGAATTTCGGTCCGGCCTCCGTGGCCGAAGCGGTGTTCGGGTTGTTGGTGTCGGTTCCCGGTCCATCTTCCGACCCACCTCCAGGCCCACCCGAGTCGCTCGGATCGCTCGAACCATCTGCGGTGTTGTCTCCGGTGGGGCCGGACGCTCCGGAACCGTCTCCGGGAGCCGTACCATCCGAAGCACCCGCGGTATGGCCACTGCCGGGTCCAACGCTTCCAAAACCACTGCTCGCACCGCCCTCGTCTCGCGCTCCGTCACCGCACCCCGTGACGCACAGGACCAGCCACGTCAGCCTGCGTGCACGAACACGCGTTGGCTCTGCGGTACGGTGTTTCGTCGAAATCATGGTATTGGGTCACTCCGGTGGGGGTACGAATGTTTCGCATGCGGTATCGATCACGCTGACGGCCTGGTCGAAATACGGTGCGTAGTTCGACTCGCAAATGCCGATCCACGAGCCGTACGGGAAGGAGTCGCTGAATTGGCGCAAACGATGCGCCGCCTCGGCACCTTCGGTACCGGGGCTCTCGCCGACTCCCTCGGCGAGCGGCGGACATTGTGTCGTGGCACCCGCGAGATCGGAATCGCCCAAGATACCGAGCACGACCACCGCGGTCTCGTCACCGTTTTTGATGTCCACGACCTGTTGCTTCCACGACACCGGATCTCCAGCCGAATTCATGTCGGCGTCCATGGTGTTCCTCACGGCGTGATCGTTGGGATCGTCTTCCTCGTCGGTAACGATGGTGATCACCAAGATCGCGTCGCGGCGTAGGAACCCCGCGTTGCAAGCTCCCGCCGCGTTCATCTCGGGACTGATGGCCGCCAACAACGATCCCATCGGCTTCTCGTTGGTGATCCCCGTTTCTCCCCTCCTCGCGGCGCACTTGAACGTGTCGTCGAGGTTCGGCTCGGAATCGATGATGTATCGGTTCCCCCCGTGGAAATTGCACGACACCCCGATGTTGGGCGTGTTCGTGATGCCCGCGCCGAACTGAGGGAGGCACGGATCGTCGGGCGGCAATCCGGTACACGGGAGGCCCTCGCACGTCGTTACCAAACCCAGCGCACAGGTCGCACGGCACGGGGTATATTCGTCGATCTGCACGTGGTCGGTGTCGACGACCATGATGTGGTGGTTGTGGTCTGCGAACCTGGTTTGGATCGTGGAAACGAACCCGGACAGGCTGGCGTTGAGGCTGTCCACGTCGTTTCCCATCGAGCACGAGTCATCGATCACGAACAGGAAATCGATCTTGCACGCGCCCTCCGGCACCATGCCGTCATCACCGACGGAAGCACCCCCTGGGGGGAGGTCGAACCTCGTTCCCGCCTCCGCACCAGGGCCAGTTGTGGGGTCGGTGTCCGCTCCTGGCCCATCTCCCGGTGCACCAGAACCGCTCGGATCGCTCGAGCCACCTGCGGTGTGGTCCCCATCGCTCGGGCTGCTAGCACCATCATCCGAAGCATCATCATCCGAAGCATCATCGCCCGAGGCACCCGAGGCGCCATCGCCCGAGGCCGCGCTGTCCGAAACGCCCGCGGTATTGCCATCGCTGACTACAGCGCTGCCAAAACCACCGCTCGAACCACCGTTGTCTCGGGCTGCATTGCCACACGCCGCACCCGAGACGAGCAACAGCCATGCAAGCTGCCGGACGAACGCGCGCGGGCACGGCCATCGCGACGGGCATCTCGAGGTTTGAAGCGCCGCGACCGGCGAGCGTAGGCACAATTCGAAGCCCTCACGATGGACGTTGGGAGTCACGCAGTTGCTCGGCGTGCGTAGCCTTGCCTCGTACGCTGTGCTGTCGTGTTCGATCATCGTGCTGTTCTCTATCTATTTCTGCTGGAACGTGACCTCGCCGAATCCCATCGCTGCCTGGCCCACAGCTGCTGGGTCGCCATCTGCAAGGTGGGCTGCGAAGAATGTTTGCGAGATCTGGCCGGTAATCTGTTGAAGGGTCTGCGGAGCAATCGAACCAGGACCGAACCCACCGAAGTGTTGGCGGAGCAAGCCCAGGTCGCTGATCCCGACGTGGGTCGTGCCGGCGATTCTGGCGTAGTAGCCAGGCCCCGTGAGCCGATTCCAGAGCTCCCCCCAATCTCCCCCGGTCACCGTGAAACCGACCTCCTCCGAGGCCATCAAGAACACCGGCTTCGTGGTACCCGTGGAGGCAATGCTACCGAACAAACGGCCGTCGGCATCCATCCCAGCGATGAAAGAAGCGTCCTGCACGAGCAACTCGACCGATATGGCACCTCCGAGGGAATGCCCGTAGCTTCCGACCCTGGCAAAGTCGATGCTCCCCTGCCATTTGGGGTCACTCATCAAGTGGTCGACGACAAAGCCAGCGTCACCGACCATGACCGCGACGGTCCCATCGTCCGCCCCGCCGGTCGGTCCATAAACGGAATGACCGTCCGGGAAATTCACGACGCCCGAGTACACGGGGTGATTGATGGCCGCAACGATGAAACCGTGACTCGCCAGCGGCTCGATGAACGACGCCGTGTAGGCCGCCGTATGGGCGCCAAGGCCATGCATGAACGTCAACAATGGGAACGCACCTGGAGCGACCGCCTCATCCTGGACCGCGTTGCTCCACAGGTTCATCCAGCCACCGGGCGGGAGGGAAAAGTCGAAACCCTGCAACACCGGCCATTCTTTTTCCCCCACCCAGAGCGCCGGCAAAGCGGCACTACCGGGGAGAATCGGATAGAAAAGATAGACGAGCTCCTCCCGCCCGGCGCCGGGCACGAGGTGCAGTTGCGATACGCCCACGCAGTATGGCCCAGTCAACGCAGGTGTGGCGGCGTCGTGCGCGGGGGTGCATGTTCCCGTGGGGGGGTGGTCGTCGGTCTCGCCCGACGTCCCGGATGTCGCCGACGAGGTCGCGTCGGAATCGTCGGCGCTGGAACCATCGGAAACGGAATCGCTGGTTGGCATGCTGGTGCTCGCCGTGGTGGCGTTGGACGTGACCGTGCTTTCTGCCGTGCTCGGACCACCACTTGTACCCGTGCTGTCGGCATCGCTGTCGGCATCGCTGTCAGCGCTGTCGACACTAGCGGCACCGTCGTCGGGGTCGGTGCCGTCATGAGTGCCAACGCTGGTTGTCGGGACGTAGGACGCGCTCTCGTTGGGCTTGCCATCGACACACGCGTTGCAGAGCGATACGACACCGAGCAACGCGAGAGCACGGGACGTCGTGTTTTGCTTTGTCATGACGGCACCAAACACACGACTAACTAGCGATAGCGAGGGGAGCGTATCGGACAGGTTACGGGTCGAGCACGCGCATGGGTTTTTTCCACCACCGTCTTCGTCGACGCAAACGCGTTGTGCGGCTACCAGGCAGCTCGCGGTCACGGACATGTAGTCGTGGCCAGGTGGGACACCATTCTTGTGAGTTTGCTCACGATGATGCTGCGCCACAGGAACGATGCCCATCGGGCCGTCCCCAACTTCCAAGCGCATCCTTCGTCCGTTTCACGCGGATCAAGACACCCGATAGGCGACTGTGCTGCTGTTCGTGAGCGTTCCGCGTTTCGTGGTCGAGTTGGTGCGTACGCGTCTATTCCTTGGAATCGTTGCCGCGTTCGTGCCTGTGCGCCCGTCGATGGAGCGACCGCGCCCACGTCTCGAGCCCATGGAGGGTCGACTCGACGAGCGCGGGGTCCTGTTCCATCGCCCGAATCGCCTCCAAAAGCAGGCGTCTCGCACGGTGGAGTCGACTCATGACGGTGCCTCGCGGGACTTCGAGCACGCTCGCGACTTCGGCCGTCCCCAGCTCCTCCCAGTAGTAGAGCTCGAGGGCGAGTTGAAGATCGAGCGGCAATTGCCTCAGAGCACCCAGCAGTAGCTTCTGTTCGGCCCGCATGGCGAGGTGGGTCGTGAACGTGCGAAGTTGTCCGGTTTCTTCGGCCTTGTCGTTGGCGCGGGTGCTACGTTGAACGTGTCGGAGGTGATCGATGAACTCGTGCCGGGCGATCCCCAGCAAAAACGCCCTGAAGCTCGCCACCTGATCGAGCTTGTGCCTGGATTCGAGACAGGCCAGCATCGTGCGCTGGACCAAATCGGCTGCGACATCGAGCTGGACGCGCGTGGCGAAAAATCGATACAGCGCATCGATGTGACGGTGCACCAGCGCGCTCCCGGCACCACTGTCTCCTGTCGCCCAGGATCGCAGCAGATCGTCGTCACTTCGCTCGTCCCGCACGCAGTCGCGCGCATGTTAGACTGTGTCCTGTTTTTCCTCAAGGGGCGCACAGGCGAAGATAGCGGTGAATGAACGCCAACGGACCATCCCGCCGAAGTTGATGGCCGTTTTCTCGAAGCGTGTCGCGATGCGACGCGATTCCTCGAGCCAACCGATGAGGTACTTGGTCAGCGACCGCGCTTCGGTGTTCGGGTTTTGGGCCATGGTGATGCGCCAGAACTGCCAGGCGCACCTGTTGCGCAAGTTCATCGCGTTCTCGCAGCGAGCCGGTCCTGCCGGACGACTCGGGCGCGAGCTCGTCGATGCAACGGCGCTCTTGTTCGAGTATTGGCACGCCTTCCAAAGACGGCCGGCTGACCCGCGACGAGCTCGCGGTGTGAATATCGCGTCGCCGACCGTGCCGACTCGGCTCGCTCGTTTGAGCTGCGACATCGGTCGCTGCAAAGCACGGACTGGCTGTCCCAGTCCTGGCACACTTCGGCCAAGCGCTGCCGAATGACGCGTTCCAGTGCGACCGCGAGTGCGTCGGTGGTCTTTGTGGTGTTCATGCATCGTGGAGTCGTGGACCTGACCAGCGCTCAGGTGGAAATGGAGGGGATGGTCGCCGCCCGAATCGGCAGTTTCTAGGAAACGGGACACAGCCTAATGCGTGATGTGCGCAAACTCGACGGCAGAGCACGCGAGAATCGAATGTGACTGCGGAGCGACTTTTGGAGTGGTGAATCCATGAAACCAGCACCGATTTCGGTTGTGTTGGTCGCGATCGCATGCAGCGCGAACAGCACCGACCGCACGGACGATGGGGCGTTCGGCGCTGCGTCCCAAGGTATGGCCTCCGCGTCCGGGTCGGAATCCGCGGGGCCCATCGAGAGCGGACCCGGGACCGATGGAGGCGGTCCAGATACGCATGAAAGCGGCCAAGCGGACACCCATGAAGGCGGCCCGGACACGAATGAAGGCGGTCCCAGTGGTGATGGGCAGGGCAGCACGGGTTCACCGACCGGCGTAGAAAGCGCAAGCAGCGATGGCGGTGTCAAGTTCGACGCGCCCGCAGGCGAAGGCGGAGCTACGGCCGAGGGTGGCGACGACGGAGAGTGTGGCTGCGGCAATATGGACTGGAGCTACGTGTGGATCGCCAATAGCGGCGAGAGCACGGTCTCGAAGATCAACACCCGCACGATGGTGGAGGAGGGTCGCTACATCACGCGCCCGGACAAAGCCGGTAACCCTTCGCGTACGAGCGTGAGCATCGACGGCAAGGCCGTCGTGGTGGCCAACCGACACACCGGAATCGTGAAGATCTGGGCACGCCCGGAATTTTGCTCCGACACGAACGGTACGCCGGGGATCCAAACCTCGAGCGGCGGCGCCGATGTCTTGCCATGGGGCCAGGACGACTGCGTCGCCTGGTACACCGATTTTTCCGACCAGTCGGTGCAGCGGCCAGTGCAATGGACGCCGGGCGTAGGTCCCTGCCACCTCGACCAGAAGATCTGGACCACGACGGGATCGGGCGGTGGGCCCGGGAATTGCGGTCCGAACGGCGTCACGGTTCATCGTCTCGACGGGGCCACGGGCGACGTCGAGGACACGATCCCCATCATGGAAGCCACGTTCCCGTGCTCAGGTTCCGCATCATCCTACGGAGCCTACGGTGGTGCGGTCGACTACGAGGGCAATTACTGGTTCCATGGCTGGACGAACTACAAGCTCGCTCGCGTGGACTTCGACACACTCGCCGTGGAAGTCTTCCCCGTTGGTCTCCCGTACGGAATCACAGTCGATACCAAAGCACGCGTATGGCTGTCGAACAAAATCGCGCGCTTCGACTACGCCACCAAGACCTGGGCGGGGCAGCCCGTGTCGGAAAGCGGCGGGATCGCGCAAGATCTACAGAACCGCATCTGGGCTGCGGCCGGAGGTGCTGCGGTGGTCTGGGTCGACATGGAGACGCTTGCGGTCGGCGGCACCGTGTCGCTACCTGGAGCGCAGATCAAGGGCGTCAGCGTCGACATCGACGGCTTCATCTGGGCTGTGCCGCAAGGCGGTCCGGCGCACAAGATCGATCCGAATACGTTCGCCGTCACGTCGTTCGCTGGGCAGCTCAACGGGGCGTACACCTACTCCGACATGACCGGTGGTGCGCTCGCCAACGTGACTTGCAATCCGCCCGCCGAATGAGCGCGGGGCGGCGGGTCGTAGTCGTCGTGCGTGGGTAGCGCGACGCCGTCCAATCCCGGGCGGGGTCGGTTCGGGAGTTCCCGGAAAGCGAGGATTCCGTCACCTGGACACTCACATGGGATGCTCGCCCATGGCATGAATGGCTCGCCCGGTCTCGCCGACTACCGGAGCATGGCCAGGCTCACTCACATGGGTGCTACGACGCTTGGGATCTCTGCCGCGATGCTCGCGATGGCTTGCAGATCCGACCGCATGGAGGTCGGCGGGTTCGACATGGCATCCGGGAATAGCGCGGCAGACGCGGGCATGTCGGATTCCGGCGTCTCGGGATCCGGCGTCTCGGGCGACACGGGACCGAATGCGACGATGGAGACCGGGGCACCCGGCACCACGGCCGCCCCAGAGGATGGTGGTGGTCCCGGGACGAGCGCTGACGATTCGGCACTCGGTTCGGAGGCGGAGACGGGCATCGTGTTCGACCTCGGGGAGCCTGGCGACGTGAGCGGGGTAAGCGGGGTCACGGACGGAGGAGGCGAGAAGGGCTGCAACAAGGTCGACTTTCTGTTCGTGGTCGACAACTCGGGGTCGATGGGCATCCATCAGACCAACCTGAAAAACAACTTTGGTCCGTTCATCGACACCATCATGTCCTCCGTTGCGGGGAACGACTTCCACATCATGGTCGTAGATTCCGACGCTTGTAACCAAGACTCTATCTCGACCGGCGGGTGGCCACCGCCTCCTCCACCCTACAACTGTAACAACGGCTGCGATGCCGTACTGGGTGCGGGAGTGATTCGAGGCGGCGAATGTGTGATCCCCGGGGGAGCGCGGTATCTGACGTCGGCGCTCGATCCCGCCACGATAAAATCCACCTTCCAGTGCATGGCCACCGTCGGTGTCGATGGGTATGGATACGAGATGCCCATCAGCTCGTTGCTCGAGGCCATCGGGCCGCAAAGCCAGCCTGGCCAATGCAACGATGGTTTCGTACGGCGCGATGCCGTCCTCGTCCTCGTCATCATCAGCGACGACCATACTGGTTTGCCCGGCGAAGACGACATCGGTGGCTTTCGCGGTACCCCGCAGGAGTGGTTCGACAAGGTGATCGCGATCAAAGGCGGCCTGCAAAACGTCGTGGTGTTGGGGTTGTATACTCTGGCCTCCGATCAGAGTTGCACCTACGGCATGGGCCCACCTCCGTGGACGTCCGACAAGTTCATCGAGTTCACCGAGAAGTTCGGGACGCAGGGGATCATGGGGAGCATTTGTACACCCAACTACCAGCCGTTTTTCCAGCAGGCGGTGGGGCTCATCGACACCACCTGCGACGAGTTCGTGCCTCCCCCGGAGTGAAGATGTGTCATTCATGTTGGAGTAGTTAGTGCCATGGACCCACGTCGAACAGCACCACTGGCCGCACTCTTTCTTGGCCTGGGTTTGGCCGGGTGTGCGGGAAACTCACGGGGTTCGGAGCCCGGAGGTAAGCTGTCCGGAGGCGGAGGTGAGCTGTCCGGGGCCGGAGGAGGCGAGAGCGAAACGAGCTCCGATGTTGGATCGGCGGAAGACGGACAGGGATTGGAGGAAGGTGCGAGCCACGACCCAGGCGGTTCCGAAACCAACCCACCCGTGACGACGACGAGCAGCGCGGCCGAAACGGCTTCATCGGTAGGCACGGACGACGATGGTGGTGTTCCGAATACGACGACGGGTAGCGACTCGGGTGCAGATCCGGATTGGCCTTCTCCGGGAGCCGAGGTGTGGGAGCTCCGGGTCGCCGACTTCCCGGTTCCGCTACTGGAGACCACGTACGTACCGCACTTTTTTTCCGTGGTGGCCGATGGTCCGGTTCACATCGTCGGCTTCGAGGCCGCGCTGGATCCAGAAAGCCCTGCTACGCCGTTGCATCACCACTGGCGCTTGTTCCAGGGCGACGCGTTGGTCGGCACAGGAGAAACTGGGCTCATCTGGGGTTGGGCGCCCGGCGGCCAGCCATTCGCTCTGCCGGAGCAAGCGGGGATCCCAGTCGGTCCAGGCAAGGTCGATTTCACCCTCGAGGTCCACTATAATAACCCCCTGTCCCAGAGTGCCGTCGACCAAAATGGTCTGAACATCTACTACGTTCGGGACCTGCGCCAGTACGACGCGGTCATGTGCATGGCTGGCGCGGTCGGTGGCCACATTGTCCCTCCCGGGATTCCCAACCACGAGCTGGTGCTTCCGCTCGCCCCATCGATGCTCCAACCGATCACGGTGTTCGGAGTATGGCACCACGCCCACGACATCGGCAAAGCGCTGTGGACCAACCACCTGCGAGGTGGACAATTTTTAGGCGAGATCGGGCGGCACGACCCTTATGAATTCGAGGGTCAGCACATCGAGGACGTTTGGGTGGATGTCATGCCTGGGGACGTGATGGAGCTCCACTGCATCTACGACTCCACGAGCCGTACCGGGCCCACACCGTTCGGCGCAGCAACGCGCGAAGAGATGTGCCTCAACTTGTTCATGTTCTATCCAGCACAGGCGTTGGGGATCTGCTCTTGAACAGAAGCGACATACAAGAACGCACGAGCGGCGACCGGCTGGTGCAAAACGGGCTTACATGGGCTGTCGTCATGGCGCTGCAAGCTTCCTGTACCGGGGAACATTCTCGCGATGGTGGAGACATGACGCCGGGCGCAGGGTTGTCTGCGGGTCTCGATACCCGTGGCAGTGATGATGCTGGGTCCGAAATGGAACCAGCGGGTACGAGCAGCACGACGACGAGCGGAGCGGAGGCCGGCGAAAGTAGTCCGCCCAACGGGACGACGACCAACCCGAAATTCGACCTCGGCGAGGGAACTGCAGGACCCGACCCGGATCCCGACGCGCCTCCGCCTGGCTGCGGTGGAACCAGCACGTCGGACATCGAGTTCAGCTACATCTGGATCGGCAACAGCGGCCAGGGCACCGTGTCGAAGATCGATACCCGCACGGTCGTGGAAGAGGCTCGCTACGTCGTGAGCCCGACGTTTTCGGGAAATCCCGTGTACGGCGGTCCATCGCGAACCTCGGTGAACCTCTATGGTGATGTGGTGGTCGTCGACCGGGATGGCGGTGCGACCAAGTTCGCGGCACGCAAGAGCGATTGCGTCGACCGCAACGGCAACGGGGCGATCGATACCTCCTCGGGGCCGACTGATGTGCTCGCGTTCGGGGCGGACGAGTGCATGCTCTGGCGTACGGCCTTGCCGCTCGGGAGCCGTCCCGCCGCATGGACCGCGGACGTGCGCCACGAGGCCGACGGCACGTGCATTCGCACGGACGCCCACGTGTGGACGGCCGCTCCCAGTCCCACGGTGCTCGGCGCGGGAATTGCCTATCTGTTGGATGGCAACGATGGATCCATCCAGCTCGAAATCCAGATCCCCGATTGCAGATGCCCCGTGTTCGGCCTGTATGGAGCGGCAGTCGACCCCGACAACGACGTGTATATGCACGCACAAGACGGAACAGCCTTGGGCTACGGGCCGTTGTTCCACATCCGCCAAGACGGCACCTACGACGTGATTCCGTTCCCACCGGGTGCCCGTCCCGGTTACGGCATCATGGTCGACAGCGAGGGCAATCCGTGGCTGGCGGGATGGCAAAACGATCTCTATCAATACAAAGTCGGCTCGGGCATGTGGAAACGCATCGACACCGGCACGCTGGTGGCACCCTACAGCGCACTCACCTACACGCTGCGCGGCGTTCAACAAGACGCTGCCGGGGATGTATGGGTGGCGATGGCCGACAACTACCCCGACAACCTCATGGGGTCGCCGAATGCAGCACTCCTACGCGTCGACGGAACACTCGGCGTCGTGACCGAAGCCATTGGAACCGATCGCCTGCCTTTGTCCCTGCCCTCCGGCGTGAGCATCGACGTCGATCAGTATGTCTGGATCGTCGACACGACGACCAACCAGGCCCTTCGGGTGGATCCCACTAACAACTACGCGTACCAAGCCGCCGCAGGTCTCGTGAGGCCTTATACGTACAGTGACATGACGGGCTTCGGGCTCGCCAACGTGGTGGGACCTCCAGCGGACTGAGGCGAGCCGATGCGACGCCATGCGACCGACTTGGGCCTGGCGGTGGTCCTGTGCCTGATCTCTTGTGTGGCTAACGGCAACGATCGCGACGGCGCATGGCAGGCGGAGGCCGGCTCGGCATCGAACGGACAAGCATCGTCCGGTGGTGACGGGAGCGAGGTCGGTTCGAGCGGGCGCGCATCATCGAGTGATGACGGGACCGAGGCCGAAGGGCCGGGCTCTCGCCTGGACCTTGCCGACGGTGCCACCGGCGCTGGTGACGATGAGCCAGTGCTCGGATGTCGCAAAGTCGACTTCTTGTTCGTGATCGACAACTCGCCCTCCATGCGCGCCAAGCAGGATAACTTGGTCGCCAATTTTCCTGGTTTCATCGAGCAGATCCGCGATCGCGTGGTCGACGACTTCCACATCATGGTCGTCGACATGGACGCGCAGTGTTCGACAGCCGCCTGTCCCAAGACCGCCGACGCATGCGATCATACGCTCGGAGCAGGCAAGGTCATGGACGAGACGTACACCACGCAATGCGGCGCCATGCAGGACTCGCGTTACCTCACCGACGCCCAGACGACGCCAGCGCTGGACCAAGCGTTTTCGTGCATGGCGATCGTGGGAACCACCGGCTCGTCCGAGGAGCTACCCATCCAGGCCATGTTGCGGGCGGTCAACCAGCTGGCTGCCCCAGAACAATGCAATGCGGGGTTCCTACGTCGGGATGCCTTGCTGATCGCGACCATCATCACCGATGAGGACGACACCAGCTCGCCAGGTGATCCGTCCGATTGGAAAGATGCCCTGGTACGGGCCAAGGGAGGGTACGAGGAGGCCGTGGTGGTGTTGGGACTCATCGGTGACAGTGGTCAGCCCGGAGCCGTGTGCGAGTTCGTGTCCACCAACGGAAACGAAGCCGACGATGCCGTGCGACTGCGCGAATTCGTGACCTCGTTTGCCGCGAGGGGCATGTCGGGCAGCGTGTGTGCACCCAGCTACCAACTGTTCTTCGCCGATGCGACCGACCTCATCGATACCGCTTGCACGGAATACCAGCCACAAGAATGACCGCCGGCTCCACTTCACCTCACGAGGTCGCTACGGACCTCGCGGTTGGCGGCGTCGGATCGGAGGCGGCCTGCTCCGAAGCCGGCGTCGGCTCGTACCTTGCCAAGGATGTTCGCAAGCGTTGCCTTCACAGCCCTGGCTCGCTGCGATGCCGGACTCCATTCTGCGCCGAATTCGTGAAAAATAGACCATGTTGACGCAAGATCGCTTCGAAACTTTGCATGAGAGGACGCGCACGAGCTTCCGGCATGTTGGGCAAGGCCTCGTACCATTGCAGTCCCTGTCGAAACAACGAAAGTTGAC
>Ga0187893_10007000_pt1 | contig 18847 bp, 22 predicted proteins | sample MA1701074metaG_FD_139574 | JGI IMG/M metagenome (GOLD analysis project Ga0187893, IMG submission 139574) | White microbial mat communities from a basaltic lava cave in the Kipuka Kanohina Cave System on the Island of Hawaii, USA - MA170107-4 metaG ... | reverse complement strand
TCTTTGGGCAAATCCTTTGTCTGGTCAAGAGCCGACTGTGCATATACTTTCATTGCTGGCTCTTTTGCTTCAAATGCAATAGCATCTAAAGCAACCCGCATTATTTCTACTCGTCTTCTGTCATCCATATTATTAGTTTTTTAATTGCACTACGGCAACACGTTTTACGTTAGTTCCGTTCATTTCAGGCTCGCTTTTATAAAGTTCATCAGTTTAGTTAGCAATAACATGCACTTATCCGGTAGTTATGGGTAATGCCCGCGCCTAAAGACATCAAGCCAGACAGTTTACTAATCGGTTGACAATTATTCTGCATCAATAGACAGTTGTTCACCCGATTCGTTGACTAAAATTTTTAATACCTCGACAATTTCGTACACCTCCGCGACAACTTCGTTATCATAACCATACTTGACAGTTACTCTTACTTTTGCCTTTAACGAATCGCCCGGACGAATATCAATTTTTCTCTTTTGAAAACCTTCCAACCATTCCTCATGTAAAATTTTTGCTTCCACCATCCGACTATGTTTGAATTGCCATTTAGAATCTCCTAAATAATCTGGCTTTTTTACTTTCAAAATCATTTCCTGCTCATTGGACAATGACTGCTTTGTAAGCATTTCCTCAATCTGCTCAGGGACAAAATTGAAATCCAAATTAAAACCTGTATTGCCTTCGCTTGACAAGAACTCTACTTTATCTGCCTTATCTAATCCCGACAGCGAAACATTCAAGGCTTCTATTCCCCTGACAAGTTTCTGCGTGTTGACGGGTGCGTAAGCTGGAAATTTTCGGACATCTGTTTCTTCGGCAAGTTTATTTATATCCTCTGACAGTTTATACAATTCTTTTTTATCTGTAATCTGCGACCGCTTATTCAAAAAATCAATGAGTACATATTTTCCTTTAACCAAATATTTACCAACTTGTTTTTTCCAATCCAAACTTTTCAATGCGTCATCATCTACTAATTCAAGTTTATTTCTAATCCATGCAATCAATGAACTCGTTTCAATGTCCTCCAATAACATTATCGGTTCAATTTTGTTGTCAACAGTAGACACCAATGTTTTATCAACTTGCTGTAATGTTTCAATCAAATCAGTCATTGCCCTAAAGACACGAGCAGGGTTTTTAGACCCTTTGTCATAGGATATTTTAATTCCGAAATCAGCGTTGACAGACATATTTTCGTAGGAGAGATTCATGGCAAAAGTAAGATTAAAACCCGACAGACAGAAATGCAGGCGCGGGCACATACCCATAACAGCAAGTTGGCACTATTGCCGCTTGCCAAATAATTTTGAGTTTTGTTTTTCATATCTTTGTTTCGTTATCGTTAGACAATTTTTCGCTTCGTAAATCGGCAACATCGCCAATGCTTTTCCGTTAGGTGCAATAAAAATTACTGCGCCCATATTCTTATTTTTCGGCACAAGTAAACCATGCCGAATGCTATGTTTGTATCTTCTTCTTAGGTTGGGAAAATTTTGTAGTAAAGCTTTCGTAACATTTTGATTTGTTTTTATTTTATTTTATTTTTACCAATTAGAATGCGTTTTCCATCGACGAAATTTTTTCGTATCCCATTCTCTTCAATATTAATCTGTTACGACTTGACGCTTAATAATATCGGGCTTTATAGTACCTTTTAGCTGTGCTATTATTTCATCTTTTGTTAATACCAGCACACCAAGCAATTCAAGTGCACTGAATCCTTCTGATTTTCTTTTAAGCTCTAACTTGCCATCTTTCCCTTTAATATATTCAACAGTATATATTGCCTTACGTTCTATATCTGTAATGCTATTATCGTCAATGGCTGGGTGTTGCTTGGTAGCGCTAATAATTACAGCATTGTCATTGTTTGGCTGTGCCACAGGTTTCCGAAATTGGTCAGCGTATTCTTGCATTGCAGATTCAATCATGTTTTGATCTTCTCCACTTAATAAAAGTCTCTTTTCAGTTTTATGATTGCTCCAATGTTTTCTAAATATTTCTTCTGCTGTTTTCATAGTTTCTGTTTTTGAACTTTGTTATTCCCCAATTTATTCACACAATTTTCGTATGCTTCAAAATTATAATCAACATTTGGATAATTTGCCATTAATGCTCTTTTGCAAGAAGCATTATGTTTTCCGTGAATATAAAACGTTTTGGATTTTCCTGAATACCGTAATTCACACGAAAACGAAAGTCTTGCGTATTGCCGAAGTTCTTTTTTTGTTATCATATTGGTTTTTGTTTTTAGTTAATTGTTTATTTATTTCTGGAATACGCAATTTTCGTGCATTATTTTTAATGAGCAGAACCTTTCTCTTCAAGAGATTTGTTTATGGGAGAAGGCTGAATCCACCTTCCTGTTCCATCATAATATCCTGTTTGTTGTTCGCTGTCGTAAATATGTTTCCTGTATTCAGTGTTACGAACAAGTCCCAAAGCAATGTCTTTTGAAAACTGCGTTTTATCTCTTTCTGAACCTAATTTAAATTCAAGAGTTGCAATTTTTAAATTCCGTTCTGCTTCAATAAGTTTCTTTTCTCTTTCCTCCAGAAGAGCGTTTCTTGTATCATTTTGTCGATACTTTTTTATCACTTCTTCATAATTTTTAATCGTATTCCTTAAATCAAAGATTGTTTTATCCTGGCTTTTTACTGCTTCCGCATCTTTTTCGGCTTGTCCTAATCTTTGTTTTAGAACATCACCAACCTGTGCGGGAAGGTTTTTCTCAATAGTTCCAATACCCCAGCTCTGGTCCCTGAAGAGAATAGTCCTTTACTCTTCTATAACCCACCAAAGGTCTTAGTACAGCTTATTTTATACGTCCCCCTACCGGAACCTGTACACGCGGGTCTTCTTGTTCGCTTGATTAGTAAGACCAGGCATGGCCAAAGACTTTAACCAGAATTCTTGTAAATAATACCCCAACCTCAATTATCTCAATTCAGATAGCTACTACAACCACTCAACAATCCAAACATACCAAAACTGTAAAAACGACTCCTCAAACCTCCCCACGGCCTTTCACATAACCAAATAATATCATACTCACACCAATACACAATACCATGCATACCATCACTTAATACCCTTACATCATATTTTATCATCTCTACCATATGTACAATTTTTTTGTCTAAAATTACAAAGTAACGTTGTTCAACTGGCACAACGTCACTACAAAGCCCTGCTTGTTAAATATTTACCTGCTTCCTCCCCAGCTACGCATACGCAATCAAAAAGATAAAAATACCTGTTTTCTTTGCCCAAGTGCCTACCACTCTTCACTGCTCACTAAAATACCCAATACTTTCCCATTAATTCCCCTATAATCCACTCTTCAACATCTATCACCAATACTTATCATCACCCATTTTTTATCCCACCATCTACCACTCATTACACTCTCATTAAACTCTCACTATACCCTAATTTCCTTTAACTATCATTCAGTTGCACTTGGCAAAGTTAGTCTTTTTTTTTTAATTATCCTAATTATTTACTAATGTTTTTTTATTACTACATTTTACCAATTTATAACCCCATTATACCCCTTTTATGCGGGATTAACCGTTTTTTACTATCAAAAAGGCACTTTTTGGCATATAGATTTGTAAGAGTCGAACGGCATATTTTTCGGAGTAAGTGGGTAAAAGGCACTGAAATAGGGGTTGCGTTGTTTTGTTGTGTAAAGGTCGGATGGTATTTATTGGAATAATACAAGTGATGTTTATAGGTACATTTGTTGTGTTATTGGGCAGATGATTTGTTGATATCTGTGTAATTTTGTTGATTATTTTGGAGTGTATTGGTATTAGGTAAATGGCGTATTGGTATTAGGTAACAGCGTTTTCTTTTTGTTTCTTTTTGTTTCTTTTTGCTGCTATTGTTTTTTTTAGTTGTTAAAAAAAGCCCATACGTTGAGTATGGGCTTGGAAGGATAGCACCTTGCCTTGCATGGCATTTAATGATAAGTAATTGAGTTATTTACTTGGCGAACTCAGGTGTTGACACTTCTGCTGCAGGCATGGAATAGTGCACGCGAAGCTGTCCGTTGTTGTTACGGATAACTTTGATGCCTACAGATTTTCCCTGGAGGTCTTCCATGGAGAAGTCATTGCCTTCGGGGATTCCGCAGTCTACGCCCAGCTTGCCGATGATAGATCTGGCGGATGCTGTTTTGGACGTTGATTCGATGCGGATGCCTGACTTTTTGTTGACGGCATATCCGAATGGTCCGCGGGCTTCAAATTTCCCGGATTCCTGCTCTTTTTCGGAGAGGAAATCTTTGCCTTCGACGTCTTTGTCGCTGTTGCGGGAAAAGGTTTTGAAGCCTTTGAGGTTGAGCCATGATTTGATAGAGCGGCCCTTCTCATCACCGAAGGTCACTTCGACCTGTGGTGTCCTGTCGGCATAATCAGGATTTTGTGTCGATTGCGTCAGAGCAACGCCAATGATTTCAGTGGCATGCTCTCCTTCGCCAAGGAGTTTGCTGATGTTATTCTCAGCTTTGAATGTTAATCCTTCCATAGTTTGGTAGTTTTGGAAGTTGTGCACGATGCTTTACCGGTGACCATGCATAACCGTCAAGAACAAAGATAAAATTCACTGCACTGCTGCCAGGGGCAATGTCTCCCTTATTTCCTTTTCGTAGGCATCACATAGCCCTTCCAGCGTTGTTTTATCCAGAGAGTACAGATAATCGAAGGTGTTGCCATAATAAGCCAATCCATGCCCTTCTTCGTAGCCCAGGAGCCTTCTCCTTTCCATGGCAGTCTCTATCAGGATAAACCTGTAGTTCTCCGCATCTCTCGGGTCCGGAACCTCCTTTACCTTGAATCCTGACATGAACTTATGAAATACCATCATGTAATTCATCCCCGTTTTAAATGCCGCATTTTCACTCGTGAAGTCACCACAGTCCGGGATACAGTCAATGGCAACACAGCATATCAGCCTGTACATACTCATAGCGCTGACAAGATTACAGATGTAATAATAAATCCAACCCATAGGATCACTATGGCAATCGTTAGACTTCGCTCGCTGAGCGCAAGTCCACCATTAAGTAGCTTTTTCATAGGTAGTAAGGTTTTTAGTTTAGAAAAAAGAAAAACCATACAGAGGTATGAAGCCCTGCAACTTATTGCTATCGTCATACTTGTATGGTCATTTCACTCGTAACGATCTACTCAATCATGTTGAGATAGATCTCATACTCCTGTTCATCCATAGTCTTTGGTAGTTTAATTGTTAAACAATAATTTCAACCAAAGAAAAAATTCATACCCCCCCCCTATCAAGAACACGGGTACCCCATTTTAAAATAAGGAGACATCTATCCCGAAGTATAGAGGATAGATGTAAATATTGTTTGAATGGTGTGTGTGGGTATTTGAGTATAGTGTGTAGTTGTATTTTGGGATATTTGCTAAAATGCTATTTGTTGAGAAATGGATAAAAGAAGAGCGGGAGGGGGAGGGTGCCGTCGACTGTTTTTTGAATTTTCCCTAACCACTTCCTCAGACTCGTGGGGGTGTGATATGGAATACCTGGTATACCCTTTTGTGGGGTTTATTGGGGAGTATTTGCTTTTAGTGTAGGCGAAATATCTCTGTAACTGAGGGGGGTGTATTACTTAGTTAAAGGCGCTTGAGGATGAGGTATTGCGGCTTTCCTCTCCACCGATAGAAGTATTACAGTAGGTACCCTTAGTATACTGATGGCATTATAGTGGGCGGCCATCTGCGCCTGATAGGTAATCGTTTTGTATAATGGTTGTAAAAGTAGGTATATTTTAGTTTGTATTATATTTGTTGATAAGTATTTTATTGTAAGGTGTTGAACGGTGTGTTAATGTAGTATCTTTGGTGGTGTAAATAATTTTATGATGGCGAAAGTCAAGACAGAGCGATATACGGAGCGGTTTGAGTTATATTTAAGTAAGTCACAGAGGGAGAAGGTATTTGTATTATCTCGTGCACGTGGCTGGCGGCGTGAGTCTCGTTTTGTGCGTGAGTGGCTTCAGTGCATGTTGGAGCGGTATACGGAGCAGGAGTGGAATGAGTTCAGGTTAAGGGTTGCGTATCATGCTATGGAGCAGGAGCGGAAGCTTTCGTTGGGAGGCAGTGGCGGTTCGTTGCAGTAGTTTTATCTTTTATTTAAAACATTTAATAATATGATAAATAGAGCGAGTATAGTGGGTGTTTCCATGATAGTTACGCGGCCGGTATTGTATGCATGGTGGAAGCGCTTTATTCTTGATATGCTTCGTGTGTCTCCGATGAAAAGGTATTCTGTAGTTGCGTCTTTTACAATTGCGAGCAGTGAGCATTATTGTGTAGGTGATATTTTGGGTTTTTCAGGACCTATAGTTGAAGGTACTTGCATAGTAGTTAAGAGTATTCCTGGTAAAGAGTTACAGGTGATCTCTGTCAATATTTCTCTTAATAGTGTATCGGTTCCATCGGCCAATGATTTTCTTGGAAGGAGTATTTTTGTAAAGTGTAATGGGCGTTTTAATGATGCTATGACGAAGAGGGAGGTATCTGCAGAGCATTTTTCTGCTAGGAAGAAAAGAAGAATGTCATTATGATAGACTTGGCTTTGATCATAGTATGTACAATAGTTTTAAGTATAATTATGAATGGTGTGTTGAGTGATTTCAAAAAGTTACAAAAAAGAAAAGGTGATCAGTAATTTTATCTTATATTTGAATAATACTCGTTTGGTAGTGAGTGGGGCACCGGGAGGAGTTATAATCTTTGGGTTATAATGGACTTCCGGGGCCTTTTTAAAATCCTTTCAGCAAGAATATATGAAAACTGACATTATAAGAAAATACTTTCGTATTAGCGGAGACTTCCATGAAGCAATGTATCAATGTGAAAAGGATGCAGCTATGATTTATTCTATTGATGAAATGACCGGGTTTAATACGTTTCCTTATATTATTGAAACTTCTGTTCGCCCGGGAGTATTGGCAGATTTATTTGAAGTAGTAAAACCAAGTGATTTCAGGATTGAGGTTATTGTATTTCCAAATGAACGAATAAAGAATGATTATTTAAATAGTAAAAAAATTCACAAAAAAGAAAAACTATCATGAAAATCGGAAAAATTAAACTTAATGACGGAGGACTTTCAGGGATGAAGGTCTGTTATCTAAAGCCACATACCCGTGGCGGATTTACTTATCTTGATGAATATGAGGTAAATTATAAATCAATGATTCATTCAGATTTAAAAGATTTGTTTAAGAGTCTGGTTGAGTATCTTATTGATATTTGTTGTCTTTCTACGGATGTACAGGACCAGGATGTAGAGATAACCGGTATGGTAAATTCAGATAAAGGATTTATGATTATGGGCAAGGTCAGGATTCTGGATAATGCAATTTTTGCTTTGAATACTCCTTTGATCAATGATGAAGCTGGTTATTCTGAAAAAAAGCATAAAAAAGTTTTAGAATTGATGGATTCTATTTATAAAGAAACGGCCAAATATATTTTACAGGACAAGATTGCTGACAAGAAGCAATATGCATTTGAGTTTAATGATAAGAAACAAGCTCTTACGCAAAAAGAGTTAGAGTCAATGTCTGATAAGGAGATTGAAGATTTTTGTCGTCGTACACTTGAAGAGAAGGGTGCTATTGTTATTTCTGAGTCTGATAGGCACGAAGAATCAGAAGAAGAAATTAAACCCATTGTACGCAGTACAGATGATTCAAGGATGGAATTATTTATGGCAACCGGGAATGGACCAATGAATAAGACATTTCCTGATACAGAAGAACCGATTGCAGTATCAAAATAATGTTTGATAACGACGTAGTATTAAGAGAAGAAGATCATCGGTATTTTCATAATAATGGTACCGAGTATCTATCAAATAGCAGATTAGTGGATCAATTTAAGCGTCCATTTAATCGTGAGGTTACGGCATTTTATTCAGCAAGAAAGCGATTAAAGTCCAGGGGAATAGATCCTACAGAAGAACAGATTGAGATTGAGAAACAAGTTGTCTTAAGCGAATGGGCTGCTAAATTAAAAAATGCACAATTAACCGGTATTCATGTACACAAAGTAATTGAAACATATTTCAAGACAACTAAAATTATTGATTCCAAATATGAAGAAATGGTTCGTGCGATAAGCAGATCATTAGTAGAATATCCTTTAATTTTCTCTGAACAGGTTCTTCATTATGATAAGTATTTGACAGCTGGAAAGGCAGATAAAATCTGTTTCAGGGCAAAAAGTAAAAAGGGAATTGTAGATATTCCAGATTATAAAACTAATGTTGAAAAAGGGATTGAATATAGTAATAAATATGGGGAGTATTTTTTACCTCCTATAGATCATTTAGAAGCATGTAATTATAATGAATATGCTTTAAAAATGTCACTTTATGGATTGTATGTTGAAGAGCAATATGGATATTGCGTGGGGAAATTATCACTTACGTTTATTCCCGTAAATAATCCTATGGCCTTTAAATATATTCCAATTCCTTTTATGAAAATGGAAGCACAGGCTATTTTAAAAGCATATAATGAAACTAAGAAGAAAAATGAATTGTATGAACCCTCAGATTTTTAACTATGTTATTTTTAATCGATAAAAAAAATAATACTATTCTGCATCCTGATGCAATAAAATTATGTCCGAGATTGTCAATAATCGAAAAACAAGAATTATTATTTATCATTCTTGCCTATGATTACAGATCTCCTTATCATCAGTTTCCAGAAGAAGAACGAATTCGTAAATCAATAAGACAGATATTTGGCAATGATAATTCAGAGGTTATTAATAATAAAAAGGTACAGGAAGCGATTGAAGAGTATCGTTCATTACAATATGATCATAGGCGTGAAACAATTATTCAGTATCAGAAAAAAATCAGTGAATTAAATGATCAGTTATCAGAAGAAAATGATGTGAGGAAAATAAAAAGTATTGATGATGCCATTGAGAGATTATCGGACAGATGCGAAAAGATTCAGTTGCAAGTTGATACAAGTGATGAAGCAGAGCTTCGTGGCGGTGGAGAGAAATCATTTTTAGAAAAATGGCAGGAAAACAGAAAAGTATTTATTGAAACTAAAAATCATAAAAAGGAACGTAAAGGAATTGAACTTATAGGATGAAGCCAATTAGAATTCAACGAAAAAGAACAGTAGGGTGGAAGATGCCTCCAAATACTATTTCGGTAACCCGACCAGGAAAATGGGGAAACCATTTTAAGGTTGAGTATGGAAGATCTGCATTTGATGCTGTTCAATTATATGAAGATTATGTAAATGCTAATCCTGACTTGAGAGAAAAAATAGTTCTTGAATTACAAGGAAAGAATTTGGCTTGTTTCTGTAAATTATCTGCACCATGCCATGCAGATATTCTTCTAAAAATTGCCAATGAAGTATGAGTAAATACGAACCAATTATTAAAGGCAAGAATTTTTGTCCAAATCCAATTGTAAAATGGGGAATACCAGAATTTGCCGATACTGTTGCTAATCCAAAAGTAATTGGCACATTAGCGCATGAAGATTGGTGGAATGAGCAATTTAATCGTTGTTTGAATGGATATAAAACGGGAGGCATATTTATCACCGGCAGATATTATTATTATCTAAATTTTTGTATTATCTACACCGTAAAGAGAGGCCCTCATGCACCAGATTATGTCGATCTTGACCTTGAATTCTTTAATACTGTAGAACAGGCTAAAAAAGAATACAAGGGAATTATTACATTAAAAGCTCGTCGTCGCGGGCTTTCTTTTAAAATGGGTCATGGAATCATTGATTATGGTTTGCGTTTTTCACCAGCTGGATATAATGCCGGAATAGCAGCTGGCGTAGAAACTTATGCTGTATCTTTTTTTAATAAGTTGAAAGATGCAGAAAGTAAGAAACCCCCAGAACTTAGATTGCATTATTTAAATCACAATATGGATGAGATCATGAGTGGTTATACTGAAATGACCTCTCAGGGACAGGTTGATAAAGGTTCTAAAAACAGGGTTTTATGCAAGTGGATGGCAAAAGATCCAAATATTTTTAAAGGTGAGGCCTTTGATGATGTTGTTTTTGAAGAAGCAGGAGAATTTTTAAAATTACTTTTAACTTATGGTGCTACTGAGGATTGTTTTAAAGTAGGCCATAAAATGGTGGGCACACCATATGTTCAGGGAACAGGAGGTAATATTAAATCATCTTCAAAGGATTTTCTTGAAATGTGGACAAATGCCGATCATTATAGTTTGATTCAGTTTCGTGTACCGGCCCGTAGGCTGTTTATAGGATGCTTTTGCGGTAGCCGTAATGAAAATGGTAAAATTGAAGAAGATATTCCATATATCAAAGAAAAATACACTCCTGAACAGCGTATTGGAATGGAAGATACCCAGCGTGCAGAAGAAATAATATTGACAAAAAGAAAGGAATTAGTAAAAGGGAAAAATAAACAAAAATATTACGATTATTTACAGAATAACCCATTAAATGACGAGGAATCATTTTTACAATTTTCCGGAAATAATTTTGATACTGAAAGCTTGGCTGCACAAAAATTTAAATTACAGTCAGCAACGACTCTTAATTATTCAAAATATAAACTTGACTGGATTCGTAATGAAAATGGAAGCGTAAAGATACCACTTCAGGTAAAAGCGGACCCGGCACACGATAATGCTTTAGATGAAGATTGTATATTAATCCGGCATCCTCCACTTTTGAGTTGGAAGAATACAGATATTGCAGGAATTGATAGTTATGATCTTGATGAATCAGCAACTTCAAATTCCCTGGGAGCAATGGTAGTTCTAAGAAGAAAAAATAACCCTACTATGCCGGGAAAGAGGATACCCGTTTGTTTAGTTCGTAATCGACCAAGAAGAAAAGAAATATTCTATGAAATGTGTATGAAAGTAGCTGTTTATTATGGTCTTTTTGGTAATTGTCTGATTGATTATTCAAAACCATTGATTATTCAGCATTTTAAAGTAAATGGAGCTGAACGCTACCTTGCACCAAGGCCAAGATCATTTGAAACTGAATGGTCACAATTACAGCATGATTATGGTGTATCTATAAACGTAAATACAAAACCGAGAATGATTGCTCTGTTACAGACTTTTGTCCTTGATGATATTGATGAATGCTATTTTCCTCACATTGTTGATGAACTTATTAAATATGATGTAGACTCAAAAGAAAGCGATTGGGATGCTGCAGATGCCCTTGGAATAGCATTAATGCGTGATGCCGATATGAAACATGCTCCTTCTGAAAAAGATGCAGCTGATCAGTCTCATATTATGAGTACCCCAAGATGGGAAGAAATAAATGGTTATTTAGTTGATGTTAATCAAAAAAATAAAGCAGATCTATCAGATGTGAAAGATCCATTCATACGAAAGCTATTATCTGGAGAATTGTAGTTAAGGATTTTTTTTTTACTTTTACTTCGAAAAAACATAAATAATGGAGACCCCAGCTTACTTTCCACGACAAGACTTGCCAGAATCTGCAAAATCACAAGATACAGCAGAAGGAGTATTATGGGGTAAAAATTGTATTGATTATGCTATTTCTAATTATGATAGTTATCGTAGACGACAAATTGAAAAAATAAATCATCTTTATAATACATACAATGGAATTATCGACAACAAAGAAGTTGCTTATTTAAATCGTACTTATGGAAAAGCTAATATTGCAAAATATATTGATTATAGATTAGGACGACCCAAATTAGATTTGATTCGTGGTGAATTTTTGGATGGACCACTAAATGCCACTGTTTACACTATAAACAAAGAAGCTAAAGCAAAAAAATTAAAGAGTGTAGGTGTATTATCAGCAATGTATCATGCCAGAAAGAAATTAGAACAACTGCGTGATGTAGTAGGAATTGATGTTTATGGTGGAATGCCATTGCCTGATAAAGATCCTATGAAATCAGAAGGAATGAACATGAAAAATCAGAATGAAATGAATATGCAGTTTATTCTGAATAAACAAATAAAATCACTTAATTTAAAATCAAAGTTTTCTGAAAATTTACTTGATATTGAAATAGCTGCTGAATGTTTTGGGAAAATATATCTTGATGAAGATGGAAAGTTAAAATTTCGTGATATTGATCCCAGGGACGCTTTATTCGAAGAAATTGATAGAGATCCATTTTTAAAAAGAAGCCCATATAAGGGAGAGAGACGTATTATGTTCAGGCATGATATACTTACTGAGTTTGCATTAACACAGAGTGAAAGAGACAAGCTTGATCAGTGGGGCGCTTCTGCCGGATCATCAAAAGACACACAATCTGAGGGTAATAGAAATTATTTCTATAAAGTTGAAAAATCATTGGCTGTTGAAGTCTTCACTATTGAATGGAAATCATTGGAGCCATATTATGTTAAACGTACTCCTGATAAAAGAAATGTAAACGGTGCTCCATTTGAAAGTATAATGGATGCCTCCTATTATGAAAAAAATAAAAATAAGGTTGATTGGGAGATTCGTAAACGTGGCGCTGAAGTAGAAACCAGATATAAAACTGTTTTGTGGGAAGCTACAAGAATCGGTAATGATATTTACAAAAATATTCGTAAAAAGAAATATATCCCTGGAAGTATAGAAGAACCATTTGAAACTGAAATGTCATATCAGGGATTACTTTTTAATACGAAAGATGGAATTAGGATTTCTTTGCAGGAAACCTTAGATAATATTTCTAAGCTCTATAATATGGTAATGTTTCAGATCAATAGGGAGCTTTCGAAAGCAAAGGGAAAAGTTATCGCCTATGATAAAGCATATTTGCCAAAAGGCATGACAACAAGAGATGTTTTGTATGATATGACTAATGATGGTGTTTATTATTATAATTCTGCTGAAGATGGAAATATTTCTGGAGAAAAAATTGAAGTTAATGGAGCAATGCGCGAAGTTGATTTGGGAATTTCATCTACTGTACAAGTACTCATTAATTTAAAACTTGAATTACAGAATACTGCTGATTTATTAAGTGGTATGCCTAATTATCGTACCGGTTCAACACCAGCATCGGCAACAGCTACTAATGCACAAGGTGCTTTAAGACTTTCAAGAACTATTACGGGCCCAATGTTTTATTTTTTCGATCAATATGTAGAAAATATTTTCACTTTAGTATGTGAACTTTCAAAAATTTCTTATGGTTTATTAAGAAAAGATGAAGGATCATTGATTGTTGGTGAAGATGGTGTTCAGTTTCTCGGCGATACTATGAATATAGCCTTAGATGATTATGGAGTATTTTTAGCAGATGCTCGTAAGGAATCAGAAATCAGAGAAAGAGTTCGTGGATATATGGGCCTTGCAATTAATGCCGGAGAGCAGCGTATTGAAGATGGTGTTGAATTTGAACTCGCTGAAACATTGCCAGAAGCCGTTGAAATTGTTCGCAAAGGCTGGAAAACTATTAAAGATCTTGAAATGCAAAAACAAACTATGACCTTAAAAGCTAATCAGCAGGAAATTGAAACAAAACTACAAATATCAAAAGAAGACAGGGAAGACCGGCAACAACATGAAAAAGAATTAGTAATTCTTGCAAAGCAATTAGAGGCATCTAACCAAACATTAAAAGAAAAGAATGCTTATATTACTAAAATGAGGCAAAGTGAAAATAAACAGCCTCCATCTTAAGAAACTGCAATTTGAAAATTTACTTCTTTTAATATATATTTGTAAAAATAATTATCATGGCAAACAAAAAACCTCCAATGATGCGTTCGGTTGGTGTTAAAGAAACACCAATGATGACTATAAAAGAGTCTAAAATGGAAATTTATAGGCCCAGTATTGAATTTAGTGAATTAGAACTTCCAGAGATTAAAGATTGGAAGATCGGAGAAAAATATAAGGTGATTATGGAAATTGAACAGGTGTCAGTTAAAAAGAAAGATTATGGACCAAATAAAGGAAAAATATGTGCTGAATTCAAGGTTCATAAAATTGGAATCTTACCACAAAAAGAAAATAAAGAGAATACGGCTGGATATTCTGCATTAGGTGGTGTTCAAATAAAAGAAAAGTAACCCCAAAACAAAAGTAATATGCTAATAAAAAAACATTTGTTCCGGGATCCTGATGGATCAGATGGCAATAGAGCCGAAGGAGCAGCAGCACCATCAGCTGACAAAGATGTACCAACAATTGCCGAAAAAGATCCTGGTGAAATGCCATCTGATAATCAGGAAGCAGTTCCATTGGATGATCCCAAAGCAAATATTCCAACAAACTTTTTTGAAGAAGAGCAAAAAAAACCAGAAGAAAAGAAAGATCCTGTTAGTGATGAAGAAACGCCATTAAAAGAAGAAGAAAAACCTAAGATTGAAGATGAAAAGCCAGAAGTAGATCCAAAAGTCAAAAAATCTGATGAAGAAGTAGAAGGATTCGATTTTAAAATTGATGAACTCAAAAAAAAGGAAGAAAAAGAAGAGCAGCCAGATCAGGAAGCTTCATGGATATCATTAGGAAAAGATTTAGGTTTAATAGTTGCTAAAGATGATCAAGAAACATTTTTACAAGCTTTTAATGAAGAAAAGAAACGTATTGCAGACGATGCAAAAAAAGAACCGCTTAAACTTGAGATAGAAAAATTTGATCCAAAAGCGCAGAGAATCATTGAATTTGTAAATTCTGGCGGTAATATTGATGATTTTTTAACACCATTAAAACCTTTTGATGAAGTGCTATCTCTTGATGATGAGGGTATTGTTAAAAAAGATCTTGAATTGATGAATTGGGATACTGAAAAGATTGAAGATCAATTGGCAATTTTAAAAGAAGAAGGTAGACTTGAAACGAAAGCCTATGAACTTCGTAAAATTGTCGAAAATCAAAAAGTTAATTATGAAAAACAACTTGTTGATGCAAAAAAAAGTGAAAAAGAATCTTTACAAATAAAAGTTAAAGCCGAGATCGATAAAGAAAATCAAAATATAAAAAATCATCTTGAAAAAACTGAAGAATTTTTAGGATTTCCGTTAAAAAAAGAATTACGGGAAGCCATTTATAATAAATGGGAGCGTGGTGATTACCGCAAGCGGTTTCAAAACGATCCTGAATTGGTTGCCAAAGCAATGCTGTTTTGGGAACTTGGAGAGCAAGCAGTTAATGAAATAAAAAAAACTGCTGGACAAGAAGGTACAAAAAAGGTTCTGGAAAAACTGCACAAAGTCCCGCAAGCGGGAGACGGTGGAACTTCGCGTGCCAAACAACCCGATATTAAGAGCGATAATCCATTTGATGCCTGGAAAGTTATCGAATCAGAAAAAGTATCGGTTGAAGAAGGTGCATCATAACCTAAATCTTAACCTTTAACTAAAATGAAAATTCAAGTCTATAGTGGAAAATTCGATAAAACCTGTACGGTATCTTCGAATTTAACTGCGAATCAAGCAAAAATGCCTGTAATTCGTGATGTTATTCAATATGCGGAACCACGTATGCTGAGTACGTTAATAGTTTCGGGAGCAAAAAGTCCCTGGGATCTTCAGGGAACCAATACCCGGACTAAAATCGGTACAATCCCTTCTGATAAATTGATTGGCGATAATGCTTATCGATACAATGTACTCGGTAGAATTCAGCAAAAATCGTTTATCAATTCCCAAATCGGATCTTCTGGTGCTGATGGAACCTTTCAATTATCAATGAAAGATAATCTTCTCTATCCTGGTATGGTCGTTGTATTTCATAGTCCTGAGCTTCAAGCAAGGGTTATGGCTACTCCATCAGGAGGTCCCGGTAATTATATTTATTCTTTTCAATCTGTTGATGGTACGGTGTTTAGTTTTGCTACGCACGTAGCCCCACAATCTGGTGATAAAACATGTTTTGGTGCTTACACTGCTTATGAAGAAAAATCTCTTCGTGGGTACGGCCGGACATTTTATCCTGATCAATTCATTAATCATCTGAGTATTCAGCGTAAAACTGTTGCAATATCAGGATCAGCACTGACTGATGTATTGTGGGTTCATTTTAATGGAACTAAAGGATGGATGTTTGAAAAAGAACGTCAATCCAGGCTTCAGTTCATGATGGAAGATGAACACAATAAATGGTTTGCTAAGTCTACTTGGAGAGATGCAAGTGGAAATTTACTACCGCAAAGCCGTTTGACTTCTACTGAAAATGGAGAACCTATCAGTATTGGTGATAGCGTAATAGAGCAAATTAAAGGTGGAAATGAAGCCTTTGGCTCTGGTGTCGATGGTGGAGCTACTATCGATGATTATGCTGATATGATGGAAACCCTTGAAAAGAAATCCAACAGTGTATATGGTAAAATGTGGTATGTTATAACCGGTACTGACGGTTATGGTAGAGCACAGGACATTCTGCGTGATTACCATGTTGATTTCATGGGAGGACGTACCAATGTTGATGGTAGTAACACCCAGAAAGCCGGAGGAGAAGATATCGTTGTTGGAGGAAATTTCGATACATTTAATTTCCGTGGAAATCAGCTTGTATTTGTAAAACATCCATTATTTGATGATGAAGAACGTTTCAGTCAGCGTGGCGCTGATGGACGTTTGATTCAATCTTCCATGAATGTATTCCTTGATATGGGAAAAGTAAATGGACGTTCAAATATTGAGATCCTTGGAAAAGGAGCTTATGGTATTAATCGTACCAATGTAAGCGCTTATCTTAATGGTTTGACAGGTGATGGTAGTGATGTAGTTTCAACTGTTGATGCAAAAGAATTCAATATGTTGAAAGAAGATGGTATCTTCATCTACAATACAACCAGCTGTGGAATTCTTCACAAATCAATCTAAAATGATTGAATAATCAAAAGGGGGAGGGTAAAACCTTCCCCCTTATTACTAACGCTCGTTAGAGAGCATAAAACCATAAAACTATGGAATTCAATATTGCACAAGGCCCAATGATGGGATTAGAACAAACAATCTGCGATTTTAAGCAGATGAATCGCAAAGGAACAGTAATTCTTCGTCCAATCAGAGAAGATAAGTATAAAGAAAGAAATGTTACTTTTCGTTGTTTCAAAAATCCAAAAACAAATACTTATTATGGTATTCCAATTGGAAAGAATCAAGATGGTACCTATAAATTTCAGCGTATAACTATAAAGGGGGCCAGGATGTTTCAGTTAGAAAATCAGCAAGATGCCATGGAGTGGCATGTTGTAAAACATCACTGGAAAGTAAAAGGATCTCCATTGGAAGATGGTATGCCATGGTGGTTTGTACATGATGAAGAAAAAGAGGCCGAAAAATCGGTTTCTACTGTCTTAAAATCAATTTCAGCAATACAATATGTAAAAGAACTTACAGGTAATAAACTTCGTGCTTTTGGTCGCTTATTTGGTATGGACCCAAATTCTAATAGCGATATAGTTATAATGAAAGTTCTGCTTGAAACTGCACAGAAAAAGCCTGAAGCTATTATGGCAAAAATTGAGGATCGTGAAACAACACAAATTCATGTGATACTTAAAAGAGCAATTGCCACTGGAATCATAACCAATACAATTGACAAAGGATTTCTATTTAAAAATGGAATTCCTCTTGGAGTTACTGAAAGTGGTGCCATTGAATTTTTAAGAAAAGATCGTCAGATGCTTGCTGCAATGGATATGGAATCGAAACAATTAGATTCCAAGTATGTTAAAAAAGAAGATTCTGCTGACCCTGCAAATGACAATAAATAAAATAGATTAAAAAAGTGACACCGAATAAAAGGCACCATTTGATAGTGGTGCCTTTTTTATATCTTTGAATTACAAAAATCTAAAAAAATGAATATTATTGATATGATTAACCGTGTGGAGTTCTACATTGATAAAGTGTCAGCTCCACGTTTCTCTGTACCTAAACACTATCTTCCTGCATTAAATATTGCTATTGATAGATATATTAAAGATCGATATGATAATATTCATTTAAATAAACCATATTCTTTTCAAGTATTAGAACGTATCAGAGATGAATTGAGAACAATAGTCAAAAATATTACGGCTGCTCCTGTAGGGAATCTAATAGCTTTCCCGGTTGACTATATGCATGCTGTTTCTTTACAAGTAATTATTAATGGTATAAAAGTCCCTTCCCGAGCAAGTACTTATTCAGAACTTGGTGTAATTGAAGAAAACAGTTTCGAAGTGCCAACTCCCGATGAACCTGTTCATTTAGAAGATCAAACAGGTATTACTGTTCGTTTTGGTGGTATAGGTATATTTTCAAGTTATGATTTAGGATATATTCGCAAACCAGCTACTGTATTTAAAAGTACAATCACTTTATCACAGGGACCATTAGTATTAACTATTGGATCACGTTACTATGTTATTACAGGTCCCGTAATTCATAATGCTGTGCTATATGGACCAGGTGCAGAATTTGTTGCAGTAGCAACAGGATTTACCGGTACGGGTACTGTTGTTGAAATTGTAAATTGTGATCTTCCAGACAATACTCATGAAGAAATTTGTAAAATGGCTGCAGAATTGATTGAAAAAACTGTTGAAGATTATCCAAAAAGCAATGCTTTGGAACAAGAGTTGAATAAATCATAATTCTTTATATATTTGTATCAATTCCCGGTAGGTTCCGGGAAGGTTAAACCAAAATAAAAATGGAAGGTAAAATCTTTAAACAAAGTCTACTTAACAACGAAGCCGCTGCTGATGTAGACACAGCCAGCTCGCCTGGTTTTATTAAAATCACAGGACTGTTACAGATCAGATCTGTTGATTATAAAGGATTTCAAAAAACTGTATCTGCTGCAGAAGTACGGCAAGTTTATC
>Ga0187893_10006998_pt1 | contig 18852 bp, 14 predicted proteins | sample MA1701074metaG_FD_139574 | JGI IMG/M metagenome (GOLD analysis project Ga0187893, IMG submission 139574) | White microbial mat communities from a basaltic lava cave in the Kipuka Kanohina Cave System on the Island of Hawaii, USA - MA170107-4 metaG ... | reverse complement strand
GAGTCGAGAGCGGCCTCGAGGTGGTCGAGAAGATCGAGGCGGTGGCGTTGAACGGCGAGGAGCCGGCCCAGCGAGTCGAATTGAGAAGGGTGACCTTAAAGAAGTAACGGCAGCCGATCCTCGACTGGTTTCTCTTCGCCGTCCGCAAAATTGTGGACGCTCACACCCAACAGGCGAATCGGGCGCTGACCCGCCTCGGTCTTGTCGAGCAGCTTCATCGCCCGCCCGGCGATGTCGTCGGCGTCGGCAGTGGACGTTGCCGTGCTTTGGCTTCGCGTGATCGTGGTGAAGTCTGAGTAGCGGACCTTGATCGTCACGGTCCGGGCCGTCTTGCCCTTCTTTGCGAGCCAGCCGGCCACGTCGCGCGCCATCTCGTCGATATGGCGGCGGATCTCCTCGAGCGACGACAGATCGGTGGCGTAGGTCTGCTCCGAGCCGGCCGACTTGGACGGCCGGTTCGGTTCCACCGGCCGATCGTCGCGCCCGTGAGCCAGGTCGATCAGCCACTCGGCATGCATGCCGACAATTGCGGTGAGATCGTCGACGGAACGGGTGCGGACGTCCACCAGTTTCTCGATGCCGTGCTCGCGCAATCGCGCGGCGGTGACCGGGCCGACGCCCCACAACGCATCCACCGGCAGCCCTTGCAGGAAACTCTCGACGCGCTCCGGAGCCACCACGGTGAGACCATCGGGTTTCTTCCAGCCCGACGCGATTTTCGCGAGGAACTTGTTTGGCGCCACGCCGGCGCTCGCGGTCAGGTGTGTCTTCTCCTTGATCAGCTCCTTGATGCGCCGCGCGACCGTGACGCCGAGCGGCTCGCGCCAGCAATTCTCCGTCACATCGAGATACGCTTCGTCGAGCGACATCGGCTCCACCAGCGGCGTGATGTTGCGGAAGATGTCGAAGACGTCTTGCGAGACGGCGCGGTACTTCTGGAAATCGGGATGCACGATGATCAGCGACGGGCAGAGCCGTACCGCACGTGACATCGGGATCGCCGATCGCACGCCAAACTTCCTCGCCTCGTAGCTCGCCGCGGCCACGACGCCGCGGACCGTCGGATCGCCGCCCACGGCCACGGGCTTGCCGCGCAACGCCGGATTATCGCGCTGCTCGACGGATGCGTAGAACGCATCCATGTCGACATGCAGAATCTTCCGCATCAATTTCCTGTTGAGCCGAAACCTCCGCGAGTGGTGTCGCCGACCTCCGTCACTTCCTCCCATTCGATGCGCGCGGAGGGCAGCACGACGGCTTGCGCCAACCGGTCGCCTTTCCTGATCTGCACCGCCGTGTCGGTGAAATTCAGCAGCTGGATCTTCACTTCGTCAGCGGGACCACAATAGTCGGCGTCGATCACGCCCACGCCATTCGCCACCATCAGGCCCCGCTTCAGCGGCGTGCTGCTACGGGCAAATATCCCCAGGAAATGGCCGTCGGGCACGCCGATGACGAGCCCCGTCCCTACGAGACGGATGCTTCGCGGCGGGACCTCGATGTCGACGGCCGACGCCAGGTCAACCCCGGCCGCACGCCCGGTGGCGGGCTGCGGGAGACCGACGGCCGGATCCAGACGTTTAATCTTCAGACGCATTGCTCAATACTATGTTGTCAGTCCCGCCGAAGCCTGATGGCGAAGGCGGACGCTAGGAGATTGCGATGATTCGCCGCCTGACGGTTGCCCTGGTCCTTGCCGCGCTCTCGTTCGTAGCCGTTCCGTTCGCGCCAGTTGCGCCCGCCTCCGCCCAGGCTGCGGCGGGCCAGACGCCAGCCCAGACAATCCCGCCCGAGCTGGCGCTCGATCGCACGCTGCCGGTCGATCCCGTCGTGCGCGCTGGCCGGCTGCCGAATGGCCTCCGCTATTTCATCCGCCAGAACGCGCGGCCCGAAAAGCGCGTCGCCATGCGCCTGGCCGTCGACGCCGGCGCTATTCAGGAAGATCCGAATCAGCGCGGGCTGGCCCACTTCCTCGAGCACATGGCGTTCAACGGCACGCAGAACTTCAAGCCCGGCGAGCTGGTGGCGTTTCTCGAATCGATCGGCGCCCGTTTCGGACCGCACGTGAACGCGATGACGTCGTTTGACGAAACCGTCTACATGCTCGAAATTCCGACCGACCGCTCGGGGTACCTGGAGCGCGGGATGCTGGTGCTCCACGATTTCGCGAACGGCATCTCACTGCTGCCCGAGGAAGTGGAGAAAGAACGCGGCGTGGTCCTCGAGGAATGGCGCGGCCGCCTTGGCGCGGGCTCCCGCCTGACCGACAAACAACTGCCGATCATCTTCCAGGGCTCGCGCTACGCCGAGCGCTTGCCGATCGGCTTGCCCGAAATCCTGAAGAGCGCGCCGCGCGAGCGGCTGGTCGAGTTCTATCAGAAGTGGTATCGGCCGGAACGGATGGCCGTGATCGTCGTCGGCGATATTCAGCTCGACCAGGCCGAGAAGTTGATCCAGCAGAACTTCGGCAAGATTCCGGCGTCGAACGGCACGGTGGCGAACGTCGACAAGAGCGTGCCGCCGCACAAAGACACGCTGATCAACATGTCGACCGACCCTGAGGCGCAGGGGCACTCGATTTCGATCGCGTTCAAGGGCAGCGCCGAGCACGACATGACCGTTCGCGGCTACCGCAAGAGCCTGGTCGAACAACTGGTATCGCAGATGCTGAACCTGCGGCTGCGCGACATCGCGCGCCGGCCCAACGCGCCCTTCCTTGCCGCCAACGCCGGCACATCGAACATCGGCCGCACGCTCGAGCTGTTTGAAATCGAGGCCGCGGTTCCTGAAGGTCAGATCACTGAAGGGCTCGGCGCCATCATCCAGGAAGCGAAGCGCATGCAGCTGTACGGCTTCAGCGCCGACGAGTTGAACCGCGCCAGGGCCGCGTTGCTGGCCGGATACGAGCGCGCGTATCGCGAGCGCAACACCTCTGAAAGCTCGACCTACGCGAATGAGTACGTGCGCCACTTCCTGGAGCAGGAGCCGATTCCCGGGATGGAGTTCGAGTACCGGATCGCGTCGACCTACCTGCCCACGGTGACGGTCGAGGAAGTTGCGGCGCTGGCGAAGGAATTCATCACCGACGAGAACCGCGTGGTGCTTGGCGTGGCGCCCGAGAAGAAAGACACGCCGCCGCCCTCCGCCGACACGCTGCGCAACACCATCGCGCGTGCCAGCGCGGCGCCGGTGGAGCCGTGGAAGGAAGCGACCGAAGGCCGCGCTCTTGTGGAGAAGGATCCGGTGGCCGGCAAGGTCGCGGCGCGGCGCACGGTGGCGGACATTGGCGCCACGGTGCTGACGCTCTCCAACGGGGTGGAAGTGTGGCTGAAGCCGACCGAGTTCAAGAACGATCAGATCCTGTTCTCGGCCTACGCGCCCGGCGGCGTGTCGCTGGCGAGCGAAGCCGACTACAAGAGCGCGAGCCTGGCCACGGCGATGGTCGGGGTGGGCGGGCTGGGAGGGCTCAACCCTGTTGATCTCAGCAAGCTGCTGAGCGGCAAGATCGCGCAGGCGTCACCAACGATGGGGGACTACACGCACGGCATCGGCGGCTCGGCAACACCGAAGGATATTGAAACGGCGTTGCAGCTGGTGTTTCTCGTTCACACCGCCCCGAACATGTCGCCCGAGGTGCTGGAACTGTTGAAGCGCCGGCTGACCGGCGCGTTGCAGAACCGCGATCAGAACCCGCGCGCCGTGTTTGGCGAGCGCGTGCAACTCGTGAACTCGTCGCAACACTACAGCGCCAGGGAGCTCACACCCGCGGACATTCCGGCGCTGAACCTCGAGACGATGAGGCGTTTCTACAACGCGCGCTATTCGAACGCCGCGGATTTCACCTACTTCTTTGTGGGCGCGTTCGAAGTCGATCCGCTCACGCCGCTCCTCGAGAAATGGCTGGGTGCGCTGCCGTCGACCGGCAAGCGATCATCGGCAGCGCGCGACATGGGCCTCCGCTTCCCGGTGGCGCTGGTGAAAGATGAAGTCAAGAAGGGCAAGGAACCCGCGAGCCAGACCGTGCTGAGCTTCTTCGCCGACCCGGGCTTCGACGAATTCGAGATGCATCGCGCGCGAGCCGCGTCGAGCGTCCTCAACATCCGGCTGCGTGAAATCCTGCGCGAGGAAATGGGCGGCACTTACGGTGTGTCGGTCGGTTTCTCCAACACGCCCCCCATCAGGGGCTATGGGACCATGGTCATCCAGTTCGGCAGCGCGCCCGAGAACGTCGACAAGATGGTGGCGGCAACGCTGAAGGAAATCGAGCGGCTCAAGGCCGAAGGCCCGTCGCTGGACGATGTGAACAAGGTCAAGGAACTGGAGCGGCGCGACCTCGAGACCAACGGCAAGCAGAATTCGTACTGGCAAGGCTCGATGCAGACGGTGCACATGTATGGATGGGATCCGGCCGGCATCGCCCGCCGCGATCAGCGCACCGAGCGGCTGACGCCGGAGAACATCAAGCAGATGTTCGAGAAGTACTTTCCGATGGATCGCCACACGCTGGTGACGCTGAAGCCTGAAGGCTAGATATACTAGGAGGCTTCATGCCTCCACAGTACGTATACGTAATGAAGGGACTCGGGAAGGTTTATCCTCCCGATTCTCAGGTTCTCAAAGACATCTGGCTCTCGTTCCTTCCCGGCGCCAAGATCGGTGTGCTCGGTCTCAACGGCGCCGGCAAGTCGACGCTGCTCAAGATCATGGCCGGCGTCGAGCACAACTACATCGGTGAAGCGTTCGTCGGCCAGGGGGTCAGCGTCGGCTTTCTGCAGCAGGAACCCGAGCTCAATCCCGCGAAAGATGTGCGCGGCAACGTCGAAGAAGGCGTCGCCGAGGTCAAGGCGCTGCTCGAGAAGTACGACGCCAGCAACATCAGGCTCGGCGAGGATTTGTCGCCGGAGGAGATGGACAAGGTCCTCGAAGAGCAGGCGCGGCTGCAGGATCGCATCGATGCCACCAACGCGTGGGACCTCGACTCGCGGCTCGATCTCGCCATGGACGCCTTGCGTCTGCCGCCGGCCGACGCCGACGTCGCCACGCTGTCGGGTGGCGAGCGGCGCCGCGTGGCGTTGTGCCGATTGTTGTTGTTGTCGCCGGATCTGCTGCTCCTCGACGAGCCAACCAACCACCTCGATGCCGAATCGGTGGCGTGGCTCGAGCGGTTTCTGAAGGAGTATCCCGGCACGGTGGTGGCGGTCACACACGATCGCTACTTTCTCGACAACGTGGCGGGCTGGATTCTCGAGCTCGATCGCGGCCACGGCATTCCCTACGAGGGCAACTATTCGGGCTGGCTCGAGCAGAAGCAGAACCGGCTGGCGCAGGAAGAGAAGGCCGAGACCAAGCGGCAGCGCACGCTGCAACGCGAGCTGGATTGGATCCGCATGTCGCCGCGCGCCCGTCAGGCCAAGGGCAAGGCGCGCCTCAATGCCTACGAGCAGCTGCTGAACGAAGACGCGGCCCAGAAGCTGGACTCAGTGGAGATCTACATCCCACCCGGTCCGCGGCTTGGCGACATCGTCGTCGAAGCCCGCGGACTGAAGAAGGCTTACGGCGACACGGTGCTGTTCGACGATCTGACCTTCACCTTGCCGCGCGGCGGTATCGTCGGCGTGATCGGCCCGAATGGCGCGGGCAAGACGACGACCTTCCGGCTGATCACCGGACAGGAGAAGCCCGACGCCGGCAGCATCAGGCTGGGCGAGACCGTGCAGGTCGGGTACGTCGATCAGAATCGCGATGCGCTCAGCCCTAACAAGAGCGTCTTCGACGAGATCACGGGCGGCGTGGACGAGCTCGAGATGGGCAAGAAGAAGGTGGCGTCGCGCGCCTACGTGTCGTGGTTCAACTTCAAGGGCGCGCAGCAGCAGCGGAAGGTCGGGACGCTGTCGGGCGGCGAGCGGAATCGGGTGCACCTGGCGAAGTTGTTGCGGAAGGGCAGCAATCTGCTGCTGCTCGACGAGCCGACCAACGATCTCGACGTCGATACGCTGCGCGCGCTCGAAGAAGCGCTCCTGAACTACGCGGGCTGCGCCGTGGTGATCAGCCACGATCGCTGGTTTCTCGATCGCATCGCGACACACATTCTGGCCTTCGAAGGCGACAGCCAGACCGTGTGGTTCGAAGGCAACTATCAGGATTACGAAGCCGATCGCAAGCGGCGCCTCGGCGCGGCCGCCGATCAGCCGCACCGCATCAAGTACCGGAAGTTGACGCGTTCATAGAGGAGACCCGCATGACTCCCGAACATGCGAAGTTTTTGTCGCAAGTCGTCGGACAGCAGCTGCAGAGCGAGTGGAAGACCACCTACAAGACCATCTCGGCCGTTCCGGAGGACCAGAAGTCCTACAAGCCGGAGCCGAATTCCCGGGACGCATGGTTTCTGGCGCACCATATCGCCACCACCGACATTGGCTTCTTGAAGATGGTGGCCGCGAACGATTTCAGCGCGTTCAAGACCGAGACGCCGGCCACCAGCATCAGCGCTCTGGCTGAGTGGTACAAACACGAATTTCCGAAGGCGCTCGAGCAGGCGCTGGCCAAGGACGGCCCGCACCTGGCGACCAAGCTGACCGCGTTCGGCGTCCTCAATCTGCCGTCGGCGGTGTTCCTGCTGTTCTGCAACAACCACATGGTGCATCACCGCGGCCAGCTCTCGGCGTATCTTCGGCCCATGGGCGGCAAAGTGCCGGCGATCTACGGCAACAGCTTCGACGAGAAGATGCAGATGTGAGTGGAGCGGCGCGCAGTCAGGTGCTGTCGCTGTGCGCGGTGATCGCCGCGGCGGCGCTGCTGCCGCTCGGGTTGCGGGCCGTCAATGCCGCCATTCCCGGCGCGGCTCGCTCCACTTATCTCCCGACCATCGACACGCCGCGCCCGCGAGAGCCGTTCGACGAAGCGGCGGCATCGGCGTTGCGTGAAGCGCAGCCAGAGTTCGTGATCATCGGCGATTCGATGGCCGGTGTGCGCATCGATCCCAGGCAGTTGTCGCGCGTCACCGGCCGCAGCGTCGCCGGCCTGTTCCAGCAGGGGACGCCGGTGGCGTTCTGGTATTTGCAGCTCAAGAACATGGTGGTCGGCAACGGCCTCACCGCGGTGCGAGGCGCGGTGTTCTTCTTTCGCGACGATCAGCTGACGACGCAGGTGGAAGTGAGCGGACCGATTCTGGATCGAGTCGCGCGCGACCATGAGCCTGAACTGGATCGCGTGCTGGCGTCCCATCGGTTGGGCAGGTTTTCAGACGTTCACCGCGCGGCCCGTAGGCTGTATCAATTCGATCTCACGCGGGTCTGGGTGGAACCGCGACTGATCCGCGCTCCCACCTTCGCGCTTCGCGCGACGGTGGGCCAGCCGGCGGATCTGGTCGAAGCGATCAACAACGAGGTCTTTGCCCTCGACAAGCTGCGGACGTTCGAGGCTGCCGATCTGCCGCAGGCGCAGGAGTCGGCCCTCGACTTCGACGCGCAGGTGGAAGGATCGATCTTGCCGCTGATTGTCGACCTCGCCGCGCAGTCGAAAATCCGGCTGGCGTTCGTCCGCGTGCAGCGGCGGCCGACGCCGGCGGGTCCGCCGCCGCAATCGGACGGCCTGGCTCGCTATCTTCAGCGGCTGCGGGCCTACTTGAGCGCGCGTGGCGCGTATTACCACGACGACTACGGCGATCCGAATCAGCCGCTGGCGGTCTATGCGGACGGAGATCACCTTCGCTCCGATCAGCGCATTCCGTACAGCGAGCGGTTTGCGAAGCAACAGGCGGCTTTCTTTCAGTGATCTTCCACAGCCTCGACTTCGCGGCGTTCTTCGTCATCACACTGGGGGCGTATTGGCTCCTGCCGGTGCGTGGACAGAACGTCCTGTTGCTGATCGCCAGCTACGTGTTCTACGGCTGGGTGCATGCCTGGTGGCCGGTGTTGTTGTTCATCACGACGTTCGTCGACTACTGGGCCGCGCGAAGCATGACGCCGGCAACCGAGACGGGGTCGAAGCGGCGCAAGTTGTGGCTGTGGCTCAGCATCGGCAGCAACCTGGGCCTGCTCGGCTTCTACAAGTACTTCGGCTTCTTCGTGGAGAACGTCGCTATTGCCGGCGCGACGATCGGCTGGCACACGCCGGAGATCGCGCTGCAGATCATGCTGCCCGCCGGCATCTCGTTCTACACGTTTCAGTCGATGAGCTACACCATCGACGTGTATCGCGGCCACGCTCCGGCGCGCACCAGCTTGGTCGACGTCGCGGCGTTCGTGTCGTTCTTTCCGCATCTGGTGGCCGGCCCGATCATGCGCGCCACCAACCTGTTGCCGCAGTTCGAGCGCGGCCGGCGCTTCGATCCGGCCGCGGCTCGCGACGCGATGCTGCTGATCGTCTGGGGATTGTTCAAGAAGCTGGTGATTGCCGACAACGTCGGCGTGATCGCCAACAAGGTGTTCGGGCTCGAGTCGCCGGAGTTCTTCGTGCTGTGGGCGGGAGTGTTTGCCTTCGCGATTCAGATCTACGCGGACTTTTCGGCCTACACCGACATCGCCCGCGGCGTCGCGAAGTGGTACGGCTTCGATCTGATCACGAACTTCGAGCGGCCGTACCTGGCCACCGGTCCGGCCGATTTCTGGCGGCGCTGGAACATTTCGTTATCCACCTGGTTCCGTGACTACCTCTACATTCCGCTCGGCGGATCGCGAGCGGGCAAGTGGCGCGAGGCGCGCAACATCCTGATCACGTTCCTCGCATCGGGGTTCTGGCACGGCGCGAGTTGGAACTACGTGCTCTGGGGCGCGTATCACGGCGGGTTGTTGATGTTGGGCCGGTTCACGCCAGGCGTGGTGGTGGCGCCGCGAGTGATCCGAGTAGCGGGAATGTTTGTCCTGACCTGCATCGGCTGGCTGATCTTCCGCGAGACGGAACTGGCACAACTGCAGCGCTATGCGCTGCTGTCTCCGTGGGAGACGACGGGGCTGGGACGATCGGCGGGGCTCTATTTGTTTCTGCTGGTGGCGCTGTATTCGATACCGTTATGGATTCACGACATCTGGGGTGAGATGCACGCGCCCGATTTGTCGGAAGCGATCGATCGCCCCGAACCGATCGTTCGCTGGCCTCGGGTCGCAACGCAAGCCGCGTTGTGCGGCCTGATGGTCGCCGCGATTCTGACGCTGCGGAGTCAGACCACCCTCGATTTCATCTACTTTGCCTTCTAAAACACACGGAGACACGGAGGCACGGAGCCTGTTTTTCAAGATGCAACCGTGCTGCTGAGCACCATGTTCGCATTCTCACAGACATCCTCCGTGTCTCCGTGCCTCCGTGTGTTTTACTGTCCGTCTCGCGCCAGGCGGATCGCGCCGATGCGGGCGCCGAGGAGACGGGTGTCGTGAGACTTGAACAAGGCGGCCGGCGAAATCAGCGGCGTGATCGCGATCGACAGGTGATTCATCCCCGTGCTCCAGCACTCCCGGCCGACGCGCCATTCGTAGTCGCCCTGCCCCTGTTGCATCGGCTGCACAGGCAGGCGACAGGTGTTGACCATGAGGCCGATGGCCGGTTTTTGTGCCGCGCGTGCCGCCGGCGTCGCCGTGATCGTCACCCGCACCGGGCCGGGCGGCGCCATGGACACGCGCACCAGCGCTTCCGGCGCCGCCGTCCAGCGGAAGAAGTCGGGGTCGGCTTCAATCGGATGCCAGCCGGCGGCAAACGGTGCGTAGTCGTTCATCCGCAGGATCGCCGCCGCATTGGCGGCGCGGCCGAGTGTCAGCGGCGTCCGAAGTACGCCGGGGCAGACGCGGACGGCCGGCCCTTCCTCGGCAACAGCCGTCGCGCTCGTCGGAGTGGACGCGAGCGTCACCGTCACCGGATCGACGCGCCCGGTTGCGGCAACACGCAGGGCGCTGCCGTTCACGTCGAATGGAATGCTGCGCGGCTCGATGGCCGACACCTGCGGCGGCTCACTGACCGGTGTCCTGATCACCACGCTTCCAGGAGCGGTGCCGGGCGCCGATCCGTGGATGATGATCGACTCGCTCGCGATCAGTCGTGAGATATCCTGCTCCTCATTCGTCTTCAGATCGAGACACGGTGCGTGACCCGCCAACACGTTGAGCTCGGAATTGCCGATCACAGTCCGCTCGAATATGACACCCATCCGCTCGAGGTTGCTCCGCGCATTCGCGAAGGCCAGCAGTGTTCGGCCCTCCACAACGGCGGCGCTGATGCGGTCGGGCATCTGCGGCACGAATGGCAAGTCACGCTGCGACTGTTTCGCTGCCAGCCGCAGCATCACGTCGGCGCGGTGAGCCTCGGCAATGAACGTGACTTGGTCGGGAAGGTCAGCTGGGCGAACGTCGGCCGCGATCCGAGTGCGGAGCTCGGATGGCAGGTCGCGACCGAGCGTCCACAGTCTCGCACGCGTCAACGTCGTCTCTCCGATCACGATCAGCGCGATCACCGTGACCAGCGCGGTTCCTGTGCGAGGCGCGACCGCATCCCGAATCCACGTCAGTCCAATCGCCACGGCCGTCCATCCGCCAATCGCGAGAGTGAGGCTCACGACTTCCACCGTCGAATCACGCGCCACCTCGGCCATCATCACGAGGGATAACCAGCCCCAGGTGAACAGCATGCGCCAGGAAGGCGTTTTCACCAGGACGATAAACCCGATCCCCAGCAGGAACGTGCCCAGCAGCGTGAACTCGGCGAGAATGCCGAGCGAGACTAGCCGCCCGGACGTCTCGAGCACGTCGAGGCGCCAGTCCATGAAGGCCGCTACAGCGGCGGCTGTCGCCACCGCGGCGAAGAGTCTTCGGCGGGTGTCGAGCCATCGGCACGTGGCCCACACCGCCAACAGGGCGACTGCCGGAGTGAATGTGTTGTACGACCAGGAGATGCCGCGCCCCCAGAACGTTGGACTGACCGCCATGGCGACCATCGTCAGCGCGACAATGAATTCTGGGATCTTGAGGGCGAGGAGCCAGGCTCCGAATGCCGCGACCGCCAGGGCGGTGGCAACCGCGGCGAGGTCGCGCAGCGCCGATCGGCGACCCTGCGCGACGGTGAGCGCGAACCGCCCGGAGACGTTGCTGAGCGTTGGCCAGCTGTCGACAGGAATATCGCGCGCCGGTTGCAGCAACTGAGTGTCGGTCGAGTCGGCAGGCGAAAACACATCATCGCGGGCCGACACGCCAATGCCGCGGGCGCCACCCGACAGATACGCCACGGCAACCGTGACGGCGATCGCAGCGACTACAGCGCGAGTCAAAGAAGGTATTATCGTCAATTCCGATGTCGCAGCGGAGTGTGACCATCGCGCTGGCCGTTGCCGCCGCGCTCGTGCTGGCGCGCAGCGCGGTATTCCTGCTGTGGGAACAAGCGGGCTTTGACGCTGACCAGGCCATCTTCGGATTGATGGCCAAGCACATTGCGGAAGGCCGCGCCTTTCCCGCGTTCTTGTACGGCGAAGGGTACCTGCTTGCGGTGCAGGCGTGGCTGGCAGCGCCGCTGTTCGCGGTGTTCGGCTCTTCCGTTGCGATGCTCAAGCTGCCGGTTGTGATCGTCAACGTTGTCACCGCTGCACTCCTCGTGTGGGTGTTGTACCGCGACGGCGGCTTGCGCCCGGCGACCGCCCTTGTCGCGTCGCTGTTCTTCCTCGTCGCCTCGCCGGTGATGGCCAAGTTGCTGGTCGAGACGAACGGCGGCAACCCGGAACCGTTTCTCTATGCCCTCCTGCTCTGGGTGCTGCGCGATCGACCGCTCGCGTTCGGAGTGGTGTTCGCGGTCGGATTCATTCACCGTGAGTTCACCGCCTATGGCGTGACGGCGATGGTTGCGATCTCACTCCTCGCCGATCCACGTATTCGGTACGAACGCTTCAAGTCGGCCGCGCTCGCCGCCGCCGGCTATCTGATCGTGTCGCAGTCGGTTCGCACCGCCTATGCGTTCTCGACCCCATTCGGGCCTGGAACGACGATCGATGCAGCGCTCAGCGCCGCGGATGTGTTGGCATTGACAAACCGCTACTGCTGGGTGCCGGAAACGATTCCGGCGTCGATGCTGCGTTTGTTCGGGGACTATCTCGGACTTCCGTTTGGCGCGACGGATCATCGTCTCGTGGACTTCGGCGTCCGTAGTCAGTTGCCGGTCCGTCTGGCTGGTGTGCCGCCGTTCTGGCCGGTGCTTGGGACCATTCTCGCGGCCGCACTGGTGCGCGTGTTGTGGATTGCGGTACGCGACCGCCGGCCACTCTGGCGTGGTCCTGGCGCGGTGGCCACATTTCTTCTCCTCATCGGTCTTCAATCGGGCGTCGTCTACGCCGTGGCCCGCTGCGGCCGTCTCGAGGCCGACACGTTCCGCTACGCGTTGCTGATGCTGTACGTCGGCGTCGGAATCGTGGCGCTGTACTTCATCTACGAGCCGAAGCGAGCCGGGCGCTGGATCATGACGGCGGTCATGATCGCGTGGGCGGCGATCAGCGCCGCAGGTCATGTGCGATTATTCGAGGAGTACGTGACGCGTGAGCCGGCGGGGCCGCATCGTGCTCTCGCGAGCTATCTCGTCGAGCGCGGCATTCGCTATGCGCGCGCTGACTACTGGACCGCCTACACAACAACGTTCTTCGCGAACGAGCAGGTGGTGGTGGCGTCGACCGATACGGTGAGGATCGAGGAATACCAACGTCAGGTGGCGGCGCATGACCGCGACGCGGTGCAGGTGCAGCGCGAGCCCTGTGCGGGTCCAGGCGAGGAAGCGGTTACCGGCAACTACTGGGTGTGCCGTCCGGTGAAGTGAGCATGTTTTCCGACCTCAGGCTGTTCATCGAACAACTCCGGCGCGACCGCGATCTTGTGGAGATCGACGCGCCTGTCGATCCCAGGCTCGAAGCGGCGGAGATCCACCGCCGCGTGATTGCCGCCGGAGGCCCGGCGCTGCTGTTCACCAACGTGAAAGGCGCCGACTTTCCGCTCGTCACGAACCTGTTCGGAACGGCACGCCGAGCGGAACTCGCGTTCGGTCCACGGCCGCTGGGTTTCACCAAGCGCGTGGTGCATCTTGCGGAGACGCTCCTGCCGCCGACGGCGGCGAAGCTGTGGGGCGCGCGCGACGTCGGGTTCGATTTATTGAAGATTGGGACGCGACGGCAGGCCGCCGGCCCGGTGAAAGACGTGATCACCTCGGATGTCAGACTCGATCGTCTGCCGGTGATAACCTGCTGGCCCGAGGACGGCGGGCCATTCGTCACCTTTCCTCTCGTCTACACGCAGCATCCCGACAAGCCGGGGCACAACCTCGGCATGTATCGCATGCAGGTGTACGACCGGCAGTCGACGGGGATGCACTGGCAGATCGGCAAGGGTGGCGGGTTCCACTATGCCCGGGCAGAAGCGAGCAACCGGGCGCTGCCGCTGACAGTATTCCTAGGCGGGCCGCCGGCGCTGATCCTCTCCGCCATCGCGCCGCTGCCGGAGAACGTCCCCGAGCTGATGCTGGCGTCGTTGATCGCCGGTGACCGGCTGCCGCAAACCGACGCGCCCGGGGGCCACCCGCATCCGCTCATCGCCACTGCGGAATTCGCCTTGATGGGGGAGGTGCCGGCGCAGGTGCGAAAACCTGAGGGCCCGTTCGGCGATCACTACGGCTATTACTCATTGCAGCACGACTACCCCGTACTCAACGTGCAGCGGATTGCGCATCGCCGCGACGCGATCTATCCGGCCACGGTTGTCGGCAAGCCGCGTCAGGAAGATTTCTACATCGGCGACCTGCTGCAGGAACTGTTGTCGCCGCTGTTCCCGTTGGTGATGCCGGCGGTTGAGCAGCTGTGGTCGTACGGGGAAACCGGGTATCACTCCCTCGCCGGTGCCGTCGTCAAACAGCGCTACCAGCGCGAGGCCATGGCGAGCGCGTTCCGCATTCTCGGTGAGGGTCAGCTGTCGCTGACCAAATTCCTGCTCCTGACCGATCGGGCGGTGAATTTGAAAGACTTCCGTGCCACGCTGGAGCACGTGCTGGCGCGAACCAAGCCGCAAACCGATCTCTACGTCTTCTCGAACCTGTCGATGGATACGCTCGACTACACCGGACCCGTCGTCAACGAGGGTTCGAAAGGCGTCTGGCTTGGCCTGGGCGATCCGGTTAGAGAACTGCCGCGCGCATTCTCGCCGCCAACGCCGCCGCCACCGGAGGTGACCGATGTGCGTGTGTTTTGCGGCGGCTGTCTGGTTGTCGGCGCCAGATCGTATGCCGACGATCCGCAGGCGCCGTCACGGATCGCGTCGCACCCGGCGTTCACGGACTGGCCTCTGATCGTGGTCAGCGACGAGCCCGCTCGGGCCACCCGCAGCGAGATGAATTTCCTCTGGACGACATTTACGCGCTTCGAACCGGCCGCCGACATTCATTCCGCTTCGCAGCGCGTGGTGCGGCATCACCTTGCCTACGAGGCGCCGATCGTGATCGACGCCAGGATGAAGCCGTGGTACCCGAAAGAGGTGTCGTGCGATCCGCAGACGGCCGCGACGGTCACCGCGCGATGGAAGGAATACTTTCCTGGTCACAGCGTCGAGATGGGCGACTCGGAGCGTGGGCATCTCGACTAGCGTCCGGCCTCGGCCGGTGGCGCGTGTGATAATCAAAACGTGAGCGACACGACGACGCAGGGGATTCGCGTGCAGGTGACGACCAAATATCTGGCGGATCGCAGCTCGCCGCGGGAGCAGCAATACTGGTTCGCCTACTTTATCCGGGTTTCCAACCTCGGCGACGAGACCGCTCAACTGATTAGCCGGCACTGGATCATCACCAATGCCGATGGCGAGCAGGAAGAAGTGCGCGGCGAGGGTGTGGTGGGCCAGCAGCCGGTGCTGGCGCCCGGGTCGTATTACGATTACAACAGCTTCTGCAATCTCAAGACGCCGGTGGGGACGATGCATGGGGAATACACGATGATCACAGCGTCGGGCAGCACTTTCGAAGCGAATATCGCCCCGTTTACGTTGGCCGCTCCCAATTCCTTGAACTGATCGTCGAATGGCACGAGGCACCAGGCACGAGGCACGAGGCACGGCGCACGAGGCACGAGGCACGAGGCACGAGGCACGATCCGCCGCGCCACCAGCGAAGAAGAAAATCGACTCGCAAGCGGCGTGGCGAGAGTTCCGCGAACTGCTCTGGGTCCATCGCCGGCGTCTGTCGATCGGCCTGACGCTGATGATGATCAGCCGGCTCTCGGGCATTGTCTTGCCGGCCCTGTCGAAGTATGTCATCGACGATGTGATCGGCCAAGGGCGGCACGAGCTGCTGGTGCCGATCGCGATGGCGGCGGGCGCCGCCACCATCGTGCAGGCGATCACCAGCTTCGGCCTGTCTCAGATTCTCGGCGTCGCGGCGCAGCGGGCGATCACCGACATGCGCAAACGGGTGCAGGCCAAGGTGATGCGTCTGCCGGTCCGCTATTTCGATTCCACGCAGACCGGGGTCCTGCTGTCGCGCATCATGAGCGACGCCGAAGGCATTCGCAATCTGGTCGGCACCGGATTGGTGCAGCTGGTCGGCGGACTCCTGACCGCGGCGATCAGCCTCGGCGTACTGCTGTATCTGAACTGGCGGCTGACGGTGGTGACGGCCGTGGTGCTGGGCCTGTTCGGCGGCGGCATGGCGTACGCCTTCAACAAGCTGCGGCCGCTGTTTCGCGAGCGCGGCAAGATTCAGGCGGAAGTCTCGGGCCGTTTGACCGAAGCGCTCGGCGGCATCCGCATCGTCAAGAGCTACACCGCCGAGAAGCGCGAAGAGATCGTCTTCACCAAAGGCGCGCACCGGCTGTTCCGCAACATTGCGCAATCGATGACCGGCGTGTCGGCCACCACCTCGGGCAGCACGGTAATCATCGGCGTCGTCGGCGTCGTGATGATCTGGATGGGCGGCCGCGACATCCTGGCCGGCCGCATGACGCTGGGCGACTTCGTGATGTACATCTTCTTCATCGGCCTGCTCGCGGCGCCGTTGATCTCGATCGCCAGCATTGGTACGCAGATCACCGAGGCCTTCGCCGGCCTCGATCGGATCCGCGAGATTCTCAACATGCAGACCGAAGACGAGGCGGACGAGGGCAAAGCGTCGCTCGGCGCGATCCGCGGCGACATCCGCTTCGACGACGTCTGGTTCGAATACAACCCTGACGTGCCGGTGTTGAAGAAGGTGACGTTTCATGCGGCGCCGGGCACGACGACGGCGCTGGTGGGATCGAGCGGGTCGGGCAAGAGCACGTTGATCAGCCTGGTGATGGCGTTCAACCGGCCGCTGAAGGGCACCGTCTTCGTCGACGGCAAGAATCTGAATGACATCCCGCTGCGCGACTATCGCGAGCAGCTGGCGTCGGTGCTGCAGGAGAACTTTCTGTTCGACGGCACGATTGCCGACAACATCGGTTATGCGCGTCCGGGGTCGACGCTCGACGAAATCAAGCACGCCGCGCGGGTGGCGCACTGCGAAGAGTTCATCCTGAAGTTCCCGGAGGGCTACGACACCATCGTCGGCGAGCGCGGCATCAAGCTGAGCGGCGGGCAGCGGCAACGGGTGTCGATCGCGCGCGCCATTCTGGCGTCGCCGAAGGTGCTGATCCTCGATGAGGCGACGTCGAGCCTCGACAGCGAGAGCGAGGAGATGATCCAGGACGGCCTCCGCCAGCTGCGCACCGGCCGCACCACGTTCGTGATCGCGCACCGGCTGTCCACCATCCGGAGCGCCGATCAGATTCTGGTCACGGAGGGCGGTGAGATCGTCGAGCGCGGCACGCACGAGGAACTGCTGGCCCGCGACGGCCGTTATCGTCAGCTGTACGACAAGCAGTACAAGCTCGAGACCAACCGGTTCATCAACCCCGGCGAGGACTGGACGCCGGAAGAGCGGAAGCCCGTGGTGGCAGTGCGGCCGCCGTCCAACCAGCTTTAGTCGAAGACTTCGATAGATCCGTTCGAAATTTCCGACGGAACACGCAGGGACGCGCCACGTATTGACATATTTGGAGGGACGAGCCGCATGTTGAACAACCCGGCCGATGTGCTGTCGATTGTGCTGCGCGGAACGCTGGGACGCTCGGGCCGCAAGCGCGCCCGCCGCGCCACCAGGTTTCTGACCGGTCACAAGGGTTTTCTGAGCACCAGCGCGCTGATCGGCATGGCGGGCGTGGCGTGGGGCATCTACGACACGCTCAAGGCGCAGAACACGACGGCGGCTCCGCCGGTTCCCGGCGGGGCGCGGGCGCCCCAGGTTCCAGCGGGCGGCCATCAGGTGCCGCCGGTGCCAAGCGTTCCTGGCGCCTTCGAGGCCGCGCTCGATCCGGTCGCGCGGGTGATTCGCCTGGCGGTGTCGGCGGCCAAGGCCGACGGCGCGTTGACGGAGCCGGAACGCGCGTTGATTCTGGAGCGGGCACGGGAAGCCGGGCTGGAGTCGGTGGTCGAAGCCGAACTGGGCCAGACGCGACCACTGGCCGACATTGTTCGCGGCGTCACCGACGATCAGATGCGGAAGGATCTCTACGTGCTGGCGTTCACGATCGTGCGCGCCGACGAAGCGGTCTCCGGCGCCGAGAGGATCTACCTGGCGCAGTTGGCGCACCAACTCGGCCTTGACGCGGCGGCGGTGTCGTCGCTCGAAGCCGAGACGTCGAAGAACATCGATTCACAATCGGAAACTGAAGGCTGACGTTCGAGCAGCAGGCTCAAGGAGCAGCAATGGACGGTTCGAACCAGTGGTACATGGCGATCGGCGGGCATCAGGTTGGCCCCGTCGCGCAGCAGGAAATCGTCACCAATCTCCAGAACGGCAGCATCGACGCCGAGACGCTGGTGTTCAGCGCCGGCATGACGAACTGGCAGAAGCTCAAGGACGTGCCCGCCTTTGCCGCCTACGTGAAGGCACCGGCGTCAGCAGCCGGCGCCGCGGGCGCCGGCGGCTTTCAGCCCCCGCCTCCGCCGGGACGCCGCGCCCACGACATCGATTTCGAGATCCACGGCGGCGAGATGCAGTTTGTCGAAGTCGAGCTCGATCCTGGTGAAGGCGCCGTCGCTGAGGCGGGCTCGATGATGTACATGACGCACGGCATCCAGATGGAAACCATCTTCGGCGACGGCAGCAGCCAGCAGTCGTCAGGGGTGATGGGCGCACTGCTCGGCGCCGGCAAACGCATTCTCACCGGCGAGAGTTTGTTCATGACCGTCTTCACCAACGGGGCGCAGGGCAAAGCCAAGGTGGCGTTCGGCGCGCCCTATCCAGGCAAGATCCTGCCGATGGACTTGCGCGCGCTCGGCGGCCATCTCGTCTGCCAGAAGGACTCGTTCCTCTGCGCGGCGCGCGGGGTTTCGGTCGGCATCGCGTTCCAGAAGAAACTGGGCGTGGGCCTGTTCGGCGGCGAAGGCTTCATCATGCAGAAGCTCGAGGGCGACGGCCTCTGCTTCGTCCACGCCGGCGGCAACATCCAGCATTTCGATCTGAAGCCCGGTGAAACGCTGCGCGTCGACACCGGCTGCCTGGTGGCGCTGCAGCAGAGCGTGAACTACGACATCCAGTTCGTCGGCGGCATCAAGACGGCGCTGTTCGGCGGCGAGGGCATCTTCTTCGCGACGCTGCAGGGCCCCGGACGCGTGTGGCTGCAATCGCTGCCGCTGAGCCGGATGGCCGATCGTATCTACTCTGCGGCGCCGCAGTCCAAGGGCTGGCGGTCGGAAGAGGGATCGATTCTCGACCGCGTTGGCGGACTGGGCGATCTGATCGACGGGCGCTGATACCCGGGCCGCAGAAGGCGCAGAGAACTCCAGGGCCGCAGAAGGCGCAGAGAACTCCAGGGCCGCAGAAGGCGCAGAGAACTCCAGG
>Ga0187893_10006997_pt1 | contig 18853 bp, 16 predicted proteins | sample MA1701074metaG_FD_139574 | JGI IMG/M metagenome (GOLD analysis project Ga0187893, IMG submission 139574) | White microbial mat communities from a basaltic lava cave in the Kipuka Kanohina Cave System on the Island of Hawaii, USA - MA170107-4 metaG ... | reverse complement strand
TTCTCCCTGGTAGTTGATTTGAATGTGGGCTTCGACTCGCGTGCCATCGAGCACGAACACAATCGTTTCGCCGGTCTGATCGACCGGCATGGGTGGCCCCCCACCGTCACAAAAGAATCCACCGCAGGCATCCGCGGTTCGTGGCCACGATGTGGTCAACACTGCACCGACGACCCAGGTACACGTTGCGAGCTTGAACGATGGTCCTCTAAAATAGGCTTTCATGGCATCAGTCCTTTCAGGACAAAGTGCATCCATTAGAGCCCGGGCGGGCGGCGCGGTCAATCACACGGCACGATCTACACGCGAAACCGGTTTCCGGGCCTCTCAGGGGGGTGGGTGCCAGGATACACGGTGCCAAAAGCTGGTATTTTCTGGGCATCCTGGCCTACAAGCGGCAGCACAGGTTGTTCACGATCGAGTCGCGACGGCGCTGGAGGGGTGCGGGCGGTAGGTTTTTCGCGGTGCAGCCGCGGCTTTGGTGAAGGCGGGGCCGCATGGCCGACACGAAGAAAAAGCACCCCAAATCATCGCTCGGCGTCGAGCAGGCCATCGAGGCGAACGTTCCCGCCTTCCTCGAAGCCGTTCCCGACGCGATGGTGGTGGTGGGTCAAGACGGGCGCATTTTGCTGATCAACGGGCAGGCAGAGCGGTTGTTCGGCTACCAACGCATCGAGTTGGTGGGCCAGTCGATCGAAGTCCTGGTGCCGTCACGTTACCGGGACAAACACCCGACACATCGGGCTGCATATTTCGCAGAGCTACGTCGGCGCCCCATGGGCGCTGGCATGGACCTCTACTGTGTATGTAAGGACGGTACCGAGTTCCCGGCAGAAATCAGTATCGGCCCGGTTGAAACCCCGCAGGGGATCCTGGCCATGGCTGCCATCCGCGATGTCAACGCGCGCAAGAAGGTCGAAGCCAAGTTTCGCGGATTTCTGGAGGCGGCACCGGACGCCGTGGTGGTTGTCAACAGGACAAGTTCCGTGGGCTTCTGGAGGCAGCACCGGACGCGATCGTGATCGTGAATCGGTATGGGAACATTGTGCTCGTCAACGTCCAGACCGAGAAGCTGTTCGGCTACGCGAGGCACGAGCTGTTGGGACAGCTGGTAGAGAGGCTGGTGCCAGAACGCTTCCGTGCCAAACATCCGCGCCATCGCGCCGAGTTCTTCGCGGCACCGAAAGTACGATCCATGGGATCGGGCCTCGAGCTCTATGGTTTGCGAAAAGACGGCACCGAGTTCCCAATCGAGATCAGCCTGAGCCCGATCGAGACCGAGGAAGGCACGTTGGTGTCGAGCACGATTCGCGACGTCACGGAGCGCAGAAAGACAGAGGAGCTCAGAGCGCAGTTGGCGGCCATCGTCGACTCGTCGAATGATGCGATCATCGGAAACAGCCTGGATGGCACCATCCGGAGCTGGAATCGCGGCGCGACGTCCGTGTTTGGCTACACGGCCGAAGAAGTGATCGGAAAACACATCTCGATCCTCTCGCCTCCCGGACGCCAAGCCGAAGAGCCCGCCATCATGCAGCGGATCAAGAAGGGTCAGCGCATCGAGCCGTACGAGACCATGCGGCGTCGAAAGGACGGGCAACACAGCTACGTGTCCGTCACCATTTCTCCCATTCATGACTCGCGCGGTCAGGTCAGCGGCGCTTCGAAAGTCGCCCGCGACATTTCCGACCGAAAGCGAGCCGAGGAGGCGCTCGGCCGCGCGAAGGATGCCACCGAAGCGGCCAATCGTGAGCTCGAAGCGTTCAGCTATTCCGTCGCGCACGACCTGCGTGCACCGCTGCGCGGAATTGACGGCTTCAGCCAGTCGCTCCTCGAGGACTACTCTCACAAGCTCGACGAGGATGGCCAACGCTGCCTACATCGTGTACGCGAGTCGGCACAGCACATGGCGCAGTTGATCGAGAGCTTACTTTCGCTGGCTCGCATTACACGTGGCGATGTACGGCATGAGCGAGTGGACTTGAGCAGCCTTGCACGGGCGGCTGCCGAACGACTCAGGGCACCCCAACCGGAACGAAACGTCGAATTTCTGATCGCCAAGGGTCTAGTAGCCATAGGAGACGCGCGACTGCTCGTGGTCGCCCTCGAGAATCTCCTCGGCAATGCCTGGAAGTTTACGCGAAACCAATCGATGGCGACCATCGAGGTCGCGTGCACCGAGCAAGACCGTCAGACCGTCTTTTACGTGCGTGACAATGGCGCTGGCTTCGACATGGCATTTGCCTCGAAACTGTTCGGTGTGTTCCAGCGACTTCAGACCTCGGACGAGTTCGAGGGAACAGGAATCGGTCTCGCCACGGTTCAGAGAATTGTCCGCCGTCACGGAGGACAAATCTGGGCCGAAGGCACCGTCGGCGGTGGAGCGACGTTTTACTTCACATTGAATGAAAGGAGCCCACACGAATGATCGAGCACGTAATCTTGCTCGTCGAGGACAACGCAAGCGACGAAGAACTGGCCTTGCGCGCGTTCAGAAAGAGCAACATCAGTAACAAGGTCGTCGTCGCCCGAGATGGCGCGGCTGCACTCGACTACCTGTTTGCGAGAGGCGCCCACGCGAACCGCGACCCCAATGAGGTTCCGCAGGTCGTTCTTCTGGATCTGAACCTACCCAAGATGGGTGGCCTCGAAGTCCTTCGGGCGATTCGAAGCGACGAGCGAACCAAGCTGCTCCCGGTGGTCATCTTGACCTCCTCCAAGGAAGATCAGGACTTGCTCAACGGTTACGAGCTTGGCGCCAACAGTTACATCGTGAAGCCCGTTGACTTCACACAGTTTGCCGACGCAGTACGACAACTGGGACTCTACTGGCTCGTTCTCAACCAGCGGCCGCCCACGTGGATTGGTTGACGAAAATGGCATCGTTCTCGCATCGACGACCCCAACTTCAGCGCGCTCGCCGTCGCGTTGCAAGCGTCTCGAGCCAACCATGAAGGGAGGATCAAAAATGCATCGAACGAAGAACGACCTTCAAGAGTCCATACGCGTCAAGCTCGTCGAGCTGCTGAACGACCGGCTAGCCGACAGCATCGACCTCATGATGCAAGCAAAGCAGGCTCACTGGAACGTCAAGGGGCCCGATTTCATCCAGCTCCACGAGCTGTTCGACAAGGCCAAGGACGACTTGGAGGAATACGTGGATGTCATCGCCGAGCGCGCTGCACAGCTTGGGGGGACCGTCGAGGGGACCATCCGTGCGGTGTCGAAGCGGTCGACGTTGGACGAATATCCGCTCGACATCGTCGACGGGAAGGCACACGTGGATTGCTTGTCGTCGGCGATCGCCAAGGTTGCGAAGACGACGAGGCAAGCCATCGGTCGCGCCGATGAGCTCAATGACGCAGTTACGGCGGACCTTTTCACGGAAGTCTGCCGCGGTCTCGACAAGCTGCTCTGGATGGTGGAGGCGCATCTACGGGCGGAGCGCTGAAATCACAAGGCCGCCACTGTGCGCGCCGTCGAACGCACACCCCTGCCCGTCCGTAAGAGGCGCTGGTGGCCCGATCTGGGGCGCAATATGGACCGGGTAACAGTTTGCTCCGTGAACTACGTTGCGGACCTCTCGAGCCCTGGCAGAGCGCGTCGATACGTGGGTGGTGGGACAATCGTCCGTAATCATCATGGAGACAGCCGTGGTCGCGTTCCTCGAACCGAAAACCCCACTGGTTGGAGAGGCAGTTCGTGGGGCAGGGGTGGAAATCACTCGCCAATTTGCTAGTCACGTCATTGGAAGCGCCATCGTGTTGGAGGGGTCGGGATTTTGGGCAGCTCGATTCATCAATGTCCTCACGAAGATCTTGCTGGTGACCGAGGTGAAGATTCCGCAGCGTGTGTTCTCTGGGATGCACGAGGCTGCACCCTGGCTTGCAACCGAAGCGGGGGGTTCCGAAACGGAGCTGCTCCGTGCGGTTGCCATCGTGCGTGGGCGCATGCACGAACATACTGAATTTCGCCGCGCCGGTTGAGCACGCCACCCAAAAAGGCCGGGCCGAAGGGCTGCGAAAAAGAAAACCCCCGAATTCGGGGGTTCTGTCGGTGGGCACGGCAGGTGTCGAACCTACGACTTCCACCGTGTGAAGGTGGCACTCTACCACTGAGTTACGCGCCCGTGACGAGCATTCTTGTAGCCGAACCGGCTTGTTGGTGCAACCGGGCTTGCCACCGGTACGGCGGGCCTGCGATGTTCTGCACGCCAACCGCGAGTCGAAGCTGCTACCGGCGCGGGAGGGCACAAGGAACACGCCATGACCCGACAAGTCGTTGCCACACCTCACGCTCCGAAAGCCATCGGCCCTTACAGTCAAGGTGTCGTCGTGGAAGGGGGCCGCACACTCTATACGGCCGGCCAAATTGCCATGGATCCCTCGACCGGCGAGATCGTCGGCGGTGGAGACGTCGCGGCCCAGACGGAACGCGTCATGCACAATCTGGCGGCGGTCCTCGAGGCCGCTGGCATGCGTTTCGAGCATGTGGTGCGCGCGGGCATCTACATCGTCAACATGTCCGACTTCGCTGCCGTCAACGAGATCTACGCGAAGCGTTTCACGACGACCCCTCCGGCCCGATCGACCGTACAGATCGCTGGCCTTCCGCGAGGTGCGCTGGTGGAGATTGATCTCGTCGCCGTCGCTCCGTGACAGGATCACAGCGTGCCACGGGAGCGCCGATCCCATCTTGCCGGGCTGGCATGTTTGGCGACGCTCGTCGTGTTCGCATTCGCAGTCGCGACCATCGAGCCGTTGTCATGGCCGGGGCGACCGCTCGTGACCGGAGGTTGGTCCCCACCCTCATTGAAGAATGTGATTCCCCTGGGATCCGTGAGCGGGCAGGTGTTGCTCGAGCCCCCACGCGACGACGAAAGCCGGTTCGTCGGCACTCTCGATCTCCCCCACGTAGGAACGTGCAGCGTACATGTGTGGCGAGCCGGAAAACGCATCGCTGACACCGTCGTGTGTACAGCTGACGGGAGTTTCACGGTTTCCGCCGAGGCGGGGCCGGCAACCGTCGAGGTCCTGGTGCCTGGACGACTGCGTGCGGCTCTCGACGTGACCGTCGAAGCGAACTCGAACACCGTGCTTCCGGCGCTTGCGCTCGGCTTTGCGGAGCATGTCGGCGGTCAGGTCATCGACACGCGTGGTCGACCGGTAGAGAACGTCGAAGTGCAGGCCATGCCGGTCCCCAACCTCGGCGAGACTGAGCCATGGCGGGCGTTCACGTCATCGCACGGCCAATTCTTGTTCGAAACGCTGCCGCCGGGACCGTGCTCGCTGCGAGCCGTGCTGCCCGGCTATGCACCGAGCGTGGTCGAGGCAGTCGCTCCGGAGCTGGACGTAGTGATCGCCATCGACGCCCTCATGGATCTTCATGGCGAAGTCGTGGCGGCTCCCGATCTGCTCGCGCGCAGTCGCATACGTTTGGAAGGTAGCGCCATCTGGCCGGCGCTCGAGGCCCCGCTCGGCGTCGATGGCAAGTTCACGTATTTGGGCATCCCCGATGGCGTGTACGGACTCGAAGTCATCGCCGAGGCCACCACACCAGGCGAGCGCGAGTACGCGTCCGTGCCGCTCGAAAACATCACGCCCGAGCTCTACATCCGCCTCGCACTGGTCGAAGCATTTCGCGTTCCAGTGCGCGTGGTCGATCCCGATGGCGAGCCGGTGCCCAACGCTCGCGTAACGCTGGGTTATTCCTCGATCGGTATGTTGCAGCGCGTCGCCACGACCGGCATCGACGGCAAAACTGCGCTCGGCCCCGTGGTCGCTGGGCCGTACATCGTGCACGCCGACGCTGATGGCTTTCTCCCGTCCGAAGCGATTGACGTAGAGGTACCCGACCGCGGCGAAGTCGAGCTGCAGACGCTCGTATTGGTACGACCGGGTTGGATCCACGGCATCGTTGTCGACGATCGAGCTCGTCTAGTCCAAGAAGCGACGATTCTGGTCGAGAGCGACGCTCCCTACAGCGTGGGTGAGAGCACGATACGTGCCGAGCTGTTCGAGACGGCGCAAACGCGTGGCAGCTTGGGCGTAACGCGTGGGCCGGTACCGCCTGTTCCGGCGTTTCCGGCCGAAGCGACACACACGGCCGGCCAGGGGTCCACGGATAGCAGCGGCGCGTTCACGTTGGGCCCGCTTTTGCCCGGCACGTACACCATCTACGCCGTGCACGAACATCACACCAGTAGTCAGCGGGTGACGTTGAGTCTGAGCTCGGGCGAGATCCGTACTGGCATTCGTCTGTTGCTCGGGCGCGGTGCGCCGCTCACAGGACGCGTCCGAGACGAGAACGGACGTCCACTCGCGCACGCACGCATCGAGTTCGGGGATGGCTTTTCCGTGATCACGGACGGGTTCGGAGTGTTCGACGCCGGAACCCACCATGGAACGGTCTCATTGGTCGTGCGAGCGCCAGGCAAGGTACCGCAACGAATCCATGTGAACCTGGACGAACAGGCCATCGATGTCGAGGTCGTACTGCTGGACGCGAACGCGCGCGTAAGCGGACGGGTTCGCGATGGCAACGGAAGGCCAATCGAACATGCACACGTGCTCGTGCGACATCGAGACGGGCTGTCACCGACAGAATTCACGTGGACAAACGATCGCGGCGTGTTCGAGCTCGAGCACTTGCCTCCGGGTGACATCGAGGTATCGGTGGAACATCCTGACTACGCGCCGGTATCGACGTCCGCGGAGCTCACCATGAAGCCGACACATGCATTGGACCTCGTGGTCGAGCCCGGATGGACACTGGAGGTGCTCGTGCGCGAGTCGGGAACCGGACGGCCAATCGAGGCTGCGATCGTTCAGGCCGGTGGGCGGGAATCTACCAGCGACCAACGCGGCACCGCAGTCCTGGATCGGCTGGTCGGCGAACAGATGGAAGTCACGGTTACTGCACCCGACCGTTTGACCGCGCGACATACTGTCGCTCGTCCATCGAGCGGTCAAGCTCATTGGGTAGCGGAATTGGGCGACGGAGGCAGTCTCGAAGGGACAGTCACCGATGACCGCGGTCAACCGGTGATCGGTGCGCGCGTTGTGGTTCAGGCAGAAAACGGCACACTGCTGGGGGAAGCTCGCACGCGCAGCAGTGGCTTCTACCAGTTGGACGGCTTACCCGAGGGGCGCGTGTGGGTGCAGGCCGTTGCACCCCCATCACATTCAGCGGTGCTTGCGCGAGCTTGGCTTCGCTCCGATGTGCGACGCGGACAGATCACGCAGGACGTGGATCTCAGGTTCGAGCCACAATGAATCGCTCCCGAAACAGTGGTCGCCCGCAAGCTCGTACGATACGCTTGCAGCCTCTGAAGAGGCCGACCATGTTCAAGCGACCAAGACCCGTTTCTCGCACGGTTGACGCGATGTACTTGTCGATCGCACTTTCTTTGGCGGCATGCAGGGGCGAGCCACCGAAGCCTGCCGGCAATGCGCCAGCGCAAGCAACCGCACCCGTCGACGGCCCACAATCTGCTGCACCCGTTGCGAAACCGGACGATGACAAAATCAAGGTCATCGAAGGTGCACCACCCGGGAAAGACGATCGATATGCATTGGTGATCGAGCCGCCCACGGCGGCGGTCAAGGGCAAGCCCTCGACCTTCAAGGTGAAGGTCACTCCCAAGCAACCGTGGCACATCAATCTCGATTTCCCGACTTCGCTCAAAGTCGATGCACCGTCCGACGTATCACTCGTCAAAACCGAACAGAAAAAAGCCGATGCCAAGCGTCTCGACGAACAAGCCTGCGAATACGACGTCGCTTTCACGGCCAACGAAACAGGTGACAAAGCGTTCTCGGGCACGTTCAAATTCGCCGTGTGCCAAGACGAGGCCTGCTCACCGGTGACCGAAAACCTGGCTGTCAAAGTTGCTGTCAGGTAGTCCATGACAGAAATGCTGGCCGCCAACAAACGCATCGAAGCGCTCGCATCCGAAGCTGCCGAGCATTTCGCCAGCACGCGACGCATTCTCAGCTTCGACGAATGGTTCGAGCTGCTGTGCAACGAACCGACGATCCATGCGCGAAGTGCGGGGCAATACGTGGTGGATGCGTTCAACCATTTCGGAAAAAGACCGGTACGCACACCCGGTGGTGAGATCTCTCGCTTTCGTGTGTTCGATGGCGAGTTCGACGGGGGATACCGCTTGGTCGGACAAGAGGAGGCCCAAAACGCCTTCTACGAAGCCATCGATGGCTTCGTTCGGATCGGTCGAGTCAACCAGCTCCTGCTCCTGCACGGGCCCAACGGTAGTGCCAAGACCACGATGCTCGACTCCCTGCAACGAGCTCTCGAGGTCTACTCTCGCACCGATCAAGGCGCGTTGTATCGCTTCTCTTGGGTATTTCCCACGCGCGAGCAGCGGGCCGGGGGAATCGGATTCGGAACACGCACGAGTCTCAAAGATGCGCTGGGACAGGACTCGTTCGCACGACTGACCGCAGAAGCAATGGATGCCAAGGTCGTCGACGAGACCAAAGATCATCCGATCTTTCTCATCCCGTACGCCGCTCGCCAACGCATGCTCGAAGACATCGTCGCCAAGCATCCCAACTTCGTGGCCAGTCAGGTGATCCAGTTCGGTGAGCTCTCGCATCGGAACCGCAAGATCTTCGATGCCATGCTCGCAACATACCAAGGCGATCTGCGCAAAGTGTATCAGCATGTGCAGATCGAGCGGTTTTTCATGAGCCGGACCTACCGGACAGGGCTGGTCACGGTGGAACCAAAGCAAACCACCGATGCTCGTAGCTTCGCAGTCACGGGGGATCGCGCGTACGCGAGCCTGCCAGCAGGTGTGTCAGGCCAGGTGCTGTACGCTTGCCAGGGCGACCTCGTGGATGCCAACCGTGGGGTCATCTATTTCAGCGACCTGCTCAAACGTCCATATGAGCAATACAAGTACTTGCTCACCGCCACTGAAACCGGCCGTATCGCGCTCGACCACGTCGTGCTCGGACTCGACGTGCTGTTCACTGCAAGCGCCAACGACTTGAATTTGCTCGAATTTCGCACGATCCGTGCCGGCGAATATCAGAGTTTTCGTGCTCGAGTCGAACTGATTCGCGTACCGTTCCTGCTCGATTATCGTGTAGAGCGAAAAATATATCAGGAGCAAGTTGGCGACATGCTCCGTGGCATTCACGTGGCACCTCACGTGCCGATGATCTTGGCACTTTGGGGCGTGATGACGCGTCTGCGTCGTTCCAATCCAAAGCACTACCATCCCAAGTTGGAGAACGTGTTCCGGCGGGTCACTCCCATCGAAAAGGCCGACCTCTACGCGTACGGCCGCATTCCACGTGGCCTGTCCGCCGACGAAGCACGCGAGCTGCTGGCAGCAGTGCCCAAGATGTATCAAGAGCGCTTCCCTCACGCAGTCGTGCGCATCGATGGAGTCGACAATGCACTCGGCGACTACGAGGGCAGCTTTGGCGCGAGTGTTCGCGATCTCAAGAACGTTTTACTTGCCGCGGCGTCCGAGCCGGGAACCACATGCGTGACGGTGCCAAAGTTGTTCCGCGAATTGCGAAAATTCTTGGACGACTCCGTGAATCACCGCTGGATGGCACTCGATCCCGATGGCGCGGGTTTCCATTTGCTCGATAACGACGAGCGCAGTATCACCAATTCGGCGTGGGAACGTTGGCTCGATCGTTCCGATTGGGAAGTTCGCGAGGCGATGGGTTTGATCGACGAGGAACGCTATCGCGAGCTGTTTCGCAAGTACGTCGTGCACGTCTCGCATCATCTCAAGCGCGAACGTTTGTTCGATCCGGTGACCGGATCGCTGGCCGATCCCGACGTCAAGTTCATGTCGACGCTCGAGAAAACGATGGATCCTCATACCGGTCCGACGTTCCGCGCCGACGTGCTGTCGCGCATCGGAGCGTGGGCACTCAGTCATCCCAACGAGGATCCCTCCTACGACCAGATCTTTCCGGATTATTTCGCCCGGCTGCGCGAGGACTACTACAAGCAACAGAAGGAGACCGTACAAAAGGGCATACACAGAATGCTCGAGCTACTCAGCGAAGACCGTGCTATCGAGAGCGATATCGGCTTGACGCCCAACGAGGAACACACCGCTCGGCATTCGCTCGAAGTGCTGCTCGGCGAGCATGACGGGCAGGAAAGCACCCGGGAGCGTCACACCAGGGAAACCCTGCGGGAGACGTTGGTACAGCTGTCCAAAGCGAGGTACTGAAAGCGGTCGCGAGGCTGCCTAGAGTCGTTCCAATACGGCGCGTATGTCCTCGAGTTCCCGATCGTCAGTCAAATAGTGCTCGGCGACTTCGAGCAGCTGCAATGCTCGCGTCACCGCGCTCACGCGCTCGTCTGGATCCCTGGGATGCCGATAGGTACGCAGAGCATCCACGTAAGCACGAATCGCCCTGCCCTTGTGCAACCAAACACTTGGCGCGGCCAATAGATCGACGAACTTGGCTTCGTGCACCACGGTTCGCACCACCAGCGTGCTCGCCTCTGCGTAGTGGAGTCTCACGAGCAATTTCGAATCTTCAGTCAGCGCAGAAGCAGCACACGTGCGAATGGTTTCGTGGACGACCATGGTGTCATTGACCGCGAGTGGTTGTGGGGGAAACGGTTCTTGGGTGGTGGAACGCATGCCCCCCATGACCACGAATCCCGGCGGAAGCTCGAGCTCGATGCTCACATCACGAGCTCCGATCACGAATGTGGCGAGAAAGTGTTCCCCCAGCATGCGCTGGGCATCGTCCATGGTAGCCACGAACAACGAGCCACCCATGCCCACGTCACCCAACAACTCGACCGGTCCTGGTTGATAGACCTGCGTCGTACCTACTCCGACGCCCACCAACAACACGCCTTCGACTCCGACCTCGCTCGCTCCTTGGGCGGCCGCCGACACGCGGTCGAGCTGGTCTTGTCCAGCGCCAGAGCCTCCGTCGCTAAACACCACGACGCGATTGAGCCGTGCCGGATCGTAGCTGCGTGACGCTACATCGTAGGCAGCATCGAGCGCACCAGAAAAGTCCGTGCTGCCGTCCGGCATCAAGGAGTCCAGCGTGGCGAGCAACAGCGGATCATTTGGGCCAATGACTTGGTAGTCATCGAGCACGATGCGATTTTTCGCGTTCCAGGTCACCAGCGACACACGATCACCGAGTCGAAGGTTACCGGCCATCGAGCGATACGATGCCCTCACTAGCTCGAACGGCGTTCCCTGCATGGATGCCGAGGTGTCGACTACCACCGTGAGGGACACGTCGGAACGCGCGTCGTTCGTGAGCGTGGGCCCGACGACACCGATTTGCACGACGTATTCTTCGTCGCCATCTCCGGTGCGAACGAGCTCGACGGCCACCCTGGGATCACCGTCGACAGCGGGAGCGTAGGGAAAGCCATAAAAGTTGAAGAACTCCCAGCTGGGCAGTGAAATCATGGAGAGCAGCGACCAGCCGTTGAGCACCGCATCGCGTACTCGAACCGGCACCGACATCGAGTTCGCATCACCGGGAGACAGTGTCAGCTTACTCGGAGTATCCGCGATGCATCCGACCTCTTCTGACAAAACGTCGCGTGCGTTCGGATCGACATCTTCCGAGGCTTGCTCGGCTTCGTCTCCAGCGTCCTGCTCGGACGCCAGATCGAGCTTCCACTCGTATCCTCCGTCACTCACATCACCTGAGCCGTCTTCCGACCCGCTGCTGTCCGAATCGCCTTGCGCGAGTGTCTCCTTGTTCACGTCAGCGTTGTTCGCCACACAGGCGGACGCGAGTAGCAACGACATGAGGAGTGACCGGTTCACTTGCATCGCGCGTCGACGGGGGTGCGACATTACCGCTCATGCAATTCCCTGACCCCGAAAGCCTTACAGAGAAAGTCATGAATTTCTCGTTGGTTGGGAGGTCGGAACAGGGATCGGTGGAGTGTTCTCCCCCCGTCACCACGACAGTAAAGTCAGGGGAGAACGTCAAGCGTGTCCGTCCCCCGCCATGGCATGCAGCGATTGGAGAGGGCTTATGAATGGCTCGCTTGGAAGCGGGCGCGTTCCTCGGCGCCGATGCGCAGCACGGCTTCCACGAGGGCGTCGATCCGAGCCGCCGTGGTCGCCGGATTGACGATGCATACGCGCAGAACTTCGTGACCGTCGACGACCGTCGGTGACAGGTAAAATTCACCCTCTCGCTGTAGACGTTCGCGAATGCCATGGTTGATCTTGTCTTGTGCCCAGCTTTTCAGGTCGGTCGCCGACGAAACGTACCGAAAACAGCAGATCGACAACGAAGGAGAGCGTACGAGCTCGAGGTCAGGGTGTGCTTCGACGAGCTGTGCCAAGTAACGTGCACATTCCACGTTGTAAAAAACATTCCGGCCAATGCGTTCCATGCCATAGCGCCGCAGCGCCATCCACACGGGCAGGGCACGGAAGCGACGCGAGGTTTCGAGCGTACGATGGAAGAATGCAAATTTTTCCGGCGGCGTATTGGGAGCGAGGCGGGCATAGTCGGCGCTGGCGTAGAATACCCGCCGCATCGCTTCGGGACTCCGTACCAGCAAGATGCTAGCGTCGAACGCAAGATACATCCATTTGTGAAAATCGATGCACACGGAATCGGCTAGCTCGATACCGGCGAGCCCTGGTCTGAGCTCGTGGGCGAGCAGCGCAGCGCCTCCATAGGCGGCATCGACGTGCAACCATATGTCTTCCTCGCGGCACAACTCGGCGATCTCCCGCAGCGGGTCGATGGCGCCGGTCGACCTGGTACCGGCCGACGCAACGATGCAAAACGGTCGTCCCCCGTCGTCACGATCGGCTCGGATCTTCGCTCGCAACACGTCGATACGCATGCGATCGTTCCGATCGACGGCTACCGTGCGAACGTTTCGAGCTCCCAAACCGAGCAAGAGCGCAGCTCGTTGGGCCGAAAAGTGCGTCGCTTCGGATACGTAGAGATGCAACGTTCCCCGACGTGCGATCGTCTTGGCCAATCCTTCCATGGCGAGCTCGACACCGCCAAAGCGGTGCAACGCGATCGTGATGGCCGTGAAGTTCGCGAGCGATCCACTGCTTTGTAAAATTCCCTCGGCTCCGGCGGGCAATCCCACCAGCTGCGCCATCCACCTCACAACGATACGCTCCACCGCGACTGCGGAAGGTGACGATCCGAACGAGGTCACGTTTTGGTTGAGCATCGCTGTGATGGCGTGTGCGGTGGGATCCGTCGGCAATCCCGGAGCACAGATATTCCCGAAGAACCCCGGATGGGCGTTGCGTCGCGCGTGCGGAACGAAAACGTTGCCAATCACATTCAAGAGCTCATCGAGCTCGTGCCCGGCCAAAGGAAACTCTGGATCGATCATCTGCTCGAGCTCGTCGGCGTGTGGCGCGTCGAGGATGGGATCGGCGCCACGTACGCCCCACAACGTCTTCCAGAATTCGCCCGGAACGGGTTCAAGCACGCAAGGAAGTCGGTGCGCTGGCTCGAGCTCAGGACGGGACATCGGCACCGCGGACCCCTATCACGCGGCTGTCGAGCGGACCAGCATCGTGTTTCGGAGGCGCTTGAACGCTGTCCGTACTCCCGCACAGGCCAATGCGCCACAGTGAACCCCTGCGATCGCGATCGATTCGATCGCGATCCGACTCGATCGTGATCGGCTCGATCGCGATCCACCCGATCGCGATCGGCTCGACTTTCGCTGCTGGCCTTGTAACGAACCCTACCTAGTAACGGACTCAGTAGCCGGCTGCGTGACCGTCTTTGCGTGACTCCGAAGCACCCACGTAGACGCGGTTCGTGGGATCCCAACCGATCGCTTGATAGCCACCAAACCCGCCCACCTCGGCCGAGATCCGATGTCCCTTGGCCACCAGGTCACGAACGACATCGGGTGCGAAACCATGTTCGAGCACAACGGTGCCACCACTTTCCATCATTTCTCCCGTAGGTGAAGACGAGCCGTCGTGGAATATTCGCGGCGCGTCGCCAGCTTCTTGCAGATTCATGCCGAAATCGATGATGTTCGTGAGCACCTGCACGTGCATCTGCGGCTGAACATCGCCACCCATGACCCCAAACGACAACACGGGCACGGCTTTCTTGGTCACGAACGCGGGAATGATGGTGTGAAACGGTCGTTTTCCCGGAGCGTACGAATTGAACTTTCCGGGCGCGAGGTCGAACAACTCGCCACGATTTTGCAGCACGAAACCGAGCCCATCCGGCACGATTCCCGAGCCCAAGCCGCGAAAATTGCTTTGAATGAGCGACACCATCATGCCGCGCTCGTCCGCGGTGGTCAGGTAGACGGTATCGCCGTGCTTGCTCGCTGGATGGCCTGGCTCGACCACGCGCATGGCCTTGGCCGAATCGATCAATTTTCGGCGTAAACGCGCGTACGCCTTGGAAATCAGGGCATTGACGGGAATGCGATGGAACTCGGGATCTGCGTAATATTTGGCACGATCTGCAAATGCGAGCTTCTTCGCTTCGATGAGCGTGTGGAGGTACGAGCTCGTACCAAATCCCAAGCGCGCGATGTCGTAGCCTTCGAGGATGTTGAGCATCTGCAACGCGGCGATCCCTTGCGTGTTGGGTGGCATCTCCCAAACGTCATATCCCCGGTAGTTCGTGCTCACCGGGTCGGTCCAGGTGGACTTGTGTGCCGCGAGGTCCTCCAAGCGGAGAAATCCACCGGCACGTCGCATGGAGCTGTCTATGGTGCGTGCGATGTCTCCGCGATAGAACCCATCGCGTCCTGCGCGGGCGATCGTCTCGTAAGTCTTGGCCAAATCGGGGTTCCGGAACATTTCGTGAGGTTTCGGGGCATGCCCGTTGGGCAAAAATGTCCGCTTGAATTCCGCGAACTCGGTCAGCCGAGCAGCATTGCGCTGCCACGCGTGCGCGATCACTTCGGTGACCGGAAAACCGTCGTTGGCATATCGAATTGCCGGCGCAAGCAAATCTGCCATGGGAAGCTTGCCGAAACGGCCGTGCAATTCGAACCAGCCGTCGACTGCACCAGGCACGGATACCGGAAGCGACCCGTAGCTGGGTATCCGGTGAAGCCCTCGCTTGTGAAACTCGTCCGTTGTGAGCAATTTCGGCGAACGACCACTTGCGTTCAGGCCATGCAAGCGCTTGCTGTTGGGATTCCACACGATGGCGAACAAGTCACCTCCAATCCCGCATCCAGTGGGCTCCATCAGTCCCAGGACTGCGTTCGCAGCAATGGCTGCGTCGACGGCGGTCCCACCGCGCTCGAGCACACCGACGGCAACGTGGGTGGCCAGCGGATGCGATGTGCCGGCCATGCCATGGCGTGCGACGACCTCGGAACGTGTCGCAAACGTCCGGCCGGTGATGCGATCCGCTGCGCGCACCGAATGGATACGCGAGAGTCCAACCGCGGCAATCGAAGCGGTGAAACCTCGCATGATCGAACGTCGAGAGGCGATGGAGCGCATGATGACGGTTCTCCTAGCGGATCCCCGAGAACGGAGCAAGCCCTCGAATCGGTGGCATTCCAGTGTGCGACACGGTCTTTTCAGTGGCTCACGGAAGCCGCATCTCGGACGTTCCCCAGCCCCACATTTTTTTGATTTTGCGGCTGGTGCGAGCAAGCTCGGATACAGCTCGATGGTTCCCGCCGTACCCCGGAAAGATGTCGATGAGCGCAACGTCGGCCGAAAGTGTGGGCACGATCTCGTAAGCGTCTCCCACGATGACGTCGAGTGGCTTGCGCACGTGTGGCCGCACCCGTGGAAGCATCCATTCCACCAGCTCACGGTCGAGCTCGACGAGCGTGATGTGCTTCACTGCATATCGCTTCGAAACTTCGATGAGCTGATGACCAAGGCCCAAGCCGGCCACGATGACCCGACCTTTCGTCAGCTTCGTGCCAGGCCGCAATGTGAGAATCTCTGCCGGCGTGAGCGACATCCACGGCGACTCGTGCCAAACGCCCGGCTGATCGGGCAATGATTGGAACAGCGCAGGGATCTCTACGTCTGCATCGAATATGACGCTCCCGACTTGGCCGCCCCACCAGGTCAACAATCGACGGCCCGCGCGGTGCAGCCGGACGCAATAGCGAAACTGCTGCGTCGGAGAATCGCAAACGTACCCTGGTTCCAGCTCGGCAACGGGTCGATCGGTTGCCTGCACCTCTGGAAACAGGTTCAGTGTGTCGTAGCTGGCACCCAGAAAGTTCAGCTCGGGCGCCCACCTCACGGCCGGGCTCCACGGCACGCAGCTCGCCATTCGGCGCTGGAATTCTGCTGCGATACGCTGCTTTTCTGCGGGCGTGAGCACGTCGATCAGCCTGCGGTCTTCGTTCATCGAAAACGTCTCCTGGCGGGTCTACTAACACTTCGTACGAGCAGCAAGAACGCCAGCGCATGCATGAGCTTGCCCCGATTCGACACGGCACAATCACAGCCCAACATCGGCTCCATAGGCACGTCTATATCACGTTCACTCGTGTCCCCAGTGTCTTCCGACGCTTCCGACGTGTCTTCTACTTCGTTGTCCGTCACGAACCGAACCTCGAACAGCTTGGGCCAAAGCTTGCCGGTAATCAAAAAACGCTCGGATTCGCGATCGTAGGCGATACCGTTCAGCACATCCGCGTCATCGGACTCGTCGGGATCGAGTAGACCCGATGCGTCGATGCGTGCCGACACGACTCCGGTGTTGCGATCGATGACGACGATCTCATCGGTTTCCCAGACGTTTGCATACACACGGTCGTCCACGCATTCGAGCTCGTTGAGGCGATCGAGAGGAAGACCATCCAGCGTTACGTCGAGCGTGTCCAACATTTCAAACGTAACCGGATCGCGAATCGCGAGTCGATTGGATCCATCGCTCATGAGTAGCTGCGCACCATCGTAACACAGACCCCAACCCTCCCCGGCGTACGTCAGCTCGTCCAGCTCGTGAAAACCGTCGACCGCCCATACGAATACGCGCTGCTCTTTCCACGTGAGCTGCAGCAGTTTGTCGTCGACCAGCTCGAGCCCCTCTGCGAATACGTCCGCGGCGAGCTCGACACGATCGACGATGGTGCCGGTCGCAGGATCGACACGTCGCAGCGTCGATTCCCCGTATCGCCCAGTGCTTTCGTACAACCAACCCTGGTGCAATCGCAGCCCCTGAGTAAAGGCCGAGGGGTCATGCGGACGCACCGAAACGACCTCTACTCGGAGCAACGCAGGAGCGGCCTGCGTCGGCGCTGGTGAGGCCCACGCTGTCACGATGAGCACAAAAGCTGGGCCAATTCGCATCGTCGGTCGACGCTAGCAGATTGCCAGTGAGGCACCCGGCCAGCGCATCAAGCGCTTGGCTCACCGGACATGATTGTCGGCACACCCGATCTACGAGCAGTCTCCTACCTGTAGGTGCAATCGTTCTGGTATGTTGTGCTTCATGCGAATCTTTGGATTAGCGGTGACTGTCACACCCTTGCTTTCGGGCGCGCTCCTCGGCGCTTGCTTTTCCGATCAAACCTTGCCGGAAGGTAGTTGCCGTCCCGGCACACTTGGATGTAGCTGTGTCGGCAACTTGTGCGAGTCGGGTCTGTCCTGCCAAGACGGCTATTGCATGCCCAACAACTGCACGGCAGACGACACTCGAGCTCCAGCTCCTCCGGTCCAGGTACGATGTCCGCGACCAATCCAACCACCAATTCGGACACGACCGACGACACCGGCGACGACGATACCGGTACGGTGTCTTGCTCCGAGAACGACGAGTGCGGCAAGGGCTACTTCTGTGATTATCCGGATCACGCATGTGGTCAAGGTGCGAAGGGCCAATGCGCGCCGATGCCCTGGGTTTGCCCCGATAGCGCAGCCACGGTCGTCGGTTGCGATTGCCAGATCTATGGGAATGAATGCGAAGCACACGCGGCGGGAGTCGACGTGATGTGTGGCCCGACGAGCTTCGTCGCGATCCCACCTCCAACGACCGGCCCAGACACTGGCCCAGTAGACACGGGTGCTTGCGCGTGTTGAACGTGTCGCTGCGCGCATTCACGTTCCGGTGCGCGTTCGTGACCATGGCTCCGCAAGCCCGGTCTCGAGGCATGGGAAGGCCTTGTCGAGGCGATAGCTGCGTGTATAGCTGCGTGTGAGGCTCGGTTCTGTTATGCTGCGAGCCATGAGCTCGGCTTCGCTTCGCTGGCCCACTTGGTTTCTTCTTTGGTTTGGAGGCATCGTGTCCGGTTCGTGCTTCAGCGACCCCGATTCGCAGGGCAGCTGCGAATACGGAACCATCGGCTGCCCATGTGCGCGCGGCGCCTGTGAATCTGGACTCTCGTGCGAGCTCGAGTATTGCATGCCCGACAACTGCAACGCTGGCACGAAGTATTGTCGCTGCCGCGACGGTGACTGCGACGATGGGCTCGTGTGCAAGGACGAAACCATCTGCTTGCCACCCGTGGCCACGAATGCCGATGGGACCGGTGGCCATGACTCGACGAGCCATGGCTCGAGTAGTGGGAGTGGCTTGGAAGGATCCGTGGAAGCGAGCACGGCCCCTGATAGCTCGACCGACACCGGCACGATCACCGGTGCAGACGCATCGATAGGCGGCTCGACAGTCGAGCCCACCAGCGAGGGGTCCGCAAGCGCTTCCGCGTCCGAGCCCACCGCGAGTGGACCGAGTAGTGATCCAACTACACCCACGGATCCGATCACGAGCATCACGGATCCGACTACAGACCCAAGCGCGGGATCGACCACCGGAGTCGATTCGACAACGGGGCCAGTGACTAGCGTCACCGACACCGATCCAAGTACCGGCGATACCGGTACCGTCTACTGCTTCGACAACAGCGATTG
>Ga0187893_10006996_pt1 | contig 18855 bp, 16 predicted proteins | sample MA1701074metaG_FD_139574 | JGI IMG/M metagenome (GOLD analysis project Ga0187893, IMG submission 139574) | White microbial mat communities from a basaltic lava cave in the Kipuka Kanohina Cave System on the Island of Hawaii, USA - MA170107-4 metaG ... | reverse complement strand
GGTTCAATCCGCGAGGTGTCAAACGCAAAATGAGCAACTACTGCTTGCGTCCGCGCAGCCGCCAACCGACCTGTCGGTTGAACGTCGCCAAGCGGATCATAATCATTAAGTGAAGAGTATTTTGTTTAGCCCCACTTTTCTTACAGAGATCCGCGCCGGCTTCAGCCGCAACGCCACGGTCGAGCGGGAAAAATTTCAAGGCCAGAACATCGCTGAGCAACTCGGCATCACAGGCACAACGAATGATCCGTTTCTGCGAGGCTTCCCCCGATTCACCATCCAGGACTACCTCCCGATCGGTTCCGCGGCTGGCCAACCAATCGCCTATCATGTGACGACGATCCTGGCCAGCAACAAGTACACCTGGATCAAATCCAAGCACGTCATGAAATGGGGCGTTGACCTGGAGCGCGTGCGCCTGAATCAACCATACCTCAACAACAGTCGTGGCACCTTCAACTTCCAGCGCAACTGGACCAACCATTCCGTGGCGGACATGCTGTTGGGCATGATGCAGAGCACTACGCGCACCGCCGAAATCACCAGGCCTTATCTCCGCTCCATCAGCTACGGCTTTTATTTCAACGACGATTGGAAAGTCACCAAGTCCCTCACGCTCAACCTGGGCATGCGCTACGAACTGATGCGCCCGCCGGTGGATCGCTACGACAGGGCCTCGAATTTCGTCGCCGGGTTATCAAAAATCGTCCTGTCCGACGACCGCAATCTGCCGGATCTCCAGGAACGGCTGGCCCGCTACAACATCCTCGGCAAGGTCGTGCTGGCCAAAGATGTAGGCTATCCCCGCGCGCTTGTATTTACCGATTGGTTGAATCTCGCGCCCAGATTCGGCTTCGCCTGGCGAACGCCCATGCGCCGGACTACAGTGATTCGAGGCGGCTACGGCATCTTCTACACCGGCCACTTGCTCAATCCCGTAAAAGACAGTCTGATGACCGGCTTCCCGTTTTCCGTGAATCAGACGTTCTCGCGGCTGGCCGCGGATCCAACCTTGGTCACCTTGTCGAATCCATTCCCCGATATTCGAACTACCGAAGGCAACGCAACAAACTCCAATGGCTACGACCCGCGGGCGCCGCTTGGCTACCTGCAAAGTTACAGCCTCACCATTGAGCGGGAATTAAGCAGCACTCTGGCGCTCGAAATGGCTTACGTGGGTTCCAAGGGGACGCATCTGGGGCGGCGATACGATCTCAACCAACCCATCCGGTCGCTGGCTGCCTATCAGGCCAACATCCCCTTCCCGCGCCCCATTCTCGGCACGAACACCATCAACTACTATTCCTTTGGATCGAATTCAAACTTCAACGCCGGACAAATCTCGCTGCGCCGCCGTTCCCGCGCGGGATTCTTCCGCCTGAACTACACGTTCGGAAAATCCATCGACGACGCTTCCCAGCTCAACGGAAATTCCGACGGTGGTTTCGCCAACGCCCAGAATTCGTTAGATCTCAAGAGCGAGCGCGCGCGCTCCGATTTTGACCGGCGCCATATTGTTACCGGTGTGTTTTCCATCCCGCTGCCCTTCGGCCGGGGAAAAAAATTCTTTTCCGGGGCTCGCGGATGGCGTCATGGCATCGTCGGCGGCTGGCAGATGTCCGGTACCGCGACCTACTACAGCGGCCAGGCTTTTACGATCCTCTCAGCCAACGTTGATGCCAACCTCGGAGAATCACTCCGGCCCAACCGGATCGGCACGGGAATTCAGCCGGGCATTCCGGGCGCAGGCCGGCGCGGGGTCGACTACCCCTGGTTCATACTGTCGGATTTTGAAAAGGTGCCCCGATGTACCGCCCGCGACACCTGCGAACCAAGTCCGAACGGATTCACTCCGTTCACCTTCGGCAACGCCGGACGCAACATCCTGAACGGTCCCATCCAGCACTTCGTCAATATGGCGATGCTCAAGAACTTCCGTTTCCAGGAGGGCAAGAACATTCAGGTTCGCTACGAAATGTTCAGCATCCTGAATCACCCCAACTTTTCTCTACCCAACCGCGAGTTCAATGCCCTGGGAGGCGGATTGATTACTAACGTGGTCGATCGTGGGCGTGGCGGCCCCCGAGTCATGCAGCTAGCGATTAAGTTCGAGTTCTGACAAGCAGACGTGGCGCAGCCTTCAGGCTGCTGGGTCGAGACTCGTCTCGACCCTTGTTGCTGGCGCAGAAGGCCGCGAATCGTCCGCTGTTGAGACTCCGTCGAACACGCCGGCGTTGCGCGCCCCTGACGCCTCCACCACTTCGAGAGCCGATTCTAACCGGTGCTAGAATGAGGCGCTGGCCGCGAGCATGGTCAACAAGGAAGCAGAGTTCATCCGCAATTTTCTCGACGGGGATCCTCCGGCCGTCAGGCAGGTGGAGTTGTGGATTGCCGGCGCCGGCAAGGCGTTTCGCGGCCGGCTTGGCGGTGAGTGGGAGGACTTGCGCCAGGACATACTGTTGGAAGTGACTCGCTTGTTTTCAGAGGGCCGGTTTCGTGGGGAGTCGGCTCCTGTGAGCTATGTCTGGCGGATCACCAACCACGCCTGTATTCGAAAAATCCGGCAGGTAAACAGGTGGGCCCCAGACGTGGCCGCGTTGCTCGACCGGCAAATAGACAAGCGGCAGACGGCCGCCGAACGCTTGTTGGAACAAGACCGTCTTGCTTCGATCAGGCGGATCGTGATGCAGATGTCTGAAGAATGTAAGGAACTGTGGCGGCGTGTTCTCGCGGGCCAAAGTTATCAAACGATGAGCGCCGAGTTGGGCATAGCGGAGGGAGCTTTGCGCGTGAAAGCGCTGCGGTGCCGCCGGAAGGCGTTGTCGTTGCGGGACAGCGATACAGGCGCGATAGAACGGTAACAATGCGCCCGCGAGTTGTCCAAACCTTATAGGCCGGGAGACTTGCATGAATTGCACGGAAGCTACAGAACGCGCGGCATGGCTGCTGAACGGGACGCTCCCGGAAGCCGAGCGGAGCGAGGTGATGCGCCATCTGCGCGAGTGCGGCATGTGCCGCAAGGAACTGGATGAGACCGCGGCGGTTATGGAAGGGCTGGCGAGTCACCCGGATGCGGAACGAATTGTAGAGTTTGTCTTCGGAACGGGCATGGAGGCGGACGAGCGCCGCTCGATCCAGGCACATCTGGAGCTTTGCGGTGAATGCCGCGAGCAAGTCCAGTTGGCCCGCGCAAGCCGCCAGGCGATGCCGGGGCGGGCGCCAGTCCGCTATCGCGTGCTCGCAATCGCCGCAATGGTGTTGGTTGCTATCTCCGTAGGGTCGCTGTTGAACGTGTGGCAAAGAACACGGCAACGGGAAGCCATGTTGGAATCGAAGGTGAAGGACCTCGAAGCCCGTATCGGCCGGATGCAGCAGCCCGGGGCCGCCGGAAGAGTGGTGGATTTGCTTCCCCGGCAGTCGCGCGAGCGCTTGGGTCCGGACGCGGAACGCCAGCGAACTACAATCGGAAGCGGCGTCGAGACCATTCTGCTGCTGAACTCCACCATCGCAGCCAGCGCGCCCGGATGCGCAATCCGCCTGCTGCGCGGCGATAGCGTGTCGTGGGAAGCTGCCGAAGTCCGGCGCGGGTCCGGCGGCGAATTTGTGGTGCGGGTTCCGGGCGGGTACCTGGAAAAAGGACTCTACCGCGTAGTGGCCTCCTGCCAGGGCCAGGAAGAGAGCTTCGAGTTCGCCGTCGAATAGCTCAAAGCCTGCCGCTCAGAACAAAGGGCGCCCAGTAGTAGGGATGCGCGTATGTGGTGGAGCGGATCAGCGCAAGTTTCGCTTCACGCAGCGCCTGGCTGTTTCTTTCTCCCTGCCTGATCCGCTGGTAAAAGTTGGTCATCAGCGAGACCGTGGAGCGATCGCTGACCGGCCACAAGCTCACGGCAACGCTCGATACTCCGGCGAAGTGAAAGGCGCGCGTAAGCCCTAGTATCCCTTCGCCCCGCAGCCGGGGACCGAGTCCGGTTTGGCATGCGGAAAGCACCACAAGCTCGGCATTCCAACGGAAGCGAAGCACTTCGGCTGTGCTTAGCAGCGCGTCTCCGGCGAGCAGGACTCCGGTGGTTGCCGAGGAACCTTCCGTGAGCCGGCCGTGCGTGGCGAAATGGACACGGCGGGCGCGGGGCAGGGCCCTCGATTGGGTAACCGCATCCTTCGTGACACGATTACCCATGAACAGAAGCGTACGGGCGGCGGGAAAGGCTCTCGCAATCTCGCGAATCTCCTCGGCCGCGCCCGACAGATCGCCCTTGGGATCCCCGAAGGCGATCAGATCATGGCCCTCTCCGCGAGTGGCAATTCTCTGAAGCGAGACAAAGGCCGCGGTTGAAGGAGCGTAGCTCACATTCCAACGGTTCAATAAATAGGGGAGTCGGTCATAGACCAGATGCTCCGGTTCGCCTGTGAGCAACGCTTCGAAGGGAAGGTAGTGGAGTGGACCGTCGGCGACGATGACCAGACGGCGTTTGCCGGCGATGCCTTCCATGGCGGGCTTGACGCATTCCCGGTAGAGTTCGTTCGCAGCCTGCACGTAGCGGCCCAGGGTGGCGCGTCCGGGTTGCGTGAGCAGGCCGCGGAGCTGGCGAATTTTTGGATCGAGCGCCGCAGCGCCGGGAAGCGGTTTGGCCCGGACCGCTTCCTTCGTGAGGATGAACAGCCACGATCGTTGTTCGCCGAAGTGGTACTCGAGTATCGCCGTGTCCGCATCGATTGAGCGATCGGAAGAAACAGGGCTGTCAGCTGGCGCGGACTGGTTGTTCTGCCCTAGCAGATCGAGCAGGCTGCGGGCGCGAAAGCGTTCCAGGCCTTCGAACGCGCCGGCGATGTCGTTCCGCTCCATAAGCAGATCGATGTAAAGCTCGTAGGATGAAGCACGGGAAGCCAGGAAAGTCGCCCGCAGGCTCTTGTCGTCCACGCGCGTGCGAGTCTTTTCGATGATAGCGAGCGCCTGCCGGCAGTGCGCGAGGGCAACCTCGGGTTTCTTCTTCGCGCGCGCCAGCCGGGCAAGCGCCGTCAGGGCATACGCCTCCGCAATCCCGTTGGCGATGCCTTGGGCCAGTGCATGTGCCTCGGCGAGATGCGCGCTTGCTTCCCCGATTCGTCCGCCCTTCAGATCGAGCAGACCGAGGCGTGTCCTCAGCCGGCTGGCGCCGTCGCGGTTCCCGTGCGCTTCCATGGGATGAAGAGCCTCGAGGTAGAGGGCCTCGGCTCGATCAAGTTGTCCAAGCGCTTCGTGCGAAGCCCCGGCAAGAGCCTGTGTGTTGACATGCAGCCAGCCAAGACCGGCTTGCCGGGCGATCTCCACCGCTTCCTTGAAGTATTTCAGAGCTTCTGCGTGGTTGCCTTGTCCGGCGTAGGCCTCGCCGATGTTGGTGAGCGTATGCACTTCGGCGGTTTTGTCTAGATGGCCGCGGTGCATGGGCAGGGCCTGTTGGGCGATGGCAATAGCCTGTCCATAATCGCCGAGGTTGAGGTGGAAGTCGCTGAGCTGCACCAGGGTCACCGCCTCGTTGTAGCTGTCGGGAATCGCTCGGAAGCGTTGCAGCACGGCGAGGTAGGTTTCGATGGCGGTCTGGAGATTGCCGGCGGAGGCGTGAGCGATAGCCATGTTGCGCAACACTTCAGCTTCGCGGAGGCGGTCCCCTTTTTCACGGTAATAGCCAAGGGCGCGTTGATAGTATTCGAAAGCCGTCTTGTGCTCGGAGCGTTGCGCGTGCAGCAGAGCCGCCATGTTCAGCACGTAGGCTTCGCCCCCACGATCGCCGCGGGTGCTGTAAACACGGATGGCGTCGTTCATGGCAGCCAATGCCTGCTGGACTGCGCCGAGAGCGGAGTGGACCATCGATTCCGCCAGAAGGCAGCGCGCCTCAAGCCAGGTGTCGTTGATTGAGGCGGCGATCTGGCGGGCGTTGCGGTAATGCCGGACGCCGGTCTGCCGGCTATCAGCCGTTGCCATTTCCACTGCCGTATAGCCTTCGGTGAGGATGCGGATGGCCTCCAGCCGGATCGTGTCATCTTGCCGGGATTCGCGCCAAAGGTTGATCGTCAGAGTATACCGTTGCGTGGATGGAGCCAAGGTGCGAACGCGCAGTTGGTACTCGCCCGCCTGTTGGATGATGGCGGCGGCTGTGCGGGCGGCCGGGCCTGTGGCGCGCCCGACGGGATCGACCAGCTCGAGGGTCATACGGATGCCGTTGACCTGGGCGTAAAAGAACTGCTTCTCGGACAGCTTCACGCGGTGCGTTGCGGGATTGCCCGCCGTAACCATCCCCGCGGAGGTCTCGCCAGCTTTGGTGAGCGCCTCGGACTGCGCACCGGCAATGGCGGCGAACAACAGGGTAGCCGCAAAGTGCAGGTGCGCGCTCATCGGAGAATTTTATCCTGAATGGCGCATCTAGCGCGCCACAAGTTCCACGCGGCGATTCTTCGAGCGGCCCTCCTCGTTCGAATTGGGGGCGACGGGCGCCGTTTGGCCCGCGCCCCGGGAGCGCAGCCGGGAGATGGGAATGCCGAAGGACTCGGCGAGCTCCGTGACGACGGACTTGGCGCGGTCGGCGGACAGCTTGAGGTTGCCTGTGACGGTGCCTGTGTCATCCGTGTGCCCGACGATGTCCAGGTTGAGGTTTGCCTTGTTGGTAAGAAGCTTGGCAATTTCAGCGATGGTTGAGCGCGATTCCGGCTTGATCGTCGCCAGGCCCGTGTCGAACAGAATGGAGTTGAGCGAGATGCGGCCATCGCGGCCGATCGTCTCCTCCATCATACGGGCATCCACAACAACGAGCCCGCTTTCCATGGCCTTCGTTTCGATGATGTGGATCCAATGGATTTGCGGGCTGACGGCGATGACGGCGTGTGTCTCCCGGTTGGCATGAACGAAGCGTGCGGCCACGGCATAATAGCCCTGGCTCCCCATGTTGATCATCTTCTGCTCCCGGTACACGGGCCAGTTGGCGCACCGGTTCAGCTCGCAGGCAAACAGGACCTTCGCTTTCGCTGTCTGAAGCGCCTCCTGGTAGTTGCGGAAGATCTCGAGCGCGGAACGGCCTTGCGGATTGCGATATTGAATCCGGGTGACGCGCCCTTCGAGCGTGACGCGCTGCCATGGACCGCCGCCAACCGCTTGGGTCGCCAGATCATAAGGCTCGAACTCCAGTTGCCGGTGTATGCGTATGACCGACCCGGGGTACGAGGTGATGGCCGGGTGATCCTGCCCTGGTTGGGCCATGAGGCAGCCGGCCGTGAGCGGGAGAAGCTGATAGATCATTCGCATGGGTCCACCTATTGGCACTGGCAGCGGAGCGAAGAAACCTGCGGCATGAAGAACGACTTTGGCTTGCCGTCATTCTTGCCGTGCTTCTTCTTATGGTCCGGGTCGTGTGGAGGGGTTGGATCGTTTGGATTGCGGTCGGCAAGGCAGCGTAGTTTCTTGCCGTCTTTAAGCGGGCATTCCCCCGTACAGCGGTTGTCGACGACGCGGCAGCGCACTCCCTGCCAGAAGGCCACGGTGAGCAGCTTGCCGTCGGTTTCGCCCTGGGACCGCAATCGCGTAATAAGAGCCTGAATATCGCCCTCAACGGGACGAAATACAATTGCGGTTTTGGGGGCGATTTCAACCGAAGCGATGAACGGGGTATCAAGAGGCAGCCTGTTGCCCTTCGAATCAAACAGCCTGGTGTAGGAGGGCGAACAGGCAGTGGAAGCGGAAAGCGGCGAGGCGGCGGGAAAAAGCAAGGCGCACCCCGTTGTAGTCAGTAGCAAAGTCCGGAAGGAGCTTAGTGTGTGTCTCATGCCCGGTTAGGGCCGCAAAGACCCGGAAAGTTACAACCGCGTGGCGCAGCCTTCAGGCTGCCCGGTCGAGACTCGTCTCGACCCTTGTTGCTGGCGCAAGTCCGAACGGATTCACTCCGTTCACCTGCGGCGGCACTTCGTCAATATGGCGATGCTCAAGAACTTCCGTTTCCAGGGATTCAGAATCACCCCAACTTTTCTCTACCCAACCGCGAGTTCAATGCCCTGGGAGGCGGATTGATTACCAACGTGGTCGACCGTGGGCGTTGCGGCCGAGTTCTGACAAGCCGCCCGGCGCCAGAATCTCGGTGTCGATCTCTCCTTTCCCCCAGACGGTGTGCCGGCCCACTCCGGTAAACCGCGCCACGCGCAGGTACGTTATAAACGGCGTGATGTCGCCACGGTAATCCACGGAACCGACGAAGCCCCCCAGAGAATGGGTCTGGCTGGAACGGGTGCTGAACCGCGACACCTTAACGGAGCGTATGTCGGCGGCGGCGAGTTGTACCTCGGAGGCGCGTTGGGTGAACGCCCGGAAATCGATCTCCAGCGGCCCAGCGCCGTAAATGCCGCGGAGTGTGCTGATGCGGTCCCTGATCCGCGCCAGCAGAATGGGAAACTCGGGCGTTGAAGCCAGTGCCTGTCCGCTCTTGAGCTCGGTTGGGGTGAGGAAGTGAACGCGGATGCCCGTGGCCTCATCGGGCGCTTCGTCCAGCCTGAGCGTCACGGGCTCCGGCGCCGCTTCCAATTGCAGCGCGCGTTCCGCGTACACGGTCACCCGCGCTGAACCGCCGGCGCCGGACAGCACCACGCGATCGAGCGTCAACGCGCCGCGCCGCGGGCCCAGCCCCTGCTGCGCGATTTCGGCGAAGGCCAGCACGAAGTACGCCAGCGCCGGGCCGTCGCAGGTGAAAAGGTTCAGGTCAAAGTGAAAGGAGGAACCCGAGCCTAAAGTGAGCCCGTCAAGATGGCGCGCGCGGAAAACAAATGGGCGCGGCCAGTCGGCGAATCCGGATGGGCCGGCTTGAACCGGTGTCGGCTCGAACAGGCGCGCGTAGGGGCAAGAGGCGCGCGCGTCGCAGGATCGCGCTCCGGGGCATTCCGGCGGGCACGCGAAGCGGCGGAACACTGTGCCCAGAGCCCCGCGCAGCACGTTGGCGGCCTTGTCTGGTGGGAAATAGACCGCGTCACGGACGGTGAAGTGAAAGCGAAGCGGGTAAAAGGAAAAATCCATTCGCCTCTGGACATTGTAGTGGGATTGCGCCGGCGTCGATAGATCACGGAAGTGCTAGGCTAGCAGATTGAGGATCCCGGGCCAGTTCTTTCTCCGCAATCTGATCACGCACCGCACGCTTCTCTATCAGATGGTGCGCCGCGATTTCGAGAGCCGTTTTGTGGGCTCCGTGGCAGGCTGGCTCTGGGGGATCATCCATCCGCTGGTGCTGCTGGTCAGTTGGACCTTCGTGTTTCAGGTATGCCTGCGGGTCCCCCTGCCCCCGGGCGAGATTACGCAGAACTATACGATGTTCCTTTTCTGCGGCTATCTGCCGTGGCTGCTTTTTCAAGAGACCCTGATTCGCTCTTCCAATTGCCTCCTCGATCACTCCAACCTCATCACTAAGACCGTCTTCCCGTCCGAGGTGATTCCGATTTCGATTTTTCTTTCGGCTCTTCTCAGCCACCTGATGGCTTTAGGGATGGTCATCACCGCTTGCCTGCTGTGGCTCGGGCGCGTGAGCGCTATGGTCGTTGTGCTGCCGGTGTACATGGCCCTGATCGGTTTGCTGGCCGTTGGGTTGGGATGGATCACGTCGAGCCTCCAGGTCTATCTGCGCGATACCGCGCAGGTAGTGACGGTGACTCTCACCTTATGGTTCTGGCTGACCCCGATCTTCATTCTCGAAGAACAGGTGCCGGAAAACCTGCGCTTTCTGGTGCAGTACAACCCGATGTCGTACCTGGTGCGCGCTTATCGCGAGCGCCTGCTCTCCTACCGTTTTCCCGATCTGGAGGAATTCGGCATTCTGGCCTTGTATTCCTTCACGGCGTTCATGGTAGGCGGGCTGTTCTTCCGCCACCTGAAACGCGGCTTCGCCGACGTCTTGTAAGAACGTGGCGCAGCCTTCAGGCTGCCGGGTCGAGACTCGTCTCGACCCTTGCTGCTGGCGCGCAAAAGGCCCCAGCGGTCCGGCGATCAACGACACCGCTCCTCTGCCGCACGCGAGTGTGTCACTCGATGGAAACGGCTGCGCTGAACCTGGCAAACCACGCCATAATCTACTAATGAAAAAACGCCTCATCCTGTTTGCTCTGGCGTTAGCCCCTTGCTCTTACGCACAAACGCCGGCAGCCGGCCTTGATCCCGGGCCGGCCGTCATTCTGAGCGGCGACTTCCCCGATCCCACCATCCTCCGCGATGGCGGCGATTTCTTCCTGACTCATTCTTCTTTCCACTACCTGCCGGGCTTGCTGATCTGGCACTCCACCGACCTCTATCGCTGGCGGCCCGTCGCGCGCGCCCTTTCCCGTCACGTCGGCAGTGTTTGGGCCCCCGATCTCATCAAGCACAACGATAAGTTCTACATCTACTTTCCCGCCGGGGAAACCAACTGGGTGGTTACCGCCAAATCTCCATACGGTCCTTGGTCGGACCCGGTGGATCTCAAGATCAAAGGCATTGACCCAGGCCATGTCGCCGCGCCCGATGGGAAACGCTATCTTCATCTCAATCGCGGAGAGGCTTTTGAACTCGCTCCCGACGGGCTATCCGTTAAAGGCGACCGCCGCAAGGTTTACGGCGGCTGGCAGTATCCGGAGGATTGGGTCGTGGAGTGCTTCTGTCTGGAGTCTCCTAAACTTGCCTTCCGCAAGGGCTTCTACTATCTGACTTCGGCGCAGGGCGGCACTGCCGGCCCCTCCACCAGCCATATGGTGGTGGCCGCGCGTTCCAAGTCGCCGCTGGGCCCCTGGGATAACAGCCCCTATAATCCCATCATCCGCACCTGGAGCCGGTCCGAACCGTGGTGGTCCAAGGGACACGGCACCGTATTTGAAAGGGCCAGTGACGAATGGTTCATCGTCTACCACGCCATGGAAAACGGCGCCCGTCGCAAAGGCCGCCAGACACTGCTCGAAGCCATCGATTGGAAGGACGACGGCTGGTATGTACCCCGGCATCCGGACCGGGACCGGTTCCAGGCAAAGATCTACCGCAATTGGGAGATCGCCTCGGACGATTTTGCTGCTTCCAGCCTCGGCCTTCAATGGCAGTTCGAAGGCATCGAAAAGAAGCACGAATTCCGCCTTCAGGATGGCAAGCTCCGGTTCGATACCAAGGATGCCAAACGCACCCTGTTGCTGTTGCCTGTGACAGGCGCGGACTTTGAAGTTGCGGTGCAATTGGAGGCGGAAGGCGATGCCGAAGCCGGCCTGCTTCTTTACCAGGGGCCGGACGCGTTGCTGGGCATCGGCCTCAAGGACGGGGCTGTCGTCAGCCCCACCGGGTCCACCTACCGCTACAGGGACCGCATCGAGTGCAAAGCCTGCCGCCATCTCAAATACCGTTTCGAGCGGAAGGAAATGGTGCTCTCTTTCAGCCAGGACGGCGTCAGATGGCGGCGTTTTCCCCGCGCCTTTGACGTCGGGTTGTTTCCGGAGTTCGGCTCACTGAAGATCGCCGTCTATGGATATGGCAAAGGAGCCGTAGTTCTGGATCAGTTCGATTATCGAAGCATTGGAGATACAAAGCGATAAGCTTAGCGAATTCTGGTACACGCTCCCTGACGGTCGCGCGGGTGCGCGACACAAAAATGGTCACTTCGGTTCTGAGCGTACCGATACGCACGGCGCGGTTGACGCTGTGGCGCAAACACTCGTGTTTGCCGCGTCCGCACTCATGCGGACGCGAGCACGGCTTCGGCACGCAAAGTGCGTGCGCTACAACGACTATCACTTTTATGTCGCGCACCCCGGTCGCGCCTCGGCCTGGCGAACGCCGCGCCTCTCGTATAGAATCAAGAAACCGATTGCAGTGGAGGTAATACACGCCATGAACTGCCCCGATTGCCCTGAGCAACAGCCTTGGCAGGAGGAGGAAGCTCCGCTTCTCGTCCCGCCAAACCGCCGTCAATTCCTCAAAACCGCCGCGGCCGGCGCCTTGGCCATCCGATCTGCTGGCGCCGCCCCGAAAGCCGGCGGCGACTCGGAAACCCTGGTCGCCACGCTCTACAAAAGCCTCACTGAGGAGCAGAAGAAAACCGTGGTGATGCCCTTCGATCACCCGCTTCGCTCCAAAGTCGATGCCAACTGGTTCATCTCGCCCGCTCGCGTCGGCAAGTTCTTCACCGCCGATCAGCAGGCCATGGTTCGTGAAATCTGGCGCGGCCTCTACAACCCCGAGTTCCTGCCCAAAGTCGAGCATCAGATTCAGGAGGATGCCAAAGGGCTTGGCAACTACTCGGCGGCTCTGTTCGGCGACCCCGGCAGCGGAAAATTCGAATTCGTCCTCGCGGGGCGTCACTGCACCGTCCGCTGCGACGGCGACAGCGTGGAAGGCGCGGCCTTCGGCGGCCCCATTTTTTACGGCCACCAATCCGGCCCAAGCGGCACGGAAAAGCCCGACCATCCCGGAAACGTCTACTGGTACCAGGGCAAGCGCGCCAACGAAGTGTTTCAGTCTCTCAGTGGCAAACAGCGCGAAACCGCGCTCATCGCCGAGCCGTCCCGCGATGAGGCCGCCTCGGAAACCATCCGGCTCAAGAAAAAAGGCGAACGTCTGGCCGGTCTACCCGTTTCTGAAATGAGTAAAGACCAGCGCGCGCTGGTCGAAAAAGTGCTCGCCGATCTTCTGCTGCCGTACCGCAAGAAAGACGCCACTGAGGCCATGCGTTATATCAAAGCCCATGGCGGCGTCTCTTCGCTCGCCATGTCTTTCTACAAGAATCAGGACCTGGGCAGCGACGGCGTCTGGGACGTCTGGCAGTTGGAGAGTCCCACAATGATCTGGTACTTCCGCGGCAATCCCCACGTGCATGTGTGGGTCAACATCCGCGCCTGAGAACCTCAACAATCTGGTCGGCCGCCCAATCGGTTTCCGCCTCCGTGATCACGTACGGCGGCATGAAGTAAACAATATTCCCCAGCGGACGCAGCAGCAGACCCCGCGCAAGGAATGCCTCGGCCAATCCCGGTCCCATGCGGTCCAGGTAGCCGCCGCCCGCTTTTGTTTTCCGGTCGGCCACCAGCTCGATAATCCCGACGCCGCCGGTCACGCGCACATCGCCCACATGCGGTAACCCGCGCAGTGGCTCGAGCCGCCCCCGCAACTGCCGCTCGAGCGCCTGCACACGCCCGATAATGTCGCTTTCCCCGAACAGCTCGAGGCTCGCCCGGGCCACGGCGCATGCCAGCGGGTTCGCCGTGTAGGAATGTCCGTGAAAAAACGTACGGCTGCGATCCTCGCTCAGAAACGCCTCATAGACGCTTTCTGTCGTGGCAGTGACGCCCAGCGGCAGATAACCCGCGGTCAGCGCCTTGGAGAGACAGATGATATCCGGGCTTACCGGCCCATGCTCGCACGCGAACATCCGTCCCGTCCGGCCGAATCCGGTCAGCACTTCATCGGCGATCATCAGCGTTCCGTAGCGGTCGCAAAGCCGCCGTACACCTGTCAGAAACTCGGCCGGCCACACAATCATCCCGCCTGCTCCTTGCAGCATCGGTTCCACCAGAACCGCCGCTACGGTGCCGGATCTCTCCTTGAGGCAAGCCTCCAGGCTGCCCAGACATTCGATCTGGCAACTGGCGCGCTCCAGCCCCAGCGGACATCGATAACAGTAAGGCGAGTCCGCGCGGGCCACCCGGAACATCAGAGCTTCGAATGGCGCGGTGAAGATCGACGCCTCGCTCGCCGACATCGCCCCCACCGTGTCGCCATGGTAGGCGTGATGGAGCGCCACAAAATCACGCCGCTGCGGCTCTCCGCGGTTGCTCCAGTATTGGTGCGCCATTTTCATCGCCACTTCCACGGCGGTCGACCCGTTGTCGGAGTAAAAAACTCGCGTCATTCCACGCGGCAGCGCTTCAAGCAAACCCTCCGCCAGCTCCACGGCGGGAGCATGCGTGCATCCGGCGAAGACCACATGTTCCAGTTTTCGAGCCTGCGCGGCCAGCGCCTCGTTCAGCTTGGGATGTGAATGGCCGTGAATATTTACCCACCACGACGAGATGCCGTCGAGAATACGCCGGCCATCTTCGGTATAAAGGTACACCCCCTCGCCTCTCGCCACGGGCAGCGGCGCGGGAGCCGTCCGCATCTGCGTGTAAGGGTGCCAGATCGTCTGCCGGTCCCGCTCGATCAGACTTCGTTCGCTCTTCATCGCAGCAATTCCAGCAGCGATCCGTCCGGATCCAGTTTCGCCATGCTCCAGTCTCTCAGCGCGCGCGGCTGTAGATCGGGAAAGCGCGGCATTTCGCCAAGCACGCCAACGCCGCCGTAGCTTTCAATGGCCTCGCGATTATCGCGGTTTCTCTCCCCCACCATGATCACGCCGGCCACCCGAAGGGACCGGGTTCTGAGCGCCTCCAGCGTAAGCAGCGTATGGTTGATGGTGCCTAGAGTCGAACGCGCCACCACGATCACCGGCAGGCCCAGCAGTGACATCAGATCCGTCATCAGTTGCGAGCCGTTCACGGGAACCAGCGCGCCCCCGGCGCCCTCGACAATCCATCGGTCCGAAGCGGGTTCTTCATCCAGCAGGCGCGCCAGCGCCTGCGGATCGATCGTTTCCCCGCTCCATCTTGCCGCCAGGTGCGGTGATACCGGACGCGCCAGCCGCAACCCCCGATCCAGGATTTTCGCGCTGGAGCAATCAGCCAGGCGCCGCACTTCCCCAGTATCGTCGTCCTGCTCGATGCCGGTCTGAATCGGCTTCCAGTAGCGCAGCGTGGCTTGATCGCGGAACCGGTAAAGTAGCGCCGCCGAGACCACCGTCTTACCAATGTTGGTATCGGTGCCGGTTACGAAGAGGCCGCGCGGCACGGTGCATGCTCCTTGACCGTTTTCCCCAGCAGATCGGCGAATCGGTCCAGCGTCTGCTCGCCCAGGTTGACATTAACGGACAGCCTCAGCCGCGCCGTCCCGGGCGGTACCGTCGGCGGGCGGATCGCGCGAACATCGTAGCCGCCCTTCTGGAGCGCGCCGGCGGCCGCCACCGCCGCATTGTTGTCGCCGATCACGACAGGAATAATCTGCGACTCACCGGCCGGGACGGCCACGCCGGCCTCGGTCAGTCTCCGTCTCAGATAAATCGCCAGCTTCTGTAACCGCTCGCGGCGTTCGGGCTCCGCGCTTACCAGTTCCAGGCTCGCCTCCAGAGCGGCTCCAACCGCTGGCGGGGGAGCGGTCGAAAAGACGAACGGCCGGGCTCGCTGAATCAGGTAATCGATGGCCCACTGCGGGCCCGCGACAAACGCCCCGCTGACCCCGAGCGCCTTCCCTGCCGGGTTGATCGAGACGAAAACGTCCTGGCCGGCTCCGGACGCTTCTATCAAACCGCTCCCCCGCTGTCCGTAGATCCCCACTGCGTGAGCTTCGTCCACGATCAGCGCCGCTCCAAAGGCGCGGCACAGCGCGGCGTATTCCGCCAGCGGCGCCATGTCGCCATCCATGCTGAAAAGCGACTCGACAACTACAAACCGCTGGCCGCCGCTTTGCTCCTGAAACAGGCCCGCCAGGCTCTTCAGATCCTGGTGGGGAAAGATCACGCGGCGCGCGCGCGACAGCCGGCAGCCGTCGATAAGGCTTGCATGGTTGCGCTCATCGGAGTAGATGATGTCGCCTTCCTCGGCAAAGGTCGCCAGCACCGCCAGATTCGCCATGTATCCCGTCGCGAAGTACAGGCTCCCTTCCACGCCCTTCCAACTGGCGAAGGTCCGCTCCAGTGTCGGGAACACGCTCCGCTCCCCGCCCAGCAGCCGCGAGCCGGTGCTGCCGCATCCTTCGCGCAGCGCTGCTTCCGCCATGCGTTGCTTCATCTGCGGATGGCCGGCCAGACACAGATAATCGTTTGACGAAAAATCGATTCCCGAAGGTGGGCGCAGGCGCCGCCGGAGTCCGCCGGCCTCCAGTTCCCGGAGCCGGTTCCGCGCGCGCCGTTCCAGATTCACGCCGGCTCCGGGGCAAGAGTCAGCCGCATTCCGAGCTTCGCCAGCAGGCGGCTGTCGGCATCAGCGCCGGGGTTTGGCGTAGTCAGCAGCTTATCGCCCAGAAAAACGGAATTCGCCCCCGCCAGAAAACACAGCGCCTGCGCCTCGTCCGACAGCGAAAGGCGTCCTGCGCTCAAACGGACCATCGATCGAGGCATCAGAATTCGCGCTGTCGCGATCGTCCGGACCAGCTCCAGCGGCTCTTCCGGCGGGCGTTCGGCCAGTGGAGTTCCTGCCACCCGCACCAACAGGTTCACGGGAACGCTTTCCGGGTGAGGATCGAAGCAAGCCAGTTGCTGGAGCAGCCCGTAGCGCGCCGCCCGATCCTCGCCCATCCCGATGATCCCCCCGCAGCACACGCTTATCCCCGCGCGGCGGACATGTCCCAACGTCTCGATCCGGTCCGCATAGGTCCGCGTGCTGATGATCTGGCCGTAAAACTCTGGCGACGTGTCGATGTTGTGGTTATAGGCGGACAGTCCCGCCTCGCTTAACGCCTCCGCCTGGTCCCCGGTCAACATGCCCAGCGTGCAACAGGCCTCCAGTCCGAGCGCCCGCACGCCCCGGACCATGTCGAGCACCTGCTCGAACTGCGAGCCCGCGGGAACGTTCCGCCAGGCGGCGCCCATGCAGAAGCGGCTTGCGCCCTGCTCCCTGGCTCGCAGGGCGGCCGCAAGCGTTTCTTCCACGCTCAGCAGCGGCTGGCGTTCGACCCCCGTTTCATAATGCGCCGACTGCGGACAGTAGGCGCAATCTTCCGGACAGCCTCCGGTTTTGATGCTCAGCAGCATGCAGCCCTGCACTTCGTCGGCACGGTGATAGCTCCGGTGCGCGAGCTGCGCGCGCAGCACCAGATCCGGCAACGGAGCCGTATAAATCGATTCAATCTCGGGCAATGTCCAGTCGTGGCGAACGGGCGCGGCCCTGGTTTGCAATAGGGAATTCATTCTGACGGATTGAGTCTACCAAATTGATGCAACACGAATGCTAACTTGGTTTCAAGAGAAGCCGGAACCGGCCACCGGCAGACAGATGTCGGTCACATTCAGTTGCAGGCGGGCATTCACGCGCGCCGTCTGATAGATTTCCACTGCGGGCAAGCCGATCAGTTGGTGCTTCGGCAATCGAGTAACGCGCGGGAAGATCGCCGCGTAAGCCGCGGGCAGCGTCACGAACGGACCGGCATGCGTCGTCACGGCAAATTCCCCGCCTTCGAACACCTGGTGCCCGATAGCGCCTCTTGCATTGAAGGCTGCCGGAACGACTACCGCCGCGTCGAATCGCAGATGCTCCGGGCGGGTCGTAGCCGGGGCATCGTGGCCGATCCCCATCCAGATGCGCGGTCCGGCAAGACCTTGGTTGGTGGCCCACTCTTCGAGCGTGTCGAACAAGGTGTCGGGCGCCGCTTCATAGGGACCTACGTGGCGGACGAACGCCAGGTGCGCCCGCTGCAGACGCCGGATCTTCGTTTCTGAAATGGAGTACGCCTCATCCGGCTGTTCGGCCGCGGTTCCTGGGCGCTGCTGCGCCTGCCTGCGCACCCAGGCGCGGTAGCTGCTGGGCGGCATGCCGAAGCGGCGGCGAAAGGCGCGAGTAAATGTTTCATGATTCTGGAACCCGCAATCGAGCGCGATGGTGAGCACCGTCTCGTCATGGACCAGCAGCCGGAACGCGGCGCGTTCCAGCCGGAGCCGCGCCACGTAGTTTTTCGGTGTCTCGCCGGTCACCGCCTGAAAGCTGCGTTGGAAGTGCGCGGGCGACAGCGAGGCCTTCGCGCTCAGCACGCCCAGGCTCAGATCCTCGTCAAGATGCGCCTGAATGTGGACAAGCAGCGCGGGAGTCATTCACGGCGCCCGCCGAGTGCGCAGGCGCCGAGTTTGGTCAGATAACTGAGTCCGGCCAGGACAAACGGAACTTCATTCCAGCTTTCCGTCATCCCCACCAGCAGCCCGCCGTCGATCACCAAAAAAATGCCGAACAGTGCGAGCGCGGTGGGCAGCGTTCTCGCGATCCAGCGGCTGGCGGCGTAAAAAATGGGCGCGCCGGCGATAATGGAAACCCACGGGCCAGACACTTGAGCATGTGCTTGGTACGTCGCAAACGGCTGCCCGGGGTTGATGAGGTAGCTATAGATAGCCACCCATCCAAAGGCTGCCGCGATTTGCGTGACTTCGCCGGTCAAGGCTCCGGCGCAGGCGCGTCCCCAACTTATCCTCATACATTCACTATTATGTACCGCGTACCGCTGTGTCTTGACGATTCTTGCGATCTGCGCTGCGCGCGATCCGCATAGACAAACGCACAGCATCTCGCCGGGTAGTCGCGATGGAATGTATTTGCGGAGGATCAAGGCTGCTCGGGGCGGTTGATTCGCGAGAAATAACCCCGTGGCGCGCGCTCTCAGCGTGCCGCGCCGCGACTCCTCGCGGCGCATGGTCCACATTGGAGATGGTAACAATCCCTCTGCGACAGCCCACTAGGCTAGTGGACCGGCGTTGTATCACATCTCCAATCGCAAATAGTGCAAGCGCCCACCGTGATCGCCGGCGACGATGTGATCCGGATCAACAAACGCACAGCATCTCGCCGGGGAGTCGCAATGGAATATAGCTATCGACCGGCCCGTCTCCAGATCCCACACCTTCAGCGTATTATCTTCAGACGCGGAAACCGCACGCTTGCCGTCCCCCGTCACCGCCACGCTACGAACAGAATCCGAGTGCCCTTCCAGCGTAACCAGCGCCCGGCCCGTCTCCAGATCCCACACCTTCAGCGTATGATCCCAAGACGCGGAAACCGCACGCTTGCCGTCCCCCGTCACAGCCACGCCTTCGACACGTTCCGAGTGGCCTTCCAGCG
>Ga0187893_10006995_pt1 | contig 18855 bp, 17 predicted proteins | sample MA1701074metaG_FD_139574 | JGI IMG/M metagenome (GOLD analysis project Ga0187893, IMG submission 139574) | White microbial mat communities from a basaltic lava cave in the Kipuka Kanohina Cave System on the Island of Hawaii, USA - MA170107-4 metaG ... | reverse complement strand
TCCTAGCTCCTCAAAATGCCGTCCTCCAGCTTCATCACCCGGTTCATGCGTCGCGCGATGCCGGGGTCGTGGCTGACGATCACCAGGCTGGTGGCGAGCGTCCGGTTCAGCTCGAGCATCAGGTCGAGCACCCCTTCCGCGGTGTGGCGGTCGAGATTGCCGGTGGGCTCGTCGGCGAGCAGGCAGGCCGGCCGCGTGACCAGAGCGCGGGCGAGCGCCGCGCGCTGGCGCTCGCCGCCCGACAGTTCGCCCGGCGTGTGCGTGAGGCGGTGCGACAGCCCCACCCGCCCGAGCATCTCGGCGGCCTGCTGCGCGGCCTGCGCCGGCGGCAGGCGGCGGATCAGCAGCGGCATCGCGACGTTCTCCTGGGCGGTGAACTCGTTGAGCAAATGGTGGAACTGGTAGACGAACCCGAGCGCCTCGTTACGCACCCGGCTCTTCTCCGCTTCGCTCAGCCGCGCGATGTCCCGGCCGACGATCTCCACCTCGCCGCCGCTCGGCGCATCCAGGCCCCCAAGCAGATGCAGCAGCGTGCTCTTGCCCGTGCCGGAGGCGCCGACCACGGCCACGCTCTGGCCGCGGTCGACGGAAAGATCCACGCCCAGCAGGACCGGCACCTCGTAGGGCCCCTGCCGGTAGATCTTCTTCAGGCCGCGGCAGACCACGACCGGCCCGTGGTTCATCGGGGCGCTATTCATAGCGCAGCGCTTCCGCCGGGTTGGTGCGCGAGGCGCGGAAGCTCGGATACAGCGTCGCGAGCCAGCTCAGCGCCAGGGACACCGACCCCACGGTGATCACGTCGCTCCAGTGCAGGTCGGAGGGCAGGTCGCTGATGTAGTAGACGTCCTTCGCGAGGAATTGCACGCCGAACGCGCGCTCGATGGCCGGCACCAGGGTCTCCACGTTGAGCGCGGTCAGCACGCCCAGGGCGACGCCGGCCGCCGTGCCCACCACGCCGATGATCAGGCCCTGGATCACGAAGATCTTCAGGATCGACACGGGCGTGGCGCCAAGGGTGCGCAGGATCGCGATGTCGGGCTGCTTCTCGGTCACCGCCATCACCAGCGTGGACACCAGATTGAAGGCCGCCACCGCGACGATCAGCGTGAGGATGATGAACATCACGCGCTTCTCGATCTGCACGGCGCGGAAGAAGTTGGCGTGGCTGCGGGTCCAGTCGCTCACCATGACCTCGGCGCGGAGGGTGCGCATGAGCTCGCGCGCCAGCCGAGGTGCAAGGAACAGGTCGGTCAGCTTCAACCGCACGCCGGACACCAGGTCCGGCATGCGGTACAGCTTCTGCGCGTCCTCCAGGTGGATCAGCGCCAGCCCGGCGTCGTACTCGTACATGCCGACCTCGAACACGCCCACCAGCGTGAACTGCTTGATGCGCGGCAGGATGCCGGCCGGGGTCACCTGTCCCTGCGGCGCGATCAGCACCACTTTCTCGCCGACGCTCGCCCCCACCGCGTACGCCAGCTCGCTGCCCAGCACGATGCCGAACTCGCCGGGCCGCAGATCGCCGAGCGCGCCCACCTTCATGTGCCGGCCGATGTCCGCGACCCTGTCCTCCTCCTCGGGCAGGATGCCGCGGATCAGCGCGCCCTGGACGTTCTGCCGGTTGCCGAGCAGGGCCTGCTGGTTGATGAACGGCGCGGCCGCCACCACGCCGGGCAGCAGGCTGGCCTGTTGCGCCACGTCGCGCCAGTCGCGTAGCCCGCCGTCGAAAGCGGCGATCTGCACATGCGAGGCCACGCCGAGGATGCGCGTGCGCAGCTCCTTCTGAAAGCCGTTCATCACCGACAGCACCACGATCAGGGCGGCCACACCGATGGTGATGCCGATTGCGGAGATGAGCGAGATCACCGAGATGAAGCGGTTGCGCCGCTTCGCGCGCGTGTAACGCAGCCCGACAAAGAGCTCGTAGGGACTCAAGTAAGGATCCAGCGGGAGAACGCGCGACAGTGTGCCACAGTCCCGCACGTGCCATTTGCGCCGACCGCCGCGCCGACCGCCGGTACGCCGCCCGGACGCCGAGCCGCGCTGTGCTACACTGCCGGCCGTTCGCCTCCTGTCGCCGAACTGACGCCCACATCCTCGTCGTGCGATCGGTCCAGCTCTTCGTCCCGCAGTTCGTGCCCGATCCGCCCGACCCCGCCGCAGCGCTCTCCAGGCACATGGCCCTGCAGCGGCTGCTCGCGCGCGCGCGCCGGCAGCGCACCGCAGCCGATCACTTCGAAGCGCTCCTGTGCGGCGTGTTCGCGGTGCGTGTGCAGGACGATTGGCCGGTCGCGCCGCTGACGCTGTGCGCGGACGGACAGGCCCCGAGCGAGCACTTCTGGATGCGCGCCGATCCGGTGCACCTGCGTGCGCAGCGCAGCGAGCTGGTGCTGGTGGACGGCGAGCGCCTGGAAATCGGGCGCGGCGAGGCCGCGGCACTGGTGGATGCGCTCAACCGCCATTTCTCCGCCGACGATCTGCTCTTCAGCGCACCGGCGGCTACACGCTGGTACGTGCGCGTGCCGCAGCCGGCACGGCTGCGCACCACGCCGTTGAGCCTGGCGGCGGGCCACAGCGTCGACGGGCTGCTGCCGAGCGGGCCCGATGCGCTCGCCTGGCATCGCCGGGCGAACGAGGCGCAGATGCTGCTGCACGCGCACCCCGTCAACGAAGCGCGCGAGGCCCACGGGGCGCCGGCGATCAACAGCCTGTGGTTCTGGGGCGGCGGCCGGCTGCCCGAGTGCAGCGCGAATCTGCGCGTCTGGGCGGAGGACGTCCTCACCCGCGGGCTGGCGCTGTGCGCGCGGCGGCCGCTCGAGCCGCTGCCGGCAGGCGCCGCGCAGTGGCTGGCGCGGGCCGGCGACGGCGAGCATCTGGTGACGCTGGAGCTGCCGCGGTCCGGAGGCTGGCGCGAACGCGTGGAGCATCTCGAGCGCGCGTGGCTCGAGCCGCTGCTGCGAGCGGTAGCGCACGGCGGACTGCAGCTCGCCTTGACCACGCATCACGCGGGGAACGCTCTGCGCTTCCTGTTGTCGCGCAGCGATCTGTGGAAGCTGTGGCGCCGTGGCGATGGATTCGCTCAGGCCTGAGATCCCTGTGCCTGAGATCGTAGAGCGCACCTATCCGGGTGCGGCCTTCGCGGCGCTGCTGCAGGCCGGCGTCGATCCGGTGCTGGCCAGGGTGTTCGCCGCCCGCGGCGTGCACGCTCCCGAGCAGCTCGACGTCGGCCTGGCGCGCCTGCTGCCGCCCGCCTCCATGCGCAACCTCCCCGCGCTGGCCGCGATCCTCGCCGACGCCATCGAGCGCTCGCAGCGCCTGCTGATCGTCGGCGACTACGACTGCGACGGCGCGACCGCGTGTGCCGTCGGCGTGCTGGCGCTGCGCGCGTTCGGCACCGATGTCGGCTACCTGGTGCCGAACCGCTTCGAGTTCGGCTACGGCCTCACGCCGGAGATCGTGCGCGTCGCCGCCACCCGCGCGCCGCACTTCCTGATCACGGTGGACAACGGCATCGCCTCGGTCGAGGGTGTCGCCGAGGCCGCCCGGCTGGGCATGCAGGTGCTGGTGACCGACCATCACCTGCCCGGCGAGCGCCTGCCCGAGGCCGCGTGCATCGTGAATCCCAACCAGCCGGGCTGCGGGTTCCCGAGCAAGCATCTGGCCGGCGTCGGCGTGATGTTCTACGCCATGCTCGCGCTGCGCAGCGAGCTGCGCCGGCGCGGCCGCCTCGGCGCCGATGCAGGGCCCAACCTGGCGACGCTGCTCGATCTGGTGGCGCTGGGCACGGTCGCCGACGTCGTGCACCTGGATCACAACAACCGCGTTCTGGTCGAGCAGGGCTTGCGCCGCATCCGCAGCGGCCGCTGCCGCCCGGGGCTGGCCGCACTGTTGCGCTGCGCCGGCCGCACCGTCGAGCGCGCCGGCGCCTACGATCTGGGCTTCGTGGCGGGGCCGCGCATCAACGCGGCGGGACGCCTGACCGACATGTCGCTGGGTATCGAATGCCTGCTCACCGAGGATCCGGCGCAGGCCGAGGAGCTGGCGCGCCGCCTGGACGCGCTGAACCGCGAGCGCCGCGGCATCGAGTCGGACATGCAGGACGCGGCGCTCGCCCACCTGCAGCGCATCGATCCGGGCGCGGCCTGTGGGCTGGCGCTGTACCAGGCCGACTGGCACCAGGGCGTGGTCGGCATCCTCGCCGCGCGCCTGCGCGAGCGCTTTCACCGCCCGGTGATCGCCTTCGCAGCGGCGCAGGACGGGGAGCTGCGGGGATCGGGACGCTCGGTCCCGGGCCTCAATCTGCGCGACGCGCTGGACCTGCTCGACAAGCGTCACCCCGGCCTGCTGCAGCGTTTCGGCGGGCACGCCGCCGCCGCGGGCGTGTCGGTTCGAGAGGCGGATTTCCCGCGCTTTCAGAGCGCTTTCGACCTGACGCTGCGCGAGCTGCTGAGCGCCGAGCAGCTCGCGCAGCGGCTGGCCACCGACGGCACGCTCGGCGCCGGCGAAATGACGCTGCAACTGGCTCAGACGATCGCCGATGTCGCCTGGGGCCAGGGCTTCCCGGCACCGCGCTTCCACGGCGTGTTCCGCGTCGCCGATCAGCGCGTGGTGGGCGGCGACCATCTGAAGCTCGTCCTCGGCCGGGATGGCGGGCGGCCGGCCGCGCCGCTCGACGCAATGCTGTTCCGGCACACGGAGCCGCTCCCCGAGCGCATCCGCGCCGTGTACCGCCTCGAGGTGAACGAGTGGAACGGGTTGCGCTCGCTGCAATTGCTGCTGGAGCACTGGGAGCCGGCGCCTGCGGAAACGCCGCTCGCCGCACACCATGACGCGCCTCCGCGCGCGGCGCTGAGTTAGAATGCGCGTCTTTCCCTCGTGTCGCGGCGCCCGCCGTGGCGCGGGTCTGGAGCGAAGGATATCCAAGGATGGAAGCCGAACGCATCAACGCGCTGGTCAACGCGCTCGACAATCTGGAGCGGGGCTCCGCCGAACTGCGGAGGTATCTTTGACTTCGACGCCAAGCGCGCGCGCCTGGGCGAGCTGACCAAGCTCGCCGAAGACCCGGCCTTGTGGTCGGACAGCAAGCGCGCGCAGCAGGTCGGGCGCGAGCGCAAGGCGCTGGAGTCGGTGGTCGGCACCCTGGAGCGGGTCGCCCGGGGGCTGCGCGACAATCGCGAACTGCTGGAGCTGGCCCTGGCGGAGAACGACGAGGCGACGCTGGAGTCGGTCGCCAAGGACGTGGCAGCGCTGCAGAAGACGGTGGCGGACCTCGAGTTCCGCCGCATGTTCTCCAACCCCATGGACCCGAACAACTGCTTCGTCGACATCCAGTCCGGCCAGGGCGGCACCGAGGCGCAGGACTGGGCGGCGATGCTGGAGCGCATGTACCTGCGCTTCTGTGAGCGCCGCGGCTTCGACGTGGAGGTGCTGGAGGAATCGCCCGGCGAGGTGGCCGGCATCAAGAGCGCCGCGCTCAAGGTGAGCGGCGATCACGCCTACGGCACGCTGCGCACCGAGACCGGCGTGCACCGCCTGGTGCGCAAGTCGCCGTTCGACGCCAACGCACGCCGCCACACCTCGTTTGCCAGCGTATTCGTCTACCCCGAGGTGGACGAAACCATCGCGATCGAGGTCAACCCGGCCGAGCTGCGGGTGGATACGTTCCGGGCCAGCGGCGCCGGCGGCCAGCACGTCAACAAGACCGACTCCGCGATCCGCATCACGCACCTGCCCACCGGCATCGTGGTCCAGTGCCAGAACGACCGCTCGCAGCACCGCAATCGCGCCGAGGCCATGGCCATGCTCAAGGCGCGCCTGTACGAAGCCGAGCTGCGCAAGCGCGAGGCGGAGAAGCAGAAGATGGAGGAGAGCAAGACCGACATCGCCTGGGGCCATCAGATCCGCAACTACATCCTCGACCAGTCCATCGTCAAGGACCTGCGCACCAACGTCGAGACCGGCAACACGCGCGCGGTGCTGGACGGCGACCTCGATCAGTTCATCACGGCCAGCCTGAAGCAAGGCGTTTGACGCGCGACCACGATGGCCGAAGACAGCAAGCCGCCGCCCCAGGAAAGCAGCCTGGACAGCAACCAGATCATCGAAGAGCGCCGCGCCAAGCTCAAGGCGCTGCGCGAGCGCGGCAACGCATTCCCCAACGACTTCCGCCGCACGCACCTGGCCGCCGACCTGCACCAGGCCTGCGCCGGCAAGGACAACGCGGAGCTGGAAGCCGCGCCCCTGCACGCCGCCGTGGCCGGTCGCATGATGCTCAAGCGCGTCATGGGCAAGGCGAGCTTCGCCACGCTCCAGGACATGTCAGGGCGCATCCAGATCTACGTCACCCGCGACGCTGTGGGCGAGGCCGGCTATGAGGCGTTCAAGCACTGGGACCTCGGCGACCTCCTCGGCGCGGACGGGACGCTGTTCCGCACCAAGACCGGGGAGCTGTCGATCAAGATCAACGGCGTGCGCCTGCTCACCAAGTCGCTGCGGCCGTTGCCGGAGAAGTTTCACGGGCTGGCCGACCAGGAGCAGAAGTATCGCCAGCGCTACCTGGACCTGATCACCAACGAGGACGCGCGCCGGGTGTTCATGGTGCGCTCCAGGACGGTGCAGGCGATCCGCGAATTCCTGGTGCGCCACGGCTATCTCGAGGTCGAGACGCCGATGATGCACCCGATCCCGGGCGGGGCCACGGCGCGGCCGTTCGTGACGCATCACAACGCGCTCGACATGCGGCTGTACCTGCGCATCGCGCCCGAGCTGTACCTCAAGCGCCTGGTGGTGGGCGGCTTCGAGAAGGTGTTCGAGATCAACCGCAACTTCCGCAACGAGGGCATCTCGACCCGGCACAATCCCGAGTTCACCATGCTCGAGTTCTACGAGGCCTATCGCAACTACCGCTTCCTGATGGACTTCACCGAGCAGATGCTGCGCGAGGTGGCGCAGCGCGTGCTGGGCACCACGCGCATCACCTACCAGGGGCGCGAGATGGATCTCGCCAAGCCCTTCCCGCGCCTCACGGTGCTGCAGGCGATTCGCGCGCACCATCCGCAGTACGGCGAAGCCCAGCTCGACGACCGCGCCTTTCTGTTGGACTGGTTCGAGCGCAACAAGGTGCTGTACAAGCCCGGCGACGGCCTGGGCGGCCTGCAGCTCACGTTCTTCGAGGAGACCACGGAGGACAAGCTGTTCGAGCCCACCTACATCGTGGATTACCCGGCCGAGGTGTCGCCGCTCGCGCGGCGCAACGACGCCAATCCCGCGATCACCGATCGCTTCGAGCTGTATATCGCCGGGCGCGAGATCGCCAACGGCTTCTCCGAGCTGAACGACCCCGAGGACCAGGCGGCGCGCTTCCTGGAGCAGGCGCGGCGCAAGGATGCCGGCGACCAGGAGGCGATGCACTACGACGCCGAGTACATCCGCGCGCTCGAGCACGGTTTGCCGCCCGCCGCCGGCGAAGGCGTGGGCATCGACCGGCTGGTGATGCTGCTCACCGACAGCGCGAGCATCCGCGACGTGATCCTGTTCCCGCAGCTGCGGCCCGAGTAGCCGGTCGCGCGCATGGCCAGCGAAGCCCCCACCCTGCTCTGGCAACCGTCCGCGGAGCGCATCGCCCAAGCCAACCTGACGCGCTTCATCCGGCTGGTGGACGAGCGCTGGCAGGCCGGCGCGCACGACCATGCGTCGCTGTACCAGTGGTCGATCCGCGAGCCCGCGAAGTTCTGGGAATCGGTGTGGGACTTCACCGGCGTGATCGGCGACAAGGGCGAGCCGCCTTACCTGCTCCACAGTGAGCGCATGCCCGGCGCGACCTGGTTTCCGCGCGCCCGGCTCAACTTCGCGGAGAATTTGCTGCGCCGGCGCGACCACGGCACCGCGCTGGTGTTCTGGGGCGAAGACAAGGTGCGGCGCAACCTCGGCTTCGACGAACTGTACGCCGAGGTGTCGCGCACGGCGCAGGCGCTGCGCGCGCTCGGGGTGAGCCCCGGCGACCGCGTGGCCGGCTTCCTGCCCAACATGCCCGAGGCGATCGTCGCCATGCTGGCCACGGCCAGCATCGGCGCGATCTGGTCCTCCTGCTCGCCCGACTTCGGCGTGCAGGGCGTGCTCGACCGCTTCGGCCAGATCGAACCGAAGGTGCTGTTCTGCGTGGACGGCTATCGCTACGCCGGCAAGAGCCACGACACGCTGGCGCGCATCGGCGAGATCGCACGGCAGCTACCCAGCCTGCAGCGCGTGGTGGTCGTGCCGTACCTGGCGCCGCAGCCGCAGATCGACGGCATCGCCAGCGCCGTGCCCCTCGCCCGCTTCCTCGCGCCCTTCACCGCCGGCGAGATCGCGTTCGAGCGCGGCCCCTTCGACCGGCCCCAGCTCATCCTGTACTCGTCGGGCACCACCGGCGTGCCCAAGTGCATCGTGCACGGCGCGGGCGGCACCTTGCTGCAGCATCTCAAGGAGCATCAGCTGCACACCGACCTGAAGCGCGGCGAGCGGCTGTTCTACTTCACCACCTGCGGATGGATGATGTGGAACTGGCTGGCGTCGGGGCTGGCCACCGGCGCCACGCTGCTGCTGTACGACGGCTCTCCGTTCCATCCCGGGCCGAGCGTGCTGTTCGATCTCGCCGACGCCGAAGCGATGACCGCGTTCGGCACCTCGGCCAAGCACATCGACGCGCTCGCCAAGCTGGCGCTGCGCCCGCGCGAGACCCATGGCCTCGCGAGCCTGCGCACCCTGGCCTCGACCGGCTCGCCGCTGTCGCCCGAGAGCTTCGAGTACGTCTACGGCGCGATCAAGCAGGACGTGTTGCTGTCGTCGATCTCCGGCGGCACCGACATCGTCTCCTGCTTCGTGCTCGGTAGCCCGCTGCTGCCGGTGTGGAAGGGCGAGATCCAGTGCCGCGGGCTGGGCCTGAAGGTGGAGGTGTACGACGACGACGGACGGCCGGTGATCGGCGAGAAAGGCGAGCTGGTCTGCAGCGCGCCGTTCCCCTCGATGCCCGTCGGCTTCTGGAACGACCCGGACGGAAGCAAATATCACGACGCCTACTTCGCGCGCTTCGCCGGGGTCTGGTGCCACGGCGACTACATGGAGCTCACGCCACGCGGAACGGCGGTGATCTACGGGCGCTCCGATGCGGTGCTCAACCCGGGCGGCGTGCGCATCGGCACCGCCGAGATCTACCGCCAGGTCGAGCAGCTGCCGGAGGTGGTGGAGAGCCTGGTGATCGGCCAGGACTGGGAGCGCGACGTGCGCGTAGTGCTGTTCGTGCGGCTGCGCGACGGGCTCACGCTGGACCAGGCGCTCACCGACAAGATCAAGCGGCAGATCCGTACCAACACCACGCCGCGCCACGTGCCGGCGAAGATCTGCCAGGTGGCGGACATTCCGCGCACCAAGAGCGGCAAGATCGTGGAACTGGCCGTGCGCAACGTGGTGCACGGACGGCCGGTGAAGAACCGCGAGGCGCTCGCCAACCCGGAGGCGCTCGCCTTGTTCGAAAACCTGCCGGAGTTGGAGCGCTGAGAACAAAGATGCGACGAAAGCGGGCGGCCGGCAGAGTCGAGAGCCGCCCCAACCACACGGCCACGCCCTGCCGGCGCCTCACCGTCATCGTCATCTCGTCCAAAGGCGCCTCCGCGGGCGCGTCGGCATTCCTCGGGACGGAAATGTTAACGGCAGGTCTCCGGGCGCCTTAAGGCCGATTCCGGCGGATCATCACGGAAGCCGCCACAATTAGAGTAATGCACTTTAAATACAATGTCCTATGGAACAAACCCGATTGCGGATAGAGGGCATGACCTGCCCGGGCTGCGTGCGTAGCGTCAAACGGGTGCTGGAGGCTGTGGCCGGGGTGCACGGCGCCGCGGTTTCCCTGGAGCAGGGCGAAGCGGTGGTGGACTTCGATCCCGGCCGCGCCACCACAGTCGACCTGGTGGCCGATCTGGTGAACGCGGTCGAAGCCGCGGGCTACCGGGCGCAGCCGCTGTGACGGGGATCTCGACTCACCAGGCCTGCCACCACTTCTTCTGCTGGCGGCTCGCCAGCGAGTACTTGGTGCTCGGGTAGTTGAGCTTGAGCAGCCGGTCGGCGTCGTCGCGCAACTCGGTGAGTCCCATGGCGTCGTATGCCTTCACCATGACGATCAGCGCCTGCTCGACTGCCGGCGTCTTGGGGTAATTGGTCAGGACGTACTGGGCGCGATTCACCGCCGCCACGTACGCCTTGCGGCGCAGGTAGTACTCGCCGACGCGTACCTCGTTGTTGGCGAGCGCATTGAGCAGATAGCGCATGCGCACATACGCGTCGGGCGCATAGCGGCTGTCGGGGAAGCGCTGCACCAGCTCGCGAAAGCTCTCGAACGACTCGATCGCCGCGCGCGGATCGCGCTCGCTCATGTCCTGATTGGCGAGGCCGCCGAACACGCCCAGGTCCTCGTTGAAGTTGATCAGTCCCTTCAGGTAGTAGGCGTAGTCGACGCTGGGATGCTCGGGATAGAGCTTGATGAAGCGGTCGGTCTCCGCCAGCGCCAGCACCGGCTCGACGTCCTTGTAGTAGGCGTAGGCCAGCTCGAGCTGCGCTTGCTGGGCGTAGCGGCCGTACGGATAACGCGCCTCGAGCTTCTGGTAGTACTCGACGGCCTTCTTGTAGTCGCCGGCCAGCAGCTCGGCCTTGGCCTCGTTGTAGAGGCGCTCGGCGGACCAGTTGCGCGTCTCGTCGTACTTGTCGTCGCCGGTGGACTTGCACGCGGGCAGCAGCGTGGTGACGAGCAACAGCGCCGACGCGAACCCGGCTAAACTACGCAGCTTGCTCATGAGCCTGGAAGAACGTGCACGCGATTATAGCGCATCGAGCGCCGCGCCCGCATCCGCGGCGCTGGGCAAGGCACGCCACGCACGCGTGCCCGATGCGCTCGCCGGCTTGCGCCTGGACCAGGCGCTGGCGCGGCTGTTCCCCGAGTATTCGCGCAGCAGGCTGCAGAGCTGGGTCAAGAGCGCGCGCGTGACGCTGGACGGCGCGCTGGCGCGACCGCGCGACAAGGTTCGGGGAGGGGAGCGCGTCGCGCTGCGACCCGACATGGACCAGGGCGCGGCCCGCGATCTGGCGCAGGACATCCCACTGCGCATCCTGTTCGAGGACGACGTGCTGCTGGTGATCGACAAGCCGGCCGGGCTGGTCGTGCATCCGGGCAGCGGCAACCGCGCCGGCACCATGCTCAACGCGTTGTTGCACCACGCGCCTGCGCTGGCCCGCCTGCCGCGCGCCGGCATCGTGCACCGGCTCGACAAGGACACCAGCGGACTGCTGGTGGTTGCCAAGACGCTGGAGGCGCACACCGCCCTGGTGCGGCAGCTCCAGGCGCGCACCGTGAAGCGCGAGTACCTGGCGCTGGTGGCGGGCGCCACGCCGCCGCAGGGCAGGATCGAGGCGCCGATCGGCCGGCATCCGCGGCAGCGCACGCGCATGGCGGTGGTCGAGCGCGGCAAGCCCGCCGCCACGCGTTTTCGCACGCTGCGCCACGGGCGCGGCTGGAGCCTGGTGGAGTGCAGCCTGGAGACCGGACGCACGCACCAGATCCGCGTGCACATGGCCGCCGGCGGCCACGCGCTGATCGGCGATCCGGTGTATCTCACGCGCGGCGCCGCCCGCGCGCTGCCGCCGGCGGCGCGAGACTTTGCGCGCCAGGCCCTGCACGCGACATCCCTGGCACTGGTGCACCCTGTCACGGGCCGCACCATGTCCTGGCGCTCACCGCTGCCCGCCGACCTGCACGCGCTCCTGGAGCGACTGGACCGGGATGCACCCGCACGCTGACTGGATCGTCCCGGAATGGCCCGCGCCGCCGCGCGTGCGTGCACTGGTCACGACGCGCAACGGCGGCGTGAGCCGGCCGCCGTTCGACAGCATGAACCTCGGCGGCCGCGTCGGCGACGATGTCCGGCATGTCCAGGAGAACCGTGCCCGGCTGCGCACGTTGCTGCCGGCCGAACCGCACTGGCTGCGCCAGGTGCACGGAACGCGCACGATCGAAGCGCGGCAGCCCGCCGCGGAGGAGGAAGCCGACGCCTGCGTGGCGCGCGCACCCGGCGAGGTGTGCGCGGTGCTGGTGGCCGATTGCGTGCCGGTGCTGCTGTGCGATCGCGCCGGCAGCGTGGTCGCGGCCGCGCACGCGGGCTGGCGCGGCCTGAGCGGCGGAGTGCTGGAGAGCGCCGTCGCAGCGATGCGCGCCGCACCCGTCGATCTGCTGGCCTGGCTCGGCCCCGCCATCGGCCCGGACGCGTTCGAAGTGGGGCGGGACGTGCTCGACGCTTTCACCGCCGCCGATTTCGGCGCGGCCGTCTGCTTCCGCTCCAAACCACCTGTATCCAACGACGGGCCGCCTGTATCCAATGGCGCGCCGTCGGGATCGGGCGGGGAGCCGAAGTGGTTCGCCGATCTGTATGCGCTCGCCCGGCGTCGCCTGGCGGCGGCCGGCGTGCGCGCGGTGTCCGGCGGCGGCCTGTGCGCCCACTCCGACGCGCGGCGCTTCTTCTCGCACCGGCGCGATCGGCGCACCGGCAGGCAGGCGGCGCTGATCTGGCTGGAGGCGTGATGGCCACCCTCGGCTGGATCGTCGCGAGCTGCCTGCTCGGCGGCGTGCTCAGCGTGAGCGCGGCCGCGGCCATGGCCTGGCGCGCGCGGCCCTCCGCCGTGCCGGTCCTGGTGAGCTATTCCGTGGGCGCGCTGCTCGGCGCCGCCTTCCTGGCGGTGCTGCCGCACGCGCTCGAGGCGCTGGCCTCGCCCACCGCGCTGGGCGCGAGCGTGCTCGCCGGGCTGATGGTGTTCTTCGTGCTCGAGAAGCTCGTGCTCTGGCGCCACCAGCATGCACCGCAGTGGGGCGAAGATCAGCGCCATGCCGATCACAAGCACCTGCACGCAGCGCCCGGCGGCCGCAGCGGCATGCTGATCATGATCGGCGACACCGTGCACAACTTCGTGGACGGGATCCTGATCGCGGCCGCCTTCCTCGCCGACACGCGGCTCGGCATCGTCACCGCCCTGGCGATCATGGCGCACGAGGTGCCCTCCGAGGTCGGCGACTTCCTGATCCTGCTGCACTCGGGCTGGTCGCGCCGCCGCGCGCTCGCGGTCAACCTGGCTTCCAGCGCCGCCATGGTGCTCGGCGGGCTGCTCGGTTACGTGGCGCTCAATGCGCTGCAGGCGTGGATCCCCGCGCTGCTGGGATTCGTCGCCGCGAGCATGATCTACGTGGCGGTCGCCGATCTGATCCCCGGCCTGCACCGGCGGCCGGAGCTCGCCGCCACCGTGCAGCAGGTGCTGCTGATCGGCTTGGGCATCGCCACCATCTATCTGGTCAGGATCGGCCTCGGCCAGAACCACTGAGCCATACCGAGCCCCACCGAGCCCCACCGACCCCCACCGACTCATGGTGCCGACGGATGCCCTCGCGACGACGCATCCCCTCGCGATGACGCACGCAGACTTGGAGGCGAGCCGGCCGGCGTCGCTCGCCGCGTTGCAACAGGCCGCGGCGGAAACGGTCGCAGACTTCGTCGCCCGCCTGCCGCAGCCGCAGCAGCTCGACTTGCAGGCTCTGTTCGCCGCCCTGGCCGCTCGTCCTGAACGCGTGCAACAAATCCAGCAGCGCTTCTACCGCGAGCAGCTCGCGCTGTTCGCTCAGATCCTGGGGCCATCGCCCGCCCCCGCTGCGGGCGAGCGGGGCGACGCGGATCCGCGCTTCCAGGCCCCGGAGTGGCGCGCCCTGCCCTTCTTCCGACTGCTCGAGGCCTGCTACCGGCGCAACGCGCAGTGGCTGCAGGAGGTGCTCGACGCGGCAGAGCTGCCGCCGGTGAGCGCCCGCCGCCTGCGCTTCGCGCTGGGCCAGATGGTCGATGCGCTCGCCCCCACCAACTTCCCCATCACCAATCCCGAGGCCGTGCGCACCGCCTTGGAGAGCGGCGGCGAAAGCCTGCGTGCCGGCCTCGCGAACCTGCGCGCCGATCTCGCCCGCGGCCGCTTGTCGATGAGCGACCCGGGCGCCTTCGAGGTGGGCCGCAACCTGGCGGTCACCGACGGGGCGGTGGTCTACGAGAACCCGATCGCGCAACTCATCCAGTACCGGCCGCGGCAAGCGCGCGTGCACGCGCGGCCGCTGCTCGTCGTCCCGCCGTTCATCAACAAGTACTACATCCTCGACCTGCAGCCGCACAATTCGTTCGTGCGTTTCGCGCTCGACCGGGGCTTGCAGGTGTTCCTGGTGTCCTGGCGCAACGTGCCGGCGGAGCTCGGCGGCTCGAGCTGGGAGGATTACATCCGGGGCGGAGTGCTGGAGCCGCTCGACGCCGTCCTGGACGTGAGCCGCGCGCGCAGCGCGAACGCACTGGGGTTCTGCGTCGGCGGAACGCTGCTCGCCACGGCGCTGGCGGTGATGACGCGCCCCGCGCGGGTGGCCAGCCTGACGCTGCTCGCCACCATGCTCGACTACGCCGACGTCGGCGAGATCGGCGTCTACGTGGACGAAGCCAGCGTGCGCCAGACCGAGCGCGAGCACGCCGCGGGCGGCCGCGTGTCCGGCGCGCGGCTGGCGGCGGCGTTCGCCAGCCTGCGCGCCAACGAACTGATCTGGCATTTCGTGGTCGACAACTATCTGCTGGGGCGCACGCCGCGGGCGTTCGATCTGTTGCACTGGAACTGCGACAGCGCCAACCTGCCCGGCCGCCTGTACGCCTGGTACCTGCGCAACCTGTACCTCGACAACAACCTGCGCGTGCCGGGCCGGCTGCGCCTGTGCGGGCGCGCGGCGGATCTGGGCCGGCTGCGCATGCCGAGTTACCTCCTCGCCACGCGCGAGGACCACATCGTGCCGTGGCGCAGCGCCTACGCGAGTACGCGGTTGCTGTCGGGTAGAATCGAGTTCGTGCTGGGCGCGAGCGGTCACGTGGCCGGCGTGATCAACGCACCGGCAGCCGGCCGGCGGCAGTACTGGGTGAACGGCAACCTCGACGGCGGCGCGGACGCCTGGTTGGCGGGCGCGACCGTGCAGCCGGGAAGCTGGTGGAACCACTGGGCGCAGTGGCTGCTGCCGAAGTCCGGCCGGCTGGTCGCCGCGCCGCAGGCGCTGGGGAGCGCGGCGCGTCCGCCGATCGAGGCGGCGCCGGGGCGCTACGTGCGCGAGCCGGCCGATTAGCGCCGCTGCACGGATCGGCAGGAACCGACGGAGGGAAACATCATGGCCAAACGCAACGTTCTAGTGACCGGCGGCATGGGCGGGCTGGGCGAGTCGATCTGCACCAAGATGGCCGACGCCGGCTACCAGGTGATCGTCACCTACTCGCCGGGGAACACCAAATCGGGCGAGTGGCTGGCCGGCATGCGTGCGCGCGACTATGCGTTCCACGCCTACCAGTGCGATGTGGGCGACTACGATTCCTGCACTTCGGCGGTGCGCAAGATCGAGGCCGATATCGGCCCGGTGGATGTGCTGGTGAACAACGCCGGCATCACCCGCGACGTGACCTTCAAGAAGATGAGCAAGGCGGACTGGGATGCGGTGCTGCGCACCAACCTGGACAGCGTGTTCAACACGACCAAGCAGGTCATGGACGGCATGGTCGAGCGCGGCTGGGGCCGGGTGATCAACGTCTCGTCGGTGAACGGCCAAAAGGGTGCCTTCGGGCAGACCAACTACTCGGCCGCCAAGGCGGGCATGCACGGTTTCACCAAGGCGCTCGCCCTGGAGGTCGCAAAGAAAGGGGTCACCATCAACACCATCTCGCCGGGCTACATCGGGACCAAGATGGTCACCGCGATCCGCGAGGAGATCCTGACCGACAAGATCCTGCCGCAGATCCCGATCGGGCGCCTGGGCAAACCCGAGGAAGTGGCGGGACTGATCATCTATCTCGCCTCCGACGAGGCGGCCTTCGTGACCGGCGCCAATATCTCGATCAACGGCGGGCAGCACATGTACTAGGAAAAAAAACCCCGGTCGCAAGACCGGGGTTCAACCTTTGGTATAAGGGGAACCCTTATACAAAGGGGGAGGAGCCTGCACTGCGCAGACCGTGCTCACGGTCTGCCGAGAATCCGTTTCGGACGCAGCAATCGGGGGCCTAACTTGGTCCCGTCCCGCGACCTGCCGGCAACTCGCCGTTGTTCAGCACAACATTCACCCGCCGATGCGGGCTTTGCCCTAACGCGTTGATGTGCTGCCGATCGGTCCAGCCGCTTGCCAGTCTGGGCGATCCGGGATGCTGCGTCGCACAAGACGGATGATAGGCACCCGTCACCCGATTGTCAAGATTTTTTTCGCGTCGCACCAGCAAAGGGTTTGCGGCCATTATTCAATGGACTAAACTCCCGAACTGGGGCCCGCGGAAGGGTTTTTTGCTGCCGCAGCCCACGAATCGATGAAGGCCGGGAGCCGGACGCCATGACCGAAGAAACACGCTTGATCAAAAAGTACCCCAACCGCCGGCTGTACGACACGGCCACCAGCAGCTACATCACCCTGGCCGACGTGAAGAAACTGGTGCTGCAGCAGACGCCGTTCAAGGTGGTGGACGCGAAGAGCGGCGAGGACCTCACCCGCAGCATCCTGCTGCAGATCATCCTCGAGGAGGAAGGCGCGGGCGCGCCGATGTTCTCCTCCGACATGCTGTCCCAGATCATCCGCTTCTACGGCAACGCCATGCAGGGGATGATGGGCACTTACCTGGAGAAGAACATCCAGACCTTCATCGAGATCCAGCGCCGCCTGCAGGAGCAGTCGCTGGGGAAGGTGGGCGACAGCCCGATGCTCAACACCGAAGCCTGGACGCAGTTCGTAAAGATGCAGGGGCCGGCGATCCAGGGCTTGATGACCAGCTACCTGGAGCAGAGCGCCCAGGCCTTCCTGGAGATGCAGCAGCAGCTGCAAAAGCAGGCGCGCAACCTGTTCGGCGCCTTCCAGTTTCCGAATCTCACCACGCCCTTCGCGGCGCCCCAGGACGAGGGCACGAGTGGGCCGGACCGCAAGTCGTAGCGCGGCGGGGCCCAGCGTCGGGTTCGTCTCGCTCGGCTGTCCCAAGGCGCTGGTCGATTCGGAGCACATCCTCGCCCGGCTGCGGGCCGAGGGTTACCTGATCTCGGGGAGCCACCGCGATGCCGACCTGGTGGTGGTGAACACCTGCGGCTTCATCGACGCCGCGGTGGAGGAATCGCTGGACGCGATCGGCGAGGCGCTGCGCGAGAACGGCCGGGTGATCGTGACCGGTTGCCTCGGTGCCCGGGGCGAAACGGTGAGGCGGGCGCATCCGCACGTGCTTACGGTCACGGGCCCGCACGCCACCGACGAAGTGATGGCGGCCGTGCACCGCCATCTGCCGCAGCCGCACGATCCGTTCGTCAGCCTGATCCCGCCGCAGGGCATCAAGCTCACGCCGCGGCATTGCGCCTACCTGAAGATCGCCGAAGGCTGCAATCACCGCTGCACCTTCTGCATCATCCCGTCGATGCGCGGCGACCTGGTGAGCCGGCCGATCGGCGAAGTGCTGCAGGAGGCGGAAAACCTGGTCAAGGCCGGTGTACGCGAGCTGCTGGTCATCTCCCAGGACACCAGCGCGTACGGCGTGGACCTCAAGTACCGCACCGGATTCTGGGGCGGGCGGCCGCTGAAGACGCGCCTCGCCGACCTGGCGCGCGCCCTCGGCGAACTGGGCGTCTGGGTGCGGCTGCACTATGTCTATCCGTATCCGAACGTGGACGAGATCGTGCCGTTGATGGCCGAGGGCCGGCTGCTGCCCTATCTCGACGTCCCGTTCCAGCACGCCAGCCCGCGCATTCTCAAGTTGATGAAGCGTCCGGCGGACAGCGAGAACACCCTGGCGCGCCTCCGACGCTGGCGCGAGATCTGTCCCGAGCTGACCCTGCGCAGCACCTTCATCGTCGGCTCTCCCGGCGAAACCGAGACCGAGTTCCGCGAGCTGCTTGCGTTCCTCGAGCAAGCGCAGCTCGATCGCGTCGGCTGCTTCGCCTACTCGCCGGTCGCCGGCGCCGCCGCCAATGCGCTGCCGAACCCGGTGCCCGAGGCGCTGAAGGAAGAGCGGCGCGCACGTCTCATGCAGGTGCAGGCGGCGATCAGCGCGCAGCGCCTGGCGCAGCGCGTGGGAGGTGCCATCACGGTGCTGGTGGACGAGGTGGGCAAGGATGGTGCGATTGCGCGCAGCGCGGCCGACGCGCCCGAGATCGACGGCGCCGTGCACGTCGAGGACGGACACCGGCTCAAGCCCGGCGAGTTCGCGCGCGTGCGCGTGACGCGCGCCACCGAGCACGATCTGCACGCCTCGCTGGCGGGCTAGCCCGTGGCCACCGGCAGCCGCCTGCGTCGCTGGGCAGCGGCTCTGCAGCGGGACGCGGCTGCGCTGTGGTTCGCTTACCGGCACCCGCGCACGCCGCGGGCCGCCAAGATCCTGGCGATGCTGATCGTGGCGTACGCCTTGAGCCCGATCGACCTGATTCCCGACTTCGTACCGGTGCTCGGTTATCTGGACGAGCTGATCCTGCTGCCCGGCGCGATCTGGCTCGCGATCAGGCTGATCCCCGCGGATGTGCTCGCCGAGTGCCGCCGCCAGGCGGCGGCGCGGGCCGGCCGGGGCGCGCCGCGGCCGAAAAGCTATGCCGCCGCCGCCGTGATCGTGCTGATCTGGCTCGCGCTCGCGTGGCTGATCTGGCGCATCGCCGCCCCTTAGCGGGCAGCCCGGTCCGCCGGCACGCGCATGCGCGCGCTCGGTGCCGGCTCGCCCTCGCACCACCAGGCGTGCGGCATCGACACCATGGTGTGCGCCACGCCAAACCGGCCGTCGCGCG
>Ga0187893_10006994_pt1 | contig 18856 bp, 12 predicted proteins | sample MA1701074metaG_FD_139574 | JGI IMG/M metagenome (GOLD analysis project Ga0187893, IMG submission 139574) | White microbial mat communities from a basaltic lava cave in the Kipuka Kanohina Cave System on the Island of Hawaii, USA - MA170107-4 metaG ... | reverse complement strand
TTTAAAGCAGCCAACTCATCGTAATGAGCTGTAACCGATGCAATAAATTGTTCTTTTGTCATAAAGTGGGGGTTAGTTGACTACTAAGTTCAATTATTAACGCGACAATTTGAAATGCACCCGCATGGAAGGTTATGTGGCTGATGATGTTGAACCCTCAGCAGAATGTGTTAATGATGTAGCCCGTTGTGATATTTATATTCTGATCCTAGCCAACCGGTATGGATTTATAAAAGATGATGCTAACCCTGACCGGTTTTCCGTTACCGAACTTGAATACAATGCTGCTGTTGCCAATGATAAAAGCATTCTTGCCTTTTTTGCCGATACCGCTTCAACTCTTGAAGGCGACACTGGCAGCAAAGCAGAAGTGGAAGAAAAGAAAAAAAAATTGGCTGCCTTTAAGCAAAAAGTGCAGAACAGCAAAATGATGCACCCCGAAGGTTTTACCAATCCCTATCACCTGGCATTGCAGGTTGCGGAATCTCTGATCAAACGATTCTCGCTGGAAGCCCAGATACAAAGCAGGATTGACTACAATAAAATTTACTGGTGCGACCGTGAGAAGCAGGATAGCTTCTTTGATAAAAAACGCCGCGATATAAAAGAGCCGCTTCAGTTTTACCTGATCAAATGCCACGAAAACGATATGCCGCATTTCTTCATTGAAAGAAAAAAACTGGAGTTTGAAGAAAGGGAAATAAAAACAATAGATCTGCTGGTGCAGCCCGCTGTGCTGGAAGACGACACCGATTATGAATCAGTGGAATTTGCCATAAAAAAAGCAATACTGAAGGAATGGAATAAAATGACTGTATTTGCCAAACATAAGTTCAGAGACGAAGATGAGGTAACACCGCAAAAGGCCATTAAAGTGCTGGAAGCCTTGCAGGAATATGAATACCTGCTGATAGCATGGAACATCCAAAGCATTTATTGGAAAAATGATAAGCTGCAGGAACATATTTCCATGTTTTATAAAAAATGCTGCGATCTGAACAGCATTATCAAAACAACTAAGAAGATTTTCTTTATCGGTATGCTTACTTACACCGACGGATCCCCCCTAACAAGAGAGCAATTTGATCAGCGCATCAGGAACATAGAATACGGTAATGTATTTCCCGAATTTCCCCTCATTAAAACAGAAGATATAAAACAATGGCTGATTCAAAATGAAATAGAAGACAATCCCGAAGATCAGAAAACAATAATTGTTTCATCAGTACCCGATAAAAACAGGGATGCTTATTTTATGAGTGAACTGGAAAAGCCACTCAGAACGATTCTTGAAAAAGTTTACCTGCAATCTTAAATCTTTTACAATGAACAATTCATCCGCCAACGGTTTTGACTTGCAAAGCATAAAAACCAGCGCAGACAAAGACCCCAAATTTTATGTGCTGAAAGATGAAGGTCTGCAAACAGCTATTCAAATGGCCATCTGGCTGGGCAAGCCGCTTTTATTAACAGGAGCCCCCGGCACTGGTAAAACACAGCTTGCATTTAAAGTGGCCGACATGTTGTCGCAAACGCAAAATTTAAACGGTCACGATACGCCTCCTTTTTTGGCTGAGCCTTTTGTTTTTAATACAAAAACCACAAGCATGGCCAGCGAACTGTTTTACTATTATGATGCAGTAAGGCATTTTCAAAAAAGATATGTGGATGAACGGGAAGAAACAACGCAGGAAACAGTAATTGTTAAAAAAGCAACTAAAGCCGAATTAGTGGAATCCAAAAGTGTTGCAGTTGCATCTGCAGTCAGCGCATCAACCGCACATCCGTTTATTAAATTAAATGCATTGGGTATGGCTATTTTGCAAGCTTACGGCCGGGATGCCATTCTGCAAAACGGTGAGCTGTCCGATCTGGAACATCTTGCAAATTTTAGCAGGCTGCAAAAATTATCTCACAGCAGCGTAGTGCTGATTGATGAAATAGATAAAGCGCCCCGCGACTTTCCCAATGATCTGCTTTATGAGATCGAGAACCTTAATTTCTACATCAGTGAGCTGATGAACAAGCATGTTAAAAAACCTTCATCAGGCGCACAGATAGTAGTAATAATGACAAGCAACTTTGAAAAAAACCTGCCCGATGCTTTTTTGCGCCGCTGTTTGTTCTACCATATTCCCTCGCCAAAAACTGCAGAGCTCATCAATATTGTACAGACAAGGATAGTACCTCACATAACCGAGTTGTATAAAGAAAAAAATACATCCCGCTACAATTTGCTGATGGGTCACCTTAACACTAACATAGAAGCTGTGGTGAATGAGTTTGAAACAATAAAAACAAAAATAAAAGATAAGCAGCCTGCTACTTCCGAATTGCTTGAATGGGTGAAAGGACTTGAAAAGCTGGGCTTTTTTGAACAGAAGATTGATTTTTCAAAGCTTGACGAAAACAGAAAGAAAATGTTAGTTAATTCACTGACCATTCTCACAAAGAGTAAAGATGATATTGAAAGCTTGAAAAAACATTACGGCGGTATGGAATAAATATTCAGAAAGCAGAAAAGATACAAAGCTTGTTCTTTTATTGCGCTGCGCACATGAATGGAAATGCATTTCTTCTTAACCCGTATCGCTTTTTATAAGCAAAAAATTGTAACGATAATTTTTATCCGTAATCAGTGTCACGTTGGCTGATCTTTTTTTACATAAAACAATTCTGCTCCGCGAACTCATTGCCATGCTGCATGATGAAGGTATCACCATCAGCACAGCCACTGCCATTGAAATGGAGAAAGCCATGGAGCGGATGAATTATGAATATGGCAACAACCTGGCAAGCCTTAAATACTATCTCAGTCCCCTGATCAGCAGAAACAAGGAAGACCAGGAAAACATTCACCACATATTTGACAGGCTGGATGAAAAAGCAGGCAATGGCTATATTGACAATGGAGATTATAAAAAGATACCGCCACCTGATCATTCAGATAAGTCATCCTCTTTTGACAAAAAGGATGATAGCAAAGAGGAACAAAAATCCGTTTGGAAAAAGGTTTGGCTGATTGCGGCAGCTGTTGTAGTGCTTGTAGGCTTATGGATTTTATTCCGGAACATCATCTTTCCTCCTCTCCCGCCACCGACACAGCAAATAATTATAGCAGCAGAGAAGGCAATATTAAATGAACCTGTAAAATTTTCTGCGGAGTTGAGCCATCCCGAAACTGCAAAGCAATTTTCAGTTGATTGGCAATTTGCAGACACAGCAATTATAAATTCTTTTTCAGTACAAAAAACTTTTTTGTCTGCCGGCCCGCAAAAAGTAATTGCCAGTATAAAAAACAAAGATGGTGTGATGGTGGCTGCAGATACGCTTTCTTTTGAAGTACTTTGCGAAAACCCTCCTTTAGTAATTATCAGGAAAATAGCGGATGCAGCCGGCACTCAAAAAACAAAATATGCTGCTTCATTTGTTAATGCATCAAAAGACAGCAGCCAATACAGATATAAATGGTTTGCTGATAACAAATTGATTTCAGAAAAGGCCGTGCTGGATAATATCAGGCAGTTTAATACAATCAGGCTCCTGGTTAATTTTGATAAAGGCATTCACTGCAGCACCGATTCGCTTACCGCCACTTTAAATGCAACTCCTTCCCTCGCTGCTACTGTTATAGGCGATGGAAACTATACACCACCTTCGCCGGTCTATAACTGGAAAAATATCATGAATTCGCTGCTGTTGTTATTATTGGCGCCGCTGATTCCTGCTTTTCTGATTTATAAATTGACGTACCGTTTTTTCCAGGAAAAAAAAGAAACAGAAACAAAAAAAATAAAACCAACCGAAGGCCCTTACAAAATAGAATTTTTAAACCAGGAACATTTGATCAGCAGTGAACCTGAAGTGGATAAACTTTCTGACTTATTACGTAAGAGACAGGTAAGCGAAATGCAACGGCTCAATATTCGCAAAACGATAAAAGCCACGGTGGCACAGGGCGGTATGCCCATGCTCCAATATACTCCGCTTACTAAGCCGGTAAGTTATCTTGTGTTTATTGACAAAACATATCCTGACAGTCACCTTGTAAAACTTTTTGAATGGCTTGTAGCAAAATTGCAAAAAGAACAGGTGGATATCACCATTTATGAATATTACAAAGAGCCGCTTTACCTGAGCAATGAAAAGCTGAACCAGTTGCGTATTCCCATTGAAAGAGTAGCGGCGCATTATCCAGGAAGCACGGTTTTTGTTTTTGGCGATGCAAGACATTTCGTTTATCCTGTGAAAGGAATACTGAAAAGCTGGGTTACAGATAAGTTCAGCAACTGGGACACAAAAATTCTTGTCACACCATTTGCAAAAAATGATTGGGATAAAAAAGAATTGGCGATTGCTGAAGCCGGATTTATCATTGTACCCGCCGATATTTCAGCCAGTTTTGTTATAGAAGATGTGATCAACCGCCATATTGAAAGCCAGGCGCAGGTAAAACACCCGGCGCCTGCAGCCTATCCGGCACGTTTTCTCAATTTTAACGAGCTGGAAACATTGAAAGAATATTTGAACAATGATCACCTGGTGCAATGGGTTTGCAGCCTTGCTGTTTTTCCGTCTGTGGACTGGAACCTTACCATTGCATTAGGCAAGGCAATAGAAAATGATTTATACAAAAAAGGAAATCCCGCAGAACTGGTAAACTATACCAATCTTTTAAAAATAGGCCGCATTGCGTGGATGCACCATGGCATCATGCCTGACTCACTACGATCAAAAATGCTTGAGCAGCTTGACAGCAATAGCCAACTGCTTGCCCGGCAAACACTGCTGCATCAACTGGCTCTTATAAAAAAAACAATGCCGGTTACTGATGCTTCACTTATCAAACATGAAATGGATATTCATGAAAAGATGAATGAATTTCTTATCAAGTCGTATTCAGGCAAACAAATTTCCAAAGATGAGAAAGCATTTATCCGCAACATCATTAAAAAGCATCAGCTTGACCAGGCGCAGCAAATTTTTTTAAACCACAAACGAAATTCTCCATTGCCCCATCCTGTCTTTAAAAAAAGAAACGTTGGACTTGATCATTATTTTGAACTCGCCGGCATTAGAAATAAAATATTCCCGATTGCAGCCGGTGTCGTTTCCTTTATTTTCTTAGCAGTGCTGAGCAGCCTTTACATTAATAACACTGATCTTTCTGATTGGTCTAAGCCAGGTACAAGAGATCTATCTTTCAACATTAAAGTACCGCGGGACTCTATGCCATACCTCTATGCTACTATTGAAGCCGGAGATTCGGCAAGGGGTTTTGTAATAGCTGATGAAGATATTACTACAGAAATGAAAGGTTTAACAATACTTGGCTCCTCACAGTCAGGCAACTTTATATTAACCACCAGCAGTGAAGAAAGGGTCGTGGAAGTATCTTTTAAATTAAACGCTGATAATTACAACATAACTATCAATCATGTAAAACCACTGTCCGTCACTCTTTACTACAATAACGGTGCGGCGTTGGCATTAGCCAATGCTATTGAACAAAACCTTCCGGCTAATTATACTGTTACAAAAGCGCAACAGGCCATTACTGATACCAGCCTGGTCATTTATTATGCTGATGACAGCCTGGCTGATGATGCACAAAATATTGCAGCACTTGCTTCTGCTGCTGCGGGAAACAGGCCGGTGCGGCAAATTAATAGCAATACCGCTTACGTTAATGTGGCTGCCGGCACAATAGCAATGTATGTGACATCGCCTAAAACCTGCAGCCCACTTGGCGTTAATGCACTATCATCATCTTTAAGCGAAATATGGATAGGTGGCACAAGCAGAAGATACATCAACATTAATTTGCCTGCACGACTTATTTATTATTCAAATGACAATGCCAGAAGCTATGTTAAATACAGCATTGATGAAGTATGCCTGACTGGCAGCGGCGCTTATAAAATAATTGCCGGCGACAATGACAGGCGATACAAGCTTTTCTTCATCAGAAATGTAAGGCCGCAATCATTTGAGCTATCCGTTTGCGAAGGACTTACTAATACAAAAGAAGAATTGCAGAACAAAGATGAGAGCAACTGCGACAGGTTTAACTCTATGAACTGGTATTACGAAAATGATCCCAGCAAAATTTACTTACCTGTTAACAATGCAAGCTTAAACAGCCGCGAACGGGTCAGGTTAGCCAGAAAGGCAGACAGTTTGAAAAACAATCAATCCAGCTTAAAATATTCCATTCAGCTTTTTACAAGCGGCTACACTTCGCAGGTTTCAGCAAATACAATAAAGCAGTACCTTAATGCCAGCAATTTTCCTTACTCTGTTAGCAGAAACAATTCGTTACTCAATTTTAGCAGCACTATGATATCAGGTAATGAAGGCCCGTTTGAAAGAAGTTATCTTGTAATTAATTTAGAACGGGACGTAACGCCACCACTGCTGCCACAGTCGGACACTCCTGATTGTTCCCGCACATTTACTTTAACCTCTGCAGCGCAGGTCAGCAGACGTGTTGTTTGCAGGCTCAACCTGTCTAACGAAAAATTAACTGCGATCCCAACAATAGTTTACAGCTTTGTCAACCTGCTGGAGCTTAATCTTGGAGTAACAGTGATACCGAAAACTGAAATTGATCAATTGCAAAAACAATTGCCCAAGTGTAAGATCATTTATACGATTGACAAGAATCCTGAACCTGATATAAAAAAAGATGAGCCGCCCAACGAAACAGAAAAAGAAAGCTTGCTTGGCTATATCAGTTTTGATGAAAAAGGGGGATCGCCTGATAAAGAAAGCTACATGTTGCTTGAAAGAATTGCAAAGCAGCTTAAGGCATATCCCAATAGTAAAATAAGGCTTGAGGCTGATGAGAGTTATGACATTTACATGAAAGCATTGGAAACCCCTTTCAAAAACATTGGCATCAATCCTTCGCAGGTAATAAGGCTAAGAGTGAGAAACCAACAGCAACAACAACAGCAACAAATTCAACAGCCTGTTAATACTGTAAAAATTGTAGGCATCAACTTTCCGCAGGCCGCAGCTAAATAAAAATTCTTAAGTGCTGCTGGAAATGGCAATTCCGGTATCTTTAAGTTTATCGCCTCCGGTGATACAATAACACATCTGTTTACCTGTCTATTTATTTTTATTGCAACATTTTTCCACCTCATCCGTCAAATGACCAGTGACCCAAACCAACACCGCCAATAACGAAGCAGACAAAAACCTGGTAAAACGGGTATTGAATGGCGATACGCCTGCTTTTACCACTATCATTAAAAACACGGAAGTTTTGGTGACACAAATCGTTTTTAAAATGATACAGCCTAATGACAGGAAAGACCTGGCACAGGATATTTATTTAAAAGTATATAAGAACCTGGCCGGTTTTAAATTTCATTCCAAACTTTCTACCTGGATTGCACAGGTAGCTTATAACACCTGCTTCGATTATTTGCGGAAAAAGAAAGTTTTGCTGCCAGCTAATTTTGAAGAAGAGCATGAACTCAATACCGCTTCGTCCGATGAAGTTATTTTATCAATACAGCAAAAAGAACTTTCAGCAATATTGAAGCTGGCAATAGAAAAACTATCGCCAATCTATCAAACACTCATCACACTATATCATCAGCAGGAAATGAGCTATGCCGAAATAACTGAAATAACCAGTTTGCCGGAAGGAACGGTGAAAAGTTATCTCTTCCGGGCCCGTAAGGAATTAAAAAATAAATTATCACTAAAGTATCAAAAGGAAGATATATGAAGGCAACACATCTTACCGATGAAGAAATACAGCAGTATGCACTGGATAGAACAGCTTGCATCAAAGTGATTGAGCATATTGATTCCTGTGAGCAATGCAAAGAAAAGGCAGAAGCTTACCGGTTACTTTTTGCCGGCCTGCAGCAACAACCACAAGCTTCATTCAACTTTAACCTGGCAGAGCTGGTAATGGAGCAATTGCCTGTACCGACCCCAAAACCTCTGCAAGAAAATGTTTTGATATATATTTTTATAGCGACAGGAATAGCCATAACAGCTTTTACACTATTCTATTTCAGAAAATATGTTGCCATCCTGTTTGAAAGTATAACACCCATATTTATTTACCTGTCCGTTACGGCATGTTTAACTCTTTCCGTTGTTCTGATTACCGATATGTATAAAAATTATAAAAAGAAAATTCATACGCTTGACTTGTACAAGAGATAATGCAACATTTAAATCAGTTATTCGTCACATTGATAAATAAACCAACAATGAAAAAAATAATAACCACCGTAGCCATTTTCCATATTGTAATCGCCGCCAATGCCGGAAACGGTTACAACCAGGAGGTCTTTGAAATTTCTGCTGCCATATTTGTTATGCTTGCTGTAATGGGATTTATTCTTGCTTTTTTGAAAAAGATACTTGAGCACCGCCTCAAAAATAAAATAGTGGACAAAGGGATTCCTGAAAACATCGTCAGTTCAATTCTGGAAACTAAGCCTAATGAACAAAAACATATCAACGTTAAATGGTTTGCTATTTTAGCTGGTATTGGCGCCGGTCTGTTATTGGTTTATTACACAAAGCCATTGGATATTCACTCTTTAGCCATCATGGCCTTCAGCATATCATTAAGCTTCCTTGGTTATTATCTGTTTACCAAACATGCAGAAAAATAAAAATGTGAATTAGATCTGCCTTCAAAATTTCAATCTCTCCTTACTGATAACATATCTGCCGGTTGTCAAATTTTACTTATTGTTACTCGTTTCTTCATATTGCAATACCTCCTTGTGGCATAAATCTTGTGAAGTGCAAACAAGTTAAGAATTCTATATCCTTCTGCAGCTAACAATCAATCTATTTTTTTAATCTCAAAATGTTATGGTATGAAAAAACTATTAATGACATTGTTATTGGGTGGATTCATTACGGGTATCGCCGTTGCCCAGGAACAAAAAGAAATGAAGGATCACAAAGAATGGGACAACAAAGTAAAAACTGAATTGAATCTGACAGGCGACCAGGTTACAAAATATGATGCCATCAGCAAAGAGTACAATGACAAATTTGAAGTGCTGAAAAAAGACGCCACCCTTAGCAAGGATGCAATGAAAGAAAGAAAAATGGAATTGAAAAAAGAAAAACAGGGCAAACTGTTTGAATTTTTCACTCCGGAGCAGCAAACAAAATACAATGCGCTGGTAGAACAAAAGAAAGCAGAAAAACCGGCAGAACAACCTAAACAATGAAAGTAAATTTATCGTAAATAAAAAACCGGCGATCAAGCCGGTTTTTTATTTTCTTGCTTATAAAAACAACTAACTGATTATTTCGCAGTCATAAGTTATCATTAATATCAGCCCTGTCCGGAGTTATCAATCTTTACTTCCTTCCGTTATGGAACATACATGAGATAAGAAATCATTATCATTTGATGTATTAACGGCTTCAGCATTATTTACAGAAATTATCCGGTTCAATAAAACAAAAATGGAGTGACGGCTTTATTCAGCCGCACTCCATTTGCTACTGTAATCAGAATTCTTAAATAAACATTCCCTACCGATTTGAAGTGTTTTGTTTTATAGTTTGATATTCGTTGTCTCAGCTATAAGATTATTTCGGGTTTTTTACCGGTGCGCTGCCTGCCGAAGGCGGATTATATACCAACTCATTGTCCGGAACATCCCAATAATCCAGGAAATTGTATTCAATAGTTGCATTGGTATTCACTGCACCGGTACCGGTGATCACTACCGCACCTGTTCTTCCACCGCCTTCTGATACAGGGTTAATAATTCCCCAGCGCCGTGCATCATAGAATGACAATCCAATAAAAGGCAAGGCCACCCTTCTTTCTCTTCTTAGTTCTTCTTTGGCCTCTGCCAATGTAAGTCCAATACCACTGACAGCAGTTAAACCTGCACCCTGCGAATTGCGCACTGCATCTATAAGTGCTAATCCTTCATCTATACTGCCTGTATAGATCAAAGCTTCAGCTTTCATCAATTCATTTTCATCATAACTGCTTGCCAGGAAAGTTTCTTCAGCGCCGGCGTCTGTATTTGTATAAACTTTAACCCCGGCTAAGCCTGCACCTTTACTAATCAACCTGTAGCGGGTATTAAAAACATGCCCCCTGTCGCCATTGCCGATCCACGTAACGGTTTGCACGATATTATTTGCAAGCCGTTTGTCTCCCGCTTTAAAATCCTGCACTAAACGTTCACTTAATTTATAAGTATTTCCACCAGCCAATGCACTTTGAACTTTGGATGCTACAGTGCCGCTGCTGGCAGAAAGAAAATCACCTGCTGCATTTGACCTTCCGGTGAATATTTTGTCAGTGGCCAACACGCCATTATTTGTGAGTGCAAGAATAGACGCCCATTGATCAGCCGTCATACCGGCAACAGGTGTATTTACTAAAATATTCCTTGCTTTTAAAGTATTGATGCTTCTCTTCCACATATCAGCGGTTAAAATTCCGCCTTTTCCCACCTGGCAAAAGCTTGGAATCATTTTTCCCAATACTTCATTATAAGCTGCAGCATTAGTTGCTCCGTTCAAAGCCGTTAATGCTAAGTCAAGTACTTTGTTTGATTCTTCAATAATAGCTTCTTTTGTTACATAATCAGAATTGGTGGCTGCTGCTGTATTGTTGATAATACCTGCATAGTAAATAGAACCGATGCGGGCATAAGCAAATCCTTTCCACCAATAGGCCCATGCCTGGATGGTGGCTTTTTTTGTGGCAGCCTCCGAAACAAAACTGGCTTTTTCAACAAGGTCAAGCAGATTATTGCAGGCATTGATCATGGAATACATGTAGGCCCATTCGTAATACAGCGTATTTTGTCCCTGGTTACTATTGAAATTAACAACCTGCCGGATCAACGCTTTTTGTGTTTTTGGAGAATTCGGGTTTAGCACCACAGTTCCATCATCGAGTGTGACCTTATCAGGACATCCAATTTGATTAATGAATGCATTGGCAGCCTCCACTTGTATTGCATCACCCATCATTTCATGAAAGCCAATGGCGCCGGACCAAAAGAATCCATAAACACCATCTGAATATTTTAAATCCCTGAAACCGTTTCTGTAAATACCGCCCTGGGCAAGGGCAATAATACCTGCTTCAGAAGTTGCACTTTCTGGAGTAGGTTGATTAGGATTTTTTACTTCTAATTGTTTTTTGCAGGAAATAATACTGCTAAAAAGTATTGTTGCAAAAAATATGATTTGTATTTTTTTCATTGTCTTATCGTTTTATTTGTTAGAAACCTACATTTATTCCTACCTGATAAGACCTTAGATTGGGAACTGTATTATGATCTACACCCCTATCGAAGGCGGAGTTTGCAGCTCCGGAACTTACTTCAGGATCAAAACCAGTGTATTTTGTAAACGTTACCAGGTTGCGGGCCATCACTACAAGCTGCAACCGCTCTATTAACGGAATGTTGATGATTTTTGCAAAGTCATAAGCCATCGAAAGATTTCGCAATCTTAAGAATGAAGCATCTTCATAAAAATAATTCTTAGTACCATTGGCCTGCACCTGTGCATACACACCTCGGTAAAAAGCGGTATAAGCTCCTGTCTGTCCATTTATGGTTATCGGTATGGCATAGTCTCCATGTATACCGTCCCTGTACATCCATTGTCTTGTTTGATTGTAAAGATGATTTCCATGAACCCAATCCCACTGCATGGAGAAACTGAAATTGCCTTTAAAACTAACATCATTGATAAAAGACATATTGAATTTTGGATTCGGATCTCCAAAACTTACTTTTCCCGGAGTTACAAAAGGTTGTTTTGTTGTTTTATCAACCACCCAGCCATTGCTGGCTACTGTATAATTGGATTGCAAACTTTTATCTATATAAGAATTGCCGTTCGGATCCAACTGATCAACCGAATGAATCAAAAGATTTCCATACAACTGACCAATTTTTTCTCCGGCTTTCAACACATAGTTACTGCTGCCGGCATTGGATATTACCACTATTTCTGTTCCGCCTTTGACAGAAGTTATTTTTGAAGTTTGCTTACTGAAATTGGTAGTAAAACTCCAGTTTACATTTTTACTTTTTAATACATTAACATTGAGAGATGCCTGTATTCCGCTGGAGGCTAACCCAAAAGCATTATCTCTTACAGTACCAGTTCCCGTAGTTGGCGCAGCATCCACATTATAGATAGCATTATCCGTACTGCGGTCCCAGTAAGTAGCTGAAATATTAATACTACTTAACCAATCACCTTTCAGTCCTCGTAAGGTCATATCCGTACCTATTTCAAATTCTTTTGAAACTTCTACATCCAGGTCAGGATTAGGATTGCTTGTTGGAAATGTAAATGCGACATTAGAACCTAAGTTAACTGTATTGAGAACTAAATAGCGGTCAAAAGGCCTTGGCTGAATACCTGCTTCGCCATACGCAGCCCTTAGTTTAAATTCCGATAAAAGTGAACCGATTTTACCATTTTTCCAAAAATCAAATGAGGATAGCCTGACGTAAGCATCGCCACGGGGAAATGTAAACGGTTTTGATCCACCGCCAAAAGCAGAAGAATAGTCACTTCTTATACCTCCTGATATGCCGGCAATTTCACCGAATTCAAAACGCTGGTTTACCAGGTATCCATAAGTAACAAATGGCTCAGTGTAATCAGACTGAATACGGTAAGTAACCATCTGGCTTGCCGTGTAGGGCGTATAAAAAGGTGCATCGGCTCCCCATGTAATGTATTGCTTAAATACATTTTTGCGGTAATCAAAAGCAGCAAGCGTAGTTGTTTTAATCGGGATATTAATATTGAAATCCTTTTGAAAATCTGTATTAAACGTAGCTGTGCTGATGAAATTCTGGAAAGTAGTACGGTACCTGAAATTATCAATTGAACCGGAAGTGCCTACTGATGGGGAGGGTGCATAAAATCCGGTCCACCAACGGGTGCCCCAAAATTTGGCGCTTGCATTATCATCCTGCGGCCTTACATTATAAGTAACATCCTGCGTTTGGTAGTTTAGACCATATTTCACATCCAACTCTACAAAGCGTATTGGTTTGTAATTCAGATTAAAGTTTTGAACAACATCAATTTTATTATCAAGGTTGCTTGAATATTGTGTTCTGTAATTGGGATTGTATCCATTTACACCCGTGGCATCTCCAAAATAATAACCATAATTTCCATCGGGCATCCGGTAATCATAATTTGCAAAAGGACGGGAGTTATTTAAGGCAAAAATGATTCCCCGGCCTGTAGCATCGTTTAAAGTATTCTTTGTGTACACAAGCTGGGTAATCGTTCTGAACTTTAAATTTCTCACTAGTTCAATACCCAGGTTGGAAAGAAGATTAGAACGGGAATATTTTCCATTATTCCTGAAAGTGCTGGTTTGCCTGTTGTCGGAAACTGCAAAGCTGAAATCCACTTTTTCCTTAGCACCGGAAATAGTAATGGAATTATTAGTTGTGTAAGCCGTTTGAAAAAACATTTTATAGTGATCGTAATACTGAAGGTTTTTATCATACGGCTTACTGGTTGTGGTGGCAGTATCCACCAGGTTAACTTGTACGTTTTCCCTGTACACACTGATTGCAGGATCAAGCGCAACAAGATTTCCGGAGGAAGCAATAACCTCTCCGTTTGCGTTGGTAGCAAATGGATGCAAACGGGCTTTATGCACATCGCCTTCATTCAGCATAGTGTTCCTTGAGACGCTTGATGAAATGTCAATCCTAATTTTTCCCGCTTTTCCTTTTTTGGAAAACAACTGGATGACACCATTGGCCCCTTGCGCACCATATATAGTGGCAGCAGCCGCACCCTGAACAACTTCAACTCTTTCTATACCGCTTAAGTCAAGAGAATTCAGATCTGTTGCTCTTACTTCAAGGCCGTCTAATAAGATCATGGGAGAAGTGCCCCTGTTAATAGTGTTGATACCGCGCAGTAAAATATTGGTAGGTCTGCCGGGTGAGCCATTCGTACTGCTGATTTGAGCCCCGGCAATTTTACCTATCAGCGCCTGGTCAACAGAAGCCGTCGGTGCCGAAGGCAGTTTATCGGCAGAAATTGATTCAACAGAAATACCCAACTTCTTTTTACTCGTTGCAATGCCCGTACCTGTAACCACCACCTCACTCAACGACTGGCTACCTTCCTTTAATGTAATACTAAGCAATCCAGAAGTACCTACAGCTACCTCCTGCTGATCAAAACCTACGCTGGAAACAACAAGCTTAGCGCCAGGTTTTACATTCATTTTAAATGCGCCATTGGCGTCTGTGACAGTACCTGATTTGGAGTTTTTTTCCTGCACCGTGGCTCCTGGAATAGGAAGATCTTTACTATCTGTTACTTTACCGGAAATTTCTACTGTTTGCGACCATGCTATTTGCACAATACAAAGCATGCTGCAAACTGTGACGATTAGCAGTTTTCTCATGTGACTTTTTGTTTTGGTGAATAAATAAAATCCGGAGTATCACTTAGCTTGCTGATACATCAGATTTTTATAATAGCTTCTCACGGGAACAATAACCTGTCCCGGCATAATTTTTTTACCAGATTTTTTAATGCCTGACCAAATACAATCCCGTTCCGGCGTTTTTTTCTTTTTGCCAGAACCATAATAGCAAACATAATAGCAGGATAAGTTCTCTATGGAAGCTTCGTTACAGGGAATGCAGTGTTATCAATGAAAAGCGAATCGTTGCGATTGAAATTTCCGGTAAGGACTATATTACTTTTAACAAGAGATAAATTGCGGCAAGTGTAAATGAAGATACAAAATGCAATGACATACAAAAAAAAATTTTTACGAATTTATTGCAAGGGCTGTGTAGCTGGAAATTTTATTTTGACACGTTATAGAAGTAAGTGTTTATTCTCTGTGCCCGCAATCTTAAACCTTGCGGTAGCTGCTAAGCTTATTCAGTTCAAGTATTGTTGTTTTTCCATCTTCGCTTTCATGGAACATAGGTACAAACTTCGCGTCAAAGACTATTTCATCATAAGTATAAGAGGTACGCTGTATCACAGTTGTTGAATATACATCATCATATCCCCGTATCTGCACATATATTTCCACGTCGGAAGCTTTGCAATCTTCTTCTGTTAATCCGAGTAAAGGACTGTTTTCATCAATGGGATGCACTACCGTCCAGTTCATCATTAATGTATCCACCCGGCTTCGTTCCAACGGCAATTCATAAAATTTATATGTCAGCTTTTCATTTTCCAGCACCTGCAGCGCCATGTTTACTTTTATCACCGCATCGGTCACGTTATGATTGTCTTTATATGATGCAATGCGAAACATCAGCGCCGTTTTATCCTGGTACGGCGCTATCAGTGCATGATCGCTAAAGGCGATATGTGATTTTGGTTTGGCAAATCGTCCGTAAATAAGACCGGTGGCTACAGCAAATGAAAGGAACCCACCCATTGCCTCGATAGCTGCCACCATGTTGACGCCATCGCCAACAGGATTGACCCTGCCATAACCCACAGTAGTAAAAGTTTCTGCACTAAAAAAATAAAGCTCTTTGAATATCTGCCATTCACTATTGGCAATAATACCTGTAAAACCATCTGCACCCACCAGGTAATAAATGATGCCAAAAAGCAAATTAATAGTAAGAAAAAACAAAACGATCACCATAATGAATTTCCACAACGGCATATTCAGCATGCTATGAAAAAGGCTGAACCTGTTCCAAAAAGAAACGCCGGTTTTTTTCAGATTATAACTGCCGTCCCTGTTAACAAAGCGTCCGCCATAACTGGTTGCATTGGTTCCAAAGCCGGTATCGTTGTTGGTTTTTGAGAAGGGATTGACACGTTTCAGGACAGACATAAATGAAAATTGAATTAAAATAACAAAATAGAAAAAAATAGGTTCAGGTGTTTTGAGCTAAATTTCATTTGGTGAAATATCGCCCCGATTTACTGCTTAAATTTGACCCATTGATGAACAGGTTGAATACTTCCATTTATCAACAAACAAACAGATCCGGCCGATCAAATTACTGCTTACTCCATGAAACTACCTTTTTTAAAACTATTTCAGGCAAAGGTATTGTGATGACGGTATAACGTTAACAGACTTTGATATGAAATAAACAATAAAAATTTTCGGGCAATTTCATATCAAACTGCGACCTGCCTGCAGGCAGGTGAAAATTTTTATTGCGAATTCATTTGGCCAAAAATCTATAAAAAATATTCGAATGAAACATTTTATACTTCCCTGGTATACAACAATCCTGTCAGTAGCTTGTTTTTCACAAAGCAATAACTATAAACCAAAGCTCGACAGTTTTTTCAATCAAGTGGCCGTTCATAATAAAGCCATGGGAAGTTTGGCTATTGCAAAAAATGGCCAGTTGCAGTATAGCAAAACATTTGGCTACAGCCTTTACAATAATGATCAAAAAATACCAACTACAAAAAATTCTATCTACCGTACTGGTTCGATTTCAAAAATATTTACTGCTGTTATTATTTTTCAATTAATTGAAGAAGGTAAAATAACATTGGCCACCACGTTGGAAACTTATTTTCCGCGATTTCCTTATGCATCTGAAATTACCGTCAGCCACTTACTTAATCACAGGAGTGGCATCAGAAATATGACAGAAGTAGCGTCAAAAGAAAAATCAAGAACACACGAAGAAATGCTTGCAATCATTACTCAAAGGCCTCCTAAATACAAACCAGGAGTAAAATCATATTACAGCAACTGTAATTTTTTATTACTGGGATATCTTATTGAAAAAATATGCAACAAATCTTATAGCACTGTTTTACTGGAAAGAATTATTTCTCCACTTGGCCTGTTAAATACATTTTATGGTGATAGTTCTGCTTCAAAAAATAACCTGGCCTTACCATATAAGTTTATAAACAATTGGCAGCTGCAGCCACAAACAGATCTTAGTATTCCCGGCGCTTCGGGCGGTATTGTTTCAACACCAAATGATCTGCTCATTTTTATCCAGGCGCTGTTCTCAAAAAAAATGGTAAATGAAAGCAGCCTGACCCATATGACAACCGTGACCAATGGTTACGGGATGGGATTTCTTGAATTTGAATTTCACAATAAAAAAGCTTTGGGCTACACCGGCGGTATTGATGAGTATGAATCGGTGCTGGCTTATTTTCCCGAAGATAGTCTTGCCGTTGCCTATTGCTCAAACGGTCATGCATACCCAACCCGAAGCATTGTTGTTGGCGCCATGAATATTTTTTTTGGAAAAAATTATTCCATTCCCGACTTTGAAACTTATGCTTTAAAAAAAGCAATTCTTAAAAAATATACCGGAGAGTATGCCAGTTCAGAAATACCGGTCAGAATAAAGATCATCAGAAAAAAACAAATTCTCGTTGCAGAACCCACAGGTTATTCTTCTTATCCGCTGGTGACGGTTGGTCGCAATAAGTTCAAAAACGATGAAGCTTCCGTAACCCTTGAATTCAATCTTAAAAACAACTCGATGACACTGCAAAGAGATAACCGGTCTTACACATTTGTAAAAAATAAATATCCTGCTTTATATCATAACCAACCCGAACGCCTGAAGAAATAATAAACAAGAATGCAGGCACAAACTGTAAATACTACAACGACAGGATAACCAAAACGCCAATCAAGCTCAGGCATAAATCTGAAATTCATTCCATAAAAACCGGCAACCATAGTAGGTACGGCTATGATAGCCGCCCATCCTGCAAATTTTTTTGAAACATCATTTTGAGAAATGGAGATCAAAGAAAAATTAGCTTCCAATGCCGTGTTCAGCAATTCTCTTGTATTATCCACCACTTCATTGATTCGGATGGCATGATCATATACATCGCGGAAATAAGGTCTTGTTTCTTCTGAAACACATTTTATTTCAAAACGCATCAGCCGGTTGCAAATGTCCACTAATGGAGATGTGATCCTTTTTACTTCAAGCAACTCTCTTTTTAATTGGTAAATATGTTCCGTGGTGGTGCGGCTGGGTCTTTCATTAAACACTTTGTCTTCCACCGTTTGCAGATCCTGCTCCAGTTCATGTATCACAGGAAAATACTGGTCAACTATAAAATCCATCACCGCATATAATACAAAACCCTGCCCTTTGCTTAACAAATGCGGAGTGCTTTCGCAACGGGCTCGTACATTGGCATAAGAAACAGAAGATCCGTGACGAATGGTCACAATAAAATTGGGCCCGACAAAAAGATGCGTTTCTCCAAATTCGATATGATGATCTTTGCCCATTTGTATAGTACGCAAAACAATAAAGACCGAATCACCATACAATTCTACTTTCGGACGCTGATGAGCATTGCGGGCATCTTCTACAGCCAGCTCATGTAATCCGAATTCTTCCTGCACCTGTTTTAATACATCATCAGAAGGCTCATGCAAACCGATCCAAACAAACTGGTTGTCTTCTTTCAGCATAGTATGCACCTCGGGCAACTCAACGTTGGCGACACGCCGGCCTTCACAATATGCAGCGCAGTTAACGACCTCTTTCATGGCAAGCAGTTTTTGGTAGTTTAAAGATTTCGCATTTTCCATAGATCGCTCTATGAAGTTAAATGATTTTAGCTGCTGCTCCTATAAGCGTCACTTGACTAAATAATAGTTCCATTTAGAAATGCCATTTTTCACATCCCATTTTTCGTAACAATGCCAATTGACTTAGCGACCATATACGATATTCCTTTGCTGGAAACCCTGTTAAATAGTGCTTACAGGGGCGAGGCGTCAAAAAAAGGATGGACATCTGAAGCTGACCTGCTGAAGGGAGAAATAAGAACCGATACCGAAACCCTTAAAGATATAATGCAAACCAAAGAT
>Ga0187893_10006993_pt1 | contig 18857 bp, 15 predicted proteins | sample MA1701074metaG_FD_139574 | JGI IMG/M metagenome (GOLD analysis project Ga0187893, IMG submission 139574) | White microbial mat communities from a basaltic lava cave in the Kipuka Kanohina Cave System on the Island of Hawaii, USA - MA170107-4 metaG ... | reverse complement strand
CTGCTGCTGGTGATCGGCGGCTTCGAGGAGGCGGCGATGCAGCTCGGCGCCGAGCTCGCCGCGCCGCTCGTCCAGCGGGCGCGCCTCCTCGAGGAACTGCTCTTCCTCGACCTCGAGGCGCTGGAGAAGCGCATCTCCAAGGGCGAGGAGCGCATCAAGAAGGGCTCCGGCGACCGCGCCGCGCTGATGCGCGAGGTCGAGCACCTGGGTCGCGTGCTGGCCCACGTGGAGGCGGGCGGCTCCCCGCGCGAGCTCACCGACAGCGATGCGCGCCGGGTGCTGCACGAGCTCAAGCTCTTCCTCGACCGGCCGGCGGTGACCGTGTTCAACGTGGGCGAGGCCGGACTCTCCGACCGCGCGGCGGTGGCGCGCCTGCTGGAGACGGCGGGCTCGGCGGTGCTCTGCGCGCCCATCGAGCGCGAGATCGCGCGCCTCGAGGGACCCGATCGCGCCGCCTTCCTCGCCGAGTACGGCCTCGCGGAGCCGGCCGCGGCTCTGCTCACCCGGCGCGCCTACGAGGCGCTCGACCTGATCTCCTTCTTCACGATGGGCGAGGACGAGGTGCGCGCCTGGCCGATCACGCGCGGCAGCAGCGCGGTGGCGGCGGCCGGGAGGATCCACAGCGACCTCGCGCGCGGATTCATCCGCGCCGAGGTGATCCCCTACGAGAGGGTGCGGGGAGCGGCGAGCGAGCGCGAGCTCAAGGCGGCCGGCCGCGCCGACCTGCACGGGAAGGAGTACGTCGTGCAGGACGGCGACATCCTGAACATCCGCTTCAGCGTGTGACGGAGCGGGAGGCGATGGCCGACTCGCCGATCCGCAGCGCGGCGGTGCTCGCGACGGGCGAGGAGCTCGTGCGCGGGGCGGTGATCGACACTAACTCGGCCTGGCTCGCCCGGCGGTTGCGAGGATGCGGGGTGACCGTCGCCGAGATCCGCGTGGTGAGCGACTCGCAGGAGGCGGTGCGCGCCGCCATCCTCGATCTCTCCGCGAGGGTCGATCTGCTGGTGGTCACGGGCGGGCTGGGACCGACGCCGGACGACCGCACCCGCGACGCCCTCGCGTCGGCGGCCGGCGTCCCGCTCGAGCGGGACGCCGGCTGCGCGGAGCGGATGGCGGCCCGACTGGGCGCGCTCGGACGGAAGCCGTCGCCGAGCAACGAACGGCAGGCGCTCCTGCCGCGCGGCGGGGCGCCGATCGAGAACCCGATCGGCTCGGCGGCCGGGATCGAGATCGCGATCGGGGGCGCGCGGGTCGTGGCGCTCCCCGGAGTCCCGGCCGAACTGCGGGCGATGGTGGACGGGAGCCTGCTCCCGCGCGTGCGGGCCGCGGCCGCGGGGCCGCCGATCGCGGAGCGGCTGCTGCAGGTGGCGGGGCTGCCCGAGTCGGTGGCGGGCGAGCGCATCGCCGCCTGGATGGCCGCGCCCGGTCCGCCGCTCGTCTCCGACACGGTGCGCGACGGCGTGATCACGATCTGCGCCAGCGACCGGGACGACGCCGCGGGCCGCGCGCGTCTCGAGAGCTGCGTGGCGGAAATGCGCGCGGCGCTGGGCGACCACGTCTTCTCGGGGCGCGACGAGACGCTCGCCGAGTTCGTCGTGGCCGAGCTGCGGCGGCAGTCGGCGACGGTGGCGATCGCGGAGTCGTGCACCGGGGGGATGGTCGCTGCGGCGCTCACCGACGTGGCCGGCTGCAGCGACGTGCTCCCCGAGGCGTGCGTGACCTACGTCGACGCCGCGAAGCGGCGATCGCTCCGGATCGCGGCCGGGCTGCTCGAGCGCTGCGGCGCGGTGAGCGAGGAGGTCGCGCGCGCGATGGCCGCGGGGGTGCGCGAGCGGGCCGGCACGACGTTCGGGCTCTCCGTCACGGGGATCGCGGGACCGGGAGGAGGCGCGCCCGGGAAGCCGGTCGGCCTGGTCCACGTGGCGGTCCGCGGGCCGCGCGGCGAGCTCCACGCGCGGCGCATCCACCCGGGCGACCGCGGCTCGATCCGCCGGAGCGCGGTGACCGGCGCCCTCGACCTGCTGCGGCGCGCGCTGCGTTGAGCGGCGAGACGGCGCAGGCGATGATCCTCGGCGCCGTTCGCCGTCGAGCCGACGGCCGGACCGATCCCCGATGGTGTAATCGGTAGCACGAGGGACTTTGAATCCCTCGGTCCAGGTTCGAGTCCTGGTCGGGGAGCCACCGGTTCCTGGCCCGATCCGGCCGCCGCCCCTGGCGCGCTTCATCTCCCGTCGCCATTGGTCCGAAAGGAATCGGGGGAGAACCGGGGGGCGAGGAGCAGCGTGGACGAGCGAGCGACGACGAACGGATGCCCGCCGGGCCCGGGCATCACGCTCGTGCTGGGCGGGGGCGGCGCGCGCGGGCTGGCGCACCTGGGAGTGCTGCGAGTCCTCGAGGAGTCGGGGATCCCCATCGGGGCGGTGGTCGGCAACAGCGCCGGCGCCGTGATGGGAGCGGTTTGGCTGCAGCGTGAGAGCGCCGCGGAGGCGGCCGACCACGTGCTCGGCTTCCTGCGCAGCCCGCAGTTCGCCCGGCTCGGTCTCTCGCAGTCCGATCCGCGCCAGAACGGGTCGCGGGCGCGGCCGATGGTGGCGCGCATCCTCTCGGGGTGGCGCCGCCAGGTGGCGATGCACCTGCTCTTCCGGCGCCCGGCGCTGTTCCACCGCCGCCGCCTCGAGCTGCTGATCCACGCCGCCATCCAGCCGGGCCGGATCGAGTCGCTGCGGCTCCCGCTGCGGATCGTGGCGCTCGACCTGAGGAGCGGCGACGAGGTGGTGCTCGCGCAGGGCGACCTCCGCCTCTCGCTGACGGCGTCGGCCGCGGTCGCCGGGTTCTTCCCGCCCGTCGCGCTCGACGGGCGCGAGCTGATCGACTCCGGCCTCGCCGACAACCTGCCGGTGGACGCCGCGCTCGCCGGGTTCGGCCGCCCGCTCGTGGCGGTGAACCTGAGCCACGAGATCGACGAGCGGCTCGATTTCGCCACCGGGATCGAGATGCTGCTGCGCTCCGAGGAGCTCGGCTCGCGCTTCAACTGCAGGCTGAGGGCGGCCCGCGCCGACCTGCAGATCGCGCCGCGGCTGGGGGGCCGCTACTGGCTCGACTTCACCCATCCCGAGTCGATCGTCGCCGCAGGCGAGGCGGCCGCCCGAGAGGCGCTCCCGTCCCTGCGCGCGCTCCTGTCCGCGATCCCGAGCGCGCCCCCGGTCGCGCGCGGCCGCGCCGATTGACCGCGGCGCGCGACCCGGTTAAGAACGCTCGCCTTTTTTCCCGGGGGAGCCGAGGCCGGCCGTCACGACCGGCGCCCGGCCCGCTGGACTGCGGAGTCGGGTCATCGCCGCGAGCGCGCCACCGTCACGCCACCCCCCGGGTGAGCCGCTTGCCGTCGTCGTGCTGGCGGGCGGCGAGGGCCGGCGCCTGGGCGGCGATGCGCCGAAGGTCCTCGCCGAGCTGTGCGGAACCGCCGCGCTGGGATACGTCCTCGAGGCCGTCGAGCGCCTCCAGCCGTCGCACACCATCGTCGTCGCGTGCCACCGCAAGGAGCGGATCGCGCAGTACCTGGAGCGGCGGCCGGGCGTGGAGTGGGTGGATCAGCGCGCTCCCCGCGGGACCGGCCACGCGGTGCTGGCCGCGGCGCCCGCGCTCGCGGACTTCCGCGGCGACGTCCTCGTGCTCTTCGGAGACAGCCCGCTGGTGCGGGCGGAGACGCTCCTCGAGCTGCTCGCCGAGCATCGCCGGCGCGGACCCGCCTGCACCATGGCGCCGGCGCGGCTCGCCGATCCGACCGGCTTCGGGCGGGTCGTGCGCGGCGTGCACGGGGCGTTCGAGCGCGTGGTCGAGGAGAAGGACGCCGACGCGGCGACCCGCGCCATCGACGAGGTTCACTGCGGCGTGGCCGTCTTCCGGGCCGAGGCGCTGTTCCAGGCTCTGCGGGCGGTCGGGACCGCCAACGCCCAGGGCGAGCACTACCTCACCGACGCCTACCGGTTGATCGGCGAGGCGGGAGGGCGGGTCGACCTCTGGCCGCTGCGCGATCCCGAGGAGGCGCTCGGCTTCAACACGCCGGCCGAGCTGCTGGTCTGCCGGCAGCGCATGCGCCGCCGCATCCTCGCGCGCCACCAGGCGGCCGGCGTCGAGATCGAGGATCCCGACTCGGTGCACATCGACCACGACGTGGCGATCGCGGCGGGAACGCGGATCCTCCCGTTCGTGGTGATCCGCGGCGGGGTGCGCATCGAGCGGCGCTGCGAGATCGGCCCCTTCAGCCACCTGCGCCGCGGTTGCGTGCTGGAGGAGGGGGCGGAGGTCGGGAACTTCGTCGAGGTGAAGAACAGCCGGCTCGGCGCCGGCGTGAAGGCCAAGCATCTCACCTACCTCGGCGACGCCACGGTGGGCGCCGCGACCAACGTCGGGGCGGGGACGATCACGGCCAACTTCGACGGCAAGACCAAGCACGAGACGCGGATCGGCGCGAAGGCTCTCATCGGCAGCGGCACGGTCCTGATCGCGCCGGTGGCGATCGGCGATCGCGCGGTCACGGGCGCCGGAGCGGTGGTGACGCGGGGGCACGACGTCCCGCCCGGCGCCACCGTGGTGGGCATGCCCGCGCGGCCGCTCGCGAAGCGATCGGGACCCCGGGGCGCCGTGGCCGCGGCGCGGCGGCGGCGCGTGAGCAAGGAGGCGAAGCGGTGACCCGCGACAGGATCGTCGTCCTCACCGGCAACGCCCATCCGGCGCTTGCGCGCTCGATCGGGGAGGCGCTCGGGATCGAGCTGTGCAAGGCCACCGTGGGGCGGTTCCCGGACGGCGAGATCGACGTCAAGATCTACGACGACCTGCGCGGCTGCGACGTCTTCATCGTGCAGCCGACCAGCCCGCCGGTGAACGACCACCTGGTCGAGCTCCTGCTGCTGCTCGACACCTGCCGGCGCGCGAGCGCGGGGCGCATGACCGCCGTGATCCCCTACTACGGCTACGCGCGCAAGGATCGCAAGGACGAGGGGCGCGTGCCGATCTCCGCCAAGCTGATCGCCAACATGATCTGCACGGCGGGCGCGGCGCGCGTGCTCACCATCGACCTTCACGCCGCGCAGATCCAGGGCTTCTTCGACATCCCCGTCGACCACCTCTACGCCAAGCCGGTGCTGATCGACTACTTCCAGAGCCTCGGCCCGCGCGATCCCGTGATCGTGGCCCCCGACATGGGCGGCCTCAAGCGCGCCCGCGCCTACGCCGAGTCGCTGGGAGCGCAGGTGGCGATCGTCGACAAGCGGCGCATCTCGGCCGACAAGGTCGACTGGGAGCACATCATCGGCGACGTCGAGGGGAAGGACGCGCTCATCATCGACGACATGATCGCGACGGGCGGCTCGATGGTGCAGGCGGTGCGCATCGTGCGCGAGCACGGCGCGCGCTCGGTGTACGTGGGCGCGACGCACGCGGTATTCTGCGGCGACGCCGTCCACAAGCTGGCGCACTGCGGGGCCGACGGGATCGTCGTCACCGACACGGTGCCGGTGCACGAGCCGCTGCCGGAGCGATTCCAGTCGCGCTCGGTGGCGGCGCTGCTGGCGCGGGCGATCAGCGCCATCCATCGCAGCGAGTCGGTGAGCGCGCTGTTCGAGAAGGCATGACCGCCGCGCGACGCGGCGGACAGGGAGCAGGACGATGCAGACGTTCGAGATGAAGGCCGAGCGCCGGGCGGCCGTGGGGAGCGCGGCGAGCCGGCGGCTGCGGCGCGACGGGAGGCTTCCCGCGATCCTCTGCGGGCGCGGCACCGAGTCGCTCGCGCTGCACGTGAGCGCCAAGGATTTCGAGGCCGCGCGCAAGAAGCACGCGCGCATCCTCATGCTGCAGATCGACGGCGGCACCGAGCCGGCCGTCATCCACGACGTCGCCTGGGACATCCTGTCGCAGGAGCCGGCTCACGTCGACTTCCAGCGCGTGAACATGAGCGAGCGCATCGAGATCGAAGTCGCCATCAAGACCCGCGGCCCGAGCAAGGGCGAGGTGGACGGCGGCATCCTCATGCTGCAGATGGGCGAGGTGAAGGTGCGCTGCCTCCCGCTCGAGATCCCGGAGCACATCGAGGTCGACATCCGTCCGCTCGAGCTGCACCAGTCGCTGCGGGTGAAGGATCTGGTGATGCCCAAGGGGGTGGAGTCGGCGGCGGCGCCCGAGGCGCTGGTGCTCGCGATCGTCGAGAAGAAGGAGCTCGTGGTCCCCGAGGCGGCGGCGGCCGAGGCGGCGCCGGCCGAGCCCGAGCTGATCACGAAGGCTCCCAAGGCCGAGGAGGGGGAGGAGGCGGCCGGCGACCCCCCCGCCGCGAAGGCCGACGCCCCGGCCAAGGAGAAGAAGCCGGAGAAGAAGTGAGCCCCGGGCGCCGGCGCATCCTTGCCGCGTGAGCGAAAGGGAGACGAGGCATGAAGGTCCTCGTCGGCCTGGGCAACCCCGGCCCGGAGTACGAGGGGACGCGGCACAACCTCGGCTTCGAGGTGGTGCGGCGCGTCGCCGCCCGGCTGCGGGTGCGGATGAAGGAGGGGAAGGGCCCCGCGCTGACGGCGCGCGCCCGGCGCGGCGGCGGCGACGTGCTGCTGATCTGCCCCCTCACGTACATGAACTGCTCCGGCGAGGCGCTCGCCCGCATCGACCCGGTCCGCTCCTTCGAGCCCGCCGAGGTGATGGTGGTCGTCGACGACCTGGCGCTGCCGATGGGGCGCATGCGCCTGCGGGCGAGCGGGAGCGACGGCGGTCACCGGGGGCTGCGCTCGATCGAGCGGCACCTGGGCGGCACCGGCTACCCGCGGCTCCGGATCGGGATCGGCGGCGCCCCGAGCGGACGGGCAGTGACCGACTTCGTGCTGGAGAAGCCGACCGCGGAGGAGCAGCAGGTGCTCGACCGCGCGGTTGCCGAGGCCGTCCACGGGATGGTAGCGTGGCTCGACTCGACGCCGCTCGCGACCCTCATGAACCGGTTGAACCGCGACCCGGAGCCCGCCACGGATCCGGAGGGCGGGGATGCCGGCCGGGCGCGCCGGGGGAAGGATGACCGACCGGAGCCGCCGCGCGGCGGCTCGGACCACCACCGAGACTGACCCGACCGCGAGTCGTTCCTGCGCGGGGTCGCGCAGCGGAACTGGGCAGACGCGCCGGCGCGAGCCGGCGCCCGATGGAGGACGGGAGTGACAGCCGAAGTCGCGATGCGCCCCTACGAGGCCATGTTCCTGGTCTACAACAAGGAGGCGCGCAAGACGCACGAGTACCTCGAGGAGCACGTGCGCGCGCTCCTCGAGAAGGTGGGCGCGAAGGTCGTGCGCTTCCACCGCTGGGACCAGCGCCAGCTCGCCTACGAGGTGAAGGGCCAGCGCGAGGGGATCTTCTACCTGTGCTACCTCGAGGCGCGCACCGACGCGATCGGCGCGCTGCGCCGCGAGGCCGAGCTCTCGGAGCTGGTCCTGCGCATGCTGCTGCTCGCGCTGGACCGCATCCCGAGCGAGGAGGAGATGCGCCGGCGCTCGAGCACCGCCGAGGAGGCGATGCGCGAGGGCGAGGAGCTGCGCGGCGAAGGCGGATTCGACGGACGCGGCGACCGCCGCCGCGGCCGCGGCGGCAGCCGCGGATTCGAGCCGTCGCCGGCGGGCGAGCCTGCCGTCGGCGAGGGCGCCGGGTCGTGAGCCGGGCGCGGTAGCGGAGCCAACCCATGCCGAAGAAGAAGTCACGCATCGCGCTGGCGCGCGCGCGTCAGCGCCGGTACCGCAAGTTCGTCGATCGAGGCCCCTGCCGGTTCTGCCGCAAGCTCGACCTCGTCATCGACTACAAGGACGTCTCGACGCTCGAGCGGCTCTGCTCCCAGCAGGGCAAGCTCTTCTCGCGCAAGCGCTCGGGAAACTGCGCCAGGCACCAGAGGCAGCTCAAGAACGCGGTGAAGCAGGCGCGCTACCTCGGCCTGCTGCCGTTCGTCGGCTGACCCGACCGGGAGGCGACCGATGGAAGTCATCCTGCTCGAGAACATCGAGGGAGTCGGACGCAAGGGCGACCGGGTCGAGGTGAGCGCCGGCTACGGTCGCAACCACCTCGTCCCCAACCACCGGGCGATCCTCGCCACCCCGGACGCGCTCTCGCGCCTGGAGACGATGAAGAAACGCTTCGCCACCGAGGAGGCGAAGATCGTCTCCGAGCTGCAGGGGGTGGCGGGCCGCCTCACCGGACTCACCCTCCAGCTCTCGATGCGCGCCACGCCGGAGGGCCACCTCTTCGGCTCGGTCAGCCCGCAGATCCTCGTGGCTGCGCTGCGCGAGAAGGGGGTGGAGGTCGCCGAACGCGACCTCCGGCTCAAGGAGCCGATCAAGGCGGTCGGCACCTACGCCGTCCCGATCCACCTTCACGCCGACGTCAGGACGGAGATCACCGTGGTCGTCGAGGCGGAGGGGGGCGCGCCCGCTCCGGCGGCCGACGGCGCGGCGGCGGGAGAGGCGGCCGCCTCGCCCGCGGCGCCCGCGCCGACCGGCGGTTAGTCTGCGCGTCGGAGACGCCGCCGCTCCGCGGCGGGCGTCCCGACGGGACGGCCGGGTGCTTTCGGTCCGCGGGGCCGTCGCGGCGCGGGCGACATCGGGGGAGGGCGCACGGTGGTGTCGGTCGATCCCAACGTACTCGAGGCGCTCGCGGCGAAGACGCCTCCGCACAATCGCGAAGCCGAGGAGGCGGTGCTCGGATCGCTGCTCCAGGATCGCGAGGCGGTGGGCGACGTGGTGTCGATCCTCGCCTCCGAGGACTTCTACGTCGTGCCTCACCAGGTCCTGTTCCGGACGCTGGTGGAGCTGTTCGACCAGGGAAGCGGCGTCGACCTCACCATCGTGGGCGAGGCGCTGTTCAAGCGTGGGGAGCTCGACCGGGTGGGCGGGGCGCTCGAGCTGGCGCGCCTGGCCGACCGCGTGCCGTCGAGCGCGAACGTCGCCTACCACGCGCAGATCGTCCGCGAGCGCGCGCTGCAGCGGCGGCTGATCGACGCGGCGCGCCGGATCCTCGAGGAGGCGCGCACCGGGGGCCGCACCATCGAGCAGATGGTGGACGCCGCCGAGCAGGTGATCTTCGACGTCGCCCGCCGCAGCGTCGGCGGCGAGGCCTCCGACCTGGGCGCGCTCATGAAGGAGACGCTCTTCGCGCTCGACCAGCGGCGCGCGGGCGAGCTGGCCGGCGTCCGCACGCACTACCCCGAACTCGACGACCGGCTCTCGGGGCTGCAGGGCGGACAGATGATCGTCCTGGCGGCGCGGCCCAGCGTCGGCAAGACCAGCTTCGCCCTCAACATCAGCCTCCGCGCCGCGACGCTCAACGATCCGCCCACCCCGGTCGCGATCTTCAGCCTCGAGATGCCGCGCCACGCGCTGGCGCAGAACCTGCTCGCCTGCCATGCGCGGGTCGACTCGCACCTCCTGCGCAAGGGGATGCTCGACCACGAGGGGCTGCAGCGCATCGGCGCCGCGGCCGCCGGCCTATCCGGAACTCCGATCTTCATCGACGACACACCGGCGATGACGAGCGTGCAGATCCGCGCCAAGGCGCGACGGCTGCGCTCCAAGGCGGAGATCGGGCTGGTGATCGTGGACTACCTCCAGCTCATCCCGGGCCCGGTCGCCGAGAACCGCCAGCAGGAGATCTCGCAGATCTCGATGTCGCTCAAGCAGCTGGCGCGCGAGCTCGACGTGCCGGTGATCGCCATCTCGCAGCTCAATCGCGCGGTCGACGCGCGCGAGGACCACCGCCCGCGCATGTCCGACCTGCGCGAGTCGGGCTCGATCGAGCAGGACGCCGACGTCGTGATGTTCCTGTACCGCGAGGACTACTACGACGGCGGCCGCAACCCGCAGACGCAGAACCAGGCGACCTGCATGATCGCCAAGAACCGCAACGGCCCGATCGGCGACTTCAAGCTCACCTTCATCCCCGAGAACGTGCGCTTCGAACCCTACTCCGACCTCGACTTCCGCGGCTGAGAGCGAGCCCTCGGTGCTCCCGGCGCTCGCCACCCTCCTGATCGTGCTCGCGGGACCCCAGGACCCCGCGGTCGCGACGCCGACGGAGGTGCAGGAGATGGTGGGCGAGGTGCGCTTCGAGGGCACGACCCGGCTCACCGAGGAGACGCTGCGACTGCAGGTGCGCACCAAGCCGGGCGCCGTCTACTCGCCGGAGGTGGTGAACGAGGACCTCAAGCTGCTGGCCGCGCGCTTCCAGGTCTGGGGGCGGTCGCACGCCGAACGGCTGCCCGACGGCACGCTGCGCATCGTCTTCCACCTCGACGACGCCGAGTCGGTGCGGCGGATCCGCTTCACCGGAAACCGCGAGCTGCGCGAGGCCGACCTGCGCGCCGCGCTCGGCCTGTCGGAGAACAACGCGCCCCGGGATCCTCTGCCGCCGGGCTCGGGGCCGGTGGCGCTCCTCGTGCGCAAGCTCGAGGAGAAGTACCAGGAGGAGGGCCACCTCTACGCCGAGATCGACGCGCGCGTGGAGCGGGAGGGCGAGGAGTGGGTGCTCGTCTTCCAGATCCTGGAGGGGCCGGAGGTCGCGGTCGACGACATCGAGTTCGAGGGGCTGCGCGACTTCGCGCCGCGCCACCTGCGGTCGCTCATGTCCACCAGCCGCTCGTTCTGGTTCTTCACCCAGACCTACAAGCCGCGCGAGCTGCGCGACGACGTGGTGAAGATCGAGCAGTTCCTGCACGACGAGGGCTACCTCGACGCGCGCGTGGCCGTCGACTCGGTGACGGCCAGCGAGGACGGCGAGGAGGTCGACCTCGTGATCCGCATCGAGCAGGGGCCCCGGTTCACGGTGCGCTCGCTGAAGTTCAGCGGCAACGAGAAGTTCTCGTCGGAGGAGCTGGCGCCGCTGGTGAGGCTGGCGCCGGGCATGCCCTACCGCCAGACCATCTACCGCAAGGATCATGCGCGGCTGCTCAAGCAGTACCGCCGTCTCGGCTACATGCGCGCCGAGATCGACTCGCGCCCGGTCGAGAGCGCGCGCAGCGCCGACGCGACGGTCGACCTCACGATCCGCATCCGGGAGGGCGAGCCGAAGCGCGTGCGCGACGTGCGCGTGATCGGCAACCGAAGCACGCGCGACGACGTCATCCGCCGCGAGCTCGACCTCCACCCGGGCGAGCTATTCAGCGGCGACGAGATGCGACTGGCCGAGGACCGGCTGCGCGCCGCCGGCTTCTTCACCGACGAGCGCGGCCAGCCGCTCGCCTGGGTCGAGCACGAGAAGACCGACGACCCCCGCCTCGAGGACGTGGTGATGCGCGTCGAGGACGGGACCGCCGGGCTGTTCAACCTGTTCGGCGGGATCTCCTCCGGCACCGGCTTCTTCGTCGGCACCGACCTGCTGATCGAGAACTTCGACCTGTTCGACCTGCCGAGCTCGCCGGGGGCGACGCTCGAGGAGTTCCTCGACCAGCGGGCGTTCCACGGCGGCGGCCAGAAGCTGCGCCTTCGCGCCAACCCGGGCAACCAATTCTCCAACTACTACGTGCAGTTCGTCGAGCCCTACCTCACCGGTCCGATCGAGCGACCGGTCTTCCTCGACACCAACGTGCACCTGTACGAGTACGGGTCGCGCTACTACGACCAGTCGACCACCGGCTTCGTGGTGGCGCTGGGCAAGCGGCTGTCGCGCAACACCTCGATCTCGCTGGGCTACCGCCAGGACCGCGTCGACATCAGCGACATCGAGCCGCGCCCCGATCCGATCGAGGACCTGCTCGCGGTGGAGGGCGGCAACTCGGTGCGCGGGCTGATCTCCGACTGGGAGTGGCGCCGGTTCGATTCGCTGCGCAACCCCACCGAGGGTGCGCGCCTGGGCCTGCGGGCCGAGCTGCTGGGCGGACCGTTCCAGTCCGACGTCGACGCGCTCAAGACGGCGGTGACCGGGGAGCTGCTCGTCCCGGTCTGGGAGAACGAGGAGGAGCAGCGCCACGTCCTCTCGCTCAAGGGCTCCTTCGTCCTCGCCGACCCCTACGGCGACAGCCGCGAGATCCCCTTCTACGAGCGCTACTACGCCGGCGGCCCGGGGTCGCTCCTGCAGCTGCGCGGTTTCGAGTTCCGCGGGGTCGGACCGCACGACGGCGACTTCCCGGTGGGCGGCAGCGCGGGCTGGGTCATGAACACCGAGTACGTCTTCCCGCTGATCGACACCTACGACGCCCGGCTGCGCGAGAGCATTCCGTTCCTGCGCGGCGTGCTCTTCGCCGACCACGGCATGCTGGAGGCCGACTGGGACGAGCTGCGGGACGGCACCTGGCGCCTGAGCGTGGGCGCCGGGATCCGCATGAAGATCCCGTTCCAGCTCCTCTCGGCCCCGCTCGAGCTCTATTACGGCGTCCCGATCCGGCGCGCGAGCGAGGACGAGCGCGAGAGCTTCCAGATCAGCTTTTCCACCCGCTTCTGACGGAGAGATCCCATGAACAGGTTCCTGATCGCCGGCGCGATCACGGCCGCCGCGCTCGGGCTGGCGGCGCGCGGCGCCCCGACGCCGCGCGTCGCCGTGGTCGACATGTCGCGGCTGGTCGGTCAGAACCGCCAGTCGCGCGAGGAGCAGCTCCTGATCCAGCAGTGGTACGAGACCAGCATGAAGCTGCTCGACGAGAGCCAGCGCAAGTACAAGGAGCAGGTCGACGAGCTCGACCAGTTCAAGACCGGGAGCGACGAGTACCGCAAGCGCAGCAAGGAGCTGCGCGTGCGCAAGTTCGAGCTCGAGACCGAGTACACGGCGATCAACGACGAGCACGAGCGGCGCATCGGCAGGTCGATCGCCGACTCCCACGGGCGCGTGGTGGCGGCCTGCCGCACCTACCTCGAGTCGGCGGACCTCGATCTGGTGCTGCAGTACGCCTCGAGTCCGGTGAACGGTGCCAAGAGCGCCGAGGTGATCCCGGAGATCGTCGTGCGCAACGTGGTGGCCCACCGCAAGGCGCTCGACGCGACCGACGCGGTGCTTGCGATCCTCGACGCGGGCAAGTAGCTTTCCCCGGCGCGTTCCGCGCGCCACCGAAGCTCCATGTCGCGCAATCAAAGGACGATCAAGGCTCCCTTCGAGCTGTCCGGCGCCGGCCTGCACAGCGGGGCCGAGGCGACGGTGCGCGTGCTGCCGGGCGAGGCCGACAGCGGCGTCGTGTTCGTGCGCACCGACCTGCCCGACGCCCCCGAGATCCCGGCCGCCCATCGCTTCATCGTGGAGAACCCGCGGCGCACCTCGCTCAAGAACGAGGAGGCCGAGGTGCACACGATCGAGCACCTCTGCGCCGCGCTCATGGGGCTGGGCGTCGACAACCTGCGGGTGGAGGTCAGCGGTCCCGAGATGCCCGGGCTGGACGGCAGCTCGCTGCCGTGGCTCGAGCAGATCCAGCGCTCCGGCCTGGTCGAGCAGAGATCTCCGCGCAAGTGCCTCGAGATCCGCGATCCGGTGGTGGTCACCGCCGGCGACTTCTTCATCAGCGCCGTCCCGCACGACCGCGAGGGGCTGGCGCTCGCCTACACGCTCGACTTCCCCGACTCGCCGGTGGGGAGCCAGTTCCTCGCCCTCGACGTCACGCCCGACACGTTCCGGGAGAAGATCGCGCCCGCGCGCACCTTCTGCTTCGCGAGCGAGGTGCAGGAGCTGAAGGAGAGGGGACTCGGCCGGGGGGCGACCCGCGAGAACACGATCGTCGTGGGCGCGCCGCTCGACGGCGCGCCGCCGCCGCGCTTCGCCGACGAGCTGGTGCGCCACAAGGTGCTCGACCTGCTCGGGGACCTCTTCCTGCTCGGGGCCGACATCCGCGGGCGCGTGGTGGCCGCCAAGACCGGCCACTCCGCCAACCGCAAGCTGGTCGGGCGCCTGGTGGAGACGCTCGAGGCGGCCGAGCTGGCCGGCTCGCTGCACCCGGCGACGGCGATGGACATCAAGGAGATCCTGAGCCTCCTGCCGCACCGCTACCCGTTCCTGCTGATCGATCGCGTGATCGAGCTCGAGGGCTACCGGCGCGCCGTCGGGATCAAGAACGTCACCATCAACGAGCCGTTCTTCCAGGGCCACTGGCCGGGCCAGCCGATCATGCCGGGGGTGCTGATCCTCGAGGCGATGGCGCAGCTCGCCGGGCTGCTGCTGCTGCGCCGGCTCGAGAACACCGGCAAGCTCGCCGTGCTCTGGTCGATCGACCAGGTGAAGCTGCGGCGCGCGGTGGTCCCGGGCGACCAGCTCCGCATCGAGATCGAGGCGACCAAGGTGCGCAGCAAGATGGGGCAGGGCGCCGCGGTGGCCAAGGTGGGGCCGCACAAGGTGGCGGAGGCGCTCCTGACCTTCACGCTGGTGGACGCGACGTGACCCGCGTGCGCGTCCACCCGCTCGGGCTGGTGGAGCCGGGCGCCGAGCTCGACGACGGCGTCGAGGTCGGGCCGTTCTGCCTGGTGCAGTCGGGCGCGCGGATCGGGGCGCGCACGCGGCTCCTCTCGCACGTGGTGATCGCCTCCCACACGTCGCTCGGCGCCGACAACGTCGTGCACGCCGGCGCGGTCCTGGGCGGGCCGCCGCAGGACAAGAGCTACAAGGGCGAGCCCACGACGCTGGCGATCGGGAGCGGCAACCACATCCGCGAGTGCGTGACCATGAGCCGCGGCACGCTCAAGGGAGGCGGCGCGACCGTCGTGGGCGACCGCAACCTCGTCATGGCCTGCTCGCACGTCGGCCACGACTGCGCGATCGGCAGCGACATCGTGATGGCCAACGGCGTGCTGATCGCCGGCCACGTGCAGATCCACGACCGCGCGGTGATCGCGGGAGCGGTGGCCTGCCACCACTTCGTGCGCATCGGCCGCATGGCGTACGTGGGCGGCATGAGCCGCGTCGTGCACGACGTGCCCCCGTTCACCAAGGTCTCGGGCGAGCGCGTGCGCGTGCGCGCGCTCAACGTGGTCGGACTGCAGAGGGCGGGGATCTCGGAGCAGGAGCTCGACCAGCTGAAGGAGATCTACAACGCGCTGTTCCGGCGCAAGACCGCGCTGGCGGCGATGCTGCCGGCGCTGCATGCGCCGGCGGGTTCGCTCGCGGCCGAGCTGCTCGAGTTCGTGCGCGAGTGGACCTCCGCCCCGTCGGGCCGATTCCTCGAGCAGTTCCGCACCGACCGGCCGCCGGTCGCGCGCGCCTGAGGCGGCCGCGGTGCCCGGCGACAGCGCGCTCCTCGACGCCGTGGTGGTCGGCGCCGGCCACCTCGGACGCCATCACGCGCGCATCTACGCCGCGATGCCGGGGGTCCGGCTCTCCGCGGTCGTCGACGTCGACCCCCGCCGCGCCGAGGAGACGGCGTCGCGGCACGGCGCCCGGGCCTTCACCGACCTGCAGCAGCTCTTCGCCGGGGGCGCGAGACCCGGCCTGGCGAGCGTGGCAGTCCCCACGCGCGACCATCTCGAGGTGGCGACCGCGCTGATCGAGCGCGGCGTGCCGGTCCTGGTCGAGAAGCCGATGACGGCGACCCTCGCGGAGGCGCGCGCGCTCGCGCGCACGGCGCGCGAGCGGGGCGTCTGCCTCCAGGTCGGCCACGTCGAGCGCTTCCACCCGGCGCTGCGCGCGGCCAAGCGCCTCAAGCTCGAGCCGCGCTTCATCGAGAGCCACCGCCTGGCGCCGTTCTCGTTCCGGTCGGCCGACGTCGGCGTCGTGCTCGACCTCATGATCCACGACCTCGACATCGTGCTGCACCTGGTGCGGGCGCCGCTGCGCGAGGTGCGCGCCGTGGGGGGCGCGATCCTCACGCCCACCGAGGACGTCGCCTCCGCGCGCCTGGAGTTCGAGGACGGAGCGGTGGCCAACCTCACCGCGAGCCGGGTCAGCCTCAATCCGATGCGCCGGATGCGGGTCTTCTCCCACGACTTCTTCCTCTCGCTCGACTTCGGCAAGAAGTACGCGTTCGTCGCCCGGAAGGCGCCGGGCTTCGCGGGGCGGCTTGCCGAGAAGTGGTCGCTCATCGCGGCGACGCCTCCGGAGCGGCTGAAGGAGATCGCGCCCACCGCGTTCCGCGACCTCCTCGAGATCGAGGAGCTGTCGCTCGATGACGAGGAGCCGCTGCAGGCGGAGCTGGCCTCCTTCGTGCACGCGGTGCGCACGCGCGGCGAGCCGGAGGTCTCGGCCGACGACGCCATGCGTGCGCTCGAGGCGGCGGAGGCGGTGCTCGCCGAGGTGCGCCGGAGGCCGTGGTGACCGGCGCGGCGCCGCGCTTCCGCAAGCCGGACGGCGAGCTCGACCTGCCGGCGGTGGAGCGGGAGGTGCTCGAGCGCTGGCGCGCGACCGGCACCGTCGCGCAGGTGCTCGGGCGCCGGGAGGGCCGGCCCCCCTACGTGTTCTACGAGGGGCCGCCCACCGCCAACGGCCGTCCCGGCATCCACCACGTGCTGGCGCGCGCCCTCAAGGACGTCGTCTGCCGCTACTTCACCATGCGCGGCCGCTACGTGCCGCGCAAGGCGGGCTGGGACACGCACGGGCTGCCGGTCGAGATCGAGGTGCAGAAGGAGCTCGGGATCTCGATCAAGCCCGAGATCGAGAGCTACGGGATCGGCCCGTTCAACGAGCGCTGCCGCGCCAGCGTCTTCCGCTACAAGGAGGAGTGGGAGCGCCTCTCCGAACGGATGGGATTCTGGCTCGACTACGCCCATCCCTACGTCACCTGCGACAACGCCTACATCTCGTCGGTCTGGTCGATCCTCGCCCGCTTCTTCGACGAAGGGCTGCTCGAGCTCGGCCACAAGAGCCTGCCGTGGTGCCCGCGCTGCGGAACGGGGCTCTCGAGCCACGAGCTGGCGCAGGGATTCCAGGAGATCCAGGATCCGTCGGTCTACGTGCGCTTCCCGCGGACCGACTCCGGCGCGGCGGACGGGGAGTCGTTCGTCGCCTGGACGACCACGCCGTGGACGCTCCCGAGCAACGTCGCGCTCGCCGTCCACCCGCGCCTCGCCTACCTGCGCGTGCGGCGGACGGTGCGCGCGACGGCCGACGGCGGCGCCCCGCGCCAGGAGGTGGTGATCGTCGCCGAGCCGCTCGCGGAGAAGGTCCTGGCCCGCGAGGAGTTCGAGGTGCTCGGGAAGCTCCCCGGCTCGGCGCTGGTGGGAGCGCGCTACCAGCGCCCGTTCGACTGGCTCCCGCTCGAGGGGGGGCGCGGCGAGGTGGTCCTGGCCGGCGAGTTCGTGTCGGCCGAGGAGGGCAGCGGGATCGTGCACATCGCCCCCGCCTTCGGCGAGGACGACCACGCCCTCGGCGTGAAGGAGGGGCTCGCGATCGTGAGCGGGGTCGACGCGCAGGGGCGCATGGACGCGCGCGCGGTCCCGGTCGCCGGGCAGTTCTTCCGCGACGCGAACGCGGAGCTCGTGCGCGAGCTCGACCGGCGCGGGCGGCTGCTGCGGCGCGACACCGTGGTGCACGCCTACCCGCACTGCTGGCGCTGCAAGACGCCGCTCCTCTACTGGCTGCGCCCGAGCTGGTACCTGCGCACGACGCGCCTCCGGGAGCAGCTCGTCGCGCTCAATCGCGAGATCGAGTGGTTCCCGGCCGAGATCGGCGCGAAGCGCTTCGGGGAGTGGCTCGAGAACAACGTCGACTGGGCGATCTCGCGCGAGCGCTACTGGGGCACGCCGCTCAACCTCTGGCGCTGCGAGCGGTGCGACGGGTTGCGGGCGGTGCGCAGCGAGGCGGAGCTGCGGGAGCTCGCGCCGGGGCTTCCGGCCGGCTTCGACCTCCACCGGCCTCACGTCGACGCGGTCGCGATCCCGTGCGCCGCGGCCGGCTGCGGGGGCCGCGCGCGGCGCACCCCCGAGGTGGTCGACTGCTGGTTCGACTCGGGCGCGATGCCGTTCGCGCAGCACGGATGGATCGCGGCGAAGGGCGCGCCGCCGCCCGCCGACCATCCCGCCGACTACATCGCGGAGGGGCTCGATCAGACGCGCGGCTGGTTCTACACCCTGCACGTGATCTCGGCCTTCCTCACCGGCAAGCCGGCCTCGCGCCGCATCCTGGTCGGAAACCTCGTGCTCGACGCGAAGAAGCAGAAGATGTCGAAATCGCGCGGGAACGCGGTCGACCCGTGGGAGGAGATCGACGCGCACGGAATCGACGCGGTGCGCTGGTACCTGCTCTCGCAGAGCCAGCCATGGCTGCCCAAGACCTACGATTCGGCCGCGGTGGACGCGGCGGGCCGCGAGTTCTTCGGCACGCTGTTCCACTGCTTCGCCTTCTTCGCGACCTACGCCGAGATCGACCGCTTCGATCCGGAGCGCGACGCGCCGCCGCCTCCGCACGCGCGCCCGGAGCTCGATCGCTGGCTCCTGGCCGAGGGCGAACGGCTGGTGGAGGAGGCGGGGGCGGCGTTCGAGGGCTACGACCTGACGCGCGCCGCGACGCTGATCGGCGCGTTCGTCGACCGCAAGCTCTCCAACTGGTACATCCGGCTCGGCCGCGAGCGGTTCTGGGGGCGGGACGCCGGGTCCGACAAGCTGGCCGCGTTCCACACGCTGCACGCCGCGCTGGGCACGGTGTCGCTGCTGCTGGCGCCGCTCACCCCCTTCTTCGCCGACGCGCTGTGGAACTGGCTCCATCCGGGCGGGCGCTCGGTGCACCTCGAGGACTTCCCCTCGCCGCGCCGGGAGCTGCGCCAGGCCGAGCTGGAGCGCGACATGGAGGCGGTGCTCGACGTGGTGGCGCTCGGCCGCCGCGCGCGCAGCGCGGCCGGGATCCACCTGCGTCAGCCGCTGCGCCGGCTCTTCGTGAAGGGCGCCGACGGGCGCGCCGACGCCGCGCTGCGCGGCCGCTTCGGGGCGCTCGCCGCCGACGAGCTCAACGTCCACGAGGTG
>Ga0187893_10006992_pt1 | contig 18858 bp, 13 predicted proteins | sample MA1701074metaG_FD_139574 | JGI IMG/M metagenome (GOLD analysis project Ga0187893, IMG submission 139574) | White microbial mat communities from a basaltic lava cave in the Kipuka Kanohina Cave System on the Island of Hawaii, USA - MA170107-4 metaG ... | reverse complement strand
GCGCGTCCTTCTTCTTCCCCCTCCGACTGCTGCAACTCGCTCTGCCACTCCGAGAAGTCGGCATATTGCACGCCCGCTTCCGGCAACTGCCCTTCACTTATCGCGTAGAGCTGGCCCAACTCCTGCGCCAGACCGCTCAACGACCAGACGTCCACGCTGAAGGCCGACAAGCTTAATTCCAGCACCCAGCACTGTTTTCCCATCTGTAGCAGTCTCGCCTCAAACTCATCCGCGCCATGCGGATGGCCCTGTTGCTCAAGTGCGGCCAACTGGCACGCTTGCGCGTCGGACTCACAGCCGCTCAGATCCACCTCGGGCAACCTAACTGATGTCGCCTCCCTGATTACCTGGACCGGCACCTCCATGACTGCCAAACACTCGCAGCGAGTACGCAGAATCTCGTGCCGGCTGACCAACTGAGACAGTGCTGTCACGAGCCGCTCTTTTTGCAACGAACCTTCTATGAGAATAAGGCCGCGCAGGCGCGGCACGGAGCGTTGATGCAGCAGCCAGAGACGCTTTTGCTGCGTTGATAAGCGAAATCCTTGGATCGGGAGGTTCACCAAAATAACTCCGGCTGTGGCGTCAAATATTTTCGGGACACGCGCTTCGCCGCTCGAAAACTATCAAAGGCAGATGACAGTCTGAGCAAGCGAGTGGCCCGCCATCCTTAACCGCATCTTAACGCTGCAATTCACAGGCGGGCTTAACTAACTGAACTTTTACCAAATCGTTATCGAGTTGGATGCGAGCCTCGTGGCTTGTTGTTCCCAAAGTATCAGGAATCGATTAGACTCTTCAACCTCCGATTCGAGACAACCCACAACAGAAACTAGAATGAGCTAAGAAGTTTCGCTGGGGAAGGGGAGTGTTTAATTACCGCTAATGCCCAGGCGCTCGATTTTCTCCTGGCCACTGATCGTTGCATCAACAATATCGCTGGCTTTTTGCAGGATGGGAGTGCCGTCCAGATCCCTGCCGTTGTCGGCGGCGATTGGGTCAAGTCTTTTCTTGCCTTCTGCGGTCAACGCCTTGAAGTGAGTATTTGGTGAGTCGACCATCGCAAGTGGGTTCAATCGCGGTGTCGCCCGCATGATTTGACACCAAATTTATAGCCGTGTAATACTCTCCCCCCCGATCCAGACATCAATCAAAGGCACTTAGTGGTTGATCGAGACTGAGCAAGAGCAATGATTGGGACTTTTGAGCCTGAAAGGGCGGTAGCCTGCACCAAAAACGCACTCTACGCTGACCTCACTACGATTCAAATTTGTTGAGACATTCGGCGCAGGAGGCTTGCGAGTGCGGCTGTATTGAGTTCGCGAGTGCGGCAGTAATATGAGTAGGAGTCGATGGGTTGCGTTGTTTGTTGAAAGATTGCCAAGCCCCAATTGCGATCTAGCCGGCGTTTGGTCTGACCGGCCTGCTGAAACTGAATTTCCCGCAAACTAATATTTCCTAAAGGAGGAGAACGAATGTCATCACATTCTGAAGATGAGGACAAAACGATCTACAAGGTGGTCGTCAACCATGAGGAGCAATATTCCATTTGGCCAGAATACAAAGAGAATCCGCTCGGTTGGAATGACGCTGGAAAAACCGGCCCCAAAGCCGAGTGCCTCGCTTTCGTTAAAGAGGTATGGACCGACATGAGGCCGCTCAGCTTGAGAAAAAAAATGGAAGAAATGGCTCAGAATCCGCCCGCCTCGCCCCCACCAACGAGTTCCTCGGAACCTCATGAGAGCCTCGTTGATAAACTGTGCGTAGGGGAACATCCGGTGATTGCCAGCGTGCATCCCGAAGGCTCAGTACAGGGTTTTAAGGATGCCGTGGACAGGGGCTATGTGCGCGTCAAATTTACGAATACCAAGGGTGGTACCGAACTCGGATTCAAACTTGACAAGGATGCTTCTGACTTTAAAGAAGCAAACTTCGAGGAAGGAACCGGCCGGGGACGGGTGGCAGGTGATTTGACTCTCGATTACGTGAGAGTGCGATGCGTAGCGAATATCGATTTAGCGACCCTTGCCGGTGAAGGCCACCTGGAAAAGATAGGGGAGGCGTCCAGCGGCTGACGCGCATCATGATCTTTTAGCTGGTCGTCCCGGGAAGATGTGGCTTCGATTAGTTGGAGACCATGTAGCATTTTTGCATCTCCAACGTGGGCTAGTCGCATCTTCCCAGGACAGGTTTGATATATTTGCCCAGGCTATCCTGTGACTCTTTCCAGTAAGTCTCTACTCACCACCAGGCATCCCTGATAACTGATGGCCGTGAGCATCACAATGACGCGATCATTTTCTTTGATCTCACGTTCAAAAATCCCCATGAAGTTTTTCAAAGGCCCAGCCCGCACGACAACCTTATCGCCACGTTTGAAGTCCTCGCCGATTCTGACAAAACCATTTTTGTCGATTCGTTCGTGAATGATTTGGATAATATCTTCATCCACCGAAGCAGGCTTGCCCCCGAAACTGACAACGCTGTGAACGCCCCGGGTAAACCAAATTTTAGGCAACTGTTTACTAGCGTCGAATTTGGCGAATATGTACCGCGGGAATAGGGGCTGGGTCACGTATGAAGGCGCACCGGTAAACTGGTTGTAGCGGCGAGCCCTTAACTTGGGATGCAGAGTCTCAACTCCCCATGCCTTTAAGTTGTTATTAGCTCTTTCTTCTTGCTTTGGATTCGTATGTACCACGTACCATCGAGGGAAATCCTCTACTCTTTCCATACTCATTTGAAGGCTCCATTCTCACAAATGGAGTCTCAAAGCCAAACACTCCCCGTATCTCCTAAGAACCCGGGATCTGCCCTGTGGATGGGCATGCACCAGGGCGGAACGAAGACAAGTCGCCTACGTTTGTTCTTGCTAAAGCGAACAGGAAATTCGATAGGTTAAGCGGGAGGCATCATGCGTTGTGACTCCTGAAAACTATATATCTTGAGTCGACACTGCACTTTGCGCTATGATGGCGGCTGTCGAGCGACACACTTTTACGCTAATGCAGTGAAGGTTGTGTTGTCTAGATGCTCCGTCGTTACTGGCCATAATGACGGAGCTTTACTTAGCAAAATCCATTTCACCAATAAAATCTACGAGATTTTAGATACGGGCGTGAAGCTTCGCTGGGCAAAAGATTGCCCCAAAGTTTCCTCGTTCACCTCGGCAGTTATCGATTGATGCACATCGAGGCACGTGCATTGCCGCCAAAAGTGGACAATCTGAAAACATTGCCGCGACCTTTCATCCGAAACGCCCGCCAACCCTCCTGACACGGGTTGACACTTAAACCGCTGAAGCCCGCTGGGAAGGGCTCCGACTGTCATTCAATAATCCCAACGGCAGGGAGACCGTGCAGGTATGGATTACCGTTTAAGTGAGACCGTAGCATAATACTACTTTCTGATCGCCTGTCAACCAGAAAGAACTAATAACCTTATCGGTATTGCAATGACTCTTGCCACCACGCGAGCTAGCACCAGTCACCCCCTGAACCGCTTCTAGGCCAGCCAACTGAGGCCACCACCCATCGCAAGTCGTACCCTCTGAACCGCTTCCTGGTAGCCCAACCAGATGCCGTCGATTTACTTTCAACGAAGACCGCTCGCCCAGCTCCCAGGACGTGCTAATTCCAGTATAGTCGTGCCATCGTCCCCGCTGCTGTCCGGCCAAACGGTCTGCATGAAGTTCATCTTGTCGGCCAGGTGACCGCTGAGACGGACAAGCGCCGCCAAAATCTCGAATGCTTTGGCGTCAGCGCGATTGGCGACCCAGCGCGCACCAGCATCTTCTCGGTTGTATCGAGACGGAACGGTCCAAAGACGTAGGAAGTGCCGGCCTTGAGCATTCAAGGATATGAGAACTTTTTTAGAATTTTTGAGCGATAAGTAAACCAGTCTGCGCGTCGCTCGCGCTGATATCTGCATCTTAGAGACTGAGCGTTGCAACCAAACTCACTTGCACCTCGATGTCGGAATAAAATCCATTTTATCGGAGATTGCAAGCCATGAAATTCACAGTCTTCCAAAGCCTGGGAGCGCTGGCTCTCTTTCTGATGATAGTGCCTTCGACTGGCGTATTGGCGCAGGCGGGGGCGGAGCCTGGCGACGTCGTCCGCATTAACACGGAACTTGTCCAGACTGACGTCACGGTGGTGGATGCTCAAGGAAAGTTTGTTAGCGGATTGAAGCCTGAACAGTTTGAGTTGCGGGTAGATGGAAATCCGGTTGCCGTGTCGTTCGTTGAGCACGTGAACAGTTTTGGCGTAGCGAAATCCGTGGCCGCAAAACCCGGGGCGCCACGCAAAGTCGTAATCTTCTTTGACGACCTCCATCTTTCTCGGGCAAGTGTCGAGCATTTGCGCCGCGCGGCGCCCGAACTTCTTGATGGCCTGTTGCGACATGACGAAGTGGCGATCGTCTCAGCCTCAGGCCAGATCGGATTTCTCCAACAGTTCACGCGTCACCCGGCGGTGTGGCGAGCCGCAGTCAGCCGATTGATGCCACAGCCGACCGAAATCAAGGACGGCGAGAATCCACCGTTGAGCGAGTATGTGGCGATTCGAATAGCCCAAGGTGACAAAGACGCGTTGACTTACTACACAAACGATCTTTTGCGTTCGCTTCAGTTCACGTATGCTCTGCCTAAGTACGGCGGGAAAGGGGCGGGCTTCCTGGTTGGTTCGGAGAGTGATCAGGCAGCTCGTGTTATCTTGCAACGAGCTGAAGCACTCGTGGCCCGCTCGAACTCTTACACCAATGCAACTCTTTCCGCGCTCGCTGGCTTCTTGCGCAATTCCGCTCGGATGCCGGGCCGTAAGATAGTGCTCTTCATAACTGACGGTTTCTTTCTTGGTGGAGACGCATCAAGGCTCCACAAGTTGACCGATGCCGCCGCCCGTACCGGCGCCGTTGTTTATCCGGTTGATGCGCGTTCGTTGTCGCAGCGCGGTAGCGACAGTCGCATGAGAACTGATGCTTTGGGCCGAGCAGACGAGTTCAGCAGCGATGAACACCGGGCTTCACAAACGTCGCTGATATCACTGGCCGAACAAACCGGCGGGCGGGCCCTGCTTAGCGCTGACACGCTCACGACGGCAGTCAATGAAACGCTCAGGGAGACTTCAAATTACTACCTGTTAGCGTGGCGGCCTGAACCCGGGGGACAACAGAACCGGTTCAGACAACTTGCTGTAAGCATCGCGGATCAGCCCGGACTTACAGTCCGCTTCGGCCGTGGCTATCTTGACGCAACCTCCAAGGCGGAGATTGGTCCCGCCCCTACCAGTTCAGCAATGAGAGCCTTGCCCGCACAACTCGGATTGACTTACCTCGATACTCCGGATCACGGGACGGTTTTGACCGCCTCAACTCAAGTGACGGTTGACGCGCTGGCTCACGGACAAGATGGTAAACGACCTGCCGCTATCGACCTTGCCGGCGTCATCTTCAACGATCAAGGCGAGGGCGTTTCGAAGTTTAGTAACAGGTTGAATGTGGATCCTCCGGCAGGTGATGCGGCCACCGGATCATCGGCGGTGATTTATAACCACCGGGCCGCGTTGGCGCCGGGTATCTATCAGGTAAGAGTTGCGCTGCGTGACGATCGCAGTGGTCGCATGGGCCACGCTGCCGACTGGGTGGAAGTACCGGACGTCAAGCCGGGTAACTTCACTCTTAGTAGTCTGTTGCTTGGTGGTGAAGCGGTGAACCGCGGGAGAGACAACGCACCTGCGCCGCAAATGCAGTTCAGCGTCGATCGACGTTTTCCCAGAAACTCCCGCTTAAGTTTCATGCTGTTTGCCTACAACAGCGGTGGTGGATCGTCGACTCCAAATCTGTCGGCGGAGATTCGCGTCCAGCGCGATGGCCAAAGTGTGCTTTCAATTCCAAGGCAACAAGTTCCGGTTGACGGTACGACCGATGCCAAGCGAGTTTCCTACGGCGGCTCTTTTCCACTGAGCTCGCTGCCGCCGGGAACGTATGAGCTGGTCGTTGCTCTGACCGACAATGTGACTCGTCGAACTGCGACTCAACAGCAAATTTTCACGGTGGAGTAAGTGTGCGAATCTGGCTGAGTTTTGTGACAGCATCCGTAGGGGAAAGATGCTCGACTAGCCAACCATCAGTTGGTAAGTTACCGATTCTGGCTAAGCCTGTGTCCGCGATCTTTATCGGAATTTGAGCTCCTCTTTAAAACTGCGGACATTGGACATTGGACTAGTCCTGAAGCCACCGGCCGAGAGCGGAGTCCTTAACCACAATCGTTTGCGAGCGCTCCGGACCAGTCGACACCAATCCAATCTCTACCCCAATCTGCTTCGATAAGAATTCAACGTATCGCCGGGCGTTTGGGGGTAGGGAACTCATCTCCGTTGTTCCCACGGTCGAGCTTTTCCAGCCCGGCAAGGTCGCGTACATAGGCTCGATGCGCCGCAGATCCTGCGAAACCGGGGGCAGAGAATCACAAATGCGACCGTTCAATCGATAGCCTGTGCAGACTTTGATTTCGTCGAGGGCGTCCAAAACATCAAGCTTAGTAAGCGCAACCGAGGTGAAGCCGTTAATCTCTGCCGCGTAGCGCGTGGCGAACGCGTCAAACCATCCACACCGCCGCGGTCGCCCTGTCGAAGCGCCATACTCACGCCCGCGCTCCCGAATCAAACTCCCAAGCTCGGCCTCGCCCTCAAGCATCTCGGTTGGAAAAGGGCCTTCACCAACCCGCGTCGTGTACGTTCGGACAATTCCCAATACGCCGGTAAGTCGATGCGGCGCGAGACCGGTGCCCGCAATCGCGCCACCCGCGGTCGTTATCGAGGACGTGACGAACGGGTAGGTGCCATGATCGACGTCAAGCAGCGTAGCCTGAGCGCCTTCCAACAGGATTGACCGCCCTTCGGAAGCAGCTATATTCAAGTAATGCGTCGTGTCGCTGACGAAGTTGCCGAGCCGTTCGGTAAGCTGTGACATCTCTTTAAAGATTTCATCGGCACAAAGTGTCTGACCGCCGTAGGCCTTGATAATTCGGTTCGCATCTTCGAGATTTCGTTCAATGCGCGACCGTAAGACGTCCGGAACGAGGGCGTCAGCCGTCCGGATCCCCCGCCGCCCCGCCTTATCCTCATAGGCCGGCCCGATACCGCGCAGAGTTGTCCCCACTCTCTCGTTTCCAAGCCGCTCTTCACTCGTGTGATCGAGAGCCCGGTGATAGGGAAGAATCAAATGTGCACGCGAGCTGATTTTGACGCGCTCTGGCGAAACCTCGATCCCCTGGGCCATCAGGCGATCGGCTTCTTCGAAAAACGCCTTGGGATCGATCACCATGCCGTTGCCAAGCACGCAGGTCTTTCCCTGATGAACAATGCCGGAGGGGAGCAGATGAAGCACGAATGATTGATCGCCGACTTGGACCGAGTGACCGGCGTTGTGTCCACCCTGATAGCGCACAACGATGTCGAAGCGCTCGGCGAGAAGATCCACGATCTTCCCTTTGCCTTCATCGCCCCACTGGGCGCCAATGACGACGACAATTTTAGACATAATTGGGCTTTGGACTTGGGTGTTTTGACTTGTGCTTGGAACTTTGTGCTTGGAACTTGAAACTCTTAAGTCTTCAAACTTTGGTCTTCGAACTCTGAATCGAATGGGCCGAAGCCGACAAGACTAAAGCTCAAACCTGAGTCCAAAGCCAAGTTCAGGGACGACTCATCCGGTAGCCGCGCCGCTAACGTGCTTTTCAATCATGCGGGAAATGGCTTCCTTCGAGGTGGCGCCGACCACGCGTTCCTCTTCCTTGCCACCTTTGAATAGAATAAGTGTCGGAATTCCCTTGATGCCGTAGCGTTGAGAGATAGAAGGATTGTCGTCGACGTTTAACTTAACGACGCGCGCGCTGCTGACGTACTTTTCAGCAACTGCATCGACCGTAGGCGCGAGCATCCGGCAAGGGGCACACCACGCCGCCCAAAAGTCTACCAGCACGGGTTTGTCTGACTGCAAAACGTCTTTTTCAAAAGTGCTATCGCTAACTTCGGTTACATGCTCACTCATTAAGACTCTCCTCGTTTCGTATATTCCTTGGTTTGTAATGTGGGGAACAGCTGCGCTCTTTTATTGCCGGGCACAAGACTCAAATTTCAGATCTCAAATTTCAAATCTCAAATTTCAAATTTCAGATCTCAAATCTCAAATCTCAGATCTCCTACATTTGCTCATGTCCAGACTCCACCCGCAATAACACCTGCCCCTGATTGGACGTCTGCACGGCATCCCGAGGGAGCTATAACGTTCCTATCTCCCGGTAAGTAGCAATGTACTTGCCAGCGGCGGCCGCCCAGGAATTGTCCAATGACATTCCGTTCTTCTGTATCTGCCGCCAGCTTTCAGGCTTGCCATAAAAGTAAAGGGCTTCGCGTATTTTTTCAAGCAGAGCAGCGCCAGTATAAGGCCAGAATTTGAAGCCGCTGCCGGTCCCACGCGCCGGATCGAAGTTTTCAACCGTATCGTCGAGTCCACCGGTAGCGCGCACTACCGGCACGGTTCCGTAGCGCATGCTGTACATCTGATTCAGTCCGCACGGCTCGTAAAGCGACGGCATGAGAAAGAGATCCGCGCCGGCCTCGATCTGGTGCGCCAGCGGTTCGCCCGCATAGCCTTTGTAAATTCCTATCTGCTGCGGCGCGCGGTCGTGCCAGTGTTGGAGAAAGTCTTCAAATTCTCTGGCGCCCGCGCCAAGTGCAATAAAGAATGAACCAGTCTCGATAATGGCTCCGGCGACTTCTCTAATCAGGTCGTAGCCTTTCTGTGACACCAGCCGCGAAATGCTGGCGATGATGGGACGGTCGGGTTCCTCGGGCAATCCAAAACGTCGCAGGAGATCCAGCTTACATTCACGCTTCCCGCTGAGATCCTGTGATGAAAAGTTTGCAGCGATGTGCGGATCGGTCTCCGGGTTCCAGACTTCATAGTCGACGCCGTTGGTTATTCCTACGAGGCGATCCCTGCGAGCACGCAACAACCAGTCAAGGCCGTAGCCCTGTTCCGGCGTTTGAATCTCCTCTGCGTAACGGCGGCTGACGGTCGAGAGGGCATCGGCTGCAGTCAACCCTGCTTTGAGGGCCGATGCCGTTCCCTGAAACATAAAATCGTCGCGGTCGGGCGGTTCGCCAAAGCCAAGCCACCAGAGGTCACGCGGGTCAAAGGTGCCCTGGTAGGCAATGTTATGAATCGAAAACAACGTTTTAATCGGCTGATAGAATTGGTCGTAGCGGCGTCGCGCACGCACCTCGATAACGGCGAAGCCACCCGGCCAATCGTTAGCGTGAATAATGTCCGGCTGCCAATCGAGATGTTTGCAAAGCGCCAAAGCCGCTCGGGAGAAGAAGGCAAAGCGCTCGTGGTCGTCCGCATAGCCGTAGATAGAAGGCCGAGAAAAGAACTCCGGAGCTTCGATCAGATAAGCGGGAGCGCCGGCGGCGTCGGTTTGCCAGACTCGCGTGGGTCTGATTCCGCCTCGCCATTCTACGTCCACGTTGTCAATGATCTGGTCGTTTAGTAAACCAGCATCTACCTGGTCATAACGGGGAAGGATAACGACAGCGTCGGCGCCGTGTGGCGCCAGGGCTTTTGGCAAAGCTCCGGCAACGTCTGCAAGTCCGCCTGTTTTTGCGAAGGGTACTGCTTCGGAGGAGAGAATGGCGACGCGCATCAAGATTGAAGGATGAAGGCGGAAGGATGAAAGCACCAAGTTCAAAAGCTTTCATTCCTCAACGTTTCCGCCTTCCTCCCTGCTTTTAGCTTTGCATTGAAGCCAGGAACTCGGCGTTTGATTTTGTCTTCTCGAGCCGCTCGAGCACGACTTCCATCTGTTCGACGGGCGACAAAGGATTAAGGACGCGGCGCATCACCCAGATGCGGTTGAGATCTTCCTTGCTCAACAGCAACTCTTCCTTGCGGGTTCCCGAGCGCTGCAGGTCGATTGCCGGGAACAGCCGCTTATCGCTGAGCCGGCGATCGAGGTGGATCTCGGAGTTACCCGTACCCTTGAACTCTTCAAAGATGACGTCGTCCATGCGTGAGCCCGTATCGATCAGGGCGGTCGCGATAATCGTCAGCGATCCCCCCTCTTCAATATTGCGAGCCGCGCCAAAGAAACGCTTGGGCCGTTGGAGCGCGTTCGAATCGATACCGCCCGAAAGAATCTTGCCGCTGGGAGGCACCACGGCGTTATGAGCGCGCGCCAATCGCGTGATCGAATCAAGCAGAATTACTACGTCGCGCTTGTGTTCCACCAACCGCTTAGCCTTCTCAATCACCATGTCGGCCACCTGCACGTGGCGGGTCGGGGGTTCGTCAAACGTCGATGAGATGACCTCACCGTTAACCGAACGTTGCATGTCGGTGACTTCCTCAGGGCGTTCGTCAATCAGCAACACAATCAGAGTTACTTCGGGATGGTTCTGAGTAACTGAGTTGGCAATAGTCTGCAACAGCATGGTTTTACCGGTGCGCGGAGGCGCGACGATCAGACCGCGCTGCCCCTTCCCAAGCGGCGTAACCAGATCGATGACCCGCGCCGACAGGTTTTCGGCTGTGACCTCCATCCGGAGCTGTTCGTCGGGATACAGCGGCGTCAGGTTGTCAAAGAAGAGTTTCTCGCGCGCCTGATCGGGCGACTCGAAGTTGATGGCTTCAACTTTGATCAGGGCGAAATATCGCTCCCCTTCCTTTGGAGGCCGGATTTGGCCACTGACAGTGTCGCCGGTGCGCAGGTCAAACTTGCGAATCTGAGAAGGCGAGACGTAAATGTCATCCGGCCCGGGAAGATAGTTATATTCCGGCGCCCGGAGAAAGCCAAAGCCGTCAGGCAAGGTCTCGAGCACTCCTTCAGAGAAGATGAGGCCACTCTTCTCCGTCTGCGCCGCAAGCACTTTGAAGATAAGCTCCTGCTTGCGCATGCCGGTGGCCCCAGGCACTTCCATGTCCTTGGCGATGGAAGTCAGCTTGGAGATCGACATTTCCTTGAGGTCGGCGAGGTTTAAGAAGCCTTCCTCCCGGTACCCCTCCCGACTCTCTTTTTCGGGAGCTTCGGCGGTTGCTACGGTAGCGCCTCCGTTATCGTCGGGAGCATCGCTGGTGTTCGCGCTGGTCGCGCGAGAACGTGTTCTTTGTGCCATTTTTAATTCTCTGTCAAAGTTTAAATGAAAAGCCGCCGCCCATCTGTTTGACGGCTAGATAGTTGTTGTTTCAGTTTAAGATCGAAATGGTGTCGGAAAAGGCTCATGAGCCTGACGACGGGCGTCCAACGACCGCAATCATCCGCGAGGCAAAAACTTTATCCTCAACGATGTCTGTTATGGATTCGATTCGGGGCGGATTTTTGTCTTGCATCGCTCTGATGCCAGTTTGACCACAGCGCGTGGCCTGCTAAATTTAAATTGTCCAAAAAGGGGGGTTTGGAAATACTGATTGACGATTTGCTTTTCTGCTCCGGGAACAACGAGATTCTACGGGTTTATCAATCCTATTGAACATTTAAGACCGGGGAACATTTAGCGCCTTTTCAATCATCTGCCAAACCTGGTCACGGCCGCGTCCGGTTTTAGCTGAGTAAGCTACCACACTATCTTCGTCAAACATGCGGTTGACGCGTGACAAGCTCTCTCGCAATTCGTTGTTCGACAGCTTATCTGATTTCGTGGCAACGATTAATCTTGGCTTTGCACTGTGCTTTAGCCAGTCGTGAAGCTGCAAATCCAGTTTTGTGGGTTCGTGGCGCGAATCTACGATGTGAATTGATAGCACAAGCTGGCTGCGGTTGGCAAGGTAGCCTGTGACCATTTCTTCCCACGTAGCCTTAATATTCTTCGGAACACGCGCATACCCAAACCCGGGAAGGTCCACAAAATTGAACCGATTATTAATCAAAAAGAAATTTAACGATTGGGTCCTTCCCGGGGTACCCGATGTCCGCGCCAAGCCGCGGATCCCCAAGAGGGAGTTTATTAGACTCGACTTGCCCACGTTCGAGCGCCCCATGAAAGCGACCTCGGGTAGTGAATCACGGGGCAAGTCGGTCTGCTTAAAAACGCTCTTTGTAAAACTCGCGCTGGAAATTTTCATCCCTTAATCAGATACTTTCGCACCAAAAGGCGTCCAGCGCGCCGGGTAAATGTCCCCGGTACCAAGTCTTGCGAAAGCAAGCAAAACGATCCACTACGTTTAACCAACCCGCACCACGAAGTAATTTTTCAGTGTCATTTTCGTGTGATTTGGGATCGTCTGGTCTTCAGGTGCGGCCTTAACCACATTTAATAATCAACTGCGGCTAAGACGACGCTGATGTCTTTTCAGGCACTTCATGCTTCGGCCGCTATCGCCTTTGCACCCTCAGTCATGGCGGCACGCTCGGCCCGCATCTCGGCGAATTTCTTCATACGCTCCCTCATGCCGGCGACCGTTTCTTCGTAATTCGGAATCCGCTTCACCAACGTCTCGAGATTCCGCAGAAAATCGGGCGATCCAAACATTGTGCGGATCTCCTCAAGCACCGGTTCAATCTTTGAGTAAACGAATATATGCTCACCGTTTGTTTCGTTGAACAATTGCTCGTCGATGGCGCCATGATTGACTAACGCCGCCGCCATATCCCAATAGGAAATTACCATCCGATAGTGGCCGCTGTGCTCGCCCAACAGTACGTCGATAACGTCCTGACCACTAGTTGGATTGAAGGTGAACAACCAATTGCGCGCCTCGCGCATTACGGTTTCGCGACGAAGGTCGTAAAGTTTAAGAAGCAGATCAGCATCGTCATGTTTGCTCATTTCAAGGTCTCCTTCGAGTCTTTTATAAAAATGGTTAAGCAGCAACCGGGCAGACCTCCGCAGCGAAGGTCAATCCGGTATCAAAAGGGAACTTCGGCCTACTAGCTTGTCTGAATTCCGTGGGAAGGCTGCTCGGGTGTCCAAAGCGGCGGGGTCTTGGACTCGGGAGGAACGTGTGTTTCGTCGGTCGGGCAAACGTCCTCGAGCGCCAGCGCCAGCACCTCATCAATGGTTTCTACCAGGTTGATGCACATTGCGTCACGTACTTCTTCAGGGACTTCGGGCAGATCCTTCTCGTTGTCTTTGGGTAGCACGATCGTGTCGATTCCGAAGCGGTGAGCAGCCAACAGTTTTTCTTTTACGCCGCCAATGGGCAGCACACGTCCGCGCAGAGTAATTTCACCGGTCATGGCCACGTTCTTTTTGACGGCGGCTCGAGTTAGCGCGGAGGCCATGGCGGTCGCGATCGTGATCCCCGCCGAGGGGCCGTCTTTCGGGATTGCGCCTTCCGGAATGTGGATGTGTAGATCGCGCTTGCGGATAAAATCGAGGCTCATGCCCAGTCTCTCGGCCCGCGCTTTGATGCAAGTCAACGCAGCCTGTGCGGATTCCTGCATCACGTCGCCGAGTTTGCCGGTGAGAGTTACGCCGCCCCTACCTTTAACGAGGGTGGCTTCTATTTGCAATACTTCGCCGCCAATCTCAGTCCACGCGAGACCCGTGGCTAATCCAACTTCACTAGCTGCCGCCACCCCTTGCTGACGAAACTTGATGGGACCAAGCATTTCACGTACGCGAGCGGCATCAATCGTATCCTTGAAATCATCTGCTACGGCCTCGGAAACAAACTTGCGAGCCAGCTTGCGGCAGCACGACCCGATCTCTCGTTCCAGATTGCGTACGCCTGCCTCGCGCGTGTAATGCCTGATAATCTCCAGCAGGCCTTCGTCAGAAAAATCAAACTGTTCTGTTTTAAGGCCGTTAGCCTCCGCCTGCTTAGGCACCAGGTGGCGCTTGGCGATTTCGAGTTTTTCACGCTCGGTGTATCCGGAGAGACGAAGTATTTCCAGCCGATCCTGGAGCGCCGGCGGAATCGTGTGGAGCACGTTGGAAGTAGCTATGAAAAAGACCTTCGACAAGTCGTATTCCACGTCGAGGTAATGGTCCTGGAAAGTATGGTTCTGTTCCGGATCGAGCACCTCGAGCAGCGCGGCGCTCGGGTCGCCGCGAAAATCGGCGCCCAGTTTGTCGACCTCATCGAGCAGGAGCACCGGATTGACGGTGCCCGCCTTTTTCATCATCTGAATGATCTGGCCTGGCAAGGCCCCGATGTAAGTGCGGCGGTGGCCGCGAATCTCGGCTTCATCACGAACACCGCCGAGCGACAAGCGCACAAACTTTCTACCGGTGGCACGGGCAATCGATTTGCCCAAACTGGTCTTGCCAACTCCCGGCGGACCGACAAAACAGAGGATTGAGCCTTTGGGATTCTTTACCAGTTGCCGTACCGCGAGGTATTCGAGAATTCGCTCCTTAATCTTCTCCAGGCTGTAGTGATCCTCGTTAAGCACGTCTTCGGCCTTGGTTAGATCCCGGATCTCTTTGGTTTTCTGTTTCCAGGGCACGCTCACCAGCCAGTCGATGTAGGTTCGCGAAACGGTGCCCTCGGCTGACATGGGAGGCATTGCTTCCAGACGATGCAGCTCCTGCAAAGCCTTTTCTTTCGCCTCCTCAGTCATGCCGGCTTCTTCAATCTTTTTCTTCAACTCCTCGAGTTCGGCTTTTTCGTCCTTGCGTCCCAGCTCTTTATGAATAGCCTTGATCTGCTCGTTGAGGTAGTACTCTTTTTGCGCCTTTTCCATTTGCCGCTTTACGCGAGTCTGGATCGTCCGGTCAAGCTGCCGCTTTTCAATCTCCATCTCGAGCAGTTCAATCAATCGCTGCAGCCGAGCCTGGGCGGAAAACAATTCCAGCAGGCCTTGTTTGTCTTCGACGGAAATGCGCAACTGTGAAGCGAGCGCATCGGCCAGGTGAGAAGGCTCCTGGTTGCGCAGGGCGGTTTGCAGCGCATCGGTTTGCGTGTCGGGCGCGAGGCGCAAGTGTTGTTCGACCAACTGGCCGACCTTTTGAATCAGCGCGTCCAGCCGGATGCCATCTTCATTAACCACTGGGGCGCGTCTGACCAGCGCCATGAAGGCGCCTTCGGTGTTCTCGACCCTGACGGTGGTTGCGCGTTCGCGGCCTTCGACCACAACCTTGATTTGACCGTTATCCTGTTTTTGCGACTGCAGAATGCGTCCCAGCGTCCCCACGCTGTAGATTTGCTCGGGCGCCGGTTCGTCAACAGTGGCATCATGTTGAGTGGCAAGGAAAATTGTGCGGTCGCCGCCGAGTGCCTGTTCCAGCGCGCGCACTGAGCCGGCGCGGCCTATTTTGAATGCAACTTTTGTAAAAGGGAAAATTACGACATCGCGGATTGGCACCATGGGGTACCAGGCGACGTCGGCGGGCGGGTGATCTGAGTATTCTTCCATGTTTCTAATGAGCTTTACCCGGACTGCTTACAAGAGAGGCGAGCCGCCCAAACTGCCGTCTCGCCCCTTAATATAAAGACGCCCAATTGTAAATCATTTCCCACGAGCGCGCCACTTTCGGGTTTTTTGCGATAAAAGCCCGCTTTAGGTCAAGCCGCCGCGCCATCGATGCCCGTCAGCCCCTCTCCGGGAATCGCGCGACGCCGCTCTACCATTTCACTGGTGATCACAAATTCCTTAACGCGTTTCTGCGAAGGCAGGGTGTACATGGCGTCAAGCAGCAACTCCTCCAAAATCATCATCAGGCCCCGCGCGCCGACCTTGCGCTCCACCGCCTGACGCGCGACACACTTCAGCGCATCTTCGGTGAATTTCAACTTCACATTGTCGAAATCAAACTTCTTCTGGTACTGCTTGACCAGGGCGTTCTTGGGCTCTGTCAGAATCTTAATGAGCGCGCCTTCATCGAGTTCATGCAAAACGCCGCAGACCGGAAGCCGGCCGACAAACTCGGGAATCAAACCGAAACGGATTAAATCCTCCGGCTGCACCTGGGCGAGAGCCTCGGCGTGGCGGTGCGAGCCCGATTTCACCTCGGCGTGAAAGCCCAGGGACTTGTTGCGCAAACGCCTTTCAATAACTTTTTCGAGGCCGACAAAAGCGCCGCCACAGAGGAACAGGATATTGGTCGTATCAATGGGGAAAAATTCCTGATGCGGATGTTTGCGCCCTCCCTGGGGAGGCACATTGGCTACGGTTCCTTCGAGGATCTTCAAGAGTGCCTGCTGCACGCCTTCGCCCGAGACATCGCGGGTGATTGAGGGGTTTTCGTCCTTGCGGCAGATCTTGTCAACTTCATCGATGTAGATGATCCCCTGTTGCGCGCGTTCAACATCGCCATTCGCCGCCTGCAGCAGCTTCAGAATGATATTCTCGACATCCTCGCCTACATATCCCGCTTCAGTCAGCGTGGTGGCGTCCACGATCGTAAACGGTACGCTCAGCAGGCGAGCCAGCGTCTGGGCCAGAAGAGTCTTGCCGGTTCCGGTGGGGCCGATCAGGAGGATGTTGGCCTTCTGAATCTCGACATCAGAACGGCGGCGCCCGATCTCGATCCGCTTGTAGTGCTGGTAGACGGCCACCGCCAGGCGCTTCTTTGTCTCTTCTTGTCCAATGACATACTCATCCAGAAAGCTCTTGATCTCGCCCGGCTTCGGCAGCGGCGGGCGTGTCGCCACGGACTCGGCCTGCTGATCGTCGGTGATGATCTCATTACAGATATCGATGCATTCGTTGCAAATGTAAACGGTGGGTCCGGCAATAAGCTTCTTCACTTCGTTCTGGGACTTGCCACAGAATGAGCAGCGCAAAGTGTCGTCGGTTCGTCTTACCATACTTGTAGGGAGCTCCTTCTGAAATCAGACCTACTGAGACGCCACCACCGGCGTCGGGGGAACGTCAGTGCCGGTGACTATCTGGTAATAACGTCGCACGCATTCATCGCAGATGAACGCGCTCTTGCCAATCATTTGTCGGGGAACGCCAGGCCCGCGCTGAGGTGTTCCGGCCATAATATTTGCCACTTCGCCTTTGGATCTGCCGCAGAAGGAACAGCGGAATCCTCTGGCTTTCATCTTCGCTATCATGGGCCACGGTCTCCGGAAAGCGCACACTACTCGCGGTGTGCGATCACTTCGTCTATTAAACCATATTCCTTGGCTTGCATGGCAGACATTATCTTGTCGCGCTCAACATCCCGCTCGACCGTATCATAAGATTGCCCGGTATGTTTCGCGATGATCTGGGAGGTGAGCTCGCGCATGCGGAGGATTTCCTCTGCCTGAATTCGAATGTCCGTGGCCTGGCCCTGAGAGCCGCCGGTAGGCTGGTGAATCAAAATGCGCGAGTTTGGCAGGGCGAAACGCTTGCCCTTCGCGCCGGCCGCCAACAGCAACGCGCCCATCGAAGCGCACTGTCCCACGCAAATGGTGGTTACGTCCGGACGAATGAATTGCATCGTGTCGTAAATTGCCATGCCTGCCGTGATTGAGCCACCCGGCGAGTTGATGTAGACATTGATGTCCTTTTCCGGATCTTCGGCTTCGAGGAAGAGCAGTTGGGCGACAATCAGATTGGCGATCTGGTCATCGATGGGAGTGCCCAGGAAGATAATGTTGTCTTTCAAGAGACGCGAGTAAATGTCGAAGGCTCGTTCACCGCGTGAAGTTTGCTCAACGACCATTGGAACCAGGGCCATATGAAACGTAACCTCTCTCAGTTATGAAAGAATGAAGGAGGAAGGCGGAAGGATGAAGGATCAATCATTTGAACTTGGAGCTTTGAACTTGGCGCTTTGAACTTGGAACTTTGAACTTGGTGCTTTGAACTTGGAACTAAGTACCAAGTACAAAGGACTAAGTACCAAGGACTAAGTGCTAACGCTTCATCCGCCTTCATCCTTCTGCTTTCATCCTTCCGCTTTCATCCTCCCCTTCGCTCCACTCGCCTTCGGTGACGAGCGCATTGTCGCGCAACAGGTCAATTACTTTGCGGTGGCGCAACCTGCTCGCGATGCTACGTTCGCCACCATCCTTTGTCAAGACACTACGCACTTGCTCTTTTGGTTGACGCGCAGCTGTGGCAACGGCTTCGATCTCCGCCTCGATCTCCTCACTGGAAATCTCGATCTGCTCTTCGTCCGCAATGCGTTCCAACAACATTGTGCTGCGCACATCTTCCTCCGCCTGCACCTTCAACTCCTCATGCGCAGTCTTCCAGTCAAGCTCCTGATAGCGCGGATCAATCCCGCGCCCGATCATCTCGCGCATGACGCTTTCGAAACGGTGGCGAGTTTGCCGCTCAACCAATGATTGTGGCGCCTCAATCTGGTGTGCCGCTAAGGCTGTCCGCAATAGTTCTGACCCTAAACGATTATCGGCTTCCGCGCCGGCGCGTTTTTCGAGATCCTCACGGATTTTGGCGCGCAACGTCGGCACTGAATCGAACTCGTCCCCCAGACTACGGGCCCACTCATCATCCAGCTCGGGCAGTTCCTTGATTCGCACCGCCGTGACTTTCGCCGTATATTCGACCTGCTTGCCTGCCAGGCGGGGTGATGAGAAGTCCGGAGGATAATCGACTGTAAAAGTCCTTTCATCGTCGACTTTTACGCCCTTTAAATTCTCCGTAAACTCCGGCTGCACCCTTTGACCGCCAAGAATAACCTCGACGTCTTCAACGTTGATTTCTTCTTCCTCAGGATGGTCGACAAACTTTCCATTAAAGTTGACTGTGACTACATCTCCCAATTCCGCAGGCCGATCTTCCACTGGTTGAAGCGAAGCGGAGGACTCGCGCAAGCCCTCAATCATCAGGTCAACGTCTTTGTCGCTGACCGGTCGAACCCGGCGTACGGCTTCGAGGCCTTTATACTCCCCCAACTCAATCGCCGGGAGGACTTCGAGCTTTACATTAAAAGAGATTGAGTCGATACCGAT
>Ga0187893_10006989_pt1 | contig 18861 bp, 13 predicted proteins | sample MA1701074metaG_FD_139574 | JGI IMG/M metagenome (GOLD analysis project Ga0187893, IMG submission 139574) | White microbial mat communities from a basaltic lava cave in the Kipuka Kanohina Cave System on the Island of Hawaii, USA - MA170107-4 metaG ... | reverse complement strand
TGTACTGGATCTCCTGCACATAGGCCAGGGCAGGCAGGCTCAGATCGTAGGTTACGGTGAGATAGTTGCCATGGGGATCCTGCACCCGGTCCAGCAACCAGTCGAGGACATTGTCTTGCTGCCCGACCGGCTCGACCAGGCGCGCGGCGGGGGTCTCGCCGAAGAAGGACTTCACGCCGAGGCGATCGGTCACCTCCCAGTAGGGCCGGTTGTTGTCGGCGCTGTTGGTGAGCTTGCGGAACCGCCAGAATCGGTTCTCGATTTTGGCACGATACTCATTTCCGCTGCCCCCGGACACCGGGACGAGTTCGGTGGTCTCCCCGTTGAGACGGTAGAGGTAGTCGTCACCGGCATAGTTGATGGGCAGCAGCTCGCCTGTGGGGCCGATCGGGCGTTTGCGCTCGATCTTGCCGAGTTCAAGCTTCCAGCCTACGCCAACCCAGTCGTTGGCATTCCCGCTGCGGTAGACCAACTCCAGATCGGGCTGCACTCCCCGGCGCCCGGGCGGCACCTGCAGGGGCAGGCGAAACACCAGCGCCCCCGTGAACGGGTCCGGCTGCGCCGACCCCGCGAGTGACGAGACCGGGCCGTCCTCGTCGGTGGCGTTGATTTCGGCCCGGCTGATCCCGGGCCACCCCCAGAGCCCCACTATCGCCAGCACGACCAATGCTCTCCACCAGGTCCGTCTCCTGCTCCGTTGGTCGGGTCCTATCTGTCTCATGGCGCCCTCCCTGGCGATGAAGCGGTTACCTATGGAGCCCAGGCTCCAGCAGGTTCGATGCCAACTCGGCACCTCCGCGTCCCTGCGCCAGGAGACCGAGCGGACCGGGCGAGGCTGTGCACGTCAGCTTTGGCGTTCACCCACCTTCCGACTGTCGGGAATCGTGCGGGAGGCACAGCCGGTTCAGGCTCGGGAGCCTTCGCAGCGGTGTTCACTTTTTGAGTGAGCTGTTCGGATTCCGTCCACCCTGGACCATTTCGGTTCACCCTGCCTGGGAGATGCGCGAAGCAAGCCTCGACCCCACCTGGCCTCCCCTTACGAAACGGAGGAAGAGGAGACAGAGAAGACGGCCCACGTGTTGCAAGGCGAATGGGCGAGCGGGTGCCTGTGGGGGGCCGCATGCGATCGCTCCGATCGATGTTCCGGAATGAACTTGGATGGACCTATCTGGCAGCGCTCATGGCCGTTGTGCTCATGGGCACCAGCCTCACGGTTGTCGGCACCCACTGGAAGATCATCCTGCAGCGGGAGCGGGAGGCGGAGTTGTTATTCCGCGGCCTTCGGATCAAGCACGCGATCGAACGGTACGCGGCGGACTATGAGGTACGGAAAGGCACGCGCCCGAATCAATACCCGCTCCGGCTGGACCAACTCGTGGAGGGGCCCAAGCGTTACCTGCCCAAGGTCTATCAGGACCCGATCACGCATGAGGACTTCGACCTGATCGTGGAGAACGGGCAAATTCACGGCGTGCGGAGTCGAAGCCAGGAGGCCCCGTTGGATCGCGTGCATTTCAAGGAGGCGGAGACCTATGGCCAGGTGGCATTCCGGGCGATCTCACCTTCGTCAACTGGGCAGGCCTGCACGGGCGGTCCCACCGCGATCAACCCTCTGAATCAGCTCAGCGCAGACACCTGTGCGGAATCGTCCGGCCACCCTGAGTAGGGGAGCACGCCTCTCTCACGTCCCGCCCGTCCCGCTCGTCGCGTCCCTCTCGCTCGTCTCGCATTTCCCGCCGTTCCCGCGCCTCTCGCCCGTCCCGCTCGTCTCGCCCCCGGCATCAAGCCAGTCCGACGAGCGGACAGAGCAGGCGAAGGACAGTCCAGATTATCACCGCGCCCAGGAGGTCATAGAGGAGGCCGGCGCGCACCATCCTACGGATCGGCACCATGCCGGTCCCGTAGACGAGTGCGTTGGGTCCGGTAGACACAGGCAGGGCGAACCCGAGGCTGGCGCCCAGACAGGCCCCCAGCGCCGGAGGCACCGGCGAGACCCCGGCCGCCTGAGCGATGCCGATCACGACCGGGATCAGCATACTCGCGGAGGCCGTATTTGAAGCCAGTTCGCTGACGAGGACCGCCACCAGGATCGCGACAGCCGTCAAACTCCATACCTGCGTGACTCCCGCCAGATCCACGATCTCCCCGGCGATCGCTCCTGAGAGGCCCGTCTTCACCATCAGGTCACCGAAGGCCAGGCCACCGCCGAACAGGAGGATCGTGCCCCAACTTATGTTTGCCGCCTGCTTCCAGGACAAGGTGAATTCCCCCGCCTTCAGATCAGTCGGCAGGAAGAAGAGCAGGCCGGCCGCCAGGATCGCGACCAACTCATTCGGGAGGTGCGTTTCCAGCCAGGCGGCCACGGGACTGTCCGCTCCCAATACCGCCGTGAGCGCCCCCGGCACGATCCAGAGCGTGATCGCCACGGCAAAGGCGAGGCAGGCGTTGATCTGGCCGGCCGTCCAGGGCCCGATCGCCAGGCGTTGCTGAGCCAAATGCCGGTCTGCCCCGGCCAGAACATCCGTCCCGGGAGGAAAGAGCCGGAGCAAGAGCCAGCCGGCAAGCAGCAACATCAGAATGGCCAGCGGCAGGCCGACCCCCATCCAGGTCAGGAACGATATGGTCACCCCCGTTTCTTGCGCGATGAGCGCCACGCCGATCAAGTTGGGCGGCGTCCCGATGACCGTGGCCATGCCTCCGGCGGTGGCCGCGTAAGACAGGATGAGCAGGAGGCCGGTCCGATACCGGCCCAGCTCGCCGGCCGACGGCCCTCCCAGCGTCGTGAGGACGCCCAGCGCGATCGGCAGCATCAGAGCCGTGGCCGCCGTGTTGCTGATCCACATGGAAATGACGCCCGTGATCAGCCCCAGCGCAAGCAGGACGCGGGACGGGCGCACGCCTACCCAGGGGAGCGAGAGCATCCAGGTTGCGAACCGCCGGTCCACCCCGTGCACCGCCATGGCCTCGGCCAGGAAGAAACTCCCGATGAACAGGAAGGTAATCGGGTGCGCGTAGGAGGCGAAGATGCTTTTGGCGGATCCCAGGCCGGCCAAGACACACAGGGCGGTCCCTAGCAGCGCGGTCACCGGAAGCGGGATGGACTCGGTGACCCAGGAGACGACCACCCAGGCCATGATGGCGGCCAAGGTATGCGCAGGAGGCGACAGGGCGGGAAATGGCGCCAGGTAGACCAGTCCAGCCGCCAGCGGGCCGCCGAGGAATTTGATGAGGCTGATGTTTGCCTTGATCGCGGGTCCCTGCATGGGGACAGGCGGTCCGATCGAGGTCGGTCAGGAACGAGCGCCGGCCGGCGTCGCCGTCTGGTGGTCCGGTCGCCGGCGGACAAGGTAGACGGCGATGACGAGCACCATGATCACCACCACGTTCATCCCAACGTCCCACAGGTATCGGTTGAACAGATCAGCCGTGACCTCGGGCTGATGGGATAATTCGGCGCTGGCCGTGAGAATCCGCCTGGTGCACGCGATGATGCCGACGGCAAGATAGGGTTCCAGGGCCAGGATCCCGGTCTGCAGGAACCGGATCACGGTCCGGTACAGTTCGAGAAGGATGATCACCAAGAGGAGGTCGTTCAGGAGTCTTAACCCGGCGACCAGCAGGCCCCCACTCATCGCTCCTACCACAAAATTGTACCAGCTTTGGACGAAGATCAGCATGCCCAGAATGAGCAGGCTCAACCCGGCCGTCACATAGCCCCACCGGTCCAGCCATTCCATCCAGTTGACGATCTGGCAGGGGAGGTGCTTCATGATGTCCACGCGCTCACGCATGCTCTGGTCTCCAGTCAGTCTTCGAGCTTGCCGCTGAGTTCACAGAGTTTACTTCCACCATTTGGTTACGCCGTCCCCTGAAGGTCTGATCCCTGCGGTGCGGGAGGCGACGAGCCACCGCCGGCCTCCTGGCGGAGCTGTCCGAACTTCATCTCGAACATCGCGCTGATGGTCAGCGAATGGCCGCAACAGCGGATCTCGCGGAACCCGGCCCCCCCGTCCATGATCATCACGCGGAGCCCGCAGGAACCGGGATAGAGTTTCTTCTCGTCGATGATAACCGCCAGCGGGAGTTCGCCCCGTTTCCGGCCCAGCGGCGACCCCATCTGCGCGATCACGTCCTCCTCCGTCAATTCGTAATCACAGCACAGGATCTTCTCGAACCCCTCGCCGCCGCCCATGATTTTTACGACGAGCCCGCAGCCGTCCGGGTGCCGCTTGCGCTCATCAATGATGTCGCCTTTCTTCACCGGCATGCCGCCTCAATCCCCCGTTTCTCGTCCACAACCTGGAACGCCGCCAATCCGACGGCGAAGAAGCAGGCCATCGAGAGAATCGCCCACCGCTGGCTCCCTGTCCAAGCCGTGACCTCGCCGTACACCAATGGGCCGACTATCGCCGCGACCTTTCCCGTCACCGAGAAGAATCCGAAGAACTCCCCCTGGCGCCCCTCCGGGGTGAATCGGGCGAGAAGGGTCCGACTCGCCGACTGGTTCGCCCCCAGCGCGGCGCCCGCGAACAGCCCGATCAGGTAGAACTGGGCGTGCGTCTGGACCAACGCGGCGCTTCCCGCGAGCGCGATCCAGAGCACCAGGGTCAGGCTGATGGTTCGTTTGGCGCCGATCCGGTCCGCCAGCGCGCCGAATCCCACGGAACCCAGACCCGCCGTCACCTGGGTGACGAGGAAGTAGATAATCAGATCGCCGGGCGAAAAGTCCAATACTTTGTTTGCGAAGATCGCCGAAGCCACGATGACCGTGTTGATGGCGTCCGTGTAAATGAGGTACGCAACGAGGTAGGAGAAGAGATCCCGATAGCGACGTATCTGTCGTCCGGTCCGGCTCAAGCGCGCGAGGCTCTCCCGCCAGAGCGGGGCTCCCTCCATGGGGCGCTGGGGCGTCGCCCGTTCCCGGAGGAAGAGAAATGTCGGGAGGGCAGCCAGCAGGAAAAACGCCGCGGTGACGGCGAAGCTCGCCCGGTAGAGCGGCAGGTTCGCCTCTGTGAACCCGCCCCGGATGAACGGATAGGCCAGGGCCAGCGACAGGAGCCCGCCGACATAGCCCAGCCCCCAGCCATAGCCGGAGATGCGCCCCATGCTGTCTCGCGTGGCGATCTCGACCAGGAAGGCGCTGCAAAACACGAAGCCGAGGTCAAACGCAATGTTGGCGACGCCGAACGTAAGGAGGCCCATCCAGACATCGCCGGCCTCGACGAATGCGAGCAAGGCCGTGCAGGCGACGCACAGGACCGAGGAGCCGATGAGGAAGACGCGTTTGTTCGCGCGCGCGTCGGCGAGGGCTCCCAACAGGGGAGCCAGGACCGCCGCCACCAGCATGGACCCCGAATAGCCCCAGAACCAGACACGCTCGGCCCTGCCGTCCTGGCCGAGATGGCCGGCTACCACCTGGATGAAGTAGACGCTGTAGGCGACGGTGACGATGAGCGTGGTAAACGAGGAGTTGGCGAAGTCATACATGCACCAGGCCCAGATTTCCCTGGGCTCGGCACGGCGCTGGAACGGTGTCGTCATCCCACGGGAGCTTTCAGACGCCGCTCGTTTGTGGCGAGAATGGTGGCCAGCAAGGCCTGGTGCGCCGGACTGCCGATGATTCGTTCAGCGGCTTGGGGATCGGCGGGGGCATAGGGGTGCAGAAACCGCTTCTTGACCCGCGCGATCCGGTCCACCGAGGCCTGGAGACGCTCATCGGGGATGGTGCCGGCCTGCGCCGCGCGATACACCGCGTCCATCGCCGCGACCGCCCGGTCCCGCTCCTTGCAGATCAGCAGCATGTCGGCGCCGGCGAGGACCGCCAACACAGCGGCCTCCTCGATGCCATAGTGATCAATGATCGCGTGCATCTCCAGATCGTCGGTGAGGATCAGGCCGTCGAAGGCCAGGAGCCGCCTGAGGAGACCGGTCAGGATGGGCGGGGAGAGCGTCGCGGGCAGATTCGCATCCAGTGCCGGGTACAGCACGTGGGCGGTCATGAGGCCGGCCAGGCCATTTTCGATCGCGTGGCGGAACGGGCGCAGTTCCACCCGGTGAAGCCGCTCCAGCGAGGCCTCCACGATCGGGAGTTCCTTGTGCGAGTCCGCGGAGGTGTCGCCGTGGCCGGGGAAATGCTTGCCACAGGCGACGACCCGATGGTCCTGAAGGCCGGCCACTGTGGCCAGCCCCAGGGCACAGACCTCCGCGGGGTCACCGCTGAAGGCGCGGTCTCCAATAACGGGGTTCCGGGGATTGGTATCCACGTCCAGGACCGGCGCCATGTTCATGTTGATGCCGACGGCTCGCAGCTCGGCCGCCGTGGCCGCCGATGCCTGGTAAGCCAGTTCCGACGAGCCGCATCGGCCAAGAACCGCGCAAGGGGGAAAGATCGTGAAGCCCGCTGGAAGCCGGGACACCCTTCCGCCTTCCTGATCGATGGAGATCAAGAGCGGGCTTTCCGGCGAGAGCTTCTGGAGTTCGTTGGTGAGCCGGATGATCTGGGCGGCGTTCTCGAGGTTGCGCGTGAACAGAATCACGCCGCCCGGCCGATATTGGCTGATCAGTTCGGCCAGTTCGGGGGACACGGTGGTTCCCGAGAAGCCGAGCATGAAGAGCTGACCGATGCGTTGTCGGAGACTCATGGAGTCTCCTCCGGCGAGACGCGCGGGACGGGCGAGAGGCGCGAGACTTGCGGGAAAGGTAAGACCGCTGGTACTGGAAGGAGTTCCGTCTTCATTTCTCGCCTCGCGCCTCTCGCTCGTCCCGCGCGTCACGCACGTTCCGCCTCATCAATCAGATACTGGATCAACAGCCGCGTTCCGATGCCGGTGGGGCCCTTGGGGAGATAGGCGCGCTCGCGTTCGCTCCAGTCCGTGCTCGCAATGTCGAGGTGCACCCATGGGTAAACGCCCACAAACTTGCTCAGGAAGAGGGCGGCCGTAATCATGCCGCCGCCGCGCCCGCCGATGTTCCGCATATCGGCCACGTCGCTATTGAGTTGCTCGAAGTACTCGTCCCAGAGAGGCATCTCCCAGACCCGTTCTCCCGTCTTCTGCCCGGATCGCACGAGGCGCGCCTTGACCTTGTCGTCATTCCCGAGCATGCCGATGGCAAATTGGCCCAAGGCGACCACGCAGGCACCGGTCAGCGTCGCGATGTCAATGATGGCCGCCGGCTTGTAGCGTGTCGCATAGGCCAGCCCGTCCGCGAGGATCAGCCGCCCCTCGGCATCGGTATTCTGGATCTCGACCGTTTTTCCGGAGAGCGTCGTCACGATATCGCCGGGCTTGATCGCCCGTCCCCCCGGCATGTTTTCCGTGGCCGGCAGGATCCCGATCACATGGAGCGGCAGCTTGAGCCGGGCGGCAGCGCAGACCGTCGCAAGGACTTCCGCCCCGCCGGTCATGTCCGCCTTCATCTGCTCCATATTCTCTGAGGGCTTCAGCGAGATGCCGCCGGAGTCGAAGGTGATGGTCTTCCCCACCAGCACCGTCGGCTTGCTGTTCCGGCCGGCGCCCTTGTGCTCCAGAATGATGAACTTGGGCGGCTCATGACTGCCGCGCGCGACGCCGAGCAGCGCGCCCATGCCCAGCCTCTCAATCGCCTTCCGCTCCAAGACCTGAACCTTGACGCCGGCCTTTCGGCCGAGTTTCCTGGCCTCGGCGGCGACCCGTGACGGGGTCATGACGTTGGCGGGATGGTTGCAGAGGTCCCGCACAAAACTGGTGGCCTCGGCGGTCACCCGGCCACGGCGAATTCCCTCTCTGACCTCGGCCAAGGCACCCGCATGCTCTTCGACGAGGGTCATCAGCTTCGGGGCGGGCGGATCGTGGTCGTTGCTTCGATATACCTTAAACTGGTATCCGCCCAGCATCGCCCCTTCGACCATGGCCTGCGCAATGTCTGTCGCCGACGTGCGGGGCACAGCGTGACCCTGGCTCGAGGTCGCCCATGCCTTGCCGCCGGCCTGCCGCACCCGCTTGGTGGCCGTGGCCATGGCCTGCCGCAGGCTGTCCAGCTTCACATCCTTCCTCTTGCCGAGCCCAAGGAGGAGGACACGTTTGGCCGGAATCTTTCCTCTCGTATGAACCAGGGCGCTCTGATTGCTCGCGCCGGAAAATTCGCCGGATTTCAACGACTCGCGCAGCCATCCCCCGAGTGCCTTATCCACGCGCTCGGCCTCCGGCTGAAGGTGCGTTTCACCTTCAAAGTGTGTCAGGACCAGTGCGTCCGTCGCTTCCTTCTCAATCCGCCCATGCTTGACCTTAACTTCCATCGGCACTCCTTCTCCCTACTGCGCGTGAAATTGCAACTCCGATTCCCCAACCTTCCTGAAGTCTTAGCGAGACGGGCGAGACGAGCGGGACGCGCGAGACGAGGTAAGAGTCCTGAGCATCCCGTCTTTTGGTATTGCCGGTTCGTACTGTTCGCGCCTCGCGCCCGTCTCGCTTTTCGCGCCTTTCCCGCCTCTCGCCCGTCTCGCCCGTCCCGCGCGTCTCGCTTTTCGCGCCTTTCGCGCCCGTTCACACCCCGCGCATATCCGGCGCCCAGATATATTTGTGCAGTTGCAGTTGAAGATGCACCGGCAGCCGGTCTGCCAAGATCCATTCGGCCAACTCCCGGGGCTCCAGTTCTCCGAAAACCGGCCCGAAGAGCACGGTGCAGCGCTTCTCCAGCCCATGCTGGCGCAGGATGGCGCGCGCCCACTCGTAGTCCGCTCGATCCTTGATGACGAACTTGGCCTCGTCCTTTGCGGAAAGCCGATTCAGGTTGTCCCAATGCATGCGGTCCAGCATGCCGCTGCCTGGACACTTCACGTCGAGTATCACATGCGCGCGAGGATCCACCGGTGCGGTATCAATGGCGCCGCTGGTCTCGATGAGCACCTCGTAGCCGCCCGCGCAGAGCCGCTCGATCAGCACGAAAGCTTCCGGCTGGTGCAACGGCTCCCCCCCGGTGACTTCGACAAGCCGGCAGCCATAGGCCTCCACTTTGCGCAGCACTTCCTCGATGGGCATCTCGGTGCCGCCGCTGAACGTGTACTCACTGTCGCACCAGGTGCACCGAAGCGGGCACCCGGTCAGGCGGACGAAGACGCAGGGCCGGCCGGCATGAGTCGATTCGCCCTGGATGCTATGAAAAATCTCAGTGATGCGCATGGCTCAAATACTTTTTTGCGAGACGTGCGAGAGGGGCGCGACTCGCGCGCGAAAGGCAAGAGAAGCGCCTTCCCGCGTTTCTCTCATTTCTCGCTCGTCTCGCGCGTCCCGCTCGTCTCGCTCTTATTAGGCCCATTTCACGATCGGCCATCCGTGGCGGCGCGCAATCCGCGCCATGCCCCGGATGGGATTCACCACCAAGGGATGACCGACCAGTCGAAGGGCCTCCACATCACCTGGACTGTCCCCGTAGGCAAAGCTGCGGCTCAGGTCCAGGCCCTCTCGTCGCGCGAAGGATTCGATGAGCACCCGCTTCCCCTCTCCATATGGATAGGGAGGGGACAGATGCCCGGTGTAGATGCCGTCCCTCCGCTCAGGCTGCGCGGCCAACACGGTTTCTATTTTCAGAAATCGGGCAAGGGGGGCGATCAGGAAGTCGAGCGATCCCGTGATGAGCACCAACCTGTGCCCGGCCTCCTGGTGCCGGCGCAGCGCCGCCGCTCCTTCCGACGAGAGCCCGGGGCAGACCTCCCTGGCGATGAACTCTTCCGCCAGCGGCTCGATCACCTCGGGCCGCTTGCCTGCCAGGTAGAGCTTGCGCTCCCGCAGAGCCTGCAAGGACACCGGAGGAACCCGCCGCAGCAGGAACCACGCGCTTCGCCCCGCCTCGCGCCATCCGATCACCCGACGCTGCAAGAGAAAACGGAAGAAGCGGACCTCGATGGCGGAACCCGGGATCAACGTGTTGTCCACGTCGAAAAACGCCCCTGCGCGGAGGTCGGCCGAAACCGCTGGTCGTGAGGTCGGCATGGGGCTTATCTATAACCAATTCCCCCTTCATTGACAAGCCTTTTGGCCCACTTCTATAATGCGCCGGCGCCGAAGTGGTGGAACTGGTAGACACGCACGTTTGAGGGGCGTGTGGGGCAACCCATGCGGGTTCGAGTCCCGCCTTCGGCACCAAAGCCCCTCGTGCCCGTCCCGCCCCTCCAGTCCTGGCCTTCCGTTGCTTTCTTCCGCCGTTCGGCGTAAAAACTGGCCGAGTTCCCATTTTACAATTCTGCCATCTTGCAATTTCGATTTCCGAAGGCTAGTGTCTTGCACGGGTTGGGTGTCCTACCTTGCGGGAGGGGATCGTGGCACTTCCAAAAGAGTTCAAAATTGAAGTAGCGCGTGAGGAGGATGGACGGTGGATCGGAGAGGTGTCCGCCCTACCTGGTGTTCTGGCCTATGGAAAGACGCGTGTCGAAGCGCTGACATCTGTCCAGGCGTTGGCCCTGCGAGTGTTGGCTGATCGGCTGGAGCATGGGGAGGCCCTTCCCGAGGAGTTGGTGAACGTTTCGTTTATTGCGGCATGAGCCGTTGGCCTGCCACTCAAGCCTCTCGCGTTCTTGCTGCATTGCTTCGAATAGGGTGGCGTGTCAAACGTGTTGCAGGATCTCATCGAGTCCTTGATCGGGCGGGGTGGCCCGATGTCGTGTTCGCCTTTCACGACAAAGAGGAAATCGGCCCACGCATGCTCGCTCGCTTGGCTAAAGTGACCGGGCTCACACCAGATGATCTGTAAATCACCTCTGCTGGTTAGAAAAATACAAATATCCCGGGTTGCGTCTCGCTTCGCCCCCGCTCCTCTCGCTCGTCCCACTCCGGCGAAACAACCGCAGGATGGTTTTCGGGTGCACGTTCAGTTCCGCTGCCAACTCCTTTGCCGATAGTAGCGCCACAGGCCCTCCTTTGCATGTTTGCGCTCGCTGCACGATATCTGGTGGGGGTGTGTATACCTGAACACCATATCCGGTGCAAGACCCTTTATGAGGACTCTGGGGACTTTGTGCACCCTTGCGGTACCCTTGCAGGCTGGACGCTTCGTCAACGGGGCGACCTCGTATGCCGCTCTCGTTCTTCAGGCAGGGCCCGAGAGCGCCCCAAAAACAACAATGGTATTGGTGTTATTTTGCTCCGCTGGTGCAATCTCTATACAATCAGCCGCGCGCCGCAACTCCTCCCAAAAGACCGCACATACGATGCGTCTGACCGACTACCACGCCAAGTACTTTGCCCACGAGCTCACTCGGCGCTGCGCCTCTGACAGTGTCGAAAAGCTCGCTGCTGCTCTAGCTGACGCTCAGGTGGACCTGAACCCACATCAGGTTGAGGCAGCCCTGTTTGCGTTCCGCAGTCCATTTTCTCGGGGTGCGATTCTTGCCGACGAGGTCGGCCTCGGGAAAACAATCGAAGCTGGGCTGTTGATCTCTCAAAAGTGGGCGGAACGGAAGCGGCGCCTCCTGGTAATCGTTCCCGCGAACCTGCGTAAGCAGTGGAGTCAAGAGTTGGCCGACAAGTTCTATCTCCCCTCAGCCATCCTGGAAACCCGCAGCTTCAACGAGATGATCCGCGCCGGCAACCTCAATCCTTTCCATCAGGACGCGATCATCCTCTGTTCCTTTCAGTTCGCGCGGACGAAGGAGCCCTATGTTCGACAGACCGATTGGGACCTCGTCGTCATCGACGAAGCACATCGGCTTCGCAACGTCTACAAGAACTCCAGCAAGATCGCCAACGCCATCAAACAGGCCGTCGCGCCATTTCCCAAAGTGCTGCTCACCGCAACGCCGCTACAGAATTCGCTTCTGGAACTCTACGGCTTGGTGAGCATCATTGACGCTTATGCCTTCGGTGATTTCAAGAGCTTCCGATCCCGGTTCGCGCGTCTAGGAAACGACGCCGACTTTGCGGAGCTCAAGGAGCGGCTCAGGCCACTATGCAAACGCACGCTGCGCAAGCAGGTGCTGCAGTATGTGAAATACACCAACCGCCATGCCCTCGTGCAGGAATTCGTGCCGACACCGGAAGAGCAGCGGCTCTATGACTTGGTCTCCGATTACCTTCAGCAGCCCACGCTCTATGCCTTGCCTGCCAGCCAGCGACAACTGATGACGCTCATCTTACGGAAGCTCTTGGCCTCCTCCACGTATGCCATTTCCAGTACATTAGACGGCCTCGCCAGCAAACTGGAGGTGGCTGCCACCGCGAGCGAAGCGGTGGACGCGCTGCCCGAAGAGCTACCCGATAATTTGGAAGAGCTGGAAGAACTGGCCGACGAGTGGGATGAAGACGAGGACGGAACCGTGGCAGCCGAGCGCGTGCAGCTGACTCCGGAGCAGCTATCTGAGCTTCGGCAGGAAATGGCCAGGCTCCGGGAATTCCACGCGCTGGCGAAGTCCATCATCAAAAACTCCAAGGGTGAGGTGCTCTTAACGGCGCTACGTCGCGGCTTCGCCGCTGCAGCCGAGGCCCAGAAGAATCAGGTGGGCGCCACGATTCAGCAGAAGGCGATCATTTTCACGGAGTCCCGGCGCACGCAGGAATACCTCCTTCGGGTCCTTGAGCAGACCGAGTTTGCGGGCAAGGTGCTATTGTTTAACGGCACGAACAGCGATCCTAAATCGAAAGAGCTCTATCGCCACTGGCTGGAACAGCATGCGGGCACCGACCGCATCAGCGGCTCGCCCAGCGCGGACATGCGCGCGGCACTGGTGGACTATTTCCGTGACGAGGCAGCCATCATGATTGCAACCGAGGCCGCTGCAGAGGGTATTAACCTCCAGTTCTGCAATCTGGTGGTGAACTACGACCTGCCTTGGAATCCCCAACGTATCGAACAGCGCATCGGACGCTGCCATCGTTACGGCCAAAAGTTCGACGTGGTGGTGGTGAACTTCCTTAATAAGAGCAACGCCGCTGATCTGAGGGTGTATCAGCTCTTGGACCAGAAATTCCGCCTTTTCGACGGGGTATTCGGGGCAAGCGACGAGGTGTTGGGCGCCGTGGAATCGGGCGTGGACTTTGAGAAACGCATTGCCGGCATCTACCAGAAGTGTCGGACACCGGAGCAGATTCAGTTTGAGTTCGACGCGCTCCAACGGGACCTAGAAACTGAGATTGCTGAGGGACAACGGGACGCCCGAGAAAAGCTGCTCAACAATTTCGATCAGGACGTAGTGGAAAAGGTGCGCATTCAAAGCCGCGATTACTTGGACCGGTTCGGGGAGCGGCTCTGGCAGCTCACACGTCACCTGCTCGCACCCTATGCCCGCTTTGACGAACGAGAGTACAGCTTCATGTTGGAGCGGAATCCCTTTCCAGGAGAAACCATCCACCCCGGCCCCTATCGAATGGGCAAAGGCGTAGAGGACGCCAACACCTACCGTGTGGGGCATCCTCTGGCACAGCGTCTCCTTGCGCAAGCCAAGGCGTTGGCGGTCGAGTCGGGCAATGTGATCTTTTGCCACCGAGAGAGCGGCAAAAACATCGCGATCCTCGACCCACTTTCAGGAAAGAGCGGCTGGCTCACCTGTGTGCATGTCACCGTGAGTGCCCTGGAGACCGAAGACCATCTGGTCCTTGTGGGCCTGACCGATGATGGCCAGATCGTGGACAATGCCCAGTGCCGTCGGCTCTTTGACCTGCCCGGCGAAGAGAAGGAGGAATCGTCGCTGCCCACCGGCATGAAAGCGACCCTGGAAGACATGACAACCCAGCAGATGCGAGAGTTCCTGGAATCCATCGCGACAAAGAATGGAATGTGGTTTGAGACTGAGATGGACAAGCTTGATCGCTGGGCTGAAGACCGACGCGTTTCACTCAAGGCAGAGCTCGACGAGCTTGATGAAACGATCAAGGAAACCAAGAAGGCCGCACGCCTCGCCCCCAACCTGCCGGAGAAGCTCGAACGCCAGCGGGAGTTGCGCCAACTGGAAACCAAACGCACCGATGCTTGGAAAGCCTTCGATGAGGCATCACGAGAGATCGAACGTAAGAAAGACGTGCTGTTGGACGAGATTAGCCTGCGGCTGCAACAGAAAACCGAGCAGGCCACGCTATTCACCCTCCGGTGGCAACTTGTGTAAGAGTTGAAGGAAACTCATCAGGGAGACTTCGCTGTGGAACCTGAAAAGCTAGACCTCCTCTCCCAGGACATCACCGAGAGCAAACGGCAGGAGCTGCTGCGCCTCTTCCCGGAGATCCGCACCGAAGGCGACAACCTCGACTTTGAACGCCTGAAGCTTGCGCTTGGCGAAACGGTGGACGTGGGCAAGGAGCGCTACGGCATGAACTGGCCGGGCAAGGCCGATTGCTTCAAGACCATCCAGACGCCAAGTCTCGGCACCCTGCTCCCCTGCCCAGAGGAGAGCGTCAACTTCGACACAACCGAGAACCTCATTGTAGAAGGCGACAACCTAGAGGTGCTGAAGCTCCTGCAGAAATCCTATCTGGGTAAGGTGAAGATGATCTACATCGACCCACCCTACAACACGGGCAACGACTTCATCTATCCAGACGACTACACCGAATCCTTGCAGACCTACCTGGAGTACACGGGTCAAGTTGATTCAGAAGGGCGTAAGTTTGGCACGAACACCGAAACCGAGGGGCGGTTTCACTCCAAATGGCTAAACATGATGTATCCGCGACTGTACCTGGCGAGAAACCTACTACGTGACGACGGGGTGATCTTCATAAGTGCTGATGACAACGAAGTAAGTAACTTGCGAAAGATCTGTGATGAGATCTTCGGAGAGGAGAATTTCATTGGTCTCTTTGTCGTCAATTCCTCTCCCAGTGCAATTGATTATGGTCACCTAGCAAAGATGCATGACTACGCTTTGTTTTACGGGAAGTTGATAGACGAGACAGCCACGAGTCAATTGCGCGAGGAAGAGAAAGAGTTCAAGTATGAGGATGAGAAGGGCCCTTTTAATCTGTATCCACTTTACAATGGGAATGTAGCCTTTAATCCTAAGACAAGACCAAATCTCTATTACCCCTTTTATCTAAACCCCTCGAAGAAAATGGAAGGAGAGTTTTACGAGATTGACCTAGCGCCGCACGAGGGATGGGTCCAGGTGTTTCCCGTGGTCTCTAAAAAGGACGCCATTCAACGTGTCTGGAGATGGAGCAGAGACTTGTCGCGACAGCATCTCAATCAAGAAATAGTGGGCTATAAGACTGAGGATGGGGAATTTAGGGTTGTTCAGAAATCAAGACACACGGGAAAGGTGATTCGTTCACTGCAACTGGATAAGGATATTTCGACGAGACGAGGAACTGCAGAAGTCGAGGAGCTATTCGGGACAAAAATATTTCCATTCCCCAAGGCTGTTGATCTGATAAAGAGGTTTGTCGCTGTCGGGGCCGAACAGGATGGCATCGTCCTCGACTTCTTCGCGGGCTCCGGTACGACGGCCCACTCGGTGCTCGAACTGAATAAACAGGATGGAGGTAACCGGAAATTTATCCTCGTCCAACTTCCAGAACCTACAGAGCACAATGATTATCCGACCATTGCAGAAATCACAAAGGAGCGTGTCCGCCGGGTTATAAAGAAGCTCATCGTCAAACACAGCGCCGAGCTTGACCTGGAACGCGCCACGCGGCAGGACTGTGGCTTCCGTGTTTTCAAACTGGCCGAATCAAACTTCAAGCCTTGGAACGCCGATGTGCAACACGATGCCGGAGCGCTGGAGACTCAACTCGATCTCCACGTAGAGCACATCCGCGACGGCCGAACGGCCGAAGATCTGCTTTACGAAATCCTGCTCAAAAGCGGCTTTACGCTAACTACGCCGGTCGAAAAGCTGAACATGGCCGGCAAGACAATTCATAGTGTGGCGGGCGGCGCTCTCTTCATCTGCCTGGAACATGCGCTGACGCTAGATCTCATCCGCGCCATGGCCGATAAGAGACCCGAGCGCGTAGTCTGCCTGGATGAAGCCTTTGCTGGCAACGACCAACTCAAGGTCAACGCCGTGCAGACCTTCAGGGCCAAAGGTATCACCAGCTTCAAGACTGTGTAAGGGGTGCCTCGGCAATGCCTGATGATCGAAAAGACAGAGAGCATCAGTTTGGCGGGGAATGGACTACCCGCAAACTCGAAGTCCTAGCCAAGTACCTGCAACGCTACACAACCGCGTTAAAGAATACGCCATTTCATAAGCTCTACGTTGATGCCTTCGCGGGTACAGGCTACCGAGATGCTCGGCGTGACGACGACGCGAATTCACCACAGAGCACTCTTTTCCCCGATATGGCTGAGCCTGAACCGCAGTCGTTCCTGGATGGCTCGGCGCGCCTCGCGCTCCAAACTGAGCCGCAGTTCGACGAGTATCTGTTCATCGAGCAGAGGGCCACTCGGTGTGCTCACCTCGAAGATCTGAAGGCCGAGTTCCCTGACCTCGCCAGAAAACTCGATGTGCTTCGTGGTGACGCCAATACGGAGATCCAGAACCTGTGCTCCAAAGACTGGAGATCGAACCGCGCGGTGCTATTTCTCGACCCTTATGGAATGCAGGTCGAGTGGACGACGATTGAGGCTATTGCGCAGACGAAGGCGATCGATCTGTGGCTGCTCTTTCCGCTTGGCATTGGAGTCAATCGCCTGCTGCCAAAGTCCGGGGATATCCCGGAGCTGTGGCGGCGACGGCTCAATCTGCTTCTTGGCACTGAGGACTGGTACGATGAATTCTACAAGGTCGAGGCCATGCCGACGCTCTTTGGTGACGACAAGGAGCGCGTGGTCAAGGCCACCATGGAGACCATTGGTCGTTACTTCACAGACCGACTCAAAGGCATCTTCGCTGGTGTGGTAGAAGAACCGGGCGTGTTGCGGAACGCGGCAAACAATCCGCTCTATCTGCTTTGTTTTGCAGTCGGTAACGAGCGAGGCAAGGAGATCGCGCTGCGCATCGCGAATCATTTACTCAAGGAGGTGCGCTGATGGCACAGGGCTCCGGCATAGAGTGGACAGAGTCCACGTGGAATCCGGTCACCGGTTGCACAAAGATCAGCCCAGGATGCAGATATTGTTACGCCGAGCGGATGGCTGAGCGTCTCCAAGCTATGGGACAAGCGAACTACGCAAATGGGTTTCAGTTGACACTCCAGCCGCATATGCTGGAGCTTCCGCTGAAATGGAAAAAGCCGCAGACTATCTTCGTAAACTCCATGAGTGACCTCTTTCATGAGAACGTGCCGCTTGCATACGTCCAACAGGTGTTTGACGTGATGGCCCGAGCGAACTGGCATCGGTTCCAGGTTTTGACCAAGCGCGCCGAACGTCTCGAAGCGCTGAGTTTGTCGCTCAAGTGGACATCGAATATTTGGATGGGTGTCAGTGTTGAGAACGACGACCACCGGCCACGAATCGATCACCTTCGTCGGACCGGTGCGCATATCAAGTTTCTGTCGCTCGAGCCACTTCTCGGGCCGTTGCCGAACCTCGACATGACGGGCATCGACTGGGTCATCGTAGGGGGAGAGTCAGGTCCTAAAGCGAGACCAATGCATCCCGCGTGGGTCATCGATTTGCGCGACCAGTGCCGGGGGGCGAAGGTCTCCTTCTTCTTCAAGCAGTGGGGAGGCAAGAACAAGAAGCAAGCCGGTCGTGTGCTGGATGGGCGGATGTGGGACCAGATGCCAAAGCTTGCCTCCGTAGCACGGCATAGGATAAGTCCGCTCTCCCACGAAGTCTTTGAACTCGCATGAAACTCCAGTTCGACCCTAATCAAAGCTTCCAGCTCGACGCGGTGGCGGCGGTGACCGACCTGTTCGCCGGCCAGCCGCAGGGGGTTCCGGAGTACGCCGTCATCAATATGGGCACCGGCACGGGTCTGTTCGCCGGCCAGCAGCAGACCGAACTGGGCGCCGGCAATCAGTTGCTGGTGGCGGAGGACAAACTGCTGGCGAACACCCGCGCCCTCCAGACCCGCAACGACATCGAGGTGGCCGACCCTGCGGCGCCGCTGGCGGCGTGGGAGCTGTTCGACGGCCCGGCCAACCAGTCACGATACTGCCCGCACTTCTCGGTGGAGATGGAGACCGGTACGGGCAAAACCTACGTCTACCTGCGCAACATCTTCGAGCTGTCGCGGCGCTATGGCTTCCAGAAGTTCATCATCGTGGTGCCCAGCGTGGCCATCCGCGAGGGAGTGCTCAAGAACATCGAGATCACCACCGAGCACTTCCGCGCGCTTTATAACAACTTGCCCTTCGAGCACTTCGTCTACGACGCGAGGAAAGTCAACCGGCTGCGCCAGTTTGCCACCAGCAACACGCTGCAGATTTGCGTGATCAACATTCAAGCCTTCAACAAGAAGGAGGCTGCCGTCATTTACAAGGAGAGCGATAAGCTCTCCGGCCGCCAGCCCATTGAGTTCGTGCAGGCAGCACGGCCTATCGTCATCATCGACGAACCGCAAAGCGTGGAAGGCGGGGAGGAAGGCGCGGGCATGGCGGCCTTGAAACAGCTCAATCCGCTTTGCACCCTGCGCTACTCCGCCACGCACCGCAACCCCTACAATCTTGTCTACCGGCTCGATCCGGTGCGCGCTTTCGAGCTGAAGCTAGTCAAGCAGATCGTGGTGGCCAGCGCCGCCACTGAGGGTGCGGCCAACGACGCCTTCGTGCGAGTCGAGCAGATTGATTACAAGAAGGGCATCAAAGCCAAGCTGCGCATCCATGTGCAGGGTGCCGACGGGCCGAACGAGAGAACGGTCACCGTCAAACAAGGTGCGGACCTGTTTACGCTTTCGAATGAACGGGCCAACTATGCCCAGGGTTATTCGGTGGCCGAGATCAATGCCGAGCCGGGGAGCGAGTTCGTCCGCTTCAACAACGGCCGCACTCTGCGGACGGGGGAGGAGAT